>ERZ1673704.106-NODE-106-length-99401-cov-14.556620_pt1 | contig 99401 bp, 94 predicted proteins | sample MGYA00580234_ERZ1673704 | MGnify/ENA primary metagenome ERZ1673704 (study PRJEB41218, sample SAMN15661757) | gut metagenome | host: Homo sapiens | place: Canada: London | collected 2015-08-20/2019-03-30 | study: EMG produced TPA metagenomics assembly of...
CCATATGATTAATGCATTTTCTATATACTTTCTTGATAACCAGCAAAAAGCTCCCAAAGGAGCTTTCCATGCTTTAAATATACAGTAATTCTCTTAATACAATCTCTTCTGCTGCATTCCATATTTCCCATGAAGAATGTTGTAAATTAGTACTATCCACAACGATAACAGGTAATTTAATTATTCGTATTTTTTCCCGATAATGTAAATCGAAACTACCATACCACCTAATATCATAATTAAGAAAATTTTATTCAAAATATTCCATAAAGCTATATTGAAGCAATTGATTATTATAATACCTACAAGAGGATATAAAACAACCGTTGCAAGTGTCCATATTTTTAAAGTTGTGCAGATGTACATCCAATTTCCATTGTTAAAGGATAAACCCACTAGATGTATTCTAAAAATTCCTTGTGAAACATAATTTATCTTGTTGGCATCATAATATGTTGGTAATATGTCTTTTGCAAAGAAACAAAACCATGCACCAAATAAAAGCATTCCCACGGTAACCAGCAATATATCCCCTTTCATCTCAGCTAATGAACTTCCAGATACAACTAACATAATAATTTCTGTAATAGATATAAAAAAACATAACAAATATGCTAATATCCAGTTTTTTCTATGCTGATGAATAGAATTCCTAACAGCCATATCGAGAGAGCCTACTACCAATTCCTCGATTTCTTTTCTATCAATATTTTTCTGTGTATCTATTTTTTCTCCACGTAACAATTCTGTAACGGTAACCTCTAATATATCAGCTATTGGTATGAGTAATACGACATTGGGCATACTAAGACCACGTTCCCATTTGCTAACTGTTTTATCTGATACATATAATTTTTCAGCCAAATCCTTTTGAGTTAAATTCTTTTCCTTTCTTAATTCGGTTACAAATAAACCGAATTTTTCATTACTAATTTGATACATATATTCACCTCCTGCACACATATTATAATGGGAATATGCATAAATCAATCGACTAGCAGTAGAATTGTAATATGCTTCTTCTTTGCCCCCTTATAAACACCAAAGCTGAACAAATAGGATTTTTCTTCCTACCTGTTCAGCTCTTTGTTCACCTGTAAATCAATTCATTTAACACAATCTCTTCTGCCATATTACGAATACATTGCATTCGTTGACTCATATAGCAATTCTTCAAATTCTAGTCATCTGCTTCCTAGTATTCGTTGACTTATATAATAATTCTTCACTTTCCAGTCATCGAATCATCCAACTATTGTCCTAGTTTGGACAATAAAACACATGTCTCCACATGCACACTCTGCGGGAACTGATCCACACCTCTACACATCTTGATCTCGTATCCATTCGCACACAGATACTTCAGGTCTCTCGCCAATGTCGCACTGTCACAGCTTACATACACAACCTTCTCCGGCTGCATCTTCACGATTGTCTCCAGCAGTGTCTCGTCACAGCCCTTTCTCGGTGGATCCACAACGATCACGTCTGCATGAGCTGTCTCGCCATTATGCTCTCGCTCATACTCTGCATAATATTCCGGCAGAACTTCTTCTGCCTTCCCGACGAAAAATTCTGCGTTATCAATCGCATTGATCTTTGCATTTTCTTTGGCATCATCGATTGCCTGCGGCACAATCTCAACTCCGTAAACCTGTTTTGCCTTCTGGGCAAGGAAGAGGGAAATCGTTCCGATTCCGCAGTACAGATCCCACACGGTTTCATCACCTTTGAGGTCTGCATACTCAAGTGCAAGTCCGTATAGTTTCTCTGTTTGTACCGGATTTACCTGATAGAATGATAATGGGGAAATCTGATATTTTACATTTCCGATATAATCTGTAATATATCCCTGTCCCCAGAGAATTTCATAGGAATCTCCCATAATCACATTATCTCTTCGTGTATTCGGACTGATCGTGATACTTGTCATGCCCTCAATCTGAATAAGCTTTTCAATCAGACGCTCTGCTTTCGGAAGTTTCTTTCCGTTGACCACAAGACAGACCATAATTTCTTTTGTCTTGAATCCATAGCGGATCAATGCATGCCGGATCAGACCTTTTCCAGTCTTCTCGTCATACGATTTGATCTTGTTTTCACGCATATATTGTAAAATGATCTCGAGAATCTCTTTGTTCTGCTCTACGCCAAGAGCGCAATCTGTGTTTGCAATGATATCATGTGTTCTTCCGGCATAGAATCCCGTGATCGGATTGCCTTCTTTGTCCGTTCCGAACGGGAACTGTGCTTTATTACGATAACCAAACGGATGCTCCATTCCAACAACCGGCTGCATCACTGTATCGATCTGGTCTTTTGTGAACCCGCCGATTCGTTCCAGATTGCCACGAATCTTCTGGTTTTTAAACACAAGCTGACGATCATAAGACATTTCCTGGATCTGGCAGCCTCCGCATCTTCTGGCAAATGCACACTTTGGTTCTACGCGATATTCTGACGGTGTGATAACTTTCATCAATCTGGCATAGCCATAATTCTTCTTTGCCTTCATGACTTTCGCTTCAACCACATCACCGATCACTGCGTCTTTGATAAAGAGCGTGTAGCCATCCACATGGCCAATTCCTTCCCCGCTCACTCCGATATCTGTTATTTCAACTGTTACAATATCATTCTTGTTCATTCTTTTCTCTCTTCTATTTTACTCTTAATTATACAAAGATGTTGGGGTCAAAAGGTATTTTGACCCCTATGATACACGGATTGCTTCGCATTTCATGCTCTCGCAATCCTAAAACACCTCAAATCCGCTCATTTTTCTACGAAAAATGGCTACTTTTCGGTGTTTTGCGGGTCAATAAGTCATGCTTTTTCATGCAAGCAAGAAACGCATGACCTTTTGACCCTTGTATCATACAAATAGCCACTGCTCACATAGATTCTGCAAACAGTGACACTTGTTGTTCTCATTGTTAGATTTAATCCTCGGATGCTCTTCTTAAATTAGACTCAAACAAACGGTTATATCCAAGCCATTCTGTTCCTGTTTTTCCTTTGAACAGTTCTGTCAATGTCTGAAGCTTTGCATCTGTTGAATCTGCCATATTCAGTGCCACTGCCTCTGCCAGTGCCGGTTTCTTTGGAGAACCGTATTCCAGTTCACCGTGATGTGCCACGATACAATGCTTGAGTTCATGCGCAAGCTTCACCGGAAAGTCCGGGATAGAACGAATCGCATCATCGATCATCTCGACACCGATCACGATATGTCCGATCAGCTGTCCCTCATCTGTATAATCATTGTCCGGAAAATCAGAAAGTTCTTTCACTTTTCCAATATCATGGAGAATTGCAGAGCTAAGGAGCAGATCTCTATTCAAAATAGAGTAGCTTGTTGCAAAATAATCACACATACGAGTTACACTGAGTGTATGCTCAAGCAATCCTCCGGAAAATCCGTGATGTACTGTCTTCGCTGCGGAATGTGCCTTGAATTTTTTGATAAATGCTTCATCTTTTATATAGTAGAATTCCAACACCTGTCTTAAATATTTGTTAGAGATCTGACGAATATAAGCTGTCAGTTCCTCGTACATTCCGTCTACACTCTTATCTGTTGTCGGCATATAGTCTGCCGGATTGTATTCTCCTTCTTCCGCCTTTCTGATCTGGCGGATGTTCAACTGAAGATTTCCGTTATAATTGATCACATCTCCAAAAACTTCGATAAAGTCCTTCTCATCATAATCTGCGATTCCCTGGGAGTTCGGATCCCATACTTTTCCATCTAATGTTCCTGTTTTATCCTGAAGAATCAGATTATCATACGGCTTTCCATTTCTTGTCTCTGCGGAACGTTTTCCTTTACAAAGATATACATTCCTGATTGTTTCTCCCTCGCATAATCCATCTATAAATCTCATTTTCTGCCTCTTTCACTTGTTATTCTTTACTTTCAATCGTAACATCAAATTTAATATCTACATATCCTTCAGATCCTCGGCGTTTCCCTTCCACTTTGATCTGATCTCCTACTTTCCATGTCAGCATCAGTTTACGGTAAGCACTCATGCTTACAATTTTCTCTCCATTCACAGAACAGATCACATCTCCACTCTGTATACCCGCTGCCATTGCAGGTGAATCTGCTGCCACGTCAATCACATAGATTCCTGACGGCATGCCCTCTTCTTTCTGAATTCCACTTGTCACTGCTGTTCCTGACACACCGATATATGGTACACTTGCACCGTTCGCTAACAGCTGGATAACCAACTTCAGATCTGAAATCGCATAAGCATTTGCGGTACGTACTCCCCGGTCTTTCCAGATATCAGAAGAAATCATTCCGATCACTTCTCCATCCAGATTGAATAAAATACCTGTTCCTTCGGATGCACTGCTCATATCGGTCGCAATCACACTATACTCTCCGTCGCGTCCGATTTCTTTATAGTTTGACGAACTGACAATTCCGTAACCGCTTCCTCCGGCATAACCGAAAATATTTCCCAGTGCGAATATAACATCACCCTGTTCTGTCAGATTCGAATTGCCAAGTGATGCTACACTTGAAGCACTCCATGTGGCATCTGAAAGGCTTTTTTTATCTACCGCAAATATTGCAAATCCACTATTTTTATCCTTTTTTTTCAGGCTTGCCTTATATTCTGATTTATCTGAAAATGTAACGCACCACTCTTTTGCATCTTCGCAGATCGAAGCATAGGACAAAATCAGTATCTCCGGTCCGTTATCCGCAACGATCACACCAGATACGCTCTCATCAATTCCGGTCGCTTCTGCATTCCAGTTCTCCTGTTCTGCTCCTTTCGTAACAGATACCACACTCTTCTTCGCTGTCAGTGCTTTCTCATATGCTTTGGACATCATCTGTACATAACTGATCTCCTGCTGATTCTGCGCGTCATTCTGCTCTGTCGTGTCGCCACCTTCTGCTAAATCTTCCTCTGATTGATTGTCCTCCTGGATTGTCACAACTTGTGTCTTTTCAGGAAATAAATGCTGTGCAAGCGGGCGCAATGCAAAGAATCCCAGGCATGCAGAGCCTCCTAAAACCAGTCCGCATATTGCAATCCGGATGAGCTGTTTCATTCCTTGCTGTCTGCTGATCTTCTTTGGTTTTATCGTCTCTTCGAGAAATGCAAAAGATTCCTTTTTTTCTGACTGTTCTAAATTTTTCCCGTCAGGACCCTCTTCCGGAACCTGACCATTACTTTTCTTTTCTGACATTGACATGAACCTCATTCGTGACTGTTCACTTCCGTGTCAACTACAAAATCAACCGACACGGACATTTCCATTACTTAGTATAACTGATTCATATAGATTGTTCAATATCTATAAAAGCCTTTTATTTAATGAAATAATAAGGTACAATAAGACTCGGAAATAGTTATTGTTCACATGTATTGTGAACAGCTACATGATTAAAAAATTAGTATTAAGTTGAAATGACAGAGGAAAATAAATGAATCAAAAAACATTATTTAAACTGGAATATGATAAGATCATTGCTCTTCTTGAAAAAGAAGCGACATCTTTTCGCGGAGGACAGCTCTGCCGTCGTTTGAAGCCAATGACAGACCTTCATAAGATCAACACTTATCAGGAACAGACTGCTGCCGCTTATACACGAATCGTGCAAAAAGGACGTATCTCGTTTGGTGACGCTGCACCGGTTGAAGAGTCCATGAAGCGTCTGGAGATTGGTGGCTCACTCAGCAGCACAGAACTTCTCCGTATTTCCCGCCTGCTTGTAAATGCAGCCAGGGTAAAGGCCTACGGAAGACATGATACACAAGAGGACGCTTGTGACTGCCTGGATGAATATTTTAACCTGCTTGAACCACTGACACCACTTTCAAATGAAATCGACCGCTGTATTATCGGCGAAGATGAATACAGTGATGATGCCAGTTCCACACTGAAGCAAATTCGTCGAAGCATTAATAACATCAATGACAAAGTACACGCCACTTTAACTACACTGGTCAACGGTTCCCTTCGCACTTATCTGCAGGATGCAATCATTACCATGCGTGGAGACCGCTATTGTGTACCTGTTAAAGCGGAATATCGTGGACAGGTACAGGGACTCATTCACGATCAGTCTTCAACAGGTTCTACTCTTTTTATTGAACCTATGGCAATCGTAAAACTGAACAATGACTTAAAAGAACTTTATGCAAAGGAGCAGGAAGAGATTCAGGTGATTCTTGCGAATCTAAGTGAAGAAGCCGCACAATATATCGAGGAAATCCGTGCGGATTACCGTTCTCTGACAGATCTTGACTTCATTTTTGCACGAGGTGCTCTGGCAATGTCCATGCGCGCCAGCCGGCCGCTTCTGAATGAAGAGGGACGCATCCGTATCCGTGAGGGACGTCACCCACTGCTCGATCCGAAAAAAGTTGTTCCGATCACCGTGACACTTGGGGAAGACTTCACACTGCTGATCATCACCGGACCAAATACCGGCGGTAAAACTGTTTCTTTGAAAACGGTCGGCTTGTTCTGTCTGATGGGACAGTCCGGACTTCACATTCCTGCCGGAGACCGCAGTGAACTGGCTGTATTTCATCAGATTTATGCAGATATCGGAGATGAACAGAGTATTGAGCAGAGCCTTAGTACATTCTCTTCTCATATGACCAATATTGTCTCTTTCCTTAAGAAAGTAGATGAACGTTCGCTGGTTCTCTTTGATGAACTTGGAGCCGGTACAGATCCGACGGAAGGTGCCTCACTTGCAATTTCTATTCTGTCCCATCTTCACCAGAGAGGAATCCGTACAATGGCTACCACACACTACAGCGAGTTAAAAGTCTATGCACTTTCCACTCCGGGTGTGGAGAATGCCTGTTGTGAATTCGATGTAGAAAGTCTTCGTCCGACTTACCGTCTGCTGATCGGTATTCCTGGTAAAAGTAATGCATTTGCAATCTCCGGGAAGTTAGGTCTGCCGGATTATATTATTGAAGATGCAAAGAAACGGCTCAGTGAACAGGACGTTTCCTTTGAAGATCTTCTTACTGATCTTGAGACAAGCAAACGGACGATTGAAAAGGAACAGGAAGAAATCGCACGATTGAAGAAAGAAGCGGAAGACCTGAAAGCCCAGGCGAAACAGCGCCAGGAGAAATTAGATGATCAGCGCGACCGCATTTTACGCGAGGCAAATGAAAAAGCAAACGCTATTCTGCGTGAAGCAAAAGAAATTGCAGACAAGACGATCAAGGATTTCCGTAAATTCGGCAAGGAAAACATTTCTGCTGCCGAGATGGAAAAGGAACGTGAGAAGCTGCGTAAGAAGATCAAAGATACAGCATCTGCGTCTGCAATGAAAGCACAGAAACCAAAGAAAGAGCATAAAGCATCTGACTTCAAGCTCGGAGAATCTGTCAAAGTTCTCAGCATGAACCTGACAGGAACCGTAAGCTCTCTACCTGATGCCAAAGGGAATCTTACCGTACGTATGGGAATCCTCAGTTCCCAGGTCAACATTTCTGATCTGGAGATTATCGAGGAAGTCTCTCCATATGCACCGAAGAAAATGAACCGTACTTCAAAAGGCAAAATCAAAATGGGAAAATCTCTTTCTGTCCGGCCTGAGATCAATCTGCTCGGACGTACTGTTGATGAAGCCGTTGCTGAGCTGGATAAATACCTGGATGACGCAATCCTCGCTCACCTGAATACTGTCCGTGTAGTTCACGGAAAGGGAACCGGAGCACTCAGAAAGGGAATTCATGAATATCTGCGTCGTCAGAAACATGTAAAATCCTATCACCTTGCCGAATTTGGTGAAGGTGACGCAGGTGTAACAATTGTAGAACTTGGCTAATTATTTTAAACAGTTACCAACTACCTTATCATGGTTAATGGGGGAAAAAGAATGTTTGGAAAACAGAAAATCCTAATCGTAGATGATGATGAGAATATCGCTGAACTGATTTCTCTTTATCTCACAAAAGAATGTTTTGATACAAAATTAGTATATGATGGAGAAGATGCGCTTGCAGCTTTTGACAGCTATCAACCAAATCTGATTCTTCTTGATCTGATGCTTCCGGGAATTGACGGGTATCAGGTTTGTCGTGAGATTCGTTCCAAAGCTGCCACACCGATTATCATGCTTTCTGCAAAAAGTGAAGTATTTGACAAAGTTCTCGGACTGGAACTCGGAGCGGATGATTATATCATGAAGCCATTTGACCCTAAGGAAATGGTTGCCCGCGTAAGAGCTGTTCTGAGAAGATATCAGGTTGGACAACAGAATGATACTTCTGTTGAAAAAACAAAATGTGCAGAGTTTGACGGATTGACGATCAATCTTACAAACTACTCTGTTGTGTGTGACGGACATCCTGTTGATATGCCGCCAAAAGAATTAGAACTCCTTTACTGTCTTGCTGCATCACCGAATCAGGTATTCACAAGAGAGCAGCTCTTAGACCGTATCTGGGGCTATGAATATATCGGAGACACTCGTACCGTTGATGTTCATATTAAACGTCTGCGCGAAAAGATTAAAGACCACCCTCACTGGAATATCAGTACTGTATGGGGAATTGGTTACAAATTTGAGACAAAATAGATTTAAATCATCGGTCCTGGATACTGTAAACAGCATCTGGTGGCCGATGAGTACTTAGGGAGAAATTATGAAAGCAGTTCTGCATTTAAAATTTATTGTACTTTATATTATTTTCGGGTTTTTATGTGTTTTCACAACAGCAACATTAACCACAGAACTGATCACCGAACGTCTGGAAAAAGATACTTCGCAGACATTATACAGAGAAGCAACCATGATTGCAGATAATTATCTGCCTTCCTATTTTTCAAACGAATCTTCCAGCTGGGCTGTTCATTCTCAGTTATCTGCTATGAAGACGTATCTTAATTCTTCTCTGTGGTTTGTTGAAAAAGATGGTACAATGATCACCTCTGCCAACCTGAAGGATACTACTGCGCCACAATCCGTCAATAATTTTGATCCGGCCGAAATCGGGAGCAACCAGTACATGATCGGAACCTATCATAATTATTTTCAGGAAGATATGATTACTGTAATGGCTCCTGTCACACAGGGATTTTATACAAAGGGATATCTGATCATTCACAGCCCGGTCTCTCTGATCAACGAAAGATGCCGCACGCTGATGGTTCCGGTTTATATTTCTCTTGGAGTTATTTTCCTGTTGTCCTTCATCTTCCTGCTCGGGTTCCATTTCTTCGTCCATCGACCATTGTTGCTGATCACAGAAGCTGCGAAGCAATATGCCATGGGCAATCTGGATTACGAGATTCCGGTAAACAGGCATGATGAGATCGGATATTTATCCGCATCACTGAATTATATGGCTACACAACTGAAGGATTCTGATGATTATCAGAAAAAGATCGTAGCAAATGTATCCCACGATTTCCGTTCCCCGTTGACTTCAATTAGGGGGTATGTAGAAGCAATGGCAGACGGAACAATCCCACCAGAGCTTCATGAGAAATACTTAAATATTATTCTCTTCGAAACGGAACGACTGACTGACCTGACAACGGATCTTCTTACTTTGAACGAATTTGATACAAAAGAGCTCCTGCTCAATAAGACTTCCTTTGATATTCAGGAGATGATCAAACATACTGCCCAGTCTTTCGAAGGTGTCTGTACTCAGAAGCATATATCCATTAAGCTCTTTCTACTGTCTGAACAGATCAATGTAATGGCGGACCGACGCAAAATCCAACAGGTTCTTTATAATCTTCTGGATAATGCGATTAAATTCAGTGAGAATGACTCTTCTATTACAGTAGAAGTAACAACGAAAAATGATAAAATCTTTGTTTCCGTAAAAGATCATGGAATCGGAATCTCAAGAAAGGAAATCAATAAGATTTGGGAGCGTTTCTACAAATCAGATCTTTCCCGTGGAAAGGATAAGAAAGGAACCGGACTTGGACTTTCAATCGTAAAAGAAATCATACAGGCTCACGATGAACATATCAATGTAATCAGTACAGAAGGGGTTGGCACCGAATTTATTTTTTCTTTAAGCAAAGCTTAAAGGACAACGTGAACAGAACAAAGAATGTGCCTTGGCACATTCTTGCGCCTGCGGCGGTCGCTTGCGACACCTACCTTGTACGCCGCAGTGCGCATCCTGAGCGGAGCGTTTATTTTATATTAGGAAAGGACTTTCCTAATATAAAATAAAAAACATCAGGATTTATACTTCATTCTGAAATTCAGAAATATAGAAGTAATAAAATCCTGATGTTTTTATTTTGACAAGCTCTTTTCCTTTATGAAATTGTTCGACTTATTTTCAACTTATTCGTAAAGGAACGGTGTTATCGTATCGTCATTCATATTGTCTGCTGTCACCCACACATATCCTGTGTTGACCTCAGCTTCATTTCCAATCTCAAGAACTGTACGTGCCGCTGCAACTACTGTCGCATATCCCATTCCAAAAGGATTCTGCACAATAAGTCCATCCACCTTTCCATCTTTCAATGCATTAACCTGCTCTTTTCCTGCATCAAACCCCACTAATGTAATATGTTTTTCTGCATCAAGCTGATCCATCGTCTTAATTGCAAGCTGGGTTACTGTCTCGTTCGTAGCAATACATCCTTTTAAATCAGGATGTTTCTCCATGTAATATTGAATTGCATCTTCATCACTCATCTTTGCCGCGCCATCGTTGACCTGCTGCATCTTCTCAGACAATTCATTGTCCACTTCCTGTGCTGTCTCATTCGCACTTTCGTCTGCTGATGAAGAATCCGCATTCGATGCTGCATCTGCAATTGTCTCGGAAGCATCACCTGTTCCTGTTGTCTCTTCCTTCTTTTCTCCTGCTTCTGCGGCTGCCAGTTCTTCTGGTGTTACCCCGACCTGTTCAGCTACAATCTGTTTCTTCAACATTTCCAGCTGATCCAGATAAATTGTCTCTGTAACAGTCACATTCGGATGATTTGCTGCAAGTTCATTTTTGATTCCTGCCTCACGCTCTTTCGCCGTATCTGATACTGTATCATGCACAAGCAACAGAATCTCCCCACTGTCACCGATCTTCTCACAGAAATTCTTTGTTCCTGTTGTTGCCGCTTCTATATTATTCGTTTTGCAAGTACTTTGGATATTCTGATAGCTGTTTCCTGAATCAAATGCTACGATCGGAATTCCATTCTCAATCGCAAGATCAAACTGGACGGAGCATGCGCTTGCATCTACACTGGAAATTGCGATCACATCCGGATAACGTGCAAGCTCTTCATCCAGAATATTCACCTGCTGATCGATATTATCATTCTCATCCGGTGCACTGTATAATACTTTCACCTTATCATTTCCGGAATAGCCAAGTGCTGTATTCAAGTCAGTTGCTGCCTGCTCTACCCCTGCCTTTACCTGATTCCAATATGGTGTTGAAGATCCCCTTCCGATTACAGAAATATAAGTTCCAGGTTCCAGATCCAGATTGTCTGCCGATGCATATACAGAAGATTTAATTGCATCCAGATTCGCCTGATATACCGGTGCTTCTGTCTTATCCCCTGTAAAAACCGGATCATCTGCCTTCTTTCCGCAGCCGGCTGCAAGTACCGTCATACAAAGTGCTGCCGCAATCGCTGCTCTTACATTTCGTTTCCGCATAACTTTCTCCTTCTTTTCATTTACACAATTTTATCTCTATGTTTTCTACTTTTTAACTCTCAATCCATTATGATACACGAATCCTTGAAAAATGGAAGAGATAATTTCTTAAAATCTCGTGAATTTTCGTTTTTTTACTAATTTATGATAGAAATCTTCTATTTTCCACGCTCATAAGTTCTATAAGACTAACTTATAAATTACTCAAATAAATACATCAGGAACTCTTGTATATTTCCCCATCTTGTATTAAAATGAGGATAACGAAAAGGGAAAAACCTATCGTAATCCAAAAAAGGAGGGTACATACAATGGCACACGTAATTAGTGATGAATGTGTAAGCTGTGGTACTTGCGAAGGCGAATGTCCAGTAGGCGCTATTTCTGAAGGAGATGGCAAATATGAGATCGATGCTGATGCTTGTGTAGATTGCGGAGCTTGTGAGGCTGCTTGTCCTACAGGCGCTATCTCTGAAGCATAATTTATAAGCGCTAAGTGATCACAAAACGCAGAAGTCCTGCCCGTCTGATTGATTCAGATGCGGCAGGATTTCTTTTTTTACAACTTTTTTCCTTGTATTCCATACCTTTCTTCAATTACCATTTTTTGCCATAATTTGACGAACGATTAGCACTTCTTTCATAATTTCTCTATGCTATAATAAATGTAGCGAAATCAGAACAGTAATCGCAATGATTCTAACAGGAGGATAGAAAATCAATGGGTGAAGTCAGATTTATGATCTCTGAAGCCGCCAAGAAAGTTCAGGTAGAATCCCATGTCTTAAGATACTGGGAAGAGGAACTTCATATTCCGATCGGCCGCACAGAGATGGGACATCGATATTATACCCAGGATGATATCCAGCTCTTTTGCTGTATTAAAAAACTTAAGAATGAAGGGGTTCTGCTTCGCGATCTGAAGCCATTGATCCCAGAGTTGAAATCTACACGTCAGATAATGAGACACGCTGAAAACAAGGAAAAGAATGCCCTTACCAAAACACCCGCACCTGACCTGACATCTGAGTGCAAACCGGCCACTACCACTACTCCGGTCGAAGTCATCACAAAGACCCAGCTGGAACATGTACGTTCACTCATCGGAGAGGTACTTACGGAAGTCGTTTCTGAAAATAACAAAGCATTAGAAAAAGAAATCAGCACTCAGGTCACCGCAGATGTCATACGTGAGATGGATTTTCTTTTCCAGGCGAAAGAACGGCAGGAAGAAGAACATTTCCGTAAACTGGACAGTCTGATTCGCCAGCAACAGGCGACCCGAAGAGAAAGTGTGAAGAATAGTCCGGTACTGAGATTCAAAAAGAGATTTACATAGCATTTCTGCGATTTCTAATTGCACACTGCACATACCGGTAGATTTATTGGATTTGTATACCGAAAAAAGACAGGCGCTCTCCAACAAGTGCCTGTCCTTTTCTTTTTTATATCTCCTGATCCTGCTGACGCAGCTCGTTTCCAAAACGAGTGTACTGTGGCATCCACGCAAGACGCACTGTACCGATCGGGCCGTTTCTTTGTTTTGCGATAATAATTTCTGCAATGTTCTTATCTTCCGTGTCAGGATTATAATAATCATCACGATAGATAAACATACAGACATCGGCATCCTGCTCGATTGCTCCGGATTCTCGGAGGTCTGAAAGCATCGGACGCTTATCTGTTCTCTGCTCAACCGCACGGCTCAGCTGTGACAGTGCAAGCACCGGCACATTCAATTCTCTGGCAAGACCTTTCAAAGAACGTGAGATCTCAGAAATCTCCTGCTGACGGCTCTCATTCTTTCTTGAATTGCTTCCGCTCATCAACTGTAAGTAGTCGATAATGATCAGGTCAAGTCCCATCTCCAGCTTGTATTTTCTACACTTTGAGCGCATCTCTGAAATCGTAATACCTGACGTATCATCAATGATCATTCTTGATGATCCTATTGTTCCGGCTCCTTCGATCAACTTCTCCCAATCCGTATCTGACAGATTACCGGTTCTTAGTATCTGTGCATCCACATGAGACTCCAATGAGAACAGACGGTTTACCAACTGCTCTTTGGACATCTCGAGGCTGAAGATTGCTACTGCTTTATTCTGACGAAATGCCACATGCTGTGCGATATTCAATACAAACGCGGTCTTACCCATAGAAGGACGGGCTGCGATCAGTACAAGGTCTGAGCGCTGCAGACCGGACAACTTATAATCAAGATCAATGAATCCTGTCGGAATTCCTGTTACTGTTCCTTTTGTCTTAGACGCACGCTCGATTACATCCAATGCATTGAGTACAACCTGCTTGATCGGTACATACTCTTCTGAATTCCCAGTCTCTGCAAGTGCAAAAACCTGCTTCTGTGCATCTTCCAAAATCTCCTCTAATGGCTGATTCTGCAGATAACAGGCATTTGCCGTCTCTTCATTTACTTTGATCAGGCGACGCATGATTGATTTTTCACGTACAATTTCAGCATAGCTTTTGATATTCGCAGAAGTCTGTGTTCCCATCAGCAAATCTCTTGCAAACTCCATGCTACTGATCTCTGGCGGGACATCCTTTTCTTTCAGATATTCCTGCAAGGTGATCAGATCGACCGGTTTTCCCGCATGAAACAGTTCCACCATAGAATTAAACAAGATTCCATATGCTGTCTGATAAAAATCATCCCCTGATAATATCTCGGAGGCCACCGTGATGGCCTCCTTGTTCATCAGCATCGCACCGAGCACTGCCTGCTCTGCCTCCGCACTATGCGGAGGAATTCGTTTCATTGCTGCTTCCATATCCATAAAGATTTCGTCTCCTTATGCTTCTTCCTGTACAACTACTTTCAGTTCTGCTGTAACCTGTGGATGAAGCTTTACAGACACGTTGTGTGTTCCGAGTGTCTTGATTGCTTCTTTTAACTGGATCTTCTTTTTATCAACATCAAGATTCAACTGTGCTTTTACTTCCTCTGCAATCTCTTTGCTTGATACAGAACCGAAAGTTCTTCCGCCTTCTCCAACTTTGATGTGTGTTACAATTTTAGCTTCTGCGATCTTAGCTGCAAGTTCTTTCGCTGCCTCCAGGTTCTCCTCCGCAACTTTTTTCTCGTTATTCTTCTGAAGCTTCAGATCATTCAGATTCTTTCCTGTTGCTTCCAGTCCAAGCTTCTTTGGAAGGATAAAGTTTCTTGCATATCCATCATTTACGTTTACGATCTCTCCTTTTTTTCCAAGAGATTTTACATCCTGTAATAAAATAACTTTCATTGTCAAATATCTCCTTCTTCTATCATTTTATCAATGGTCTCTTTCAATGCACTGACTGCTTCATGCATATTCGTGTGGTCAAACTGTGCTCCCGCAGAATTAATATGACCGCCTCCACCGAGCTTCTCCGCGATAATCTGAACATTCACTTCATCAATGGAACGCGCACTCATATAAATCTTATTTTCATATTCTGTCAATACAAAAGAAGCCTTTATTCCGCTAATATCCAGCAATTCATTCGCCGCTTGTGCTGCAAGCACTGTAGGACTGTCAATATCGCTTGGACATACTGCAATCGCATACTCCTTACGATAAACTTCTGCATTGCGGACTGCCTCAGCCTTTGCCTGATAAGATGCCATATCATCACGGAACATCTTACGTACTCGTGTAATATCTGCACCACATCTTCTCAAAAATGCTGCTGCTTCAAAGGTTCTCACACCTGTACGGTTCATAAAGTTTCTCGTATCGATCATAATTCCGGCATACATGCACTCTGCTTCAAGTGCCGGGAATTTGATGTCATCTACCATATACTGTAGAACTTCTGCGATCATCTCGCAAGTGGAAGAAGAATACGGCTCCACATAAGAAAGTACCGCGTTCTCAATAATATTACTACTCTGCCTGTGATGATCCAGCACTGCAATCATCTTTGATTTCTTCAAGAGTTCCGGACACTCTGTCATCTGTGGCTTGTTCGTATCTACTACAATGACCATTGCATTGTCATCCACATAATCCAATGCCTGTTCTGACGTAATAAAAATATCATCCTCATATGCAGGGCTCTCTAGAATCTCATCATACAACGGACGAACAGATCCTGTAACTTCATTGATCACAATATGTGCCTTTTTCTCCAGACTTACTGCTGCACGGTAAATACCCATACATGCACCAAAAGAATCCGGATCAGCAATCTTATGACCCATAACAATAACTTTGTCTCTGGTCACAATAAACTCTCGAAGTGCCTCAGCCTTAACACGCGCCTTCACTCGTGTATTCTTCGCTGTCTGCTCCTTCTTACCACCAAAATAAGTTATTCCGTTACAATCCTTAATAACTGCCTGATCTCCGCCCCTGGCAAGTGCAAGATCGATTGCCACACGCGCATACTGGTAGCTCAACGCATACGTTGCCGTATTCAATCCCAAACCAATACTCAGTGTTGCTGACCTTGAATTACCGATATTAACCTGTTTTACCTCTTCCAGAAGAGAAAACTTGTCTTCTTTCAGCTTTTTATAAGCATCCTTTCGAAGTACGATAAAGTATTTATCCTTCTCCAGTTTCTTTACGATACCATCTACATCTCCGATATACTTATTGATCTTACGGTCGATCAATGCCACAAGAAGGGATTGTCTGACTTCCTCAACACTCTCCATAACTTCATCATAGTTATCAATATAAATCAATCCGGCAATCATTCGCTGATCTTCGTTCTCTCGGATGTAGGCATTCAGTTCTGTTACATCTCTTAAAGAAACTGCAACAAAATATTCCTGCTCTTCCGGAATCTGAAGCAACTCTTCTTTCTCACTGAATCCCTCCAATGATACTTTTCGAAGCTCTGCCTGATAACTTCTTTCACGATAAGTTACTTCCAATTCTACATGATCCACATCATTTTTTGGAAACACACCCGGATGTAATTCTGGAATCATACGGTTCAGATAACGTTCTTTTCTCTGACCCTCTGTCAGATTCAAAAAGCAATCATTCTTCCACAGAATCCTCCCATCTTCGAGCGCAATCGCATAGGGAATTGCCAGTTCTTTGAGCAACCGGTTTTCAATACCTTTATACTGTACTGAAAACTGGATCAGATCTGCCAGGATCAAAGATCTGTTATAGAAATACAGCGAAAAAGCGATTCCTACATATATAATTATGATCACTGACATCAAAAGTCCGGCTTTCTTGTCCACCATGTACATCCATACATCCATGCCAATCAAGAGAAGTGTCATGATCAGCGGCCATCGCATGTACATTCTGAGCTGTCCCTTCAGCTGCATTTTATTCCTTTTCATAACTAATACCTCACCTGGGACTACTATCAATCACCATCATCTGTGACTAATTACAATATAGCTAATCTATTATAGCATCTTTTCCCCTAAGATGCTATAGGTTGTATTATGCAAAAAAACACGCAAAAATGAATTAGAAAAAGCAAAAAGATCGAATTTCTGAATTTCTCCAAAAATTCGATCTTGCTATTAGCTAATTATCTCAATTAGTCCTGAACGTAAGGCATAAGAGAAATGTGTCTAGCTCTCTTGATTGCTACTGTAAGAGCTCTCTGGTGCTTAGCACAGTTTCCTGTAATTCTTCTAGGAAGAATTTTTCCTCTTTCAGAAACATATTTTTTTAATTTTGCAACGTCCTTGTAATCGATTTCGTTGTTCTCTTTACCACAGAACACGCAAACTTTTTTTCTTCTACGAGCTGGGCCTCTTCTTTTGAATCCACCCTCTGGTCTGCTTCCTTTTTCGTAAGCCATGATGGTTATCTCCTTTCCGACTTAGTTAAACGGTAACTCCTCATCGATACCATCCGGGATATTCATAAAGCCATCACCTGCATCTGCGCTAGGTGCCGGACTCGGTGCAGACTGACGCTGGAAACTTGCTCTGTTAGCTTCTGCCTCGGCTCTGCTCTCTGCAAACTCCTGCTCTTCCACGATCACTTCTGTTGTGTATACTTTCACACCATCTTTGTTCGTGTAGCTTCCTGTCTGAATACGTCCGGAAATAGAGACACGCATTCCCTGATGGAAATACTTCTCAGCAAACTCTGCGGAACGTCCGAATATAACACACGGAATAAAATCCGCTGTCGGCTCACCGTCTCTTCTGAATCTGCGATCTACAGCAAGTGTATATCTTGCAACCGCTGTAGCATTGTCTCCCTGTGAATATCTCACTTCTGGGTCTCTTGTTAACCGTCCTACTAAAACTACTTTATTCATATATACCTCTTTCCGCTTATGCTTCCTGTTTCACGCATAAATATCTGAGTACATTGTCCATAATGCGGATACGCTGCTCTACTTCAGCTGGAACTGTACTTTCAGCCTCGAAGTGGATGAAGTAATAAAATCCTTCTTTCATTTTCTGGATCTCGTAAGCGAATCTTCTCTTGCCCCACTCATCAACGTCTGTTACATTACCGCCGAAACGAGTGATCATTGCTTTCACTTTCTCGATTACTTCTGCTCTTGCTTCGTCTTCGAGTTTTGCGCTTACAACAACAGCTAATTCATACTTATTCATCTTATTTTACCTCCTTATGGTCTCTTGGCCCCCGGTTCCTCCCGGGAACAAGGAAATTGAATGACTGATTGGAATTGTTCCATCAGCATGTCACAGTTTCTTATAATACCATAAAGAATTTATTGTTTCAAGCCTTTTTTGTAATTTGTCTTGTATTTTTTTCTACCAATTTTCTTGGCACCATAATCTGGTGCCCGCAGCCCATACATTTGAGACGGAAATCCGCTCCGACCCGGAGAATCTCCCACTCCTGACTTCCGCATGGATGCGGTTTCTTCATCTTAATAATGTCGCCTACATCAAATCTGTCTGCCATTCTAATTTTCTCCTCCGTCTGTCGCCGTCAATACTCCCTGCAAAAGGAATCTCTCATCTTCTCTTACATTGGTACAAGTTGAAAGACTGACAATCTGAGACTGCGCATTCACTTCTGTTCCTGTGTCATATGCTGAATCTTCTTTACACATTTTCAAATAACTCTCAAACGCTTCGTCTGTCGCATAAGTCAGATTATACTGATCTGCAGTATCCTTCACGACAGCTGCTGAAAACACGGTATAAGTCCTTGTTTTTCCATCCGGTGTATAAATATAGAAATTCGGATGTTCTTTATAGAAAGATTCTGCCTCATACTCTTTCAGCTGCGAAAACATTTCTCCGCCAACTTTCAGGTTATGTCCATAAATCATTGTATTTCTATCTGAAAAATCACTTGTATTTTTCATGTCCATGAAAATTGCACCCAGTTTATTATCATTTGCGGAAAACGTCTTTGTCAGATATTCTTTGTTATCTGCACTTTTTACAACCGGATAACTGATAATTGATGGTTCATCAAACCGGATCCAGGCTACCGTATCTGGATTTTCCTGCAAAAGCACATCAAAATCTACTTTAAATGTGTCTCCCGATACATCTCCCGGATCATCTGTTTGCTCCTGTACAGTGATTGCTTTATTTTTGAGCTTATCATACTCTTTTCCACCAGAATAATATGGCACCATTGTGCGTACCAGCTGATAAAGCGAAAATGCAAAAATACAGACTGCCACAACCAGGATCACCATTGTTACTTTATCAAATAAACCGCTCTTTTTCTTTTGCCTGCTTCGTTTCTGTCGCTTTTCTAATCTGTGGCGCACCGGCTTCTTTCTATTTCTTCCCATTCTTTTTCCCTTCTCCAGCTACTAGAAACCAAGATTCTCATCTACAAGAATAATTTTGAAACGACCTTTCTGACGGCTGAATCTTGTTACCAGAATCTGACAACAGATACATTCCGGGCTCTTGCAGTCAAAGCAGCTTCCAGCCTTGGAACATGGTGTATCAATTCCAAAACGCTGTGCATTTACAGGTGCAGCTTCATTTCTTGCCCTGCTCATGGCATCTTCCTGCGTCTTTACAACCTTATTCATACCAACGATCAGAAGTACATTCTTTGGTCCAAATGCATATGCTGCCACACGGTTTGCATTTCCATCAATATTAATGAAGACACCGTCCTCACTCATCGCATTCACACTTCCGAGGAACCAGTCGCAGGAAAATGCTGCTCTTGCGATTTCCTGTTTTTCTTCCTGTGTAGCTGCTTTATCTCTGTCACAGAAATTATAGTTTCCGGATTTTATCGCATCAATCAGACCGCATTCGTGTACGGAAGAGGCACCTCCCATATTGATCGTACTTCCTTCCGGAATCCACTCCAGTGCTTTCTGCACTGCTTCTTCCTTTGTCTCAGCATAATAAGCATCCATATTTCTGGATTCAAGTGCTTTCACCACACGTTCTCCAAGTACTTTGTTTCTTTTCTGTCTTACATCCATCTTAATTGCCTCGCTTTCATTTTGTGTTATCAACATACAGTTTCATTTTTCGAAAAATTATTCACAATTTGAGTAACTGTTCAGAGCCAAGCAAAATTTCAAAAAACAGGTGTAAAATGCTTGCATTTTTAAGACTGTTTTTGAAATTTTATTTGGCGGATACGCCACACCGACGAAATGCGTAGCATTTTGGAGGTTGGCTCTGAACAGTTACCAATTTGAATTGATTTTCCCCTGCTTTTTCAACAGTTCATGAATAGTATATGCCACCCCTAAGTCTTCATTTGACTTTGTGACATATTTTGAAACCCGCTTCACTTCCTCATCTGCATTTTCCATCGCAACAGTTGCGCCAAAATCCATAGACAACATAGAGTAATCGTTCAGGCTGTCTCCAAACACCATCACTTCCTCTTTTGTATAACCTAAAGATTCAATATATTCCTGAATCGCAGGTCCTTTCTCCGCTCCTTTTACCGTGATTTCCAGATTATTATAGAAGGAAGACGCAACTGCGAGTTCCGGATTCTGCATCAGTCTGCGCTTGATCTTATCAAGCATCTCCAGATCGCCTGTAAAAAGGAAAATCTTATGGATCATAATTCCCTGTTTCTCTAATTCGTCCACAGAATCGATTCGTCTTGAACTTGCCTTCACTCGCTTATAAAGTTCTGACTGCTCTATTTGGTCTCTGCACTCAGATAAATGGAACAGCTGAATCTGACGAACAATACTCTCCTCTACTTCCTCCGGTGTTCCCACACGATACTCATAAGGTCCGGCGCAATACAATACCGAGATTGGATATTCTTCCAATACCTTTGCCACCTCATTGCAGATCTCATATGTAAATCCTATGCTTTTTAGAATTTCACCCTTTGGGTTACGTATCTCTGCGCCTGAGCCCACAATGAAATCACAGCCAAGATCCAGACCTTTTAATTCTTCCATTGCTCCATTATAACTTCTTCCGGTTGCTATCATAAAGCGGATTCCCGCCGCCTGTGCTTCACGGATCGCTTCTACTGTCTCCGGTGCTACTTTGTGATTGTCTCCAAGTAGTGTTCCATCCATATCACTTGCTATTATTTTGATCATAATCCGCTTTCTCCTGTTAAAATTTTCTTGTCTTATAAATATATTTTTTGCCTTTGCCTATGAGTATAACTGTTTTTGTGAAGCTGTGCAAGACACGTCTGTTGAAGTTAACCTGTTGTTTTTAAAACCTTTACTGCTTTCACGATTTCTTCTTCCGAAGTCTGCCAAAGCGCATAATCTCCACGTTCCGACAATCCAAGTCCGATTCCTTCTTTTCTATATTTCATCATACTGTCCACTACAATCTTTCCAGACATATGATAAGAAGTAATTCCTGTATACGGAAGTAATTTTTCTATTGATTCCGCACCAATTCCGCTTGCCGCAAGGATCTCAATCCTTCCTGCACTTTTCTCCTGAAGTGCTTTCAGCATCTCTTTCCCTTCCCACGCAGTTTCTTTCTGTCCACTTGTCAGAATCGTATCGAACCCAAGATCAATCGCTTCTTCGAGTGCTTTCATCGGATCTATACAGACATCAAATGCACGGTGAAGCGCTTTCTCTTTATTTCCTGCTGCCTTGATAAGTTCTGCCATTCGCTCTGTATCCAATGTACCATCCGGATTGAGCATTCCGATGACAACTCCATCAGCTCCCATCTCACAGTACATCTGAACTTCCTCTTTTAGCTGTTCAAATTCATATTGGTTATAGCAATAATCTCCATATCTCGGACGAAGAAGAACTCTCGTCTTAATGTCTGTATATTTCTTGACAAGATCAAATAATGCCTTCCCCGGAGTAAGTCCTCCGATCACAAGATTGCTGCATAATTCGATTCGGTCTGCGCCACCTTTCTGCGCATTGATCGCTGATTGTACACAATCTGTGCATGCTTCTAATATTATTGTTTTCATATGTTCTATTTTCCTTTAATAATTAAGAATTTGTAACTGTTCAGAGCCAAGTAAAATTTCAAAAAAAGGTGTAAAATGCTTACATTTTTTAGACTGTTTTTGAAATTTTATTTGGCGGATACGCCAACCTCCGAAATGCATAGCATTTTGGAGGTTGGCTCTGAATAGTTACAAGAATTTTATATATTAGAAGAAGCTGCCGTTGGCAGCTTCTTCATGGTTCTTATCGTTTACTAAGAAGTCTCTCTAGACACAAGCTACTATAAGCTTTAACCGTATGTCAGTTGATGACCTCTTGCAGGCATTTTACAGGTACTTTGCTGCCTCTTCATCACAGATCACTGTTACATGTGGATGGAACTGTAAGATACTTCCAGGTACCTTTGGTGTAACCGGTCCGTTTACTACTTCTTTCAGGATCTCTGCTTTATTCTCTCCGTTTACAAGAAGTACGATCTTCTTTGCACGCATAATTGTTCCGATTCCCATAGAAACAGCTTTTCTCGGCACATCTTCTTTCTTCTCAAAGAAACGTTTATTCGCTTCAATTGTGCTATCTGTCAGGTCGATCTCACCTGTTACTTTTGTAAACTCATCTGCCGGCTCGTTGAATCCGATATGTCCATTGCATCCAAGTCCAAGCAGCTGGATTTCTACCTGTCCTGTCTTTGCCATCAGTTCTTCGTAAGCTTTTCCTGCCTCTCCAGCTTCAAATCCAACCCCATCCGGTACATGTACATTCTCTTTGTTGATATTTACATGATTGAAAAGATTGTCATTCATGAAATAATGATAGCTCTGATCATGCTCCGGTGCCAGTCCAATATACTCGTCAAGGTTGAATGTAGTAACCTGAGAGAAATCAAGATCTCCAGCCTCATACATTTTAACAAGCTCTTTGTACAGACCAACCGGTGTAGATCCTGTTGCCATACCAAGGATTGTTTTCGGATTCTCCATAATCTCTGCTGCAAACAGTGTTGCTGCTGCCTTACTCATCTCTTCATAATTCTTCTTTACAATTACTTCCATGTTTAATACCCTCTCATTTCATTATATTTATATCGAGTGCTTTGGAAGCCACCCCATATTTTCATAGATCAAATCTATTTGCTTCCTGCTTCTGTAGATATATTTTATAACTTCTTATTCCTTATGCGAGTTTACCATAGCTGATTGTCTGTACTAAATCAAAGTCCTCATTTAATACAACCATGTCTGCATCTTTTCCTGCTGCAATAGCACCCTTAGAATCAAGTCCGAACTCTTTCGCCTGGTTTCCAGAGGTCATCTTTACTGCATCTTCAACTGTAGCACCTGTAAATTTCATAACATTTTTAAATGCCTGAATGTATGTAAGGATACTTCCTGCGATCGTTCCGTCTTCCAGTTTTGCCATACCATCTTTCACGATTACGACCTGTCCGCCCAGCTCACTCTTTCCTTCCGGCATTCCTTTCGCACGCATAGAGTCTGTGATCAGATCGATTCCGTCAAATCCTCGTACTTTGCATGCAAGTTTAACCATGTCCGGCATAATATGCTTTCCATCACAAATAAGCTCTGCATGTACCCCTTCTGCCAGCATACCATATCCTGTCACACCAGGCTCTCTGTGATTCAGTCCTCTCTGTGCATTGTAAAGATGAGTCACATGTGTTGCTCCGCTTGCATTCAATTCCCCGTATAATGCATTCGAATGTCCTGCACTTAAGACAACTCCATTTTCCTTGCACCATGTCTCAAATGATGGATCTGCCTCTTCCGGCGCATAAGTAACAATACGCAGGAGACCGCCGCTGATCTCATTCCATTTTGCCAGTGTTTTTTCATCCGGCTTCTTAATATAAGAAGGATCTTGTGCCCCCTTGAACACCGTTGAAATAAATGGTCCCTCTAAGTGAATTCCTTTGATCACCGGGTTCTTCTGTGCCGCATCATGAATATTCTGCATTGCTTTCTCGATGTTCTCATAGGTCTGAGTCATAGTTGTACAGAAATAAGTTGTGATTCCCTCCTGCTTTGTCATCTGCTTAACCATCTCATCAATCTCATCCGGTGTAGCATCCATGTTATCTTTCCCATAACCACCATGACTATGAATGTCAATAAATCCAGGAACAACCATTGTTCCTGCACAACTTACCTCAAGATCCCCTTCTTTCGGCTCGAACCCCGCCATATCACCGACTTCTTCAATCTTCTCATCAAAGCGGATATAGCCATTTTCGATTACACCGTTCCCAGTATAAATCTTCTTCTCCTTGATCAGTTTCATGTTGTTCTACCTCGTTTTCTACTTTTTAGAATACTGGTATCTGTGAAGATACTGAACAGATACGGATATATTACTGTTCGCAGTTGCCTGCGAGCAGCAATAGAACTCTTACTTTTCTATTATCTCACAATACAAGGTAAGATTCCATCAATATTTCATAATTTATGAAAAAATCTCTGTCCGTTTCTACTAACCGCAGAACTATAAGAAACACCTGAAACAATAGTAGTTTCCCCCAAACTATTGACAATATCCGCCTAATTGCGGTAAATTAAATGTTATTGTGGGTTAAAAATGCCTTCAATTATGATTTTGATACCTATGGATTGTACAAATGCTATGCCTTCTTACAATCCTGCCTGATATCATCATATAAAATAATATAAGGAAAGGATAAAAGAATATGAATTGGGAAATCATTACTTTTATTGCGTATTTCGTCATTTTGCTTGGCGTAGCATTAGTATTTTACTTTAACGGTACCAATAAGAACTCCGAGGACTTCTTCCTTGGTGGAAGATCTATGGGACCATGGGTAACAGCACTGTCCGCACAGGCGTCCGATATGTCTGCGTGGCTGCTGATGGGACTTCCGGGATCGATCTTAGCTTTCGGTTTCGGACAGATGTGGATCGGTATCGGTCTTGCATTAGGAACAGCTGCTAACTGGATTCTGTGCGCAAAACGTCTGCGTACATTCTCTAAAGCTGCAGATGATGCAATCACATTACCACAGTATCTGACAAATCGTTTTGCAACAGACTCCAGATCACTGCAGTTAACATGTGCACTGATCTTCCTGTTTGCTTATACAATTTATGTAGCATCTGCACTGGTAGCCGGTACTTCTGTATTCACAACGCTGTTCCCGACAGTTTCTCCTAAGATTGCTATGTTCGCATTCTTGCTGATCATTGTTGCCTACACATTCTTTGGTGGCTTTGCGGCAGTTTGCTGGACAGACTTTTTCCAGGGATTACTAATGATGCTTGCACTGATGCTTGTACCTCTCGTAGTCTGCATCGGTCACAGTGATCTGTTGGATCCTACTGCTCTTACTACAGTATATGAGTATACTGATGCTGCTACAGGCGCTGTAACACAGTGTGCTTTCGGAGGCGGTATCTTTGATGCCAGCTGGCAGGATATCATCAGCGGACTTGGCTGGGGGTTAGGATACTTCGGTATGCCACATATCCTGGTGCGTTTTATGTCTATCGAGAAACCATCCATGATCAAGAAATCTTCTATCGTAGCAATTGTATGGGTAATCATCTCACTGTTCTCTGCTGTCCTGATTGCTTACTTAGGCAGAATGGTTATGGGCGCTGAACTGCTCACTCAGGGAAATCAGAAACTTGTATTCATTGCTATGGCGCGAAGATTCTTCCCAGCAGGCATCTGTGGACTTCTGCTTGCAGCGATTATCGCCGCTTCGATTTCCACTGCAGATTCCCAGCTGTTGGTAGCATCCAGCTCCTTCACAGCAGATCTGTACAAGCCTTTCTTCAGAAAAAATGCTTCTGAGAAAGAGACACTGATGGTTGGACGTATCCTCGTACTGATCCTCTCCCTGATTGCTTTCGGTATCGCAAACTCTAAGGGAAGTGGTGCTCAGGCTATCATGGATATGGTTGAAAATGCATGGGGCGCTTTCGGTGCTTCCTTTGGACCTACAATCCTGCTGTCTCTGTTCTGGAAACGCTTTAACTACCAGGGTGCTGTAGCAGGTGTAATCTCCGGATTCGTTGTAGATCTCGGATGGCTGCTCACAGGAATGACAGATGCCACAGGTATCTTCGAGATTGTCCCTGGATTCTTTGCAAGTATTCTGATTGCTGTTATTGTAGCAAAGCTTACTGCTGAGCCAAATAAAAAAGCTGTTGAAATCTTCGACCAGGGAATCAAAGCGAAAACTGAATAAATTACAAATGTATTATAAAGTCAAAAAATCAGTCGTAAATATTTACGGCTGATTTTTTGTGCGTTTATGATTCATATTTATCTTATTTATATACAAAAAGAAGGGGCTTACATAAGCCCCTTCGACATTTGACACCTGACTCACATCAGTGTTCAAATCATCCTTCAATTGCGATTGTTTTCTTTGTCTCAACTGGTTTTGCCTCTTTCTTCGGCACTGACAGTCTCAGAATACCATTCTCGTATTTTGCTTTGATATCTTCCTGTGTAAGGTTCTCACCTACATAGAAGCTTCTCTGCATTGCTCCGGCATAACGCTCCTTACGGATGTATTTACCTTTCTTGTCTTCCTCATCCTTGTCAAGACCCTTAGCAGCTGATACAGTCAGATAACCATTCTCAAGCTCGATGCTGATCTCATCTTTCTTGAATCCAGGAAGATCGATATCTACTTCATATCCTGCGTCATGCTCACGGATATCTGTCTTCATCATATTCTTAGCGTGTTTACCGTATAACGGATTCTTCTTTCCCCAGAAGTCCTGCTCAAATGGGAAGTTCATCCAATCATCATCAAATAAGTTTTCTCCAAAAATACTAGGCATCATCATAAGTCATTTCTCCTTTCAATGCTAACAAACTTTGTTGCCTTTTGTGAGAAGATCTCACAATTTATATAAGCTGCTTTCGCAGTTGTTGTCAGAACATTCGGAGGATTCAGAAGTTCATTTCTTTTCTTTTTCTCTGTCTTCCTTTGTTCTACTTATTATATAGCACGCAGTTTTTAGCCAAGTCAAGAGGTGAGTGCTAATTTTTTGAGATTTTTTTTGCAAACCTTGATTTTACGGGGTTTGCAACACTTTTTTTCCTTATAATCATCACTTTTTATTCAGGAAGACCTGTGGGGACACCGAAACATCTTATCACGTTGTAAAACCGGCGATTTCTTTGGAGAGCCTTACGCGGCTAAGCCTGGTTCTTTATTAAATATCAGTGTCGTTGCCGAAAAAGATTGTGAGATTCTCATGCTTAACGTCAAGCGTCTGCTTGTCACCTGCCCTACAGCCTGTGATCATCATCAGAAATTAGTCCGAAATCTGGTAAGTGTTCTGGCCAATAAAATCCTGATCTTCAATGACAAAATCACTCACATAAGTAAACGCACTACAAGAGAGAAACTGCTTTCCTACTTATCGTCAGAGTCCATTAAGCACTCATCTCTGTCTTTTGATATTCCTTTTGATCGCCAGCAATTGGCAGACTTTCTCTGTGTAGAACGCGCTGCAATGTCTGTTGAATTATCAAAACTACAAAAGGAAGGATTGTTAAAAACAAACAGGAACCATTTTGAACTCCTGACTTTATAATATATAATTCGATTCGGAATATCAGTATGCCGGAAGATACCAATTTATCAGAACATAGTGAAGTATTTTTCCCATCGCAAGCAAGAAAAAAGATGAAATACCACCTTGGCATCTCATCTTTTTCTTTTACCTTTTTACCCTTTTATATTATCGGTCAAATTTTAACTTATCTTTCTATCGTTACTCCATAGATTCTTTGTTTTTGAGTTTACAGATTCCTTGCGTCATCGTACCCATAGGGCAAAAACTGCACCATGCTCTCGGTTTATATAACGCCATCACAATTAGCCCGATCAGCGTGGATGTAAGCATCAGACTATAAAATCCGAAACTGATTTTTGCTATCCAATCCGGAACCATTCCCACCGTATACGTCCACCCCCATGGGATTCGAATTGTCCAAAATAGTTTGATTACTTCTTTCAGGCTCTCTGCTCCACTTGCTACAAGCCATGTCTGAAATATCATATTACCAAACATAGTCAGGAAGAATACGAGAAAGCCATATCGAAACCACTTTGTTGCCAGAAAACGAGGAGCCTTTTTATTTTTGGAGCACCCGACATTCTTTCCCAACACATTAAAGAGCTGTCCTCTTCCACAATATCTATTACAAAAGCCTTTATTTCCTGCTGCTATGGCAAATATAAGCGGGACAACAAAGTCAATCATTCCAAGCCAGGCAAATAGAATATTGAAAAATCCCAGAGAGAAGTAAACAATAGACCAGATCCACAGATAATCATACCAGTGTTTTTTCTTATTCATATCTTTCCTCCCTCATTCGGATTTCTATACTGTCTGCAGGACATACACCTGCACATTTTCCGCATCCTACACAAGACACCGTATCTATTTTTGCAAAACAACCTTTCCATATGTTAATTGCCTGTCTGGGACACTCCTGAACGCAGGCCCCACAGGCAACACATCTATCTTTATCTGCTACAGCATATTTCTTCGATTTCAAAGCTTTAGAACTCCTCTCTCATTATTTCCACATTTTCTCTAACTTCTCTTTTGATGCAAAACCAATACTCTGCTTAACAGGTTTTCCATCTTTAAAAAGAATTACGGTAGGGATACTCTGAATCCCAAATGCCTGTGCAAGTCCCATTTCCCCATCCAAGTTTGTATCAAGACAGCCCAACGAGGAAAAATCATGGTATTTCCTCGGGAACAGCCTTGCCATATCTTCCACAGTTTCATATCCCTTTTTCTTCAATACACGATACATACGTGTCTCTATCAACTCTTTTAATTCCATTTTATCACCCAAAAAAGTTGCTCAAAATCGAAAATACGAGGTCAAATCAACTTGAACTGGAATTTAGTTTTTCATTTGACCTTTCTTATTTGTCCCAGTATTGCTCCATCCATATCTTTAAGATTGCTACGATTTCACGCTTCATCATTACCGGCGTATAGTTGTTTGGAAAATATCTGTGAAGCTGTTCATTTGTAAATATGACTCGGGATATTTCCCTTTTTTTATCTCACTCAAAATATCCTGCATCTTTTCCAAAGATAGTTTTCCTTCTTTACTCAGTTTCTTCATCCTTTGTGCCTGAGAGAGAAGGGACAGACTGGGCATAATCCATTGCCTCGATCAATTCTTTTTGCTCATTTTCTTTTAAAGCTGCCAGTTCGACAGCCGGATTGAAGGAAATAAGTTCATCATCTAACTGTTGTAAAAGCTCCGGGATCAGGTTTGTAAGAGTAATATATCTTTGCACCTGCTTTGGACTTTCACCAGTTTCTTCTGTGATTATTTCCCATATCACAAGCCTGATACTAAAGATAACTATTCCTGAAGCATCTCCAAAAATGAGATCCATGAGATCGCAAAACTAAAAAAATACTTCAGAATTAAAGAATCCCCCTCGGACTTAATCCAAGGGGGATAGTTTTGTGTTTTTTACCAATTCTCTTTTAATGATTTCTTATCGTATTTCTTGGCTGCGGTGAGGATTGAGTAGCTGTTGTTTACGCAGCCTCCGTCTACCAGAACATCAGCTCCCATGAAGTAGCCGCAGCGTTCGTCTGCGAGGCTTGTCATTAAGAATGCGATTTCTTCTGGCTCCGCGCCTCGGAAAAGGCCTGTGTATGAAAGGAGGTTTTCTGTTCCTTCTCCTTCTTCTTTTTCAGTCATTGGTGTTTTTACATATCCAGGACTTACTGAGAATACGCGGATTCCTTTTGTCACCATGTATTTGAAGGTGCAGTTTGCCGAATACCATCTTGCGAAGTTCTTACTCATCATGTAAGCGAACTGTACGTTCGCGCTTTCATCTTTGAGAAGTTTTGCTTTCTTTGCCATTTTCTTTACAAACTGTTCTTCATCACTAATTGCCAGGCTAAAGATCTTTTTCGATGGCATCATAATTTTTGGCAAAATATAACCAGAATTCGATGCTGTGTCACAGATAACTCCACCGTTCATGACTTTATAGAATTCCTGATTGACATACACTGTACCAAGTGCGTTGATTCGCATAATGGTTTCGCGGTCTGCCATGGTTCCTGATACGCCTGCGCAGTGGAATACTTTCTTCACTTCTCCGAGAGAGGCTGCATATTCTGCGAGCTTTTTGACATCTGATCTTTTGGATACGTCGCAAGTGGTTGCTACCACGTGAGCCCCGCTTTCGTTGATAGATGCTGCTGTTTTCTCAAGCTTTGCCAAGGTTCTTCCTGTGATGATAACAGTATCTTCTTTTGGAAGCATGGTAGCGATGGCTTTACCAATACCACTGCCTCCGCCTGTTACTACATGTACATTTCCCATTTTCATCTCTCCTTATAAGCAGAGCTTCTCTTTTAATTCGTTCCAGATTTTGAATGGGCTGAATTCCATAGGAATCACATAGTCATCTTCATCGCGTGAAGAGGTGTCCATACCTGTGCGTAGAATGGATTCTTTTTAGCGATATCTGCGTAATGCCATGTGCTTTCGTAGCATTCTGGACACCAGTGGCCACCCTGAAGGACTGCATTTACTGATAATTTAAATACGTGACCATCTGCACATTCCCATGTAATTGGTGTGTAGATATCTGCTGGCACTGCCTCTGCAAGGCATTTACCTCCACGATATGCTGCTGCCTTCTGAAGGTCTTCTAACGTGAGATTTTCAAGTCCCTTGCTTTCGTCATAACCATGATTCAGATATGTCTCGTTCTCTTCGCTTGCGTGGAACAATTCTACATCATCCCATGTTCCGATGGCTGCACGTTTCTCAGCTGATCCGTAGAATGCTTTGATCCAGTTCTCATCACCATGCTCTAATGCGTAATATAATCCGCCCTTCTTCGCACCGATTTCCTTGTTATGGAGATACATCTGTTCCTTAGTTGGGAACATTGCGCGAATCATAGGATTGTTAGCCATACGTGTCATCTCATCCTTCACGCCGCCCCAGTACATTGCTCCAGGAATACAACGGAAATGCAGATAATCATCCAAAACTTTACTATCTGTGTAGTACTGTCCATGGAAATTGTAAAGTGGCAGTGCGTCTGCATCGTAAAGATCCTTGATTGAGATTCCGAATGGTTCCATCATCATATCTGTAAGTTCCCAGCATGATAATCTGTACTCTGGTCCTGAACTTAAGTTGTAACCTTTTCTCCAGAAACTTTCTGGTACCCAATCCTCACATACATTGGCCATACAGATACCTGATTCGATGGATGTACTCCACTCAAGTACGTTGTTAGCTGGCTGATGGAAGATGATTGGTTCTTCTCCAGCGCCTTCTGCACTTGGGTGCTGTCCTGTTTGACGGATAGATACCCAATGTTTGAGTCCTGAATCAAAGACTGCCATTTCTGAGAATACTTTTGACAATGCATAGTAGTCAAAAATTGATGGGTTCAATGGATCACCGACACGTCCCCAGTGAATTGGATATGTACGAGCGCCTGTCTCAGCTACTGTACCGATATATACGAAATGTACTTTATCTGGATCTGGCTGTTCTTTGATTGCCTTGATAATGTTCAATGTAGATCCGATATTGGTATACAATGTCTGTTCTGGATATTTATCAGCAGCTGGTGATACCATTGCTCCGATATGGAGAACATAATCTGCATCGTCTACTAATCTCTTAATGTCGTCGTAATTAGCCAAATCTCCCCATACTACTTCCAGGTTAGGATCTCTGTATTTCTTCATTTTTTCTTTATTTACTGCGGATGGTCTTGCAAATGCTTTCACTCTGAAGCGATTGCCACGGCTAAGGAGATTCTTCAGTGTTTCCTGACCCATGGTTCCTGTTACACCTGTAACAGCGATGACTTTCTGTGGTTTAGCGAGATATCCGTGGATCTGTGGATCGTCAAATGTTCTTGCTGCGTCGTATGCTTCTTTGACTGCGTTGAGGGCTCTTCTTGCCATTCCTGCATCTCCGATCTTAATGTAGCCTGCGCCAATCTTACGTGCTGCAGCTTCAATCATACTGCCATCACGAGATTTCGAACCGATAGCCATAACGGCGTAATCACATGGATATTCCACTGTTTCGCCAGCTTTCTCCCCGATAACTTTGCCTTCTGCGATTTCTTTTACTGTGACTTCTGTCTGCTGTACGACACCTGACATGTAGAGGCTTTCCTGTACACAGATTTTACGAGCCATACCAAGGTCAGCGCCGCATTCTTTCATCATTTCAAGGACTGTGACTTTGCATCCTTTTTCTGCCAGATATTCGCATACTTCAAGACCTACAAGGCCACCACCGATTACTACTACATTGCCTTCTGGTGTTGCAAGTCCATTCAGAACGTCATGAGAATTTACTACGAATTTCTGATCTTTTCCTAGAATATTTGGAATGATTGGAGTTGCACCAATTGCGTTAAATACAGTATGTGGTTTGATTTCTTCGATTAATTCTGCTGTTACTGGTGTGTTGAGACGAATGTCTGCACCAAGACGAGCTGCCTTTTTGCCCATGGCGATTACCGCTGCCTTCATTTCTCCCTTACGTGGAGCTTCACCAGCTGTTAAGAACTGTCCACCTACTTTATCGCTTGCTTCACATACGATTGCCTGATGTCCGCGCTGCTGTAATACGATGGCAGCTTCCAGACCTGCGATACCAGCTCCTGCCACCAGTACTGTTTCTGGTTTCTCAGCTTTCACGATCTTGCACTCTAACTCACGGCCTACTGCTGGGTTTCTAAGACATGTGATCTGTGGACAATTCTCATCTGCGAATCCGTCGAGACATCCCTGGTCACAACCTACACAGTAATCGATGTCATCTAACTGTCCTGCTTTTGCTTTATTTAAGAAGTCTGGATCTGCAAGCTGTGCACGACCCATAACTACCATATCTACTTTATCTTCAGCGAGATATTTCTCTGCTAACTGAGCTGTATTGATACGACCTACACCGATGGTGAGCATGCCTGTTTCTTTACGAATACGAGCTGCGTTCTCGATGTTAAATCCGTGTGGAATGTCTACTGGAGGAACTTCGTATTTCTGTCCGGCAGAGATAACATTTCCACGAGATACGTCAAGTACATCTACACCTGCTTCTTTGGCTTCCTTACAGAAGACGATCATATCTTCGATGGTATTGCCACCTTCCAAATAATCATCCATTGCACAGATACGCATGAATAATGGCATATCTTCTGGAATGTTAGCACGGATGGCACGGATACACTCTAATGGGAATTTCATACGATTTCCCAATGGACCGCCGTATTCATCTGTTCTATGGTTGATTCCTCCTGAAAGGAATGAATGTGGCAGATAGTTGTGTGCGCAGTGGAACTCGATACAGTCAAATCCTGCTGCAACTGCACGGGCTGCTGCCTTACCGTAGCAATCTACGATTTCTTTAATCTGCTCTACAGTAATCCCAGGAATGGTAACGCCTGGTGCTACTTCCATATCACTTGCCATAAGAATCTGTGCTGTCTGGTCCATACCTACACAGAGAGAACCCTGCCAGAGCTGAAGACCTGCTTTACCGCCTTCTTCATGGATGGCATCTGTTAACTGTTTCAATCCAGGAATGTACATGTCATCACTGATAGAAAGGAAATGTCTTGGTGCACTTGGTGTATGTACGCTACATACTTCTACGATGTTCAATGGGCTACCGCCGCGAACACGAGCTTTGTGATATTCAATCAAAGTAGGTGTTACGAAGCTTGCATTTCCAGAAAACTTTGTACCCATAGCTGGCATGATTGCACGAGATTTTAATTCCATGCTTTTAATCTTAATAGGTGAAAATAAATGTTCAAACATATGCGGCCCTCCTTTTTCGTCCATTTTTTTGTCCAATGTTTGATATTCGTAAGATTGTTTGATAAATAATCTGCAATCTTTGTTTGTTTTATTATATAATGTACAGTAGGTGCTCGTTCAAACCGTAAAATACACCATAATTTCCGTCTGAATTCGATGTTTTCAGATAAGAAATTGGATAATATGCAATAAATTCATTTAAATTTCGAAAAATACAAATGATTTTCTGTACAGTCAAGTGTATGGTTTAGTTTGTAAAATCTGGAATGTGAGAATTTGTTGAAATTTAAGATATCTGTTGTGATATAAGAAATTTGTCAAAATATAAGAAAAGGAGGGAAGCCTCATGAAAATGAAAGGCATCTGCGAACGCACGGGTATTTCCAAAAGAAATATTCACTTCTATATCAAAGAAGGTCTTTTAACTCCTGCCACCAACCCGGAAAATGGTTATTATGATTTCTCTGAGGAGGATTGCCAGAAGATTCTGTTCATCAAACAAATGAGAAATGCTGGCATGTCGATTCAGACTATTCTTTCCATCCTTACGTATCCGGTAACCGCGGATTTCTACCTGAATCAGCATATTAGAAAGCTGAAAAAAGAGCAGAGACATCTGGAGCAGACTCTCATTTCCTTACAGTATATTCAGGATGATCTGCCGTTCTATCCAGATTTCGCAAGCTTATACCGACTGGTATCCACCGCCGGAATTCCAGAGGTAGATACCCGCGAAGAAGATGCTGACATCGATAGTTATAACACCGCCATCATCAATCGATTTCTGTGGGGCGGCTTTCTACCCAAAACAAAATGGACGGATTATCAGGAGTTCTTGTGGATGAAGATCAATCGTCTTACCGCCGAAGATCCTACAGAGGATTATATCAAATTCGCGCGGGCCCTCTACTCCATGAGTTCAGAGCAGATCAATACGCTCTATAATGTAAATGTGGACCGCTATCATACGGTAGCTTCCTGCACTCCGGACACCCTGGAGAATCTGAAAAAGGATATGATTTTTCAGTTGGAACACATTGTGAAGACACCAAAATATATTCGCCTGTGGAAAGATATCTACGCAGACTTCTTCGAGCCTAATACCAATATTCAGGCATCCGATCTCAGTGCCCTTGTTATGGAACTGAGCCCGTTTTACAAGGACTATGTAGACAATATCGTAAATCTATGTGAGCAGGTATATCAGTATCTGACTTCCGAAGAAGGACGGGAACTCTACCACAGTATCATCGCCGCCTTCGGCGATTCTATCAATATCAACAACTCTAATCACGGACAGTTGGAAGCCATCATTTCACTTCCAACGCTTTACACAATCAAAGAATGGAGAAAAAAGAAATAGAGAGGCTTTAATTATGGAAATTAATGTTAGATTATACAAAGAAGCGGACCTTCCGGAAATGGTTCGCATCTGGAATGAAATCATCGAGGCCGGTATTTATTTTGATTATGACGAAATTCTCACTGTGACTTTGTCCGCACCTGGTTTGCAGAGCAGACTGCTGCCGTTGTGGCTGAAAATGAAGATGGCAACATCCACGGCATGTACATCCTTCATCCTAATGGGCGCGGCCGCTGCTCTCACATCGCCAACGCAAGCTAGGAAGTACTTTGAAATACATAATCACATGGCAAATTGTAGGCAGGAGTGATCTTCGCCTGTCCTGTAGGCTCTTCGAATCCTTGTGTTCTCATGATTTCATCACACTTATTTCTAAGCTGAATTCCTGCATAAGTATGAATGCAGTTATCAATACAATTGTGGCAGGGCTGATAGCATCCGGTCATACCACTGTTTGCCGCATTTACGATCGCACCTACTGCAAGTCTTGTAATATCTCCCTGCCAGATATAAATATCCGGTTTAACTTCTTCCATATCATTAATGGTAACATTCCCTTTTTCTTCACGGACTTCAGCCAGATAGTCATCCTGAATCTGCAGAAATTCATTTGATATGAATCCTGGCATACGGATATTCATTAGTGACCTTAGGATCGTCTTCTGCTCATTTACTTCAGACGGAATTCGCATCTTCGCATATCTTGGCTGTTCCTTCAAAAGATTTTCAATCAGATATTTTCTTCTCTCATTCTGGTTCAACTTTTATCCCACCTTTTTGATTACCTGTTTCGGACAAGCTTCTGCACATCTTCCGCAATGCAGGCAATGTTTCTGATCTATCTCCACTGGTTTTACTGAAATATTGATACACTTCTGTGGACAGACAGAATAGCACTGTTTACAGCCGTTGGTTCTGTATCTGGTCTGTCCTTCATACCATTTCCAGAAAACCTCTGCCGGAAGTCGCTTCCAGTAATCGACAATGATAATATCGTCCTTGAATTTATTCATGATTTCGTAAGCAGTCCAGGATCCACATTCCAGAATTTCTTCAATGTCCCTGGCGGAGAGGCTGTGTTCCTTCAACTCTTTGCCTGGTGCTTCGCCGCCGATCTTGTGATACTTCACCTGATTCGCATACCATTTTTCAAAGCTTTCTACATCCACTCGCATTTTTCCCATCAGTGTCTCTGTGCGGAAATAGTTTTTATGGATCAGCCAGTATCGATCTGTTTTCTTAAGACCAAGCATCTTTCCCATTTGCGCAACTGTCATCCATTTCTTGTTTGGATTCTCAATCTTCTTATATGGGCTTCTGGCTTCAATCTTTTCTGCCAGCTTCTTTAATTCTTCATCATTTTTCCAGTTCAGTTTCATCTGCATCTCACCTCCTCGCCCTTAGTCTACTGCTAACAAAAGAGAAACGTTAGGATGTCAAAAAATTTACACCCTAATGTTCTTCTGACCATTCTTCCGGATCTTTATCAAGTCATTCATCAAAGCTCTTTTTCGAAATACGGTATTTGCTACCCTCCAGACGTATCCAACGGAATTCATTTCTTTTAAGCAGGTTATATACGGAAGCTCTGCTGATACAGAGAATGTCCTGAATCTCCTGCACGGTATAACATCTTTTTTCTGCCATAATCTAATATCTCCTTTTCTTTATTTATAGGCTTCGGGAAATATTTTCACAGTCATATACATTCCATAATTATCTTCTCACATCTGTCATACCCGAGCTGGGAACTGTTCAAACACAGCGTATAATTGTCAGCTTTTCCCCACTTCTGGTTTGTATAAAAATTGTAATTTGCCATACGTCTTTTATCTATATCTACCATCATTTTGACAGCTTTCTGTTCTTCTACATTGTATAAGCGAGTGATACGCTGTATTTTTTCCGGTGTGTCTCCATGAATAAACACATTCAGCACATCATCCCGGTCTTTCAGAATATAATCTGCATTTCTTCCAATGATCACGCAAGACTCCTTTTCAGCCAGCTCTAAAATAACTTTCCTCTGTGTCTCATACACCAGGTCTTCTACTGATTTTCCTGTGATGTCACGTCCGGCAAATGCATATGCGAATAATCCTTTTTTCGGCGATAATTCTGCATTTTCCTGAATATATTCCGGAGATAAACCAGATTTTTCTGCAATCTCATTAATGATATTTTTATCATAATAAGCAATTCCAAGTTTCTTTGCTACTTCTTCTCCGATAAAACGTCCGCCACTTCCAAATTCTCTGCTGATTGTAATGATTCTTTTTGTCATCTCCGCTTCCTCCTTAACTTAAACCATCAACTTTATTTTTTCTGATTTTCTTTAAGAACACATATCCCACAAAACATGAAACTATTTCAGTAATTGGAAATGCCCACCAAATCAATATAACTCCCATCTGGCCATTTCTGACAAATATCGCAAAAATTCCAGCCAGTGGCAGAATAATGATAAGCTGTCTCAAAAGCGAAATTACCAATGATTCCACACCACCGTCCAATGCCTGATAAATACCCTGATAAGCAACATTGATTCCGGCAAACAGAAAGCTGACTGAGATTACCCTCATTGCTCCGATAAAATATTTTCTTGACTGTCCTGCATTAAACAGTGTCGCGAACGCCCCAGGGAAAATCTCTGTAATGGCAATTCCAAGAATCATTAATGCAATCGTATAGATCAGACCATATTTGATTCCATCCTTTATTCTCTTCTTACTTCTCATTCCATAAGCAAATGCAAGGATCGGAGTGATCGCATCACGAAGGCCAAATGCAAGGAAGAGAACAAACTGCTGCACCTTATAGAACAAACCATATGCTGTCTGTGCTGACGGATTGAACTTTAGGATCAGATTCATTACATAAACCATAATCGACATCAATGCCTGTGCAATGATCGCCGGAAGTCCGATTGCATAGATTTCTTTTATAACACCTGCATCTGGCTTCATATATTTCGCTCCATGCTCAAACTCTTTATTCAATTTTATATGGAAAATGAACAGCAATACTGCGGACGCTACCTGACCAATTACCGTTGCATAGGCCGCGCCTTTCACTCCCATTTCCGGGCAAGGTCCAATACCATAGATCATGATCGGATCAAGAATAATATTTACAACTGCTCCGACCACCTGACCGATTGTGGAATAAAGGGATCGTCCAGTTGCCTGTAATAACTTTTCGAATAAAGAAAAGAAAATAATTCCAAAAGAGATCACGCAGCATATCCGCAGATAACTGACACCCATCTGAAAAACTTCTGCATCTACTGTCTGGGATGAAATGTATGCTTTCACTCCAAAGATGCCAAACAATAAACAAACCACATAAATGATCACTCCCAGGAACAGACTGTTTCCGGCCACCTTTGCTGCTTTTTTACTATTCCCCTGGCCAAGCGTTCTTGCCAGAAGTGCATTGGTTCCGACACCTGTTCCGATTCCCACTGCTACCATAAGCATCTGAACCGGGAATACCAGTGTCAATGCATTTAATGCTGCCTCACTGCCCACTCTCATATTTCCTACAAATGCACTGTCTACAATATTGTAAACCGCCTGCAATGCCATGGATAAGATCATCGGGATTCCCATCTGGACCATCAGCTTATTCACCGGCATATCCTTCATTTTGTTGCTTTCCGCCATTTTGTTTTAACTCCTCTCTTTTCTGCACAAAAAAAGTGCGCACCTTGTCTTATAAGCTGGACTTACGCTGACAGGCTACACACTTTTTCATGGCGATATTCTATTTGTAACTGTTCAGAGCCAAGCAAAATTTCATAAAACAGGTGTAAAATGCTTGCATTTTTAAGACTGTTTTTGAAATTTTATTTGGCGGATACGCCACACCGACGAAATGCGTAGCATTTTGGAGGTTGCCTCTGAATAGTTACTTCTATTTTAATAAGAAAACGAGTAACAGGTAAACTGGATTTACGCTTACTTGCTACTCGTTTGTAGTTATTATATTTCCTGTTTTATTAAAAGTCAAACAAAATTTTCTTTACTTTTCTACCCTCTAACCAACTCTCTGAGTTTATCCAGATCTTTCTTATCCGGATGTGATAAAGCACGGTCAAAGTTTGCGATCAGCAGATCAAGATTTGGCATATGATCCGGCTGCTCTTTCATTTTCACATAACGGTCTCTCACCGCTTGCGGCATCTTTCCCTGACACATATATTCACCAACCACCTGATTGCTTTTATCCATAGAACTCTTAACGTTATTCAGAACCTTCTGGAAATATGCTTCATTCTCACCAAACCCGGCTGTTCCAAACAGAAAGACTTTTTTATTCTTTATCTTCTGCAATAATTCCAATGCGGACTTATCTGCATTTCCCTGATCTGTCCAGAAACCAATATAAAGCATTTCTGATATCGTTTCTTCGATTTCGCTTGTTCCGAAATAATCACAATTCTCCTGCGGCAATGCATCACGGATCGCATTTGCCAGCTCTGCTGTATTTCCTGTTTTGCTGCTGAATATGATTGAGTATCTTTCTTCCTTCATACTATAACCTTCCTTCTAAGCTAAACCAATTCTGGAACAATATCTTCAGACTTCTTATTTCTGCTTGATTTCCATAATAACAGTTTTTCCGGCCTGAACTTCTCCCTCTTCGCATACAAGATCTTTACCTTCAAGGCTTGAACCGATGACGATCGGTGTGATGGAATTACGTCCTGTTTCTTTGATAAACTCAAGGTCTGCATCTGCAAGCAGATCTCCTGCTTTTACCTTGTCTCCTTCTTTCACATGGATCTGGAAACATTTTCCATTCAGTGCAACTGTCTCAAGTCCTACATGTATTACAACTTCCACTCCGTTATCAGAAGTAACAGCATAAATATGACCTGTCTCTGCTACTTTTGATACAGTTCCGTCAACCGGGCTTACAACCTTACCTTCTGTCGGAACGATTGCGACTCCATCTCCAAGAATCTTCTCTATAAAAATAGGATCCGGTACTTCTGTAATTGCTACTGCTGTACCGGTCATAGGTGCTAAAATTGTTTCAAATACATTCTCCTGATTGCTCATATCTAACTCCTCCTTAGACGTCTTTCATCCACTCATTACTTCTCTTACTAACTAAAAAATTATAGTCACTGTTTCTGCGAATTTCAATCCCATTTTTTGATTTATTTGTGAATTCTATGTTTTGCATATTTTTCCACGCTAGTATCGTTTCTTCTTATTCATAATGATCAGCAAATCTCTACAAAGGTCTTATAGAAATCATATACCTTACCGTCTTCCTGTGCGCAGAGTAGAAAGCGACTGATCACATCCCCTGTTTTATGATATTGCTGTAGATATTCTATATGTTTCTGCAAGTCATTTGGATAATTCTCGGCAACTTCTTCTTTCATAAGAAATGTCATATATCTGCCGCCATGCTTACGCCAGATAATATGTGACTCGTCAAACACATTGCTCGCGTCCGGCAAGACAGTCAGACCACGTTGTTCCTGCTGCAGCGTGTCCGTATGCTGTACGCGGGAATAAAGATACGGATCTTCAATATATTGAAGTAACTTCTCCTGCTCAATCAACCCAAAAGAGACAATGCACTCCGTATCGATCTCTGTTTCCTGATAAGGCATTCTTCTCAGTTCTTCCAACGTCTTCACCGCCTCAATATGCCTTTGTAGTTTTTTCATCCGAAGTCTTATCAATTCCTGTTCCTGTTCAACCTCCGATAACTTCTGTTCAAACAGATTTGCCTGTTGTTTCGGTGTATTGGATTTCATCTCTCGGATCTGCTTTAACTGAAATCCGAGATTTTTATAAAAGATCACATCAGAAATTGTCATCAGATCTTCTACCGCATACTCCCGATAATGACTTGTCTCCCCTTTGTTCGGAGATAGAACCTGCATCTCTTCCCAATAGCGCAATGTAGATGCGGGAATGTCAAAGAAATGGGATATCTCTCCTATTTGAAATTCCAAAGCTATATTTTCCACCTCCTCTTGATGATTAGATGATCTTTTTCTCTTCATCGTTCATGAAGATACCGACATCTTGCTACTTGTATTTTAGCAATCTTTTTATTGACCTTCAAGTACCTTTAAGGTTTATCCTATACTAAGAAATTTTTTTAACAAGGAGGCTTCCTTATGGAAAAAACTCTTATATTTCGTTCGGTAGATGAGATTCGATTAAAGAAATTATTACGCTTTATCATTCCAACTTATCTCACCTCATTATTTACTACTGTTTATACGATCGTTGACGGAATCTTTGTTTCCGCCTATGTTGGAACAAATGCACTCGCTGCGATCAACGTTGTCTATCCGCTTGTAAATATTCTGTACGGTATCGCACTTGCCTTTGCGACAGGCGGAAGTGCGCTTGCTGCTCTTCATATCGGTGGAAAGAAAAATGACGAAGCCAGCCGGACTTTCTCGGTAAGCATGGCTGCTGCCATTGTCATTGGCGCTCTTGTCTCTGCGCTTATTCTTTTCCGGTTGCCGCTCATCCTGCAGATGCTTGGTGCAACCTCACTGTTGATGGAAGATTGTAAAGCTTATATCTACTGGTGGCTGTTCGGTGCTCCGATCGTGGTTGGAAAAGAGATGTTCACTTATTTCATCCGTGTTGACGGTTCTCCGACGTACAGTTTTCTGACCGCACTTTCCGGAGGGATTTTTAATATTGTTTTCGATTACATTTTTATCGGACAGCTCCATATGGGAATTACAGGTGCCGCACTTGCAACTTTCCTCGGCCTGCTGCTTTCTTTTATAATGGGAGTGGTTTACTTTGTAACACATCCGAACTTCCTTCATTTTACATTCCACGGATTATCTATAAAGGAAGCATTTCATAGCATGGTCAACGGAACTTCTGAATTCGTAAACCAGCTTGCGATTGCGATCACAACCGTTGTCTTTAACCGAAGTGCCCTACTTTTCGCCGGAGAAGACGGCGTTGCTGCTGTTTCGATCATCATGTATTTACAGTTCTTATGTATCGGAATTTATTTTGGATTTTCTATGGGACTATCAACGCCACTAGGATATGCTTACGGAGACAGAAATTTCTCTGTCTGTCGTGTTTTAGAAAAGTACGCTTATCGCTTCTTTGCGATTGCACCGATCATTCTCTACGGATGCACTTATCTGCTGGCACCAATTGGAGTACGTTTCTTTGCATCTCCCGGCAGCACAGTCTTTGACATGGCAGTTTCCGGACTGCGCTTATATGGACTCGGATTCTTATTTTCAGGAATCAATATCTTCGCAGCAATCCGTATGATGACATATGGCAAAGGATATATCTCTGGTATGATTACTTTCCTTCGTTCCTTTGCTCTGCTGCTTCTTTTCCTGACAATTCTTCCGAGGTTCTTGGAATTAAATGGAATCTGGCTGGCAGCACCGGCAGCTGAGATATTGACACTGATTGTTGCACTTTGGACGTTGAGGAAAAAACTGTAGCTTAAAAACAACTATTTAAAGAGAACTAAAAGACGGAGGTTTCTGACATTTTGTAATCAGAAATCTCCGTCTCTTTTTCATGAAATTTTATCTTTTAGAATCCTACTCGACTGTCTCCCAGTTCATTCTTCCATATCTAAGTGCCATCTCCTGGATTTCCTTCTGCAATTTCAATGACAACTGTCTCGTATTCACTCTCCACTTCCAGTTCTTTCCTACCGTAGACGGAGTGTTGATACGACAATTATTTCCTAACCCTAAATAGTCCTGCATCGGAATAACACACAGCTTTGCACTGCTTCGCATAATCAGGCTGATCAGAGATTTATACAGTTCCCTTTCCGGTGTGTACTGGTCACACATGTAATCTCTCGCCAGTTTCTGCTCCTCTTTTGTGATACTGCTCCACCATCCAACGATTGTCTCGTTGTCATGAGTTCCTGTATAAGCCACACTGTTCACCGGGTAGTTATGTGGAAGATAATCATTCGCGCATCCTGAATCGCGAGAATCAAATGCAAATTCCAGAACCTTCATTCCCGGAAAACCACTCTCGCGGACCATCTCACGAACAGAATCTGTCACATAACCAAGATCTTCAGCAATAACCTGCTTCCATCCAAGTGCCTGTTCCACTTTGCGGAACAGATCGATTCCAGGACCTTTCTCCCAATGTCCTCCGATCGCATTCTCTGCCCCATACGGAATGGAAAAGTATTCATCAAATCCACGGAAATGATCGATTCTGACAACATCATACATCTGGAATACATAATGCAGTCTTGAAATCCACCATGAATATCCTGTCTCTCTATGATAGTCCCAACGGTACAGCGGATTTCCCCACAGCTGTCCTGTCGCAGAGAATCCATCCGGCGGGCATCCGGCTACAGCTGTCGGAACATTTTCCTCATCTAACTGAAACAGTTCCGGATGCGCCCAGGTATCCGCACTGTCCATTGCAACATAGATCGGGATATCTCCAATGATCTTGATTCCATTTTCATTTGCATATGCCTTTAATTTCATCCATTGCTCGTGGAATTTAAACTGCATGTACTGCTGGAATTCAATATCATAATACAGTTCCTCTCTGTAATAATCCATTGCCCATTTCCAACGGAGACGGATATCTTCTGCCCATTTTGTCCACTCTACATTGTCAAATCGTCCTTTTACAGCCATGAACAGTGCATAATCTGACAGCCACCAGCTATTCTCATTCACGAATTTCTGATACTCCGGATTCTCACTGATCTTACTTCTCTCATAAGCCTTTCGAAGCAGTGGATAGCGTCCTTTATAAATCTTCTCGTAATCAATAGAACCCTTTGCTTTTCCCCAGTTTACCTTCTCACATTCTGCACGTGTCAGAACCCCTTCCTCAATCAGTTCATCCAGACTGATAAAGTACGGATTTCCTGCAAATGTAGAAAAAGACTGATACGGAGAATCCCCATAACTGGTCGGTCCAAGCGGGAGAATCTGCCAATAACTCTGGCCTGCTCCTTTGAGCCAATCTACAAATTCATATGCGCTTTTTGAAAAACAACCGATTCCATACTCGGACGGTAAACTACTGATCGGCATTAAAATGCCTGCTGCTCTTTCGCTCATTTTATCTTCCTCCTCTTAATCTTCTACCTCGATCATTACTCCATAATGATCGGATACTACCGGGTAATTCTTACCATTACATACCACTTTCGATGACTTTACTTTTTTCTGCGTATTACAGAAAATGTAATCCAGACGTTTGGCATCTTTCACTGCTCCACCGCCTTCTCCATCGCGCCATCCATCGATTTCTTCTTCCACTGTAACACCGGAATCTTTCTGTTCTGCCAGACAGTAACTGTCCTTCCATCCGCTTTCGCAGATCAGTTCATACCCTTCCTGTTTTACATTATCGAGACTGTTGAAATCTCCCATCAACCAGATGGTGCGATCTTTCTTTTCCAGACTTTTCGTCAGCTTTTCCATTTTCTCCCACTGTTTCTTCAACGGTTCTTCCTCATCATTCCACCACCCCATATGTACAGTAAAGAAAATGTCGTCGCTTCCTTCTGTCTGCATTCCTAAAATCTTTCTTGTCTTCCAGTTATCATAATCATCTGTCTGGCTGATCAGGAACTGCTTTACTCTCATAATCGGTTTCTTTGACAAAAGAGCCATTCCTTCATCATATTTCCCATATCCGATTTTTGCAGACAACCAGGTCCAATAATAATATACATCTTTTTCTCTGAGTGCTTCAACAACTTCTTTCGCGTGATTGTCTTCTCTTACAGGAAGCACGAAATCCATACACCTCTTATATCCGGCAAGCATTACATCCGGAATGATTCCGGCACTTGCAGTCTGATTCACCTCCTGAAGAGCAACTACATCCGGTTGCTCAGCTATTAACGTCTCTATAAACTTTTCTTTTTTTTCTTCGTAAGATGATTCTACAAGACTATGCGTATTTAATGTCATTAACTTCATTCTCTTCTCACTCCTGTAAAAGCACCGGAGAAGTTTCTACATACCCTTCTCCGGTCTATTGTCTGTTATGAACTAAAATCCCCCCCACTTATGATACCTAAGGATTGTTTCGTGCAATGCACTCTCACAATTCTGGTATCATAAGATGTCATTAATATCTGATTTTAATACATCTGCTTTTGGCCCATAGACAGCCTGGATTCCATTATCTTTCTTAATCAGTCCAAGTGCTCCCTCTGACTTCCATGCGGCAAGCTCTGCTACTTTATCCAAATCCTTTTGTTGCATTGTTCCATGCAACCGTTTGCATTAATTATATGTACGTTTTGTACGAAATGCAATTCTATTTATAGATCTATTTTCTATTTCTGCCTTTTGCACAATTTATATGCTCTGTTTTTGTACATTCTCACAACAGTTTCTATGCAAAAAACTATGCAACAGATTTGACATCATTGCATTCTTTCACTAAAATAGTAGGTGACGAAATGCGTAGCATTTTGGAGGTTGGCTCTGAACAGTTACGTGAAAATAAAGGAAAATAGGTATCAGACTCCTGACATCCTCATTTCCTCACAGGAGGGAAAATATGGCAGTAACAATTAAAGATGTGGCCGCTTTGGCAGGTGTATCACCTTCCACTGTCTCCAGAACTTGTAAGAATAACCCATCCATCAGCACAGAAACAAAAGAAAAAGTTCGTAAAGCAATGATCGAACTTGGTTACGAAGTAAACTTTCAGGCCAGCAATCTTGCTTCTCAGTATTCCCGCACGATCGGGATTATCCTTCCGGCATCTGCCCGTGAAGTATATGAGAATGCTTTCTATCTTGAAGCAATTCGCGGCATCAGCCACTACTGTAACCAGAGACAATACATGTCTACTGTTGTGACAGGTCAAGATGAAGATGAGATCTTAAAAGCGATTCAGTCTATGTCACGAAGTGGAAAAGTAGATGGGTTCATCGTTCTTTATTCTCGAAAGGACGATCCGATTATTGATTATCTCTTCAGCGAAGGGCTTCTTTATATCTTGATTGGAAAAGCAACACAGTACACGAATCAGACATTATATATTGACAATGATAATCTTCTTGCCGGAGAGGACGCGACCGAATATCTCTATCAGCTCGGTCACAGAAGAATTGCTTATCTCGGATCCGACAGTTCCCTGACCTTTGTTGCAGATCGAAAAACCGGTTATCAGATGGCATTAACTAAACATGGGATTCCATTTCGTCCGGAATACTGCGCGGAAGTTCTGAATGTATCAGGAGATAACACAGAAGCAATTTCTTCTCTGTTACTGCAGGATGAACCGCCAACTGCAATCGTTGTAAGTGATGATATTCTTGCTGTTTCTCTTGAAAGAGTTTGTCTTCAGAATCATGTTTCAATCCCTGATGATTTATCGATTATATCATTCAACAACTCTCTGTTTGCAAGATCGACATCTCCACAGCTTACTTCAATTGATATTAATTCTAAGCAGCTGGGTATCGAGGCGGCATCTCAGATGATCAATCATATTGAGAATCCGAATCTTGTTGCAACAAAGATTATCGTGCCGCATCAGCTGATTGAACGCGACAGCTGTTGTAAAATAAATGGATAAAAGGACGGAGAGTTCTGACATTTTCAATCAGAACTCTCCGTCCTTTTTATCATTTTTTCTTCTGATATCAACCAAGCGCTTACAAACTTAGATGTTGCAACAATCTGCATACCTCTTGTGCAACTGCATCATCTTTATTAGGTTCGATGACTTTCTCTGCGATTTTTTTCAAGCTTTCTACTGCATTTCCCATGGCTCTGGAATGCGGGAACTTTTCAAACATTAGAATGTCATTCTTCCCATCCCCAAATACCAATACCTCTTCTTTACTATATCCATAATACTCAGCGACCTGTTCAAGCATAGTTCCCTTATTCACCTGCCGGTCTGTAATCTCTATGTTCCAGGCTGCAGATGACGTAATTGTGATATCGTGTCTCTTCTTCAAAAACTCTTTTATATTTTTCAACTTATCCTGCTCTTCTGAGAAAATAAATATCTTTTGAATTTTAATCTGCCCATCAAAAATTTCTTTCTCCGAAGGCATTGGACGAGCCGTATCGCAAAACTCACAGTCTGTCGAAAAATCTCCTGCTGAAGTATTAATTTCAAAATCAAGCTTCTTTTCCATGAGCATCTGTATAATTTCCTGCGCACAGGATTCTTCTATTGATTTTTGGAAAATCAAAGTCCCATCACTCTTTCGGAATTCAGCTCCATTTAGCAGAAGATATTCCGGTGAAACTCCCGCTGTTCTCATAAGCTCAGATGCCGTTTTCAGCGAACGGCCTGTTGCCGCAACCCACAGGATTCCTGCCTGCTGTGCAGTCCTTATACACTCCACTGTTTTCTCTGATAACATGCCTTCCTCATTTAGAAGTGTCCCATCCAGATCACTTGCAATTAATCTAATCACCGTAATTCTCCTTTACCTTTGAAAAATGAAATGCAAATGTATGGAAATCTCGTTTTATTAATGGTAGCGACACTCCGATCTCCATCAGTTCATCTCCACCGAAAATCTGCCCGGTACTTTCATCTTTATAATCCCATTCCGGATTCAAATTTAAAAGTCTGATTCTTCCATGCGAATACCTTGGATCAAACAGTTTTTGCATGATAATAACTTCGCATTCTTCTCCCGTCGCAGAAACAACCGACCATGCAATATAATTCTCATTCGGAACTTCAAGATAACTAAGCACTCCATTTTGCAGCCAGCCTCTCTGTTCTTTATATTCCTGAATCTGATCAGCAATTTCTTTTCTTTCTTCTTCGGAACATTTCGTAAGATCAAGTTCATATCCCAGATTAAATAATCTTGCTACCTGATATCTTGCATCCAGAGAAGTACTTCTTCCGGTCTGATGATTCGGAACAATACTTACGTGAGCACCCATTGTTATCTGCGGATATAAAAGACTATACCCTCTTTGGATCGTCGCACGGTCAAATGCATCTGTATTATCACTTGTCCAATTCTGCGGCACATAATACAACATTCCCGGATCAAATCGCGCACCACCACTGGAACATCCTTCAATCAGAACATCCAGATATTTTTCTGTAATGCGTTCCAAAATATCATATAATCCAAGCACATACCGATGACTGATCTCTTCTTTTTGCTGTACTCCCAGACATGCAGAATTCACATCTGTCAGCGGTCGATTCATATCCCACTTTATGTAATTGATTTTTCCATCTTTCAAATAAAAATCTAATGTTTTAAATAAATATTCACGGACATCTTCTCTTGAAAGGTCCAGCAGATATTCATGTCTTCCTTTTACCGATTGATACCCCGGAATGTGAAGCGCCCAGTCCGGATGATGACGTAACAACTCACTATCCTCGCTGACTGCCTCCGGTTCAAACCAAAGTCCAAACTGTAAACCTTTTTTATGAATCGCATCTGCAACTGCTGCAATTCCACCCGGAAGTTTCTGTTCATTGCATATCCAGTCTCCCATTGAAGATCTGCTGTCATTTCCTTTACGGAACCAACCGTCATCCAATACAAATAATTCAATTCCCGCAGCTTTAGCCAGGTCTGCCTGTTCATCAATCTTCTCCATTGTTACATCATAGTACATAGATTCCCAGGAGTTTAAAAGAACCGGTCGTGTCTTTTCCTCAAATCGTTTAGGAATTAAATGCTGTTGATACAGCCAATGAAAATTGTGGCGCATTCCATTCAGACCCGTATTGCTATAATTCAATACCGCTTCCGGAGAAGCAAATGTATCTCCTGGTTTTAATTCCCATTTAAAGCTGTCCGGATGAATTCCAATCTGTGCCCGTACATTTCCAAACTGGTCCTTTTCCACCTGTGCGAGGAAATTTCCGCTATAAACAAGATGCGCTGCCCAGACATCTCCGCTGCATTCATTCGTCTCCGGTTTTAACGCTGCCAAAAATGGCTGATGCTGAGGACTGCTGCTTCCCCTGACACTCTCCGTTTTCTGCACCCCATAATGAATCGGAAAACGCTGCATATTTGCCTCTTTAGCATGTGTCCCATATAATGTCATAAGTTCATACTCTTCTGCCGGAAGTTCCAGAGACATACTCTGAATATTCTGAAGAAAAACGGTCTGCTTCCCATAATTTTCTACTTTTTGATGTCGTAAAACAATTCCGTGATTTTCAAAAATTGTATAATAAAGAAAAAGTCGGATCCCTGCTCTGTCATCTTCACAGATCACTTCCAGTGTCTCCGACTCATTTTCATTAACACGAATCTGCGGCATACCTTGTAATTTAGGCTTACCGGATACTACACTCCAGCTTTTAAACACCAGTTCGCAAAATGTTATTCCATCTTCTTGTGTGATTGCAAAAGCCGGAATACGAAAATCTCCATGTCCTCCGACCGGATATTCAAACGGAAAATCATCAAAGGATACATTTTCGACAGAGCTGTCATGTTCCGTATTATACCCTCTCTTAAAATACAGTGGATTTCCGGTCCCCCGGTAATTTCGGATCTTTCGTCCGAAATACCGATGAACCAGATACTTTCCATCCACAACTTCCATCACATAACTTATTGTATCATTACTTAATTGCACGATCTGCCCTTTGTTATGAAATAGAATACTCATACTTACTGCTCCATTTTCTTATTAAAACCAAACATCCATGTCAGTCCGAATGCTACACCGAAAGCAACTACATTTACCAGAATATAGAGTGGCAGCTGCTCGTTAAGATACAGCAATGTTCCTGGGATACCTGTAATTGACATTCCTGTTGCTCTCAGATGGAAGATTGATGCCAGAAATCCTCCAACACCGCCACCGATCATTGACATTACAAACGGTTTCATAAATTTTAAGTTAACTCCAAATACCGCCGGCTCTGTGATTCCAAGTAATGCAGACAGACATGCCGGATATGCCACCTGCTTTGTCTTATTAGACGCTGCTTTGATTGCAACTGCAAGAACTGCTCCTGCCTGAGCAACATTTCCGCAAGTTCCGATTGGATTCAGATAATTCCATCCATCTTGTGCCAACATACTGATCTCTAAGAAATTCAGAATATGATGAATACCAAAAATACCAAGAAGCTGTCCGAAACATCCATATAAAAATCCGCCTATTCCCATTGGAAGGAAAAGAAGATGTTCTACTGCAAACAGAACTCCTGACTCTACTGTATGTAAGATTGGTCCAAGTACGAACAATGCCAGAACACATCCAACCAACAATGTTAAGAATGGTGTCACAATCAGATCGATTGCATCCGGAACTTTCTTTCGCAGCCATTTTTCAAACTTGGAAGCGACAATTCCTGTCACAAATGCCGGTAATACTGATCCCTGATATCCTGTTACTTTTAAGAATCCAAAGAAAATCAACGGCTGTGCCTCTCCTGATCCAACTGCATAAGCGCTTGGCAGGCTGCTGTTTACAAGCATCAATCCTAATACAATTCCAATTACCGGACTTCCGCCAAAATTGCGGAAGGTTGACCAGCACACTAAAGCCGGAAGAAATGCAAATGCCGTGTCTGTCAATACCTGTGTAAATGTAAGAAGATTCTGCGGAATACTATCAGCTGTCAGACCAAATACTGCAAGTACTGCCTCCTGAGTCAGAAGCCCTCTAAGTCCCATAAACAAACCAGTAGCTACAAGCACCGGGATAATTGGCACAAATACATCAGAAAACATTCTGATTGCTCTCTGGAATTTATTTCCATAAACCACCTTTTCTTTTTCCTCTGACTTTTCTTCGTCGCCTGTTCCTGTAACTTTTACAACTTCATCATAGATTCGGTTAACCAGACCTGTTCCGAGAATAATCTGATACTGTCCGGAATTAAAAAAGCTTCCTTTTACCTTCTCCAGATTTTCAATCTCTTTTACCTGAATCTTTTCTTTATCAGCTACTACAATACGAAGTCTTGTCGCACAATGTCTTACTGACACAACATTTTCCGTACCGCCAACCAGTTCAAGAATCTTTTTTGCTAATTCTTTATCACTCATTTTTCTCCTCTCCTTCTCCCATTAAATCATACATTTCCACGACTGTTTCTTTCATGAGTCCGCTTATTTTTACTTTTCCATTTTCTTCTTCTGTGAACATTCTCATAGAAAACACTTTGCTTCCCTGATTCACAAAAATTTCCATACTGGAAATATCAGACCAACATTCTATCGTTTCCAACGAATCAATCTTACAGTTTCTCTCATCATAATCTTTTGTAACCCAATTTTTTCTCTTTACAGAAATTATTTTTTCTACTTTTTTGTATTCTAGAATAACTTCTCTGTTCTGAAATTCTATTTTAAAAGAAGTTTCATTCTGAAGATTAGATAGTTTTGCACAGTATACTCTGTTCTTAAGAATTATTTCTCCACTTTGTCTTTCCTGCTCGGAAATCTTATGTATGCACAAACTTTTTTCCAATTCTCTTACCGGAAGCTGACACAGTTCTCCGTTTCGATAAGAAATCTCTCTTGGTAACGTCATACAATGGATACTGGATTCTCCTTCACCAAACAGCTTCTCTTCTTCCTCTTCCATTCTTGACATCCACGCAAACAGAATTTTTCTTCCATCCGGTGATGTAAATGTCTGCGGCGCATAAAAATCAAATCCCTGATCCATCTTTTTACGCCCTTCATCCAGATTCTGTACATTGCTATCTTCTATTTTTCCTGAAACTATGTCATTAAAATCAAACTCTTTATAAGCCGAAAAACTACAAAGTGAACTATCTCTTTCATTATCTCTGTGCTGCGGACAATAAAGCAAAATTCCTTGTCCATCTACCTGAAAATAATCCGGACATTCAACCATTTCATACTCCTTGGATTTTGCAAGCACTAATTCGAATTTCCAATTTTCCGCATCCTTGGAGCTGCATAGTGCGACAGAACCTCTTCCATTTTTCATCTGTGCTCCGATCACCATATAATAGTTATCGCCGTCCTGCCATACTTTCGGATCTCTGAAGTGCTCGGTAAACTCAGTAGGTGTTGATAGCACAATGCCTTTTTTCTGAAATGTCTTGCCATCCTCAGTAACTGCAAGGCACTGGCTGCTTTTTCTCACACCGCCGCTCTTATTATTTCCTGTATAAAATAAGCGAAGCTGACCATCCTTTATCAATGCACTACCTGAGTAAACTCCATTTTGCTCATAAAACTGCTCCGGCAAAAGAGCACTTCCTTCCCAATTCCAATGAAGTAAATCCTTCGATGTAAAATGTCCCCATTCCTTGTAAGAATGATTCTTTTCAAATCGATTCCACTGAAAGAACACATGATACATATCCTTGTAAAAAACTAACCCATTAGGATCATTTAGCAGACCTCTGTCCGGTTCCAGATGATATTTCTGTCGTTTTATCATTTCTAAATGACCTCCCGTCCTTACTTTCTGGCGCCTGACTATATTAAACTATATTTTTCTGTTTTGGAACATAGCATTTTCAGAAGAATATATGGAAAAAACTAACTTTTTGTATTATGATAGACTTATGATTGAATATAAAGAAACCAAACATTCTCTGGTATATAAAGCCAATAGTGATCTTTCTCTGTACAGTGCCGGTTATGAAGAATGTACACCTGGCTACAGTTATGGTCCGACTTTGAGATCATATCAGCTAATTCATTTTGTACTCAACGGGGAGGGAGAATTTCGTATTAATGAGCATGTGTTTCACCTAAAAGCAGGAGATGCATTTCTCATTCCGGCAGGTAAGATCACTTATTATGAAGCCTCAAAAACAAACCCTTGGTCTTATGCATGGATCAGCTTTATCGGCATCAGCTCAGAAAGCTATCTCTATCAGATTATGACTTCAACAGAAGCTATTTATGTGATCCATGGTTTGGATACCCGAAAATATTACGATTCTATTTCCCGGATCATGCAATTAGACGCCTCATTGACCAGTCATTATTTTGAAGGAAATAGTATCCTGCTTCATATTATTTCCATGCTTTTTTCAGATGTTGATTTTCATGAAGCAGACACAAATAAACTGTCAATTATCGATGAAATTAAATTTTACTTTGATATCAATTATGCTGAGAATTTGAAGTTAAAAGATGTAGCTGACTATTTCGGCATCCATCAGAATTACCTTACACGGGCTTTCCATGAAAAGTTTGGAATCTCACCCAAAAAATATCTGCTTCAACTGAAATTTAAAAAAGCTGCAAGGTTACTTGCAACTACACAACTTCCTGTTTCGATTATTTCCAATTCACTTGGATTTGAAGACCAGCTGGCATTTTCACGTACATTTAAAAAGTTTTATAATGTTTCGCCAACAGATTACCGGAGCCATTTAAAACCGTAACACTTCTTACGTTTTTCATCCATTTCCTGTTACTCACCACCTGAAGAAGTGGGAGTCTTCTCGACTGAGATAAACAATCCGCAGAATACAAAGTTGCGAACTATACTGATACTTACAAAAAGGACAGAGATTTCTGACATTTTTCAATCAGAACTCTCTGTCCTTTTTCATCATTTTGATATTTATAAGACCTTATATTTTTCAAATATTTCCAAGTACTCCTGCTCAACATCCTTGAATGCTCTCACCGTATAATCAGGTACCATACACGTCTCCGGCTTGTCTCCTTCTGAGTCTTCACCCAGTAAATATTTCATATCATACCACAATACCGCATCATCAATCTCTTTGATCGTCTTCTCTTCCTGCTCATCAAGTGGTGAACCCAAGAACTTGGTATACAAAACATCAAGCAAATGATTCTCCTGCTCTTTATATACTGTCATAAATTGCTTCAGCGGACGCGGCACGTCTGACATATAACACTCACTTGCATCATGCAAAAGTGCACCCTCGATCACACGATTGCTGTATCCTCTGGCTGCAGCTTCTTTCGCGCACAGAATGCAATGTTCTCCCACCGACCAGAACGTACTGACCTGACCGTTTCCTCGACAGATCATCGGAAGTGCATGGGCGATATCTACAATGTTGATTAGTTCCGGATCTGGATTGATCGGATCAAAATGATTTCCTGTGTATGTTGTGATGTAACTCATAATAAACTCCTACTCTCTTTAATATAATTCCATAAACTCTCATCTAAATCTATCTCTTCTTTTGCTTTGAGACCTTGTCTCATTTATAACTTCTTGGATATCCCTATACGGCATACTTGTAAAAATATCTCTAAGTTCATCTGCCATATCCAATGCCATCGCAATCTTCGTTAAGGAAAGTAATGAAATCATCCCTGTCGTCTCAAACCTTTTAATCGAACCATAACTCACACCACTCATAGATGCTAATTTTTCCTGTGAAATTGAACGTCTCTTTCTAATATTGCGCACTCTTTGCGCAAGCTTTTGATCAAGTTCTTCTGCTGTTTCCCATACTAACTGTTGCATTCATCCACCTCACTCTATGGATAATATTTTATCTATTTTTAACTATTTTATGCATTTTTAGATAATATTTTATCTATTTGAATCATATCACTTTTATCTTTTAATATCAACCGGGCACTTGCAAAATAACTCTAAAACCTCTAAAATTATTGTATCTGCCAAAACATTTAATTAAGGGAGAAAATTTATGAGTATATACGCAATTTACTTCAGTCCAACCGGTGGAACTGAAAAAATAGTTACATTTATAGCTGAACAATTTGGTGAATATCAGAGCATTGATTTATGCGAAAAGACTTCTGATCTAACAAATGATTTTTCCGAAGAAGATCTCTGTATCATCGGAGTTCCTTCCTTCGGTGGACGTGTTCCTGCCATTGCATTAGAGAGAATCAAAGCCCTGAGCGGAAATAATGCAAATGCAATTCTAATCACCGTTTACGGAAACCGTGCTTATGAAGATACATTGATCGAACTTGAAGATACTCTGATTGAAAAGAACTTCACCTGCCAGGCAGCTATTGCAGCTATCGCAGAACATTCCATCATGCATCAGTTTGCAACTGGAAGACCTGATCAGAATGATCTTACAGAACTCGCTTCCTTTGCACAGAAGATAAAAGAGAAAACAAACAACACTGTAAAAACTGATTTTCCACCAGTACATGTTCCGGGTGACAGACCTTACCGCGAATACGGTACGATTCCGCTTATCCCTGGTGCTTCACATACCTGTGGTTCCTGTGGATTGTGCGCAGCGAAATGCCCGTCAGGAGCAATTCCATCTGACAATCCTAAGCAGACTGATAAGGACAAATGTATTTCCTGTATGCGCTGTATCAGCGTCTGTCCAACGCATTCCCGCAAGCTGAATCCACTAATGCTGGCTGCTGCTTCCCAGAAGTTAAAAAAAGCTTGTTCCGGGCGAAAAGAAAATGAACTGTTTTTATAAATAAGACTATAAAAACACCCGCTATTTTCATCCTTCTCAAGATAAAATAACGGGTGTCTCTAAATTATTACACTATACCACTACTTCTATCAGTGTCTTGTCACCAAATTGAATTTTCCTATTCGTTATTCTTCATCCTCCAGCTTCACGCACGGCAGATTCCATCTATAATGCGCTGCTCCGATACGAATCACAAGCACAACCACTGTTCCGATCACAAGTGCCGGAATTTGCCCCCAACTTCTGTACGCCAGCACACAGCAGATTGCCCCCGCAATCGATGCACAGGCATACACATGCTTTACAAAAATATATGGTGGAACCCCTGCCATCACATCTCGTAGAAGTCCTCCTCCAACACCAGTCAGCACTCCAAGGAAACTTAAGAAAAACATATTATCATGATATCCTGCTGTCCATCCTGTGGATACTCCGACCGCTGTAAAGATCCCAAGTCCGACCGAATCCATCAGGAACATTAGTCCTGCATAGAGTGCCTGGTATTTGCTATGCAACAGTCTCTTATTAATAGAAAGTAAGAGAAATGGCGCTAATGCAGAAATCACTGCCACTTCTACATAAATCGGCTTCACAAATGCGCTCGGTGTCTTCCCCAAAATCACATCACGCATCATTCCGCCTCCTACTGCAGTCACCACACCAAGCACCAACACACCGAAAATATCCATCTTTCGCCGGATACCAACCATTGCCCCCGAAATTGAAAATGCGATCGTTCCGATCAACTCGATGATCAAAACGATCAATGTCTGTAAATCCATATTGTTTCTTCCCCATTTCTATACCGATATTTCGACTAATATCAGTAGTTTCTGTTTGAAATTTTATCATAAAGGATTTGCATTTTCAATAATGTTACACATGTTTTGATTCCTTTTTAATTTCGTCATTTTTCTTCTGAAGCATCCTTCCGAGACACTCATTCCCGCCATTTTCACAACAATTCCCTGAATATTCCCGTTATACAACCTTAATTTTTTCATTTATCACACCTTTTTCAACCTTCAAAACCTTAATTTTTCACCCTACAATTCTCCCTGCTTTTCCCTTCCCCTTGACACCGGGTGCTATAGTGTAACTGTAGCAAAGAAAAAGAACACTTAACAAAACCTACTTATTATTTTGACAAGTTGAAGGCTGCTAAGCGAATTCAGTAATTTGGAGGAAAAGATAAATGAATACTTTAAAAGCTGAAAAAAGAGACATGTCAATCAAAGCAAAAAAATTAAGACGCGAAGGATTTGTAACAGGAAACCTGTTTGGTCGTGAACTGGAAGATTCTATTCCACTGAAATTTGATAAAGGTGAAATAGAAAAACTTCTGAAAGTCGAAAACAAAGGTGGCCAGGTTATGCTGGAAGTTGCCGGTGAGACTTATGATGCACTGATCAAGGAAGTTGATTACAATCCTTTGAAGGGGTATATAGATGAAATAGATTTCCAGGCACTGGTAAGCAATGAGAAGGTTCACTCTGTAGCAGAGATTCACCTTGTAAACCTCGAGAAACTGTCTTCAGGAGTACCACAGCAGATGCTTCAGGAGATTTCCTTCAAGGCTCTTCCTGCCGCATTGGTAGAGAAAGTCGAAGTTGATGTTGGACCTCTGAAAATCGGGGACACAATTCGTGTTGCTGATCTTCCAATTGCCAAAGACAAAGATGTTGATCTTATGACAGATCTTGATGCAACAGTAGTTACTATCACAGAAGTACACGTAAAAGCTTCTGATCTTACTTCAGATGAAGAGGAAGAAGAAGCCGCAGAATAATTTTAACTTAACAAACGACAGGCGCAGAGCTTCATAATTGATTCCCTGCGCCTGTTTTTTGCTTTCACTTTTACATCGCTATCTTTCCTTGTTTCTTCCACTTCCGTGTCACATAGATATAATACGGGATCAGTGGAATCAATGCAGAGATCCATGCTGCCGGATCTGACAGACACACTCCTGCAAAGCTTGTTTTTCCTGCCACAAGAACTACAATTGCAGATCTCGCCGCAAGTTCAAACACTCCTCCGAGCATCGGCACAAGTCCATATCCAAGTCCTTGCAAGGTATTCCTATATAGGAAGATACTTCCCAGGAATGGATAACACCAGAATACTGTATGGAAATACAGCACTGATACTTCAATAACTTTCGTCTCTGATGGGCTGATAAAAAGGTAGGTCAGATATTTACTAAAGAAAAATACCAGTATCATCGCAATTACGCTGTAAGCCAGAATCATAATCTGTGTACAGCGCACACCTTGTCGTACACGGTCTACTTTTCCAGCTCCCCAGTTCTGTCCCACATAAGTTGCAATCGTTGCACCGAAAGCAACGAATACTGTGCAGATTACATTCTGAATCTTTGCTGCCGCAGAGAAACCTGCCATATAATCTTCCCCGTAAACATTTACAGCACCCTGTACAATAATTGTTCCGATCGCTGTAATAGAAAACTGTAATGCCATCGGAACTCCAAGAGCCATCAATTTTCCGCAAGCTGGAAGAGAAAATCTGAAATTCTCTTTTTTAAGATGCAGAATAGGGAACTTCTTCACGATATATATAAAGCAGAGTACTGCTGAGATTCCCTGTGCGATAACTGTCGCATAGGCACATCCTTCTACACCCATGCCGCCATAAATAATGAACGCCACATCAAGTCCTACATTGATTACTGCTGAAATAATCAAAAAATACAATGGGGATTTCGAATCACCCAGTGCACGCAGAAATGCAGCCAGCGCATTATACGCTGCCGTTACAATCAGACCCGCATAAATAATTCCCATATATGCCTTTACGTCCGGCATAATGCTATCCTTATAATTCATCAAACGTAAGATTGGCTCATTTGCAATTCCAAGACCAATCGTCATAAGCACAGCCCAGCCAGCAGAAAGGTAAATAGACATCGCCACATAATGCCGCATCCTCTCATATTCTTTCGCGCCAAACCACTGTGACACCAAAATAGCAAATCCACTACTCAGACCGTTCAGCCAGCCTGTCACAAAGAACATCAAGGATCCCGTACTTCCAATTGCAGCCAGTGCTCTTACACCAAGAAACTGTCCTGCTATGATTGAATCAGCAATGTTGTAAAACTGCTGAAATATATTTCCCAAAAACATTGGTATCATAAACTGCATGATCAGGCGGGCCGGACTTCCGGTCGTCATGTCATGAATCGTTGTGTTTTTCATTGTTGCATTGTCACTCATACTGTCATTATTTCCTCCAATTCATTACATCCATCACCGATTTTTGTCGGTTATTCATTCTTTTCTGCACCTTCAAGTCTCGCACCTTCCATCATGGCCAGAACAAACTCTTTCATCTCCTGCGCATCCCAGATCTCCGGAACCGGATAAACCGGATTCGCCTCTTTCTGTGCCCATTTTACAATCTGGTTCACGTCTTCTTCCCGGATCATATCCGGATATTTCGGAATTCCAAGTTTCTCTTTTAACTCTTCCATCCACTGGAGAAATGTTTCGGCACGAACTTCGGCTGAGATCATACCGTCCGGTGTATCTACTTCCATCGCACAGATATCACACAAATCCGCAAGCTTATCATACACAGAAGATCCATAGGCACGCATCACATGCGGAAGCAGAATTGCCATCACAAGCCCGTGAGGCACTCCATAGAGCCCGCTGAGCGCATGGCCAATTGCATGAACATAACCCACACTCCCTCTTGTAAATGCGCGTCCCGCATGAAATGCAGCCTCCTGCATATCCTGTCTCGCTTGCAGATTTGTCCCGTCTTCATATGCTGTCAGAAGACTTTCATGAATCAATCGTACTGCCTTACTACACATCAGACGCTCAAAATCACTGTTATATGTATCATTCGTGTATGCTTCCACTGCATGACACAGCGCATCCATTCCTGTCTGTGCTGTTACCTGTGGTGGCAGTCCTACTGTAAGGCGCGGATCAAGTACTGCAAAGCGTGGCATCAATTGCAAATCATTGATTGATGCTTTATGATGTGTCTGAACCTCGGTGATCACCGCTGCAATCGTTGCCTCAGACCCGCTGCCTGAAGTTGTAGGCACGGCAAAGATTACAGGAATCGGACGTAGCACACGGAAAAGTCCCTGTAAGTTCCGAACTGCTTTCTTCGGTCTCGCAACTCTGGCTCCGATCCCTTTTGCACAATCCATCACACTTCCGCCACCAAATGCGATCATGCAGTCACACTTTTCTCCAAGAAATATTCCTACTCCATTTTCAACTTCTTCATCCGTAGGATTTTGAGAAATGCCGTCAAAGATAACATATTTCAACTTCTTCTCTTTCATCTCTTCCAGCAGTTCATTAAGAAGCCCCTTCGCACGGATCTTCGGTCCTGTTACAATTAATACTTTATGAAATCCTCTATCTCGAACCGCCTCTGGCAGCTTCTTCACTGCTCCTGATCCGCTGAGCATTTTCGGTGAACGCCACGGAAGTGCAGCCATCAAAAGCTTCGCCCCCGCCTGATATACTCTGCAATATTTTTTCATTAAAACTGATTTCACATTTGCTTTCATCTCACACCTGCCATTTTCATGAATACTGTGATTTGTATTTTGCCACACTCCTGCTTTGAAATCAATCAATTCTTTCTATATTAAAGGAATTTTTTTAATGTTCCTTTTCACTTGTATATAATAATGCCTAAAAATCTGTCTGATTTTCCTTATTTTCTTTTTTTGTGAAAAATGACAAATGATTTTCGATAAATTTTTCCATTATTTTTGCTATTTTTTTATTTTTTCTATGTAAAATCCTAGCAATATCGCACAAAAAAGAGTATACTAAAGAAGTAGTATTATGAAAGAGAGGGCTTTTTATGAAACACGATAATATGTTGGCTATGATCTTAGCCGGAGGTCGAGGAACCCGCCTCCATGATTTGACAAAAAAAGTAGCTAAACCAGCCGTTTCATATGGCGGAAAATACCGCATTATTGATTTCCCACTTAGTAACTGCGCAAACAGCGGAATTGACATTGTAGGTGTTCTGACACAGTACGAATCCGTACTTCTGAACAGCTATGCAGCAGCAGGAAGAAGATGGGGACTTGATGCGAAGGACAGTGGAGTTTATGTGCTCCCACCACGTGAGAAAGCTGATGCGAACCTTGATGTATACAGAGGAACAGCTGACGCTATTTCCCAGAATATTGACTTTATAGATACATACTCCCCAGACTATCTGCTGATCCTCTCTGGAGACCACATTTATAAGATGAATTACGACAAGATGCTCGAATATCATAAACAGAACAACGCAGATGCAACGATTGCCGTTATCGAAGTTCCTATGAAGGAAGCAAGCCGTTTTGGTATTATGAATACAGATGAGACAGGACATATCGTTGAATTTGAAGAGAAGCCTGAGCATCCAAAGAGCAACCTCGCTTCCATGGGTATTTATATCTTTAACTGGAAACTTCTTCGTAAGATGCTTCTCGCAGATATGAAGAATGCAGATTCCAGCCATGACTTTGGTAAAGATATCATTCCTACTATGCTTAATGACGGAAAGAGTCTGTATGCATACAAGTTCAAAGGATATTGGAAAGATGTTGGAACAATTGATTCACTCTGGGAAGCTAATATGGATCTTCTTGATAAGAACAATAAGCTTGATCTGAATGACCCAAATTGGAAGATCTATACAGAAGATGCAACTGCACTTCCACAGTATATCGGAGCTGATGCAGTTGTAGAAAGAGCCTTCATTACACAGGGATGTGTCGTTGATGGTACAGTTAAGAATTCTGTTCTGTTCACTGGTGCGAAAGTTGCTGCCGGTGCAAAAGTCATTGATAGTGTCCTCATGCCGGGTGCTGAGGTTGCAGAAGGTGCCGTTGTTACACGTGCCCTTGTTGCCGATGGCATTAAGATTGGAAAGAACGCTGTTGTCGGAGACGCAGCCAGCGAGAATATCGAGCTCGTTGCAAAACGAGTAAAGGGGGACGAATAAGATGAGTAAAGCTTTTGGAATTATCAACTTTGCAGGAAACAACATACAGGTAAATGACATGCAGGCATACCGTCCGATCGGTGCCTTCTCCTTCCTCGGAAGATATCGTGTGATCGACTTTCCGATTTCTAACATGAGTAACAGTGGAATTGATGTAATGCAGGTTTATGTTCGCAGAAAACCTCGTTCTCTCGTAGAACACATCGGAACAGGACGTCATTACAATATCAACTCCAAACGTGGTAAACTGATTACTCTCTTCCAGGAGAGCAACATTGACAACGGTATTTACAACACAGATATCGCTGCTTACATGGAAAACCTTGACTGCTTCGATGAGATCAACTCTGAGTATGTTGTGATCGCGCCTAGCTACATGGTTTACACAGCTGATTACAGTGCATTTCTCAAGACACATATTGAATCAGGTGCAGACATCACTCTGATGTATCACTCTGTTGACAATGCGAAGGATCATTTCCCGAACTGTCAGACACTGAACATCAACAAACAGAAAGGTGTTCTCTCCATGGAGCCAAACCTTGGAAATGCTAAGAACAGAAACATCTTCATGGATACTTATGTAATGAAGAAAGATCTGTTCCTTGACCTGGTTCAGAAGGCACACAAACTTTCCTCCATGTACACACTGGCTGATATCGTGAATGAGTCTTGTGAGGAACTTGATGTTCGCGCATATCCACATCGTGGATACTTTGCAACAATCTCAGACTTCAATAGTTACTATGAAGCAAACCTTGAACTGATCGACCTGAAAAAAGCAACAGATCTGTTCCATGATAACTGGCCAATTTATACACGTACAAATGACTCCTGCCCGACACAGTATTTTGAAGGCAGCAAGGTAACATCCTCCGTAATTTCTAACGGATGCCTGATTGAAGGTGCTGTTGAGAATTCTGTTATCGGACGTGGCTGTACAATCAAAGAAGGGGCAGTTGTTAAGAATTGTGTCATCGGTGCAGACGTGGTTATCGGAAAAGGTGTTCATGCTGAAAACCTTGTGATCGACAAACATGCACGCCTGATTCGTGGTAAGCGTATTATCGCATCCCCTGATAAACCGGGATACATCAAACGTGGTGACAGACTGTAAGCTTAAAATCGTTTTTTACAGAATCTTATAGGAAAATAATTTTTCCATAAATATGTGTCGTTAATACATATACATAAAAAACCGGAAAGTAAAAGATAAATTTAAATTCTTTTACTTTCCGGTTTTTCAGTTTATACTCAAATTTGATTTACATTTTTATTTGCGTCATCTTTTACTTACGATTCTTTTTGTAAATAATTGCAAGTCCTTTCAGGAGCAGATCATCGTCCAGGATAATCTCTCTTCTACAATGAGGAACAATCTTCTTCGCCAGTCCGCCTGTCGCGATCACAGTTGCCTCTCCCCCAAGCTGTTCCTGCAGACGATCAATAATTCCATCCATTGCGGCAGCGCTACTGTAGATCAGACCACTCTTCATACACTCTGTAGTATTCTTTCCAATCATATGCTCCGGTGCTTCAATACTGATTCCGCCAAGCTGAGATGCATGAGCTGTCAGAGAATCCAGAGAAACTCCGATTCCAGGATAAATCATGCCTCCGATATAATTCTTATTTTTATCAATCACGCAGACTGTATTTGCTGTCCCAAGATCAAAGATTAGAAGTGGAGCCGGATACTCAACAATTGCTGCAACAGAATCGACCACCAGATCACTTCCCAACTGTGCTGGGTTATCGATTCGAATGTTCAATCCTGTCTTAATTCCGGCTCCCACAACAAGAACATTCTTCTTCAGGATCTTCTCTACCGCCAGCTTCACGATGGTTGTAATCTGCGGCACGACAGAAGAAATGATTCCGCCTTCGATTTCATCTCTATGAATATGATAAATATCAAGTACATTCTTAATATCGATTGCATACTCTAACTCTGTCTTCGTACGAACAGTTGACAAACGTTCTACAAAAAGAGTTTTATCTCCATCAATACAGCCCAATACAATATTTGTATTTCCAATGTCTATTGTCAGTATCATCTTTTAAACTTCCCCTCTCTGTGCCAGAATCTGATCAAGGATTCGATCTGCTGTTTCCTCTTTTGTCAGCTTGCCGAGCTCTTTTTCAAAATCTTCTGTAATCACTGTGACCACATTCGTATTCCCGCCAAACCCGGCGCCTTCCATTTTCAAACTGTTTGCTATAATCATGTCCAGGTTCTTTTTCTTCAGCTTCTTTCTGGAATTCTCGAGCATATTTTCTGTTTCCATAGAAAATCCACAGAGAAATTGATCTTTTGTTTTATGCGCTCCAAGATACGCAAGAATATCATCTGTGCGTTCCATTTCAAGTGCCAGATCGTCATCCTTTTTCTTCACCTTTTCATCACTGACATAGCGTGGTCTATAATCCGCAACTGCTGCTGCCTTAATAATAATATCCTGTTCTTCGGCCCGTCCTGTCACTTCTTCAAACATTTCTCTCGCCGTTGTGATTGGAACAACATTTACAAAATGTGGCTTCTCAATAGAGGTCGGTCCTGTGACAAGTGTAACATCCGCTCCACGCTGCATACATACCTTTGCAATCGCATACCCCATCTTTCCGGTAGAATGATTCGTAATATAGCGTACAGGATCAACGGACTCCTGTGTAGGACCTGCTGTAACCAGAACATGCAGTCCTTTCATATCCTTTTCTCTTGCGATTTCCCGCAAAATATATTCAAGCAAAAGCTCCGGTTCCGGCATTTTTCCTGCTCCTGTATCTCCACAGGCAAGATAACCAACCGCAGGGCTGATCACTTCATAATTATAATGCTCCAGTACCTTCAGGTTATCCTGAACGATTGGATTCTCAAACATATTCGTATTCATTGCAGGAGCAACGATCTTCTTACATTTGCACGCCATGATTGTTGTTGTCAGCATGTCATCCGCAATGCCATGAGCAATCTTCCCGATTACATTCGCACTTGCCGGTGCCAACATAACTACGTCCGCTTTCTTCGCTAATGATACGTGTTCTACACTATATTGAAAATTCCGGTCAAATGTATCTACAAGACACTTATTTCCCGTCAGTGTCTCAAATGTGATCGGATTAATAAAATTTGTCGCATTTTCTGTCATAAGCACATGCACATCTGCATGCAATTTCTTCAGCGCACTTGCAAGTGACGCAATTTTATATGCTGCAATACTTCCTGTCACTCCAAGAAGTACAGTTTTTCCCTTTAACATGAGTACATTTTTCCTTTCTGTTAAACTCTTTTTTAGTTTAGCACAACAAATATTCTTAGAAAAGTCCTTTACCGTTATGTTTTTCACAAAATACCGTATAATTTTGTATTTTATCCACATTCTATATAAAGAAACCCACATTCTTTTCTTATAACTGATGCACGTATTCCATCTTTGATATTATTTCGTAACAAATAACGCACCATAAAAAGGAGGATTTCATCATGGATGAACAAACACGAAAACTATATGAAGAATGCAACACAGGATGTCAGATGGCAATCGAAAGTATGCAGCAAATCAAAGATTTCACCCAAGATACAACCTTATTCCAATTAATTGAAAAATACATTGATCGTCATTCTCGATTAGGCGGTAATGCAAAAGACCACCTGATTGATTCGGGAAATGAAGTTAAAGCTCCGGGAATGATGGCTTCCGCATTTTCCTGGTTCAGCACAGAACTTAAACTGAATCTGAATGATGATAACTCCAAAATTGCAAAACTTCTGATTGATGGATGCAGCATGGGAATTAAAACACTCGGAGAACGTGCCAATACATTGAACAGGGCTGACAAATCTGCCGATGCGCTGGCAAGAAAAATTATCAAAACAGAAGAAGAAATGATACGAGAATTAGAATCATTTTTATAAAATTTGCTTTCTCTTATCTGTAATGTTAGTATAGTGATATTAAGTTATTAACATTACAGATAAGGAGCATTCTATGCTGAAATCATATATTGCATTTGACCTGGAGACAACCGGGCTAAGTCCTCAGGAACATGAAATTATAGAGATTGGTGCCCTCAAAGTCCGGGAAGGAAAGGTCGTTGACCGTTTTATGGAATTCGTCCATCCAGACAAACCGATCACATCGATGATCACCAACATCACACATATCACAAATGATATGGTTGCAGGAGCAAGATCCTGCCCGGAAGTCATCCACGATTTTCTCTCCTTTTGTGAAGATGACGTGCTGATCGGACACAACGTCATGTTTGACTATAGCTTTGTAAAATGCAGTGCAGTCAGAGAAGGTCTTACATTTGAAAAAATGGGGATCGATACTTTAAAAATTGCCCGCAAAGTACATAAAGACTTTGAGTCTAAAAGTCTCGGTGCGTTATGCGACTATTATCATATTGAGAATCCTGCTGCTCACCGCGCATACTATGATGCACTCGCAACCGCAAAGCTTTATCAGACACTGGCACACTATTTTGAGCCGCAGGATCCGAAAGTGTTCCAGCCTCTTCAACTTCAATATAAAATTAAAAAAGTGCAGCCTGCCACACCAAAGCAGATTGCACTCTTAGAACGTCTGACGGAACAGAAAGAACTGATACCTGACTGGGATGCAGCTACGCTGACAAGAAGCGAAGCCTCCCGGATCATTGACAGGCTTTTGAAATCTTAATCTTCCTGAAGTCTCTGTACCATTGCCCAGATTGCCTTTGCCGAATTGAAGTTTACCGGCATCATCTCAGAGGCTTCAATGCTGATATCAAATGCATCCTCCAGCTCTGATACAAGTGTGATGATCGCGAAAGAATCAAGAAGCTGATCATCGATCAGAGCTGTCTCGTTCTCATAGTCAATACTATCATCAATCTCATTTAAAATCTCTAATAATTCTTCCATTTTTTCTTCCTCTTTTCCTATCATTTTGAATCTGTAACTGTTCTACCATGTTCAATTTGTATGTTTCCTGCTGTACTCTTGCCTGAATCCATCCCTCTTCCTCGCTGTAAAGTACAACCCCCGGAAGTTCATGGCTCAAGAACAATGCCATTCCTTCCATTGCTGAATACGCACCGGTTCTCTCGAATACAAGGATGGTGCCTTTTTCCAAACCTTTCAGGGTGATTTCATTGCAGAGAACATCATTCAGTGTACATAAGGATCCACAAACTTTCCAGGTCTTTTCTTCTATATTCTTATTTTCGGAAACTTCCGCAACCTTCACTGAAACTTCCTTTGGAAGTACCTTCACATACGGTTCATACATTCCCTTGATTTGCCCGTCATAATTGAGCTGATGACAGCCCCCGTCAACAATGCAATAATGAATGCCGTCACTCGTCTTGGTATCTTCCACTTTGGTCAAATAGTAGCCACACATCGCCGCCAGCGCGCGTCCCAGCTCTACTGTTACATGTCCCTTCCACTGCATGCCCTTCACAGCGTCCTGAAGTCCCTTTAATCCAGCTTCTTCAAAGGTCTCTGCCGTTTTATCGCGGAAATACGGAACTGCCGTTCCAGAGCCGTATTCCAGACACCTCACATCGATCTGCTCTTCTGCCGCTTTCTTTAGAAATTCATCCAGATATGCCAGTTCCTTCTGATGGCGCTTCAGATTCTTCTTTTGTGTTCCTGAGAAATAGTGAATTCCTTCTGCCTCGATTCCTGGAAGTTCCTTTGCCTTTTTCAGAATTTCTAATACAGTGTCTTCGTCCATTCCAAACTGATTTCCACTCGTAAGCCGCGGGTATAACCGGAGCACACCATCCTCCGAATGTTCCTCGCTCCATTCTGCAAAATATTGGAAATGCAGTGGAGATTCCACTGTATATGCACATTTATTTCCGCAATATGAAAGTATCTCCCGGATATCATCCCGTTTTTTCATAACACCTGAAATAAATAATTTTTCCAATGGTACCTGCAGTCTCCGGCAGATCCGGAATTCTCCCATGGAGCAGACTTCGATGCGGTCTGCCCACTGAGCCATATATCCTGTCAGAAATGGATTCGCCTTCATTGCATAACAAAGGCTGATCCCCGGACCAAAGCCTGCACGGATACGATCTGTTTGTTCTTTTAAGATATCCAGATCAAACACGTAAAGCGGAGTTCCATATTTTTTTGCAGCATTAAACAGCATTTCTTTTTTCACAACATTTTCTCCTTTCTTATGCTGCTCCTCTCAAACCCCAATGTACAGCCTTTATTTTTTCCATAATTCTTAAAATAATTACGGTCTGTCTTGCCATTCTTGTTCAACGGCATCTCATCTACCTGAATCAATTTTGTCGGAACCATATAGACCGGAAGTTTTTCCTTCATCTGTTTTCTGACATCTGAGGCTGCTTTCTCTCCAAGATAAAATCCCATAATACGATTTTTCTCCATATCAAAGACACAGCAGCTCTTCTCCACTCCATCAAGTGCTGTCATAGAACGCTCAATTTCCTCCAACTCAATCCGGTGTCCCATATGTTTGATCTGGAAATCTTTTCTTCCTGCAAATACGATATTTCCTTCTTCGTCATAACTTCCAAGATCTCCGGTTCGATACATTCTCTGTTCTGTTCCATCTACAGGATACAGCACAAACTTCTCCGCTGTCTGCTCAGGTTCTTTATAATAGCCATTCGCCAGAGATTCTCCTGCCGAGCAGATTTCCCCCTGTACACCAGGTTCTGTCACCTGTTTACCTTCCTCGTCTACAAGGATTACTCTTCTTCCCGGGAATGCCTTACCAGCCGGTATTTTCTCACTGTCCTCATACTGTCGCTCAATCGGGAAATAGGTACAGTTACAAGTAATCTCAGTTGGTCCATATAAATTTACAAATTTTGCATCCGGCAGCTTTTCCTGCCAGATACGCAGCTGTTTTGGCGGCATTGCTTCTCCGCTGAACATAACTCTTTTCACTGATTCCGGCACTCTGTAATTTAATCCTTTCAGCGCAGACACAAGTGTTAATGCCGAAACAGCCCAGGTCAGATTGGTCACTTTCTTATCGCAAAGATAATCCAGAAGTCTCGGCGGTGTCGAGAAGTATTCTTTCGGTATCAAAACAAGCTGTGCCCCTGTCATGATGCTGGAATAAATATCTTTCACAGACACGTCAAAATCAAATGGTGCCTGATTTCCAATCACATCTTCTGATGTAATCTCAAAGATTTCTGTAAAATGACGGACAAACCGGCTAACAGCACCATGACTTACTACAATCGCCTTCGGAGTTCCTGTAGACCCAGAAGTGAAAATTCCATACAAAGCATCTGTCTCTTTCCATTGTCCCTGGATCTGTTCAAGTTTACTGCGCTGTTCTTCTGACAAATCCGTTCCTGTTGTCGGTAGAAGTGTCTCCGGTCCGATCACTTTCTCTTCGAGTCCTACTCCGACTACTGCCAGCTGCTCTTTTCCCTTCTCATCAGAAATGATCACTTCCGGCTCCAGCTTCTCCATAATCTTTCGCAGACGTTCCGCCGGGTTCATCGGATTCACCGGAACATAAAAACATCCTGCATAAACGATTCCAAGCATCACTGCCAGTGTTTCTGAACTTTTCTCTAAAAGAACCGGAATCGGATTTCCCGGTTGAACTTTTTTACTTAATTCTGCACCTATCACCTGAGCTTTCTTCACAAGTCCTTTCCAAGTCATCTCCTGATTTACATCCGAAACAGCAACCCTGTCTTCATACTTTTCCGCTGTCTGCTCCAGGCTCCACAAAATATTCAACTCTTCTTTTGCTATCATTTTCCCACACCCGTTTCTTTTGCCACTTCTATTTTTCCTTGTATTCTTGCAAGGTTCTGCTTATACTGTTCGGCCAGCTGATTCCATGCTTCATACGTCGGATCATTTCTATGATCTTCCAGTTCATAATTCTCTTCTAAATAATTTCCAAGATACGAAGTCACCTTCTCTGCCCCATAAACATTCAGATGATCGCCCTTATCCTGTGTATCTTCTGTCCAGTTCAGCCCTAATTCTTCCACCTTCTTATTCAGATCCAGATATGTGATTCCTTTTCCATCCGCATATTTCTGTATCTCTGCATGCCGTTTATGATTCCAGTTCTTTGGTGATGGCATACTTACAAGCAATAACTGCGCATTATTCTTTTCACACAGTTCTTCAATTTTCTCCAGATAAACCTTTACATACTCAGGCATTGTTTCACATTTTTTCTTTTTCTTCATATAATCCGGTTTTCCTTCATATGGATCAACCTCATCCCTGATCACAAACCCCTTGTAATTCGTATGCATTTCCGGCTCATCTACTACTGTCTTCCACAGATTATGATAACGGAAAACCGGCAGATAATACTGTCCTGCCTGCGTTAATATCTCCTGTGTACTTTTTACTGCTCCAATATCACGGAACAATGTATTTGTCTCAAGTATCACAATCTTTGGAGACTGTTTCTTAAATGCATGTTTCAGCATGTAATAAGTCTCTGGAATTCTCTGTGCTCCCTGTCCACAGTCATAAGCTGCAATTCCCTTATCTTCCCACAACCGCATTGTAGACACGGAATTATAGCTTTCACTATCACCGGCCACCAGCAGATCCAATGTATCTTCCGGCTCAACTGTAAGAGCCGCAAATGGGCGGTTTCTTCCGGTCACTTCTCCATTCAGCTGATGCACCACATAATATTCCATCCCGACAGAACTTGTCACCAAAAATACTGCCAGTATTACAATAAAGAGAATTCCTCTTTTTATCTTACTCATTCTTCTCACCTCAGAAACCGGCATAGATCAGATCCTGAATCTGATATCCATCCCCATACGCTGCGAAGATCAAAATCCCTATAACTAAGGCATAATACAATCCCCAGCGCACCGGTACAGCCAGTTCTCCCATTTTCTTCTGTACAGAGATTCCGCGCTCTTTCATAGAACCTATCACTCCCACGATCAGACAACCTACAATTACTGCCAGATAATCTGCCCGCTCAAGTCCAAGTGTATACAGTGTCCCATCCGTTAATTGTCCCACATCAAAATTCTTTATCATACTACAGAACATATACCATCCGGCCTTCAATCCATTTGCACGGAAAAATAACTCTCCAACTACAATAATCACCCATGTCTTTGCAATCTGGATTGTTCTCCAGATTTTCGTCTCCGGATCAATATGACACGCTTCTAAAATATGGTCTCGAACCGGCTCCACAGCAATCCCAAGCATGATCAATACAAAATAATACATTCCATAGAAAATATAGTTCCACTGTGCGCCATGCCAGACTCCGTTCGCAACCCACACTGGGAACAGGGCGATTGCAGAAGTCACCAGTCTTGTAATATGCTTTCCGCAATGCTTTCTTCCATACTGATTCCATTTCTTAACCAATCCGGATACCGATACCGGATAGAAAATATATGCCTTGAACCACGCGCCGAGTGTAATATGCCATCTGCGCCAGAATTCCGAAGGATTCTTCGCACAGAACGGCTGTCGGAAGTTTTCTGGAAGGCAGATACCAAACAACTTTCCACTTCCTATAATGATATCCATACAACCGGAGAATTCCATATAAAGCTGAATCACATAACCGATCGCTGCCGCAAGAATCACTGCTCCATGATAGTCTGCATAATGGTCAAACACCTGATTTACCATCAGTGCCATACGGTCTGCTATCACCATCTTTTTAAAGAGTCCCCAGAAGATTCTTACATAACCATCGACCACATTTCTATATTCCAATGGCTTTCCTGTATACAAAGTATCTGCCACATCTGAATATCTTGCGATTGGTCCCTCCATGATCTGTGGGAAGAATCCGAGAAACAATGCGGTTCTCCAGATTTCTGTCTCTGCCTGGATGGTTCCCCAGTACACATCTGTCATATAACCAATTGCCTGCAATGTATAAAATGAAATTCCAATTGGCATTAATAGCTTTTCCGGTCTCCATCCTTCCAAAACCGGATGTCCGAATAAATAACTCAAGTTTGTCGTAAAGAAATCAAAATATTTTAAATAACCAAGAACTCCGAGTAAAATCAGGATTCCCAGTATTAATACTCTTCTTCCCTTTTTCTGATACTCTGCTTTAATTACTTTCTTTTGTTTCCGATCCATACCTTCCACGGCTTTTGCTTCTTCTGTTTTGAGCAAAGTCAGCCAGATGCCAATACAATGGGTCAGAAGCGTTGTCCCCAAAAGATAAACCAGCAATTTTCCACTTAACAGATAAAAGAAAATCCAGCTGAATGCAAGCAAGACTCTTCCTCTCCATTTCTCCGGTGCAAGCTGATAGGCCAACAGACAAACCGGAAGAAATAGGAATATATATATAATTGAATGATATCCCATCTTTGAAGTTCTCCTTTTTCATATGTTGTAAACTATACTTTCTTTCAAAGTATCTATAAAGTTACCATACAGATACAAACGTTTCTAGTTTAAACCTTTTTTATTATTTCATCAACATCTTAAAGCATACTCTCTACATTTCTTAAGATTTTATAAATTTGTCTCCCGCTCGAACTGGTATGGTTTATTTTTGTAAAAGTGGCTCTTTTTTATAGTCCACTTCTGTTGTATAGTATGATAAATCTTAAAGGAAAGAGGTTTTTGTTATGAATTCTAAGTCAACAGTAACATTAAAGAAACTTGTCATGGCTGCACTGTTCGCAGCGCTTGCCTGTGTTGCTACGATGTCAATCAAGATTCCTACTCCCGGAACAAGCGGATATATTCACCCGGGTGATGCGATTGTTATCCTTGCTGGTGTTGTTCTCGGACCTGCATGGGGATTCCTCGCAGGCGGTATCGGATCTGCTATGGCAGACCTGCTCGGAGGATATTTTGTCTATGTTCCGATCACATTTGTGATCAAAGGACTGGTATCCCTTTGCTCCGCCCTTCTTTACCGTAAAGTAGGTAAGAATTCCAAAAGCCGTTACACAGCAGTCATCCTCGGCGGTGTTGCTGATATCATTCTCGTTGCCGGCGGTTACTGCCTGTGCGAGTACTTTATCTACGGAGCCGGTGCATTCGCAAGCGTTCCGGCGAACCTGGTCCAGGGAATCGGTGGACTGATCCTTTCTGCTGTACTTTATCCGATTTTGATTGCAATTCCGGATGTAAAACAGACAGCACTTGCGAATTCATAAGTTTTGTTTATTAACTGATAAGCCCTATAATATTGCACGCAAAATTCCCCATGGGAAGACAGAACCTTCACTTCTTCTCATGGGGGATTTTGTTGTATCTAAATACTTATTTTCACATAAAGAAAAAAGTCCGAAAACAATCATTTCCAAACTTTCTAAGAGGCGCAGACCGGATTTGAACCGGTGAATCAGGGTGTTGCAGACCCACGCCTTACCGCTTGGCTACTGCGCCATATCTTAAATTTTATTACAGCCAGCAATGCTTTCTGTAAAATGACCCCGACGGGAATCGAACCCGTGTTACCGCCGTGAAAGGGCGATGTCTTAACCGCTTGACCACGGGGCCTCAACGATCACATTCTTGCGTGACCGTTTTATATAATATCATATGTTTTTGTGGAATGCAAGTGTTTTTACAAATTTTCTTTTATTTTTTTCATCACCTTTTTTCATCACAATTCAAGAATGTAACAGTTACTCACCGTTTTTCACTTCGAACCTGCTGATTCCCATCATGCTCACTGTTCCATCCGTGCTGTTCGTATCGATCTCGCAACTATTATAAAAACTTCCGTCTTCATACCAGTTATATACATTTACAAGCTCGGATTCTGTATGTTGGGATGCTTCTCCATACGATGCCTGAACGACATCAATTGCCGTTCCCAACTGGATTCCTCCCGGGAATATTACTGTCAGGTCTTCGTTTCTCAGTGAATACTGTTCCACATAGATTCCTCCGACCAGACAATCCTTCGCTTCTTTTACAGCATTCCCCGTATTGATCAGATCCACCATGATCGTATTCTTGGAAGCATCTTTAAACCAGGCATTCTGATAATCTCCTGCTTCAATCTCATACTCCTGCGGAAGGCTTTTTTCATCCAGCGTAAGTCCAGTGCTTTCCAGGTCTGCAATCGTACACGGAAGTGTCAGTACCTTACCGTTAATCTGAACAGTATAAGAATTCCAGTTTACTCCAAGTTCCTCGCTTTGTGGTGAAGCACCTTCTATATCCGACTGGATTCCCTTAGCGGCTTCTGCTTCTGCCGTTGCTTCCTGATTCTCTTCTTCCAGCATTTCATCTGTATTATTCTCCGCTTCGTCCTCACCGTTATCCTTCGCAGATTCCTTTACAGCCTTTGGTACTTTAATCTTCTTTGTATCATTATAGGACACAAATGTCACTTCCAGTGTATAGGATGTCACCTGTGCATTCTCTTCTCCTGCTGCCTTCAGATAATCTGTCAAATCAAAGGTAATCTTTGCCGGAAGTATATTACTTCTATAAATATCAATCACACAGTCCACTTTTACATTGTTCAATTTCTGCTGAAGCTCCACGTTGCTTTCCGCATCCTTGGAAGCCTGTAGATTCCATCCTGACAGATCAGAGGAATCTTCTCCGAGTAAAGCTTTCAGCGTATCTGCAAATGTCTCCTGGAACTGTGTTCCACTGATCGTTCCTATCAGCTCAAAGCACTCTTCCTTATTCACGGTCGCAAGATCCTGTGAAACGCTGAATGCTCCGGACAGATTCTGAAGTCCATTGAACAATACAGTCTGCTGTGAAGATGTCTCTTTCTCCTCAACAGCATTCTTCTCCCAGGCTTCATCCGTTCCACTGTAGATCACAGTCTTCCCATCTTCTTCCACCTGATAAGATTCCATCTCCTGTGTCTCTTTCGTTCCGGCCATATTCGTCTTCTGCTGACCTTTTCTGTGTACTGCTGCCGGATCCCGTGTCATCTCGATATCCAGATTGCTCTCCTGGCTGATCGCACTGTCGCCATCACCCATCTGCAGTTTTACAATCTGATTCTCTTCTGCCGATTCTACTGATGTCATATTAACCTCAATATCGCGGAACAGATTCTCCGATGTCGCTGCTTTCTGACAGCCACTCAGACTTCCAACTGCCGCAAGAAATATAATTCCTGCTGTTAACTTCTTTATCCATTTACATTTCATAGTTTGTCTTTCACTTCCCAAGTCGTGTATTCAAGAATGCCTCGACATTCTTGCTGCTATCTCTTATCGTAACCAGCTTTGCACTTCATTATACAAAATTATTTTCTCAAAAACAATGCTTACTTCCTGCCTGTGACATCTCACTACTGAACAATAGTTACTGTTCACACACCACTATCCCGCGAGGTGTTTTGGCATGAATATGCCAATAACCCGAGCATTCCCCTATCGTCTTCTATTTTCCTACTATTTTCATATGTTTATCAGGGTTTTTCTATTGACTTTCTCATTGAAATGCTTTATCATACTTTTCATACTTGTTTAATATGTTTTTTTGTTTGAGTGAGGAATTTGCTTATGAATATCTTATGCTTTGGAGATTCGAATACTTACGGATACCGCCCGGATGGAACCGGACGCTTTGATGAAAAAACAAGATGGACCTGCCTGCTTCAAAAGAATTTCGGCAACGGACATCGCATTATCGAAGAAGGATTGTGCGGCCGCACAACTATTTTTTCGGACGCTTTTCGCGAAGGCCGCCGCGGATTAGACCAGATTGGAATCACAATAGAGACTCACAATCCTATAGATCTTCTGGTTCTCATGTTAGGAACAAATGACTGTAAAACGCGCTTTAACGCTTCTTCCAAAACGATTGCCAAAGGATTGATTCAGGTTATTGAAAAGGCAAAGAACTATAGTTCTCAGCCCTTTGAACTCTTGATCATCTCTCCGATCCATCTTGGCAATGGAGTTGGAGATGACGGCTTTGATCCTGAATTCGATCTTACGTCTGAACAGGTTTCCAGACAGATTGCACAGGAATATCGGAAAGTTGCCACTCATTATCACGCCGGTTTTCTGGACGCTTCAAAAATTGCTCTTCCAAGTGAAATTGACCGTGAGCATCTGGATGAATCCGGTCATGCAGCACTTGCAGATGCTATTTATAAAACAATTACTGAAAGTGGATTGCTTGAGAAAGGGATGGACTCTTCTTTCTGTCATATTGCATGATTCGTAATGTGCACCGCTAGGCGCACACACCAAAAGAAGCATCATCTCGGTGCTTCTTTTCTTTATGTAAATATGCTATAATACATCAATACGTTCGTGTACAAAAGTATACGCACTTTTACAGGAGGACTACACATGGGAAAACATGAGAAAGAACGTGACGGATTCAAAAGCCGGACAGGATTTATCCTTGCCTGCATCGGATCTGCCGTTGGTATGGGGAATATCTGGCGATTTCCTTACATGGTATCAGACTGGGGTGGTATGACCTTTCTGATTCCTTATATTTTATTTGTAATATTGATTGCTTCTACCGGAGTGATCGAAGAGATGGCGCTCGGACGCGCCGCCAAAGGTGGACCAATCAAAGCCTTTGGTGTCTGTACAGAAATGCGAACTGGCAATAAGAAAACAGGTGAATTGATCGGACTGCTTCCGGTTCTCGGCTCCCTCGCACTTGCAATCGGATACACAGTTGTTGTCGGATGGATTTTCAAGTATACCTTCCTTGCACTGACCGGACAGATTGCCGGCATGAAACAAGATATGAATCAAATTGGAGGCATGTTCGACAGTACTGCTTCTGCTTTTGGTAATAACCTTTGGCTTGTAATTGCAGTCCTTGTAACTGCTGTGATCATGGCAATGGGGATTGCCGGTGGAATCGAGCGTGCCAACGGCGTAATGATGCCGTTATTGTTCGTACTGTTTCTTGGACTCGGGGTATATATTTTCTCCCTTCCTGGTTCATCTACCGGATATCGTTACATCTTCACGATCAATCCAAAGGGACTTTTAGACCCAAGACTTTGGATCTATGCTTTTGGGCAGGCATTCTTCTCTCTGTCCATTGCCGGAAATGGAACTGTCATCTATGGTTCCTACTTAAAAGATTCTGAAGACCTGGTAAGTTCTGCAAAAAATGTTGCCATCTTCGATACAATCGCTGCCTTACTCGCTGCTTTCGTGATCATTCCGGGAATGGCAGTCGGCGGTGCTGAATTATCTTCTGGCGGCCCGGGACTGATGTTTATCTATCTGGTCAATGTATTCAACGGAATGCCCGGCGGCAAGATTGTAGGCATCATCTTCTACATCTGCGTACTTTTTGCCGGAATGAGCTCACTTGTAAATCTGTACGAAGCTCCGGTTGCTACATTACAGGAACGTTTCGGATTAAAGCGTGTCTCAGCTGTTGGAATCATTGCAGCATTCGGCTGCTGTATCGCACTTCTCATCCAGGGCATCGTCTCCGGATGGATGGACGCAGTTTCTATCTATATCTGCCCACTTGGAGCAATGCTTGCAGCAATCATGTTCTTCTGGATCGCAGATAAAGAATTCGCACTGAAAGCTGTAAATACTGGACGTGAGAAAAAAATCGGAACTTGGTTCTTGCTACTTGGAAAATATGTCCTTGTTCCACTCGCACTTATTGCACTGATTGCCGGCGCAGTGCTGGGCGGAATCGGGTGATGAAACAATAATATTGAACTATAGGTGCGCAGCCTTTTTTATGCGTAACTGTTCAGAGCCCAATGTCATTTGATTAGCATTTCGTATCTTAAATGGTTAGATTTTCAATAAGTGGTCTAACCATTTTTTAAGGGTTGACAAACACAATAGAATGTACGTGTAGGCTGCAGAGAAAAAAGAAGTGTTTCATTTGAAAATAATAGACAATAGTACTGAATCTCAAATTTCAGTTGAAGAATTGGAGAAAACAGAAATTACCGACAAATCGGCAATGGATACTGACTCAGATATCGTAGCTTTGCTACGAGAAGAAAATTGAATTTGTAAAAAAATCAACAAATGCTGAAAAAAGAATCCTGCGAACAGGATTCTTTTTCATAAAACAGTTCAAACTCATTTGCATCTAGCTATCTTTCTAGCTTTCTTTGAGTATTTTGTACTCCTTTTCAATACCTGAAATAAGTGTTTTCATTGTATACTCAAGGATCTCATTTCCGTATGCTGCGGATGATTCTCTGACTGGATGACGTCCTGCGATTCCGATCAGATTACTTTCATTTTCTTTCACCTGTCCAAAGTCTACCAACTCCGGACGTACAGCCATTACGATAGATGTTTCATTCGCTCCGGCATGGTCATTCTGATATTTCAACCGATCATCATCTGCAAATGTCCAAGCAGTCAAAATGCGCAGGCCATATTTTTCTGCTGCTTCTTCCTTTAGTTCCTGAAATGCATTTGTTGATGGACCATGTCCATGTCCGACTACGATACGTATACCTGCTCTGGACAGTTGGGCAAAGATACTGCGCAGATTGTCCTGAAACTGACCTTTTTCCATCCAATAGGCACTGCCTTTCATCTGCTGGACGCAATATGTATTCAGTGCGCCTTCGGTATTAATATCCATTCCATAAAACGCAGTCCCCCTGTCATAAAACACACGATCAGGTCCCATAAACAACATCGGAAGTACTACGCCGCCTACTTTTTCTGCCACTCGGACAAACAACTCTTTTGACTGGATTCCGTCAGCCCCAAGAGGCATATGTGGACCATGCCATTCCAATGTGCCAAGCGGGAGATAAGCAACCGGCATCTCCTGTATTCTCTGCACGCATTCTTCCGGAAGTAATTCCTCATATAATACTTTTTTCATTCTAGTCTCCTTATCCTTTCACTGCTCCGGCGATTACTCCCTGTATGATCCATTTCTGGCAGATCATATAGAAAATTACAATTGGTATGATTGCCAGTACTAGCATGGACATCATAAGTCCAAGGTCAATTGATCCATATCCACCTCTGAGATATTGGATTGCCACAGAAATTGTTTTATATTCAGAACCAATTACAAGATATGGAAGCAGATAATCGTTCCAGATCCACATGGCATTCAGAATTGCGACTGTCATAATGATCGGGCGTATCACAGGAAACACAATTTTAAAGTAAATTTGCATAATAGAACATCCATCAATCATCGCTGCCTCTTCCAGAGAAACTGGAATTGATTTAATGAAACCGGTAAACATAAATACAGACAATCCAGCACCAAATCCGACATAAATAAATATGATACCAATCAGATTGTCCAAATGAAACATATTTGATACTTTAACAAGCGTAAACATTACCATCTGGAATGGTACGATCATAGCAAAAGCAAACAGATAGTACATTACTTTAGTAAAACGACTTTTTACACGTACCAGATACCATGCTGTCATTGAAGTCAGGACAACAATAAGAAACACAGAGGCTACAGTTATAAATAAAGTAATAAAAAATGCCTGCAAAAATCCGGTCTTGATCATTCCTTCTCCATAATTCGCCAAACCTACAAAAGAGTCGGCATTAGGAAACGCAAACGGCGTACTGTTAATAAACAGTTTGCTCTTAAACGAATTCATAAATACAATCACAATCGGAGCGATAAATAAAACCGAGATTACAGTAAGAATTAAGATCAGTATGATTTTACTCTTCTTATTTTTCATTAGTTTTCAACCTCCTTACGCCGAGTAATAATAAGCTGCGTCACTGAAATTGTAGCAACAATCAGTAAAAACATCACTGCTTTGGCCTGTCCGACTCCCTCATAACCCATTCTGTTGTAGAATGAATTATAGATATCCAGTGCAACCAGAGAAGTCGATTTTCCCGGAAGTCCCGCGGTCAGAGCAAGGTTTAAGTCAAACATTTTAAATGCATTTGTTGTTGTCATAAATAAGCAGATTGTAATTGCAGGCATGATCAGAGGCAGAATAATCTTTCTAATCATCTGTCCTCGCGTTACACCATCAATAAGTGCTGCTTCTTTTACTTCCTCTGAAATATTCTGGATAGCTGCAATGTAAATAACCATCATATATCCGATCATCTGCCAGTTCATAGCAAGCACCATTCCCCAGAATCCATATGCCGCATCTGCAGTAAGCGTTGTTTTGAAAAAAGAAAGAAATCCATTAATAATTAGCTGCCAGATATAACCAAGCACAATTCCGCCCAGAAGGTTCGGCATAAATATAACTGTTCGGAAAATATTTGTTCCACGGAGCTTTCTGGACAACACATATGCCAGCATAAAGGCAATTAAGTTAATCGTCACAAGATTAACAAGTACAAATTTAACAGTAAACAGGAGAGATGCAAGGAAATCTTTATCCCGGAATGCCACAATATAATTACTCAGCCCAATCCACTGGGCATCTGTAACTGTTGTAAATTTAGTGAATGAAAGATAAATTCCCAGTACAAATGGAATAATAAATGCAATAATAAATGCGATCAGCGTTGGTAACATTAATATCACAAATCTCTTTTTAAAAGCTTTTTCCATCTTCTATACAGCCTCCCTTTTCGTACATAGGGCAGAAACATTTTTGTCTCTGCCCCATAAATTTTGTTGCTTTTCACGCATTGCACAAACAGCAACGGATTTTACCGCTGCTTTGCATTCCAAAGCAGCGAAATCTGCTACATTCACTGTATCATGCGGCATTTTCCGTTCGGAAAACGCCAGCCTATAAACTCTACTATTGTGCAAGCAGAGCTTTTTCTGATGCCCAGCAATCAGTTGTCTGCTTAACTACATCATCCCATGTCATATTTCCTTGCGCATATTCAAGGAGATAGCTTCCAAGCTGGTTTTTAAATTCCTGGCTCGGGAAGGTTGAAAAGTCCCAAGGAATAGAATATAAAGAATCATCGTTCATATAACTAAGCATATCCTGTACGAGCGGATTATCGGGTCTTTCATCCTCACCAAAGGTGGAGAATGGCGGGATCATTCCAAGGATTCCATTGCAGTAAGCTTTTCCACTCTCGCTGTTAAACAGCCATTCCAAGAACTTCTCAGATGCTTTCTGGTCAGCTTCAGAAACCTTACTGTTGATACAGATATAGTTTTCTGTTCCGACACAAAGTCCCTGTTTTTCTTCGCCTTCTACTCCTGTATAGATTGGAAGGAACTTAATATCTTCCTTTTTTACCACGTTTCCATCCAGGTCATAGATCATTGCCCAGCCCCAGTTTCCGTTTTGGATCATAGCTACATTTCCAGTTGCAAATTCTGCCATGGATTCCTCGACATTTTTAGATCCAACCATAGACGGTTCTGTACATGAATTATTCAGATAGAGATCAAAAATATTTTTAAAGTTTTTATTATATGTGAATTTGATCTCATCCAGATTATCCACTCCGTCAGCCTCGTATTCATAGTACACAGGGATATTCATAAGATGAGTCTGCCAACGCCAATCTTCGCCGGGAGCAAATGAAGTTGAACCGAAAACTCCCTGAATTCCAAGATCATCTTTATGTTTTGTCATATCTTCCACCACTGTTTTAAGCGTGTCGAAATTTTTAATCTCTTTTGTATCTGAAATATCAACTGCTTTATCCGGAAGCGCAAAATATTTCTTCATAATAGCATCATTATAGATGATTCCATATCCTTCTACTGCATACGGAATACCATACACACCATCGCCATCGGTAATTGCCATATCTTTGTCAGTAAGCCATTCATAAAGTTTTGAATCTTTCAGATCAGCACAATAGTCTTTCCATGTCTGATATCCAATCGGACCGTTAACGTTAAAAAGTGTCGGCATTTCTTTTTTGGAAAGCTCAGATTTTAATGTCTGTTCATAGGTTCCGCTTCCCGCAGTAACTACTTTCATATCAATTCCGGTTTCCTTAGTAAAGGTTCCGGCTACTTCTTCCCATTCAGAAGAAAGTTCAGATTTAAAGTTCAGAAAATATACTGATCCTTTATCTGTATCTTTTGCGGATTTACCACTATTTCCACCTGCTCCGCATCCGGTAAGCGCCAGCAGTAACATTGATGTTGCAATACCAGTAGCAATTAATTTTTTCGCTTTCATATTTTTCCTCCAATCTTTTTAATGACTAGGAACCCCCACACTGTCCCGAATCTGCAGAAGATATTCATTTCCCTTTTCATCGCATGGTCTTTCTATTCCATCCTGTAGATACAACATGCCGTTTATAATACATTTTGCCTGATATTCTACTGGCTGGCTAATTGTAGACAAAGATGGCGTTACGCGTCCCGCAAACGGAATACCGTCAAATGAAAGCACAGATATATCCTCTGGAATTCTATAACCCTGCTTCATGATCCAGGACATTACCTCGATCGCAACTTCATCGCTATAACAAAACAATGCCGTTGGCGGCTTTTGAGGTACAAATATCTTTTCTATCACAGAAATCACACTGTCTTTTTCACATTCTCCATGAAGCTGGCCGATCAGAGATTCATCTTGATCGAGATTTATCTGACTTATAGCTTTTAAAAAGCCTCTTTTCCTTGCCATGAGGAAACTATCATCTATTTCGTCAATACAAAAAATGCCTCCAATTCGTTTGTGACCAAGCTGAGCAAGATAGCACACAGCCTCATAAACAGAACTTTCGTTTTTTTCTATGATGTTCAATCGCATTTCCGGTGACTGCATATGGCAGACTTTAATTCTGAAATGTTCTTTTATGTACGCTTCCTCTTCCTGCGAAAGCAGAAAAAGGCTAAAGCAGACTTCGATTCCCCTGATTTCCAGTTCTCTTAATACCTCTAGTTTTTCCTCAAATCCAGAATTACAATAACGAATAATACAACCATACCCCATCTTGCATGCAAACTCATTCAGATAACGAAACAGTAGCAGCTGATATTGATTGATGTAGTTTGTCATTATAAAACCAAGTAGTCTTGACTTTTTACCCGCCAGATTCTGCGCGTAAATGCTTGGATTATAATTGTACTTTCTGATCGTATCTATTACTCTTTTCTGTAACTCCTCGCTGACTGGTTTGGAACGATTGATCACACGAGAAACCGTAGCAATCGAACACTCGCTTTTTTTCGCGATAAATTTAATGTCTATATTTTCCATATTTAAAATTCCTCCGGAAGAATTCTATACATTTATCATACGGGAAAACGTTTACATTTCAATTGTGAAATAGTCACAAAATTAGTTTCCTTGAAAAATGGGGCTCCGCCATCTCATAGTTTAGTGGAACCAAAACGAATGAGGATTACTCATGCCACGAATGATTTATTCGTTGGTTTAGACGGTATTAGGCTTGGATTTCAACAGGCAATGGATGGACTTGAGTTAGAAACGGAGTGTGTATTTAGTATGAAATTGGAGCTGTGTATGACAATGCGAAATTAGATTCAATGTTAAACCTTAAAGGATATGATGAAAAGGCATATTTTTTCATGTTAGACGGTGACCAAAATATTACTTATACGAATCAGAGTGATGATAAATTCAGCACTATCTTCCATCCGCACCTATGATGATGTGATCCAATAGGCTTATGTTCATCAGGACTCCTGCGATAGTCACTCTTCTCGTTGCTTTCAGATCCATACGATCTTTTCTTCGCAGTTTATCTGGGAAGTCTTTTGATCATGTCCAAATTTAGAAACACCTACTTTTCATCTTAAGAATCCTGCGATGCAGGATTCTTACCGCATTTTTTATCGAGATTGCGAACTTGTTTCGCAATTACCTATTTTATTCTTCTATTCCATCCCATCCCCATTCTCACTTCAAATATCGTTCCGCCCTGCTCATTTCCGCGAACCTCAATCTTCCCATCATGCACCCGCACAATTTCACGCACTAACGCAAGTCCAAGTCCCACACCGCCAAGCTCACGGCTTCTTGACTTATCTACCCGGAAAAATGGTTCAAAAATCTGCTCTCGAAATGTCTCATCAATTCCATTCCCAGTATCCGCAACTGTCAGGACAACTTCATTCTTCTCTCTCTTCGCCGATACTGTAACGGTTCCATCTACCCGATTATATTTAATTGCATTTTCAACGAGATTATAAATCATCCGATAAATCAGAATATCACTTCCTGTCAATATCAGTTCATCCTCTGGCTTTTCGTTACTGTTCACACTACATGCGACCAGCAACGACTCTTCTGTTCCATCTGTTCTTCCATCCGATGAATTCTGTGTCTTCTGTATCAGTTCAATATTCTTTTCCTGCGCCAGCGGTTCCAAATCTGCCAGCACCTCCTCTATCAGCCCCTGCATTTCAATCTTTTCATTACGTGCTACCGTCTGCAGCTCACTCATATCTAAAAGCGTTCTGACAAGCTTGCTAAGGCGTTCATTTTGCTCTGTTACCATCTGGATCGTCTCTTGTGCAGCTGCTTCGTTCTCTGAATTCTCCGCCGCATGATAGAGATCTAGTTGTGCCTGCATTAATGCCAAAGGGGTTCGGAGTTCATGTGCTGCATTCCCTGTAAACTGACGCTGTGTCTCGAATGATTCCGAAAGTCGCAGGAGCATCTTATTATAAGATGTACGAAGTCGGTCCAACTCTGCGATTTTATTTTCCTCAATCGTATACTCTGTCAGATTCTGCGCCTGAACCTTTTCTACTGTTTCTGAGAATTCTCTGAGTGGTTTCAATGCGCGGCCACTGACAAAATAAGTTACCGCTCCGCCAATCAGCGCTACAACACCAGTGATCAACAAACTTCTATTTCTATAATCTGATTTCGAATTATAAACCTTCGTGGCAAACTGCGCTGCAAAATCATCCCACTCATTATCCGGAATATCAATGTAGACTGCCTCCGGCGTAGTGCCCTGATCTGTGACGGTCTCCTGAAGCGTATCGATATAATAGACACCATTCTTATATAAGAAAAATGTCAGACATCCACACAATACTGTGATCAGCACGGTTGTAAGAATCGTCAGTCTCCACTGGAGCGATATTTTTCTCATGCTTTTCCATCTCCTATCTTATACCCCTCACCAATCTTATTCACGATGGGATCATAACCAAGTCCTGCTTTCAGTTTCTTTCTCAGAGAAGACATATGCACTCGGATCGAACCGCTGAAACTATCTACAGAAGAATCCCAGACATGCTCGATCAACTCTTCCTGACTGACCGGTCTTCCCTGATTCAAAAGAAGATACTCCAGAATTCCATTCTCTTTTCTTGTCAATGCGACCGGCTTGTCTTTTGCATATGCAGTCCTTTCTTTTGTATCAAAACGAAGACTGCCACATTCAAGACAGACATTTTTCTGTACAAACTTTCTTCTTGTCAAGCTTCGCACACGGGCTTCCAGCTCCTGCAGATGAAATGGTTTTTCCATATAATCATTCGCCCCCGCATCAAGACCGTCAACCTTATCTGCAATCTGACTTCTCGCAGATAAAATCAATACTTTTGTCTCTTCATTTTCCTTGCGAAGCTCCCGAAGAATATCCATTCCATCCATCCCCGGAAGGTTAAGATCCAGCACGATCAGATCATACATTTCCGCATAAATCATATCCAGTGCTTCCTCTCCGTCATTACACGTGTCTACCTCATAACCTGCCTGATGCAGACTTTTCGCAATCATATCACATAATTTCTTCTCATCTTCAACAACTAATAATCTCAATTTATTTTTCTCCATTTTCTTAACAGGAATTTTACACCCTCTATTGTATAATGCAAACATCGAAAGGTCAATAAACGGTTACTGTTCACACGATGTGCGACCAGCAACGCATCTCGCCATTTTAAATCACCTTTGGCGATGGGGCGAGATGCATTCAAGCCAAAACATGCATCCTCCGTGTCAATCAGCGGAGTGATTGACACGGGAGTGAACAGTAACAATAAACTGACTTTGAACATTGAAAGGAGTATCTAAATGAAATCTGAAAAAGCAACACAGATTCTTTTACTTGCAGCTGGTCTAGTATTTTTCCTTGTCGGAATCTTCCGCGGAGAAGCTGCGGTTGTGCTTAGCAAGGCAATAAAATTATGTATGGAGTGTGTCGGAATTGGATAAGAAAATGAAATCAAGCAAAAACCCTCTGGTCCGCTTCCGCGGATGGATTCAGGCAGCTGCAACGCTGCTGACCAACATTCATATCCCGAATCTATTCAAAGGGAAAATTTATCAGGGAAATGTAAAGACGATGTGCGTCCCGGGACTAAACTGTTACTCTTGTCCTGCCGCCACAGGCGCCTGTCCGATCGGAGCATTTCAGGCTGTAGTAGGATCCTCCAAATTTAAGTTCACTTACTACATCACAGGATTTTTCATCCTGTTAGGTGTTCTGTTAGGACGATTTATCTGCGGATTTCTCTGTCCGTTTGGATGGTTCCAGGATCTGCTGCATAAGATTCCGGGTAAGAAATTTTCCACCGCAAAGCTGAAGCCTCTGCGGTATCTGAAATATGTGATTCTGGTTGTCTTTGTTATATTGCTTCCGGCATTTGTAACTAATTCACTTGGTATGGGAGATCCTTTCTTCTGTAAATACATTTGCCCGCAGGGAGTACTTGAAGGCGCAATCCCACTGGCGCTTGCCAACTCAGGAATCCGTTCCGCGCTTGGACATTTATTTACATTTAAATTCACAATCCTTGCGCTTTTCATCATCCTGAGCATCTTGTTTTACCGTCCATTTTGTAAATGGATCTGCCCGCTGGGTGCTATTTACTCACTGTTTAACAAGGTATCTTTTCTTAAGATTCAGGTTGATCATGAGAAATGTGTTGGCTGCCAGAAATGCAGCCGTGTCTGCAAGATGGATGTCAACGTAGTAGACACACCAAACCATCCGGAGTGTATCCGCTGTGGAGAATGTATGAAAGCCTGTCCGACTGACGCAATCTGCTATCATTATGGGTTTTCAAACAAGAAAAAGGCTGACAATAAATAAACTAAAACAAACAAAATGTAATTTAAAGGAGATTTAAAATCATGAAAAACAAAACACTTAAAACAAACGCAATGAAATTAAAAAAGGTAATCGCTGCATCACTTGCCATTTCTGTACTTTTTGCATTTACAGGCTGCGGAAATTCTTCCTCAACAACCAATACAAAACAGGAATCTTCTTCCACAACAGAAACGGGCAGCACTGACGAGCTGAACAAAAAACTGGACGACCTTTACCAGCAGGAAAACCAGCTTTTTGCTGATCACAAAGATGCATGGGACAAAGCCTTTGGTCTTATGAACAAGAACGCTGCCGGTGATGCCATGAGCGAAAACTATGCTGATTCCCTCGCAAGCACAGTGGAATCTAACAAAGACTCTTTCTCTGAAGAAGAATATGAAACTCTGTGCAAAGACATCGAGACAATCCGCGGAATTGAAGAAGAAATTGCCAAGCTTGAGAAAGAGATTGCTGCATCCGATTCCTCTGACAGTTCTTCCTCCAAATCAGACGAATCCACAGCTGTATTCAAAGGTTTCAAAGGAAAAGATCTGGATGGAAACGATGTAGATGACAGTCTTTTCGCTAAAAACAAAGTTACAGTTGTAAACTTCTGGTTCAGCGGATGCAAGCCGTGCGTCGGAGAGCTTTCCAAACTGAATGAATTAAATGAGAAGCTCAAAGAAATGGGCGGTGAAGTTGTAGGTATCAACACTGACACTTTAGACAACAATGAGGCTGGAATCAAAGAAGCAAAAGAAATTCTGAAAGCACAGGGCGCTTCTTACAAGAACCTGACGTTTGATTCCAATTCAACAGTTGGAAAATATGCCGGAAACATCATGGCATTCCCTACAACAGTTCTTGTAGATAAAGACGGAAATATCGTTGGGGAACCTTTCATGGGTGGCATCGATGATCAGTCAAACTACGATCAGCTGATGAAGCAGATCCAGTCTGTACTTGATCAGAACTAATTCGCATAAGTATCATACTTAGGGGCAGTTACTGTTTGCAGTAACTGCCCCTAACAGCATTTACGCGGATCGTGTTTCTCATAGTTTACATCCACCGCCGCACTTGCTATACTAAACTCATATATACAAACTCAGGAGGCTATTAAAAAATGTCTTTTATCAGCGTTTTTGATGTTATGGGGCCGAATATGATCGGTCCTTCCAGTTCTCACACTGCCGGTGCGGCACGCATTGCTTATCTTGCACAGAAGATGATCAACGGGCCACTTGCAAAAGTAGAATTTATTCTCTACGGCTCTTTCGCCAGAACCTATCACGGACACGGTACTGACCGCGCACTTCTTGGAGGAATCATGGGATTTTCCACTGATGATATGCGAATCCGGAATTCCTTCGAGATTGCTACAGAAAACGGACTGAAATACTCTTTTACTCCGAATGAGGAAGAAACTGATATTCATCCGAATACCGTCGATATTATTATGACCAATACTGCCGGTCAGGAGATGACGATCCGTGGAGAATCTCTTGGCGGCGGTAAAGTCCACATCACACAGATCAATCATGTAGAAGTAGATTTCACCGGTGAATACAGTGCTATCATTGTTGTCCAGAAGGATGTTCCGGGTGTTGTTGCCTGGATCACCAGCTGTCTCAGCGACCGCCGGGTCAATATTGCTTTTATGCGTCTGTTTCGTGAATCGAAAGGACACACTGCTTACACGATTGTAGAATCCGACGGAAAACTTCCGGAAGAAATTGCCGACACCATCCGCCAGAACGAACATGTTCTGGATGTTATGGTTGTACAGATGTGATTGTGTTCAAGGAGGTTTTTTATATGGATTTTAAAAATGCAAACGAACTCCTTACACTATGTGAGGAACAGAATATTTCTATCTCTGAAGTTATGCGTAATCGAGAGATCATAACCGGAGAATGTCCTGCTAAAGAAGCGGATCAAAAAATGGCGCGTGTTCTTGAAATCATGAAAGAAGCTGCCCGCTCTCCGATTGAAAAACCAATCCGTTCCATGGGCGGGCTGATCGGCGGAGAGGCACAAAAACTTGCACAGCATTCTGCCAGTGGTCAGGGACTGTGCGGTGAACTGCTTGAGAAAGCTATCACTTATGCTATGGCAACCCTTGAGACAAATGCGTCCATGGGACTGATCGTTGCTTCACCTACCGCCGGTTCCGCAGGCATCGTTCCAGGATTGCTTCTCGCTTTTCAGGAAGTATACCATTTCTCCGACAAAGAGATTCAGCAGGTTCTCTTCAATGCGGGCGCTGTCGGTTACCTCGCCATGCGAAATGCCACTGTTGCCGGTGCTGTCGGAGGGTGTCAGGCTGAGGTCGGTGTTGCATCTGCTATGGCAGCGTCTGCCGCTGTTGAACTTATGGGTGGAACTCCTAAGCAATGTCTGGATGCCGCCTCAACAGTCCTTATGAACATGCTTGGACTCGTCTGTGATCCGGTCGGAGGTCTGGTAGAATACCCTTGCCAGAACCGTAATGCAGCCGGGGTTGCCAATGCACTGATTGCAGCTGAAATGTCCCTTGCCGGCATTTCTCAGCTCATTCCTTTTGATGAAATGCTCGAAGCAATGTACAAAGTCGGAAAGCGACTTCCGGTTGAACTGCGTGAGACAGCACTAAGCGGATGCGCAACAACACCATCTGCCTGTGAAGCATGTCATATACACGCATGATGATACTATTAGATCAACTATTCTAAACAATTAACCCGGAGGCAGGAAAAAATGAAACCGATTTACGAAGAAAATGAAGAAACACTGGAAATCGCTGAACAGATTTCCTGCCATATTCCCCCACATCTTCACAAATCAATGGAACTTGTATCCGTGACAGAAGGTACACTGGAAATCGGAGTCGGAACTGAATTGTATCATATGGAAAAAGGCGATTTTGCACTTGTATTTCCGGAATTGATCCACCACTATCAGGTATTCAACAGTGAATCCTGTAAGGCGATTTATGCACTTGCTTCACCGCTTCTTGCTCCTAGTTATACAAAAGAATTACAGCAATTTTGTCCTGTAAATCCGGTAATTTTGGCTCAAGAAGTACACCCAGACGTAAATTATGCCCTGCGAAGCATGCTGGTCTATCCAGCCGCTTCACAAGGGCATGTTCTGCATCAGGCATTTATTCAGATTATACTTGCACGCACTCTTCCCTTATTTGAAATGATAGATAAGAGCAGTGTGGGAAGTAATGACATTATTTACCAGACTGTTTCTTATATTGCTGCTCATTATACAGAAGAACTGACTCTTTCCAAAATGGCTCATGATCTTGGAATCAGTCAGTCCTCTTTGTCCCGTGTTTTCTCCGGCACATTTCATACGAATTTTAACCGCTATCTGAATGAAGCAAGATTGGATTACGCCTGTAGTCTCCTGCTTCATAGTGACCATACGATTCTCGACATCTGTATCCGGGCAGGATTCGACAGTCAGAGAACATTCAACCGCGTATTCCAGGAACGATACCATATGTCACCAAGAGAGTATCGAAAGCAGCCGCATTAAGCAGCGCTTTCGATATTAACTGTTATTAACCTCTCTCATATGCCATCTGATAAATTACCAGAATATCCTCATATGCCAATGGCTTATATCCAATCAATGAACGCGTTTTGTTTCTTGAACAATCAAGTGCCAATTTCGCAAGATCATCTTCTTTCACACCAAGTTCTTTTAATCCGATTGGCATCCCTATCGATGCATAATACTGCTCCTGCATATCAATTGCAGTTTCAATCGTCTTCTCCGGATGTTCAAAATCAATATCCAGTCCCCATACGTTAGATGCATACTGCAGCCAGCGATTTATATTTGCTTTATAAACATATCTTGCCCAACTGCACCACAGCGCTGCAAGTCCTGCTCCATGCGCTACTTCCGGGTACATTCCGGATACTTCATGCTCTAACTGATGAACAACGAGCTGGAACTCTCTTCCACACTGTGTGAGTCCATTATGTGCAAGTGAAGATGCCCACATCATATTTGCTCTCGCAGCATAATCTTCCGGATTCTTCAGACAATCTCCTGCAGCTTTCCGTACACTCTTGATCACAGCCTCTGCAATCGAATCTGTCAGATAGGTATCCTCCCCCGGACAGAAATATCTTTCAATCGTATGCATTGCAATATCTACTGCACCGCATGCTGTCTGATAAGGACTTACTGTATAAGTAAGAACCGGATTCTCAATTGCAAAGTTCATACGGTTAAAGAGTCCGTTACATCCTCGTTTCTCTCCTGTTTCCGGATTACTGATTACACAGGAAGAACTCATCTCTGAACCTGCTGCCGCCAATGTCAGAATCGCTCCCTTCGAAAGCGTCTTCTGTGGAACAGCTTTACCACAATGAAAATCCCAGACATCCACTTCCGGATTCGCCAGTCCATTCGCAATCGCCTTAGATGAGTCCAGAACAGAACCTCCACCTACTGCAAGAACAAAATCTACACCTTCTTTTTTTCCAAGCTCAATCCCTTCTCTTACAAGCGGAAGTTCCGGATTCGCAACTACTCCGCCAAGCTCTACAAAACTGATGTTTTCTTCCCTCAGACAATTCTCCACCTTATCAAGCAGTCCACTCTTTCTTGCTGAATTTCCACCGAAATGTACCAGAACTTTCTTTGGATGAAATTCTGCAATAATCTTACCGACCTTTAATTCCTCGTCTTTTCCAAAGTATACTTTTGTTGGTGTTTCATAGATAAAATTATTCATGTTTAGCACTCCTCATTGATGTCTGCACGGTCTATCATTACATTCAGAATCTCTGTATCCGTGGCACGCATACCAACTCTCCCAATGTAACCCATGCTCTTAATTGTTTCTTCAATATCATCTTTGATGATACCTTCTCCCGGCAGGAAACTTTTGTTCTGAATACTAAGCTGAAAAGCCATAAGCGCAGCATCAACAGATGTTGCTATCTTCGCTGCACAGGATGGTTTCGCTCCATCGCAAACGATTCCTCCGATATTTCCAAGTGTATTAATGATTGTCAGGGAAACCTGTTGATAGGTTCCACCATACATATAGGTAATACCTGCACCGGCGCCACAGGCAGCACTGACTGCACCACAGTACGCCGAAAGACTTCCAATATAATATTTCTGATGGATCGCAATCAGATTGCTGACAACAAGAGAACGGCAAAGCTTCTCATGAGATACTTCCCATTCATCTGCAAACACAATAACCGGAAGCGACACCGTCATGCCTTGATTACCACTTCCTGAATTGATAACAACCGGCATAGAACATCCGCCCATACGCGCATCACTTCCGGCTGCTGCCCTTGCACAGGCTCTCGTAGTAACACTCTTTCCCCATACATGCATCAGTGTTTTACCAATCTGCGCTCCATAGTTATTATCAAGTCCTTCCTGAGCAATCGCAGAATTCAGTTTAATCTGTCGATCAATGATCGGCTGCACATCTTCCATACGAACCTGATCCGCAAAATCAAGGATATCTTTAACCGTAAGTTTTGATTTATCTACGGTAGTCTTAACCTCTGATTTATAAGGATTATCCAACAGCACTTCACCATCCTTTTCAATTCTTGTAATATTCGTGTGCTGATGTTCGATTGTTACAGAAGCAAAATGCTCTCCTTTTCTTACTTTAGCTGTAATATAGAGGTTATCAACTCCTTCAACTAAAGAACAGGAACAGATCTTCTGACTGATTAGTTCTTTCGTTTTCGCAATATCTTCACAAGTCACTTCACTCAATACTTCCAGTGCCTTATCCGCATTTCCCCCTACGATACCAAGAACTGCTGCCACTTCCATTCCTTTCATTCCTCCGGAATTCGGAACTGTAACGCCCTTAACATTCTTGATAATATTTCCACTGAGTTCCATTTCTACAGAATCTGGAAATTCTCCAAGAATCTGACGTGCTTTTGCCGCTGTATAGGCAATTGCGATCGGTTCTGTACATCCAAGAGCAGGTACCAGTTCCTGCCTTAGGATATTCAGATAGTTTTCGTATAATATAGAGTCCATTTAAAAGGTGCTCCTTTCTCAAAATAACGTAAAATATATATGAAACAAGTATATACTTTTTGAGAAAATAAAACAATCATTTACGGATAGAATCACATTTATGAAGAATTGCTATATATAAAAAATAAGAGTAGATATCTTCTCTCAAGACATCTACCCTTATTTTTTATTGTTTATTTGATTCGATTTTTCTGTATATTCCATGGCTTACAATCTTCCGCCCCATCCATAAGTATTACCCATTAATTTTACATAACTTTCAAGTGCTTCTTCAAACCATTTTGCTAATTTTCTCATGATTTTCTTTCTCCTTTTTTCTTTTATTTTCTTTTTCTAGTGCTTATCGAAAATACATTCCGTTCATCTGTCCGAAGAACTTGATATCTTCTTCATAAATCTCATGCAGCCATCTTTTAATTCTCTTCATCATCTCTAAACACCTCCTTTTCGTTTACAATTGCATTATAGGCGAAAAGAAGGTGCATTTCTTGCCAAATCCAGATGAAAAGTAGCCAAAATCTGCAAATACGCTATAATTTAAATATTTTTCTTATTTTTTCAAGACATTTTCCAGTAAGTTATGTATCTCACATAAAGAAGGGGCTGTCGGTAAATAACGTTTTTTAAAGCTGACAGCACCAAACAAAAATATCCTGACAGTTACAAGGCTTTCTGGCTCTGCAACTTGTTCAGGATATTTTTATTTTGATAAATACTTTCTGTTTTTGGCCGCAAAAAATCCTTGTTTGGATTTTTTATTATCAATTTATTTATTCTCTGCATTTATTTTCTTGTAAAATGCTTTGTCTGTATAAATTTCATCCTTAAATGGATTCAACTTATTCTTGCGGATCACGCTGAACTGGTAAATAACTGCCGCCGCATTCACAACTAAAGAAAGAAAGCTTACAGCAAAGAATGCTTTCGGATTATGTGTTGTCGGAACAGGCGCCAGTCTGTCTGCAAACTGTGGAACTGTCATGATAAACATAATCCAAAGTGCCAGTGTGTGTGCTCTGTGCTGTAACCAGCATCCCTTCTTGATAAAGAATGCAGGGATAGTACAGGATAACAGCAGAATCACACCACAGTATACAGAATGGTCTGAAATACAGTTATATGTATATGCAAAGTTCCAGAGGTCATATCCGAGGATATAGATCCAGTCCATATCCGGCCACATCATATCTTTACTCTTCTCTTTAGAAATGTAGATACCTGTCCATCCGCAGATCAGCAGGATATTTAAAATACCTGCGATTCCATTCATGATATTCCACGGTCCTGACATAACCCAGAGATTGTTTACCTTCTCGCCTGCAAATGCATGGAAGCTGTATGCCTCGAAATCACGGAAAACTGCCTCACAAATATTGATTGCAAGAATCAGTGGCGGGAAGCAGATTACCCATTTATGCTTTGTCGCATTCGGAATATAACGCATTAGCATGAAACCAACACAGCCTGCAAGTGCAGAGTAAGTCTTTGCCCAGTTGAACCAGTTTCCGGTTCCGTACTCATTTCCCGGCGCACAGGTTGTCGGCCATACAAAGATTGTCAGCACAACCGGAACAATCACAAACAGTAAGATTCCACCCCATTTTGTTTCACGTCCTAATTCATTCAGTGCGATCAGGACTACGAGGATAAAGAACATAATTCCCCAGGTTTTTAAGTCAGGTACATTATAAAGTATTCCCATTTACTTTTCCCCCTTGTTTCCTTTTAAAATTTTCCTTAGCGGATACGCCACACCGACGAAATGCGTAGCATTTTGGAGGTTGGCTCTGAACAGTTACTTTAATTTCTTTCAAATTTATTTCTTCTTAAATTTTAGTTTGATGGACTGTTTTACCATGTTCGGAAGAACAAATTTCAGACGATCCTCGTAAGGAACCATTCTGCTACATTCCGGAAGTTCTCTATGTAACTTGATTGCATCAAATTCACATTTTGTTGTACAAAGTCCGCAGCCGATACATTTATTCGGATCAACAACAGATGCTCCACATCCAAGACAGCGCGCTGTCTCCGCTTTCACCTGCTCTTCTGTAAATAAAAGCTTCGCATCACGGAAGGAGTGTTTTGTATCAATTGCATCATTATGTCCTGGAATCTGACGGCTGGAATTATCATAATTCTCCACCTTGATGTCATTCTTATCTAATTCGATGAAATCATTTCTGTTACGTCCGATTGTGAGACTGGACTGTGGCTGTACAAAACGATGGATTGAGATTGCTCCCTGCTTTCCTGCTGCGATCGCATCGATTGCAAACTTCGGTCCTGTATAAACGTCTCCACCAACGAAAATATCCGGTTCTGCTGTCTGGTAAGTAAGCTCATCTGCAACTGCTCCATTTCCGCGTCCAAGTTCTACCTTGCTTCCCTTTAACAGATCACCCCATACGATTGACTGACCAACAGAGAAGAATACATGCTTACATTCTACTGTCATAAGCTCACTCTCATCATATGTCGGATGGAATCTTCCTTCTGCATCAAATACAGAAAGACATTTCTTTAATACAACACCACGGACCTCACCATTCTCGTCTACGAGAACTTCCTTCGGTCCCCAGCCCGGATTTACAACGATTCCTTCTGACTCAGCTTCTTCTATCTCTTCTACGGAAGCCGGCATTGTCTCTCTGGACTCCAGACAGAACATATTTACCTTTGTATCGTCACTTGCACATCTCTTAGAGTCTCTTGCTACGTCGATTGCTACGTTACCACCACCGATGACAACTACGTCACCCTTGATGTCGTATTTCTCATTTGCATTCACCTCTTTTAAGAGATCAACCGCAGATGCACATCCCTTTGCTGTATCATTCAGGATTCCCGGAAGACGTCCGCCCTGACATCCGATTGCAATGTAAAATGCTTTGTATCCCTGTGCACGAAGTTCATCTAATGTGATGTCTTTTCCAACTTCTACACCAGTCTTGATCTCTACCCCCATCTCTTTGATAATATCGATTTCTGCCTGTACGACATCCTTCTCTAATTTGAATGATGGGATTCCGTATACGAGCATACCGCCGACACGCTCATTTTTCTCGAAAATAGTCGGCTTATATCCTTTTTCAGCAAGATAGAATGCACAGGATAAACCTGCCGGTCCACCACCGATAATCGCAATCTTCTCATCGAAATATCCTTTTGTTGCCGGAACTACTTTCTCCGGAATAAAACGTGTCTCAGCATTCAGATCCTGAGCTGCAATAAACTTCTTAACTTCATCGATTGCAATTGCCTGATCGATTGTTCCACGTGTACATGCGTCCTCACAGCGACGGTTACAAATATGTCCGCAGACTGCCGGGAGTGGGTTGTTCTTCTTGATCAGTGCAAGGGCATCTCTGTATCTTCCCTGCGCTGCCATCTTGATATAACCCTGAACAGCGATATGTGCCGGACAGGCTGTCTTACACGGAGCTGTACCTGTATCGTAACAGTTGATGCGGTTCTTATCACGATAGTCTTCGTCCCACATCTCCGGTCCCCATTTCTTCTCTGTAGGAAGAACATGCTTCGGATACTCTACCTGAGAACCATCCTTCTTACAAAGCTTCTGACCAAGCTTAACAGCACCTGCCGGGCAGTACTCTACACAACGTCCGCAAGCCACACAGTTCTCTGTCTCAACTTTTGCAACATATGCAGATCTGTCCATATTCGGTGTATTAAATAACTGTGAAGTACGAAGCGCATAACAGACATTTACATTACAGTTACAGATAGCGAAAATCTTATTCTCACCGTCAATATTTGTAATCTGATGTACGAAACCATTGTCCTCTGCCTGTTTCAGAATCTCTAACGCACGTTCCTTTGTAATATAGTGTCCACCTTTATTTGTCTCAACGATATAATCTGCCATATCGCCCACCGCAATACACCATTCTTCCGGATCATCCGCACATCCCTCATCGAATGTTTTACGAGATCTTCTACAAGAACATGGACTCGCTGCATATTTTCCCTCATACTTTTCAAGCCAATGTGAAATGTGCTCGATTGGCAGAGACTGATTCTCTGTTGAAATCGCCTTCTCTACCGGAATAACATGCATTCCAACACCGCCTTCAGGCATAAATGGTGCAAGTCCTTCCAGTGCAATACGGCTCATTCTCTCAAAGAAAAGTCCCAGCTCCGGATGCTTCTCTAACATCTTCGCATTCATACAAGAGAACTCTGCACTTCCAGGCACGAAGATTGGCAGTACATACTGCTTCTCATGCTGTGGATTTTCCCAATTATACTCCACCAGCGCAACCTCTGCCATTTCCTCTAACTGCTTCTCCAGATAACTTCTGTCCTTGCCTGTCACCTTCACCATCTGATCTAAAGTTTTCGGCTGGCGCACCCCCATCTTCAATGCGATCTCAGCCTGCTCATCTGTACACAAAAGTGCCAGTCCCCAATACTCCGGATCGTACTTTGTCATCTTCTCTAATCCGAGCTTTTTCTTTGCACGCCCTGTCATCATCTTGGCAAGTTTTAAGATTGGTTCACGTTCTTTTTCGTTCTCAATATAGTCCGGATACCAGCCTTTAAATTTGTCTGTCATATTCCCTCTCCTTTTTCATAAATCTTTTCACAAATTATAATAATTTCCTATAAGACCAACATAACATTTGTTATGTGCTTTGTCAAACAAATATCGATGTTACATTTATCTTTTTTTATGCTATAATCATGTTACTGTTCACTCCCGTGTCAACCACACTGCCAAGAGACACGGATGATGCAGATTTTGTGAGTAATAACACAAATTCATTTCGAGGTGTAAAGAACATGAATGAACAAAAAAACACAACCAAAACACAGATCAAACAAGCTGCAATCCGACAGATTGAAAAGTTCGGAATTGATAAGACAAGTATGCGTTCGATTGCTGCCGAAGCCAATATGACAACCGGCGCGATTTATTATTACTATAAGAACAAACAGGATTTATTTGACGAAATCGTCACAGACTCGATTCATTTTGCACATCGTATTTTTCATGAAAATGAGAACGAGAAAATCACCGTAGATTCTCTCTTTTCTGATGTAGAAAAAGAAGCTCGGATTCGTTTCAAACGCCTTCAGGAAGAAAAGCTATACTTACTTCTATTATCAGATTCGATGAAATGTGATTCAGAATTTTCCCAGAAATATACCTCCGGATTGAAGTCGATCCTGGATCAGGCTGCTACACTTTTTGCTTCTGCATTTGCACTTGATGATCGTAAGCTTGCAGAACAATTCGCTTCTATCTTTATGGCTACACTTGATGGATTCGCGATTCAACAGGTACTTCATGCGATTCCAAAAGATGATACTTCTTATGCAGATACGCTACTTGACTTCTTCACAACCTGCGTTCCGTATTATATTGAGAAACATAGAGAGTCTTGATAGGAGCAGTAAAGCCGATACAGGAAATGAATCCTGCACCGGCTTTATTTTCTTCTATCCCTTTCTTTTATAACTTTCGAGAGCATATACATCATCTAGCATGTCGCCAATACCAGATAAGTGCCCACTATCAGTATTGCTAAAAGAGTTCCCTGTAAATAAACAGAATCCTCCACTGTTACGGCAACAATATAACTATCGTCCCGTCTCGTCATACATCCACAGTGTTTCCCATCTATTTTAACATGCTTAATGACTACTTGATTCTTGTCTACCTGTTCAGACGATATCCCGATTACATCAAGTTTCTCTCGTATTTCCATCAACACGGTTCATTTCCAAATAGATGAAAAACGGTTGAGAATTTGTAGGTTCTATGATAAGATATTAACTGTATCTGAAATACAGATACAATTGTTCCCTTAGTTAAATGGATATAACGAGGTCCTCCTAAGACTTTATTGTAGGTTCGATTCCTACAGGGAACGCTTGATAAGAGGCGGAAATGATTAGCTGATTAGCAAAATCGTTATCCGCTTTTTTCTTTTTTTCGAAAAATAATTGCTTTGAAAATCAGCTGTTTCTGCTAACAAATCCATAAAAATGTTAGCTGACAGCTAATAAAAAGCAGTCTTTTGCTAACAAGAAAAATTTATAGTCCTGCTAACATTTGGGAAAGTGGTCTTATTAACCAAAGAAAAGGGATGTAAAATAGAGAAAAGTAAAGTAAATTCACTCATCCGATTTGAATCTTGCAAACATCGATTAGCTGAAATCTATATTTAAGAGTTAGCCCTGCTAACGAACGAATGGCATGCCCGTTCAGACTAGATTTATAAAAAATTCTAGTTTGGACGGGTTTTTTGTCGTCCTAAGATAAGGAGGTAAATCATGCAGAAAGTAAAAGAAAAAAGTAATTGGAAAGGCGAAACCATAGTAGAAATTGAAATAGAACGACTCAAAGCATTTCGTAATCACCCATTCCAGGTAAGGGATGATGACGATCTGGAAAAGCTGAAAGAAAGTATCAAAATGTACGGAATTTTAACACCACTACTTGTCAGACCAATCAAAGATGGTACTTATGAAATCATTTCCGGGCATCGAAGAAAAAGAGCTGCTGCGCTTTTGGGATATAGAAAAATACCGGTACTGATCCAGCCTATGAGCTATGAAGATGCGGTTGTAAAAATGGTTGATACAAATTTGCACCGGGAACATATCTCTTTCAGCGAGAAAGCTTTTGCTTACAGAATGAAAAATGAAGCACTGAAACAAAAAGTAGGCCGGAAAAAGGGACAAAGTGGCCAACAAAAGAAAGGCAAGAAGACAATTGAATTAATTGGAGAAGAATTTGGTGACAGCCCAAAGCAAGTTCAGAGATATATCGCAGTAACAAGGCTGATTCCTGAATTGCTTCAAAAGCTCGATCAGGGAGAAATCTCATTCAATCCTGCTGTAGAAATCTCTGCATTAACAAAAGAAGAAGTGATAAGGATGCTAATGATTCTGATTTTAGTAAATATCTTTTCCACTATGAT
>ERZ1673704.119-NODE-119-length-93663-cov-57.928083_pt1 | contig 93663 bp, 82 predicted proteins | sample MGYA00580234_ERZ1673704 | MGnify/ENA primary metagenome ERZ1673704 (study PRJEB41218, sample SAMN15661757) | gut metagenome | host: Homo sapiens | place: Canada: London | collected 2015-08-20/2019-03-30 | study: EMG produced TPA metagenomics assembly of...
ACAGTAGTATCAACAACAGTAGTATCAACAACAGTAGTATCAACAACAGTAGTATCAACAACAGTAGTATGAATAGTATGAATAGTATGAATAGTATGAATAGTATTATTAACATCAATAGGAAGAAGACTATTACTAATAACAATAGCATCAATAGTAGTATGAATAGTAAGATATAGAGATGATAGCGAAACTACATTCCCTTAACTCAATACAACTCCTCATACTTACTCAACTAAACCTCTTAATGTTGACCCTAAAGCATTCAAAATCCATATAGAGCATAAATCAAATTTATTCGATTGTACTGTTATCGCCATGTTTCCGATACTATATTTCCGATACTCTATCGCTGTTGTTACTATCGCTGTTGTTACTATATTATATACTATTGTACTATCACATGTTATTACTATTACTATTAGGTTTTAATCTAATCTTACTATTGCCAATCTCACTATATACTATTAGTATTATATCTTGGTTGTATTGTATGAGGTCTAGTTCCTATTCTTACAGAATAGTTCACTAGTATATTAATGCTATATATAACACCTGATAACGAGAATACCAATAGATTGAATATAAGGCTATATAATAGACTGGATAGTATTATTACCAATAGATTGAATAATAGATTGAATAATAGAATAAGTATAGTAATATGTATAAATATGTATAGATATGTATTACTATTATTATCTAGATTACTATTTGGTTTGTTACTTAGCTGGTCTAGTCCCGCTCGCAAAGCTCGCTTTTCTCCCCCATAAAGGAGCGTGATTGCTGTTACATCTTCACCTTTTATTTACCATTTAACTTATATCATTATGAATACCGATATTTATTTCTTTATAATAACTGTATTACTATTTGTTATTACTACTCTCTTATTGAATAACTATCTCATTGATAAGAAGTCTAATACTTTGTCTATGACAATATCTATTATAGCTGTTATGGCTATACTTATTATCTGTGTTGCAATATCTAATCTTTCTAGTATATGACTACTTATCAGTTCCATGTATTTCTATCTTTAATTGGAATAGTTATATGTTTGTTGTATTTGATGTTTAATTACCTTTCTTATAAGAAGGTTTTTATCGTCCGTTCTTTAGTTCAAACTATAATAACTTATATAATAGTTATTAGCTTTATTCGTTTACTATATCGTACTATATTATTATGATATAGATTCATTACTTTTAAAATTAAATTCTTAATAATTAATATATGTATTTATGAAAGCTGTTGTAATTGATAAAAAGCATCTAACTCTTGTATCTCATACTAATGGAGTTGTTATTGTTGAAGAAAGTGGTTGTATTATTGATTTAGATTTTCAATCACTTGGTTCTATTTTTGAACTTGCTGATTTAGGTAATACTTATACTATTAAAGATTGTGATGAGATTGAATCTCTTAAATCTAATAATAATGAGTTGACTGAACGTATCGAGTTTCTCGAAAAACAACTTACTAATAGTGGTGATAGAGTTACTGAATTACGTAATCAGATAATATGTCTTACTAGTGAACTTAATATTCGTGGACAACGTATATCTCAATTAAATGATGAGTTAAATTGTCGTGATAAGATTATTAAGGAAAAGACTAAAAGACTTATTGAGTTAGAGAATGTTGAATATGAACTAAATAAATGTCGTGAAACAAATAATGCACTTACAGAAAAGTTAGAAAGTAAAACTTCTGATTTAGCTGAAAGAACTTATTGGTTCAGATATTATAGACGAGCATTTCGTGCTGTTAAGGAATATCTTAAACCTAATGAAAAATATGATTTAGATTCAAGTGGTTATAATATTGTTAATAGCATTGATAGCAAGTTTATTATATCATTTAAAGATACAAGTATTGCTAGTAAAGCATTTAATGAATTAAGATATTCTATTTCGCCAAGAACTGTATTGCTCAAGTATGAAAATGATATTGTTGAATATAATGTTGATGCTATGAATATCTATTTTATTGAAGCTAATACTCCTACTGTTATTCGTAAGTTTAATGATGAAAACTTTACTATTACTTGTTGCGATGTTTATACTGCCGAGATTACTAATACTCTTCTTAATTGCGGTTTTCCTGCTAGTGATATTGTTTCTACTTATAAATCATATATAGCATTTAGTAATATCAATTAATAAAATTATCATTATTGTTTGGCATTTCCATTATTTATTTCTATACTTGCATCCGTATTAAACGATTATGATTATGTACGAAGAACAAGGCATAGAATTTCCTATTTGTGGTTTGGCAGGTGATATAGACTATCTCGACTGTGAAATGGCTAATAATTGGAATACTGGAAATACTCTAAGCGAGGATAATATAGACCTTGACTTAGATATAACTCATATTGAAGATTAATTAAATACTAATAGTTATGAATGAAAAGAAAGAAGTCGATGTTCTTAGTAAGAAACGTCTAACAGTTAACGAATTAAAGACAGAAGTTATTCGTCTACGTGAATCTAATGAAAAGTTTAATGCTAATCTTGATAGTTATAAGACTATGTATGAAGGGGTTTGTCATGAAAATAAAGAACTTCGTAATATGTCTTCTAAATTAAATTCTGCAAAGAATCAATTGGAAGCTAATAATAAAGCTCTTAGTAATTCTGTCGAATCACTCAAGATTAAATTAGATAGAGCTAATAAAGCCTACGAAGAGCTTAAAGCTAAAAGACAGTATAATACTGTTGATTTTGTTATTGCTTCTCTTATTGCTTTAGGAGCTGTTGCAGTTATTATTTTACGTTTAGTATAATACCGATACGTACTCTATTTAATTAATATCTGACAAAAGGGTTAAATAAATGTCGGTTCACTCTATTAAGATTATTCAGGTCGTGAGACTAGAGTAATATTAGTAGAGTTTTTTATTGTCTAACTTATAAAACTTATTATAATGAAAGAAATTGTTGAAGCTATTATTGCTTGTGCTTTAGCTAGTGGTTCTGATGTTAATCTTATTGATTCTATTAAAGAAGATTATCGTAAGGCTTTTATTAAAGGAGAATTTAATAAAGCTATTCTTGAAGATTTAGAAAATCTTAATGTTAAAGGATTAAATAATCTTCTTGAAGATATTCTTGATAGTAAGTATTCTATTGAAGATAAGATTAAAGCTGTTGAACAATGGGATAATGTTATGGTATCTTATATCAAGTATATTAGTGATATGAGAGACAGTGCTAAAGAATCTTATGATAAACTTCTTGCTAAATATGAAGCTAGTAAAACTCCGATTTATTCTGTATTCTATTGTTCAGAAGTTAATCTTATACTTTGTGATAATAATAATAAATTAAGAAGTTCTTTTAAAGGTAACATTAAAACACTTTATTCAGGTAATGATGAAGATAAAGCTCGTATAACTTGTGATGAATTTATTAGAAATAATCCAAAATTCTATTTTGTTGATTATAAACAAATATATAAAGAGTAATTTGCCAATTTTATCGATTTTGTTTGTCTGTTTTAGTTAAACTAAACTTAAATTTTGTCGTATTGTGATTTTATATATCTGTTGTTTGTGAAGATAGTAGATATAGGTTTTATGGAATTATAATAGCACTGTTCGTGAGAATCGTGCTATTTCTTATGATAGCTCTGATGATGACTAATCTAAGTTGAAACATTAACCAAATGGTTGAAGTAAGGGAAATCCTCTTCGTAAAATGTCAGCTATAAATACATAGTATTTGTGTTTAATATAAGTTTATTAATTACTGTCGTGAGATAGAACAGAACTTAATTTAATTTTTACCCCTAATTTAAATTACTGTCGTGAGATAGAATTAGAACTTTTATAAATATTAATTATTTAGCTTGGAGCAGAAGCGTCTGCTCCTTTTTCTATGATTATTAATTAAAACTATATACCGACATGAATGAAAGAGAATTTATTAAACTAGTTAGAGAACTGCATCTTTTGCAGTTAAAAGTATTAGGTGAAGAACATCTATCTATTGAGATACGTCTTAGTAGAATTAAACCTGCTGCTTATGTTAGTTTCTTTTTATACATTTATGATTCTCAAAGGAATATCAGAGAACTATATTTTAAAATTATGTATAGTGATTCCATGTATACTGGTGAAACAAAGAATAAAAATTCTATTGTTAATAAGAGAATTCTAAATGAAATAAAGGAGAAAGTAAAAGAATCATTACTCCTTTATGGGGGAAGAGAGCGGAGCGAAGCGGAGCGGTCAGATGCTCCTATTAAATAATAATTAAATACTAAACGTAATGATTAAGAAGAAAATTAAACTTGGAAAAAGTGAGAGAAGTTACAAATTAGTAGCTTTTACTCTTAATGTACTTGAAAGTACTAGTGTTAAACTCATTAGAATGGAAGAAAGGAGACGTATTCCTAGTTATGTCCAAGCTAAATGAGTTTAAACAAGATAATGGTAAGCTCATTGTCACGACTGGCAAATGTCTAGTTTGTGGCGATGAGCTTCTTGTGTTTGGTACAGATACTATTTATATCTGTCCTAAGTGTAAGGAAATATTAAATGCTGGTAATTGTCTAGTTCTTGAAACAATGTTTGTTGAAGATGATAGAATAATTGCTGCAAGAAATTGTATTGTTCCTAAAGAACAAATGCATACTAATGTTCCTATTGTTTGTATGCCCTCTGATGAATTTAGTAAGTTATACGAAATATATAAAACTAAAGCTAATTAATATGGTTGCAGATTTAAAACAATGTGTTAATCCTGATAGTACTTTTGATGTATATTTTGAAGGACTTAAAGCTGTTATTTCTCATGATTTATGTGTTAATGCTTATCATTGTATTATCGTAGATGTTCATAGTGATAGATGTTGTGAAATTACTCCATTACCTAGAATTATGAATACTGATAAATATAAGATATTCCCCCGTAAAGGAGCATGTTGTGTGCAGTATACTGTTAACCAAATAGTCAAACCTTAATATTATGGGATTAAGTTTCAAACTATCAGCGGTAAATGAGGAACAGAAAATTCCTCGTGAGAAAGTAATAATGCAGATTGTTACTGGAACTATTGTTCTACATGATAACATGTATAAGTTTAAACCTAAAGATAGTGATAAACTTATTATGTTATCTGAACGTTCGTACTCATGTAAAGGTTTTAAGATAATATATACTCGTGCACTAGATAGTCATGGTAGACCTACTAAGATTGTTAGATGTACTGATGCTTATTGTGTTATGCCTAGTTGTTATATTCCATTTAAGATAGGATTACCTGTTAAAGGTTATATACTTAAATGTCGTGATAATATTAATAGATTCTTACTAAAATGCAATGAATTTTGAAAAGTTTGATGATGCTAAGAAAGACGATAAAGTCTTGAGTAGTTTTACTCGTGACCAAAAGATTGCTTATGAAAATCTTGTTGCCTTTATAGAAAGAGGTTATGTTGCAGGTGATTGTAAGCGTGCACTTATTGGTGCTGCTGGTACGGGTAAAACTTATATGATACGTGAAGTAATTAGACGATGTGGTTTGTCTAAATCTGTTGTTGGTCTTGCAGCCCCTACTCATAAGGCAGCTCGTGTACTTCGTGCATCTACTGGATATTCTACGTCTACTGTGGCTAGTGATTTAGGTTTAAGACTTAATACTGATGTTACTGATTTTGATGTTAATAATCCTCCTTTTGACCCTTTGGCTGAAAAGAAGATTAAACAATATAAGTTATATATTGTTGATGAAGCGTCTATGATTGGTATTAATCTTAAAACTCTTATAGAAAGAGAATGTGAACAGTTTGAATGTATGCTTATTTATATGGGCGATAATTACCAATTGCCACCTGTTAAAGAGTCTCGTTCACGTTGTTTTGATAATGTTAAGTTTTATACTCTTAGACAGATTGTTAGACAAGAAGAAGATAATCCTGTTAGTGAGTTATTAAAAATACTAAGAAAAGACATTGATAATAGGAGTTGGAAATTCCTAGAATATATCAATAAAAATAGGTATGCTTTTGATTCAACTCAAACTAAAGGATATTATACTTGTGGTGCATACGAGTTTCAATCTCTTGTAATAAACGGATTTTATAACGAAGAGTTTACTAGAGATGTTGATACTTGTCGACTAATAACTTATACTAATAAGTCTGTATCTGAATGGAATAAATTCATTCGTAAAAATATCATTGAAGGTAGTGATAAAGCAATTCTAACTCGTAATGATTTAGTAATGTCTTATAATACTTTTGTTGATGAGTTTAAAGATACTATTATTGTAAATTCTGAAGATTATATAATACATGATATTAAGAATTTTACTAATAAAGATGAAATCTTTGGATTTAATGTTACGTTTATTCAAGTTAATGGTGGTAATAGAACTAAACCTTTATTTGTAGTAGACCATTCTAATTTTAATAATGTTATGCTTTATTATAAGTTAGGTGAAACTTATATTCAAAATGCAATTAATGCAGAGAAATATAATAGAAGTAAGCGTTGGAAGGAATACTATGAATTTAGAGAGAGAAACTTGTTACTAGCCAACTTATTAGATAGGTCTACTGGTAAAATAAAGTTTAGTCGTGATTTAGATTACGGTTTTGCTCTTACTAGTCATAAAGCACAGGGTAGTACTTATGCCGATGTATATATAGATGTAAATGATATTGTATTTGATATGCGTACTGGTAATCCTTGGGGAGATATAGATAATACTCTTCGTAGATTATATACAGCTTGTAGTAGATGCAAAAATCGTTTATATTTGTGTTACGGTAAATAAAAAGTATAAGTATATGAGTTCTATGTGTTATGATGTCGAAGTAACTAGAAATTACTTCTCGGTAGTATTTGTTGATTTACGTAGTTATCTTAAAACATTTTCTGATTGTGTTGATAATGAGGGAAAAGCTATTCCTATTATTGATAAACTTAGTGTTGCAGAGATAAAGAAACGTTTAGAAACAATACCTAAGAAACGTTTTGTTTTATATGAAGATGATGATAGTGATTTATTTAATCTATTATATTGGTTAATACAGAAGGCAGATTACTTCGGTTATAATAATTGTAAGTACGACCGCTTAATGTTAAGTGCATTATTAATGTATTATAATCAATTTGATAAACCTAGTAAACTTATTACATTTCTATATGAAACATCACAGAGAGTTATTCGTAATTCTAATAATGATACTCTTTGGACTGATAACTTCACTTCTCTTATACTACGTAATAACGTGGCATTTCGAGACTTGGATTTATTCCAAATATTTAGGCTAGACCATTATCATAAAAGTCTTAAACAGACTTCTATTAATATTAAATGGTATAATCTAAAAGAGTATACTATGCCACCTATTGGTGACTTAGATAGACATTATTATCGCGAGAGACTTCCCGAAGCTAAGGGAATGACAGATAGAGAACTTAATATCCATTATCGTAATGTATTTGAACGATTCATACCTAGAGAATATCTTCAAGAAATGGCTGATTATAATGACAATGATGTTTATATTGTTGCCGAACTAATTAGAATGAATCAAGAAGAAGTTCTTCTAAGGTATCGTATTAGTGAAGAATATAAGGTAGATGTATTCTCTGCAAGTAGAAGTACAATAGCTGATAAAGTTATTGTTAAACTATATAGTAAGTTTACTGGTCTGCATCCTAAAGCCTTCATTGATACTAAGACAATACGTAGGAAAATCGTAGTTTCCGAAATTTTGTCAGACAAAATCTCATTTTCCACGCCTGAATTGAACGATATTTTGTCGGACATACGTTCGCTAACCCTACGTGGGGAAAAGGGCGAATTTGACAGGGAATTTACCTTCATGGGCACGTCATACACTATCGCAACAGGCGGTTTACACTCAAACGAGATTCCGGCTGTATACACTGAAAATGATGATAATATTATTGTTGATAGAGATGTTGCAAGCTACTATCCTAATATGATACGTAGTCTTAAAGTATGTCAGAAACACCTTATTCCTAAAGCATGGTTTCGTATAGCGGATACTATTGTTGATGAACGACTAGAACATAAACATTTAGCCAAAGATAAATCTCTTGATGTTATGGGGAGAGATAAACATGCTACTGCTGCTGCTTGTCTAAAGATTGTAGCAAATGCTGGTATATTTGGTAAAATGGGAAGTGAGAAGTCTTTCTTATGTGACAAAAAAGCAATGTATCAAGTTACTATTAATGGTCAGTTATTTTTATTGATGTTAATAGAGAAACTTGAACTTGCAGGTATTCATGTTATAAGTGCTAATACAGACGGTATTGTAACTATTGTTCCTAGAAAACTAGAAAAAACTGCTGATGATATATGTCATTGGTGGGAGAAACATCTTGGATTAGAGCTAGAATTTACATATTATATTAAATATGTAACAGAAGGTGTTAATAGTTATCTTACTGTTAAACGTGATGGAAGTAGTAAGTTCAAAGGTAGAATGAATCCTAAGATGTTCTTAGAGGATTTATCTAAAGGATATAATTCTCCTATTGTAGCTAAATGTATTACTGAATACTTTATTAATGGTACTCCTGTTATGGAAACTCTTCGTAATGCTAAATCTATTCTTGATTTCTGTCGTACTCAAAATGTTAATAATAAGTATAGACTAGAGTTTACTCATGTAGTAGACGGAAAGATAAGAACAGATGTGGTGCAGAGGAATACAAGGTTTTACATCTCCTCTACGGGGGGAACCCTCATGAAGGTTGAGAGTATGGGCTGGAATGATAATGGTGAAGAACAAGTTAAAAAGAGTTCTTTATGTGCAGGTCAACGTGTTTCTATATGTAATACTGTTGATGATACTGATATATCTGAATTAAATGTTAATTACTTATATTATTATAATGAAGCTATGGCTATTATAGAACCAATAGAGCAAAGTCGTAATAATAAAGGTAAAGGTAAACGTTTAGTTAAGAAATACTATGGAATGAGAAATACTTTATTTGACTGATATGGATATAGAAAAGATATGCAAAGATAACTTAGGAAAAATAGTTGATTATAAAGGTTTCAAAGCTAAGGTTATAGGTTATAATATAGCAATTAATTATCTTATTGTTTCTCTTAGTCCTGTTACTAATTACGAATTGATTGGAAACGATAGTAATATTATTATACTAAATGAAAACGGTAACTTTAGTTATGCTTATATTCATCCTAATGCTTATAAAGAGGAATTAAAAATTACTTGAATATGGATATAGAAAAGATATGTATAAATAATCTAGGAAAGGAAGTTGACTATGATAGTTTTAAAGGAATGGTAGTAGGTTATAATATAGTATTAGAATGTTTAATCTTATCTTTTGTTGAAGATATTGGTTGGAATACTATTGAATATACAGATATTATTCTTCTACGTAGTCCTCTTAATCGTAGTTATGCTCTTGTTTATCCTAAGAATTATAAAGAACAACTTATATTATGAACGATGTAACTGATATTTATAATGAAGCAGCTAATAAATGGTCTGATAACAAAGGTGTGGGTAGTGTTATTCTATCGGAACCATTAAGCGTAATGAATTTCGTTACAATGGTGCTTGATAAAATGGTGGCTAAAACTCCTAATCTAACGTCTCTTATAATAACAGAAACAATGGAAGATAGAGCTAACATTACTTATTATCTTGACAATACTTCTGAACTAAAGGACATTCATAAACAATTAATTACCGATAAGAAATGTCTTATACTTACTCGTGAATATGTAGAACGTTCTCCATATAAGCCTAGTCCTAGTAGTCATAAAGATGTTCTTATTACTATTAATGTTAAGAAGTTCCGAAAGATTGCAGAGAAGTATAGTGGTAATTACTTTAAGTTTAAACTACTTGCTACTAATGCTATTGATAGTGTTGCTGATAATGCTGTACTTATGTATAAGTATGCGCCTAAAGTATATGAAATTAATTATGCTCACTTAATCAATCGTTCTATTCATTCCCCCATAAAGGAGTACCAAAAGGGTGTTGTCCTAACTGATGCTGATAGAATCTATTATGATAGATGTAGCCAATATATTAATGAAAGTGTTACTATATTTGGTAGTTTTGATAAGTTAGAAGAATGTCGTACTGGTAATCCTAGACTAAATATTGCAGCTGAAACTTGTAGATTACAAGTAGCGGAAAGTAATGGTTGGTCAGCTAAAATGGATATGACTGATGCTATGTGTCGTAAGATAGACGAACTATATAATCCTAGTTCTTTAATTGAGAGAGTTAATCAAACTTATAATATTATCAGAGAAAGAACTAAGATAATAACTGATAATATTGTTAAGCTAGATGCTATACTTGATATAGTTAAGGAAAATATAGGCAAGAGAATACTAATTATTTCAAAGAATGGAGTATTTGCCAGTAAAGTAACAGAATATCTAAATGCTAATATAAAGTATGAGGGAAAATCTATTATGACTAATGGTGAGATATTCCAAACTGGAATAAGTATATTACAGTATGATTATTGCGGAAACTATCATAACGATATGGAAGGAATACAGGCTTATGACAAAAACGGAAAACCTAAAGTATATAAATCAGGAGCTAAAGTCGGACAGCCTGTAATCATAAAAGCTCAAGCCCAAAGAACGCGAAATTTGGAACTGTTTAACGACGACTATATGAAAGTATTGTCGGCAAATAATTCTATTGATACGAGCTTTAAAGGAGTTGTAGACGTTGTAATTTTCACGTCACCTCTTTGTAGCTCCATACGAGACTTAAAATATCGAATACCTAATCTATCTTTTAGTTCTGTACCTAACATTATATATAAGATATATTGTCGAGGTACGAACGAAGAGAAGAAGTTAATAGAGACGAAAGGAGGAAAAGACTATGAAATAGTTAAAGATAGTGAAATTGATTTCATAATAGGAGAATAATTGATGCTAGTCTTTGGAGTCAACAAAGAAATTAGTATCTTTGTAGAGTAATCAATAAGCGACCTTTGAAATAATGGAAGAAGTAAAGACAGAGAATGAAAGAACTCTAGCTAAGACAGAACCAAAAGCAAAATCAAATAATAGTAGTATGATTATGGCTTCTACTCTTAATACCCTAGACATTTACAATCCCGATGATAGGAGTAAGTTAGAGTTGTATCTGAAATCAGTAATGTCTAGTGATAAGTGCGGTATTAAGACTATTCAAGACGGTCTTGCAATATATAGCCGTGCTAAAGAGTTAGGTTTACCGTTTACTAGTTGTATTGAACATCTAGGAGTTATTAATGGTAAAACTACATTAGACGTTCACTTAATCAAAGCATTATTATTGAAGGCAGCTATAACATGGGAGTGCACAAAAGATTATATAGCTCTGTATGAATATACAGACGGTAATAATGTTTATATAGATAGTAAGATACCTGACTATTGTAGGCGATTCAAAAGCAAGAGAGAAGCTGATGAATTTAATGCTAGTTCTGATAATGACGAAATTGGTATTTATCCAGTTAGAAATTATCAAGATTATAACGGTATAATCTACAAGGAATATCAGTTGAATAATAAGTTCGGTGTTGCAGCTAATCAACAACAAGCTAAAGATATTGCAGCGAAAGGATTAGTTCCAATATTCCGAATACCTAATGTTCCTTGTGATTATATTACTGAATATAAACTTACTCGTATAGTAGATAATAGAGTTATTACTAGTATTGGTCATTTTAGTTATAGTGATGCTGTAACTGCTGGACTTGCTAGTAAAGATACTTATACTAAGTATATGAGAACACTTATCGGTCATAGAGCTTTTACGCTTGCAGCTCGTGATATAGCGGCTGATGTCATACTTGGTTGTATGGAAACAACAGAAGCTAAGATAGTGAACAATATGAGTATTGATGATGCTGATATTGTAGAGATTTGATAGTAATAGAAGTCTAACTATTGCTAATCAATAGATACGAAATAAGACAAAACTTTACGCTAACAATGAGCTATATGCTCACTTTTAATAATTAATTATTAATCATTTAAAATTTTACAATTATGGGACTTCAATTTGGATTTTCCGCAGTACAGAGTGGTAAGAGAGTAATGCAATCTAGTAACGAACCTACATTGACAGCTAACAGCACTAAAGCTAAGTTTAGTCTTACAGGTGCAGTTACTCGTATCATGGGTCTTGTTCCTGGCGATACAGTTCAGTTTATTAGTAATGTTGCTGATATTGATGCAGCTATTGCTGAACGTGATGCCGAAGTTGTTGCATGGTGCGAAGCTAACAATGTTGAATTTGGTACAGAAGCTGCTCGTGCTGCACTTATCCAAACCTTTGGCGAATATGGTATCTGTAAAGGTGTACCTTTGTTCGAGAAAGACGGTAAAGTTAAACTTGTTGGTGTTCGTATGACAGCTGAACAAAAGGCTGCTGCTTTTGAACTGAACAAAGAGAAGATTGCAGAGGAACTTGGCAAGTCAGTAGAAGAAATCACTATTGATGATTATGCTCCTGTTACTCGTGCTTACTCTGGTGCACGTACTTCTACTTCTTCCAATCTTAATGGTGTTGGTTTGCCGTTGACTTTCTCTGATTCCAGTATGTGGAATGAACTGAAAGAGAATCTCGGTGAAGATGCAGAGAAAATCAACCGTGTATTCGAGGTTAAACTTAACGAACCTTTCTCTGTTGCTGTTGAAACTGGTAGAGTTATCGGTGACGAAAAAGAAACTGTTGAAGTTAGTGCTTACAAGATTGTCTTCCAATCTGATGAAGAACCTTCTGTTCGTCAGTCAGCTAAATAAGACTTCTTCCAGTAAAAGCTAGATTATAAAGAGCTAAATTCTTAATTGAATTTAGCTCTTTTTTATTGGCTATAATTTTGAAATTTATTATATTTGGAAACTTTGCAATAAACAATAGCAAGCCTGTACAACTTGTTATTGCTAGTATTAATCTTTATAAAAACAATTTTTATGAGTACTAAAAAAGAAGAAACTGCCAAAGTAGATGAATCAGTAGTAAATCAACCAGCTAATAGTGCTGCAACTACTGCTCCTAAAAAGCGTCGTAGAGGTATTAGTAATGAGACAAGAACTACTTCTCGTAAGAAGTTCTCTCACAAAGATGCTATTAATAATCTTTGGTTATTTGTTGGTCATCTTCATGCTCGTGTTGCTTGGGTAACTATGAAAGAAGAAAGCAATATGCGTCCGGCATTTGCAGGAAAAGCTGTTCCACAGCTTGTTATTGAAGCTACTTCTCTTCATACTAATCCTGCTGATGTTCGTGTTGCTAGTAAGACATTCTGGGCTTATGAAAGTAATGTTGACTATATTCCTGGCGGTGCTAAAGAGAAGTTTATTAATATGGACTTTGCTTGGATAAAACACTTCCTTGATGTAGTTGTATTCAAAGGTCGTGAAATGACTGACGAAGAATCTGAAATGCTTGAACTTGGTTATGTTGACTATGATGATAATGGTCAGTATGAACCAGTTGAAGTAGAAGATGTTATCAAGGCATGGGGAGTTCTGTTTGACAATGTAGTTAAACTTGTTGAAACAGGTGGTGAAAATGGTAAGTCTGCATTACTTGATAAAGTAGGCAACCAAAGACAGTTTTGGTTCAGACTTAATCGTTACTACAAGAACAAAGGTGATTGGGCTTTCTCCGGTCAAGGTTCAGAAGAAGGTGACTTAGTATTCCCGAACATTGTCGGACAAGGTATCTTTGAAGAGAAGTTTATGTTGGATGCTACTCATTTTAAAGAACCTAGTCTTATGTTTGATATTACTAAAGAACGTATTGCTCCTATGGACGGTGTTCAATCAAAACAAAAGAAAGCTCCTAATCTTGCAGCTGCCCCAGGTATTGGCGGTATTGCAATGGGTGCAGGGATTGTTCAACCTAATATGGGTGGTATGCCAAACTTTGGTGCGGCAGGTAGTTTTAATCCAACTGAAGGTTCTGCATTTGCTCCTGATTCAGAAGACAATGGTGGACTTCCATTCTAAGTAATCCAAATATATTTCGTTAATAATGTTATAAGCCTAGTGTAAAGCTAGGCTTATTTTATCTAGTTATACTATGCGTAGAGGAATAAGACAAGACTTAACAAAAGAGTTTATATTATCTAAGGTTAGTCAGGAAATGATTATGGCTAAGTATATGGGCATACCTGTATCAGTAGTTAATGATTGTGTTGAAAATAATGTTCTTATATGTTCTCCTTTACGTGTTGATAATCATCCAACATTTGGTTTTGCTTTTAATAAGAATCATAAGCTAAAAGCATGTGATTTTAATGGTTCTTTCTTTGGTGACTGTTTTGATTTAGTAGCTTATGTTCTAAGTTTTAAAACTGGTCGTCATATAAATGTTGCTAATAAGGCAGATTTCTATTATGTACTAAAGCACATAGCTTATACTTTCCGTAAGATAATATATGACGGAGAAGTTGACGATGAGAATGAAATTCTACTTAAACAAGTAATATCTAAAATCAAAGCAAGTAAACCTATTATTGAAGTAGCTACTAGAAGTTGGAATAATAACGATAAGAATATTTGGAAAAAATGGGGAATTGGTCTTCATTGGCTTAATACTCATTTTGTTTATCCTGTTGACCAAATGTATATTAATAGATATTGTCAACCTATTCCTAAATATAAGTATAAAGAATCTGACCCTTGTTATGCTTATGTTACTGGACTAGATAGTAACGGTATCTATAATATTGAATGTTACTTTCCTCTTCGAGATAGGAGTAAGGGAGAAGTAAAGTTCATAACCAATCATAATGGTCTTGTTGGAATACTTAATCTTGATAAGCCTAAGTATGATATAATTATTATAACTAAATCATATAAAGACAATCTAGCATTAAGTAATTGGTTACATTCCTATCCTTTAAGTGGGAATTTGTCAGAGTCTAAAATAGGAGTAATTAATGTTACTTCGGAGAGCTACGTTCTTAAAGATTACGAATATAATTGGCTTCAATCTAAACTAAATGACGGTGGAATACTTGTTTCATTCTACGACTGTGACCTGACCGGTGTACATGGTGCTCGTAGGTTACGTAAAGAATATGGTATTATACCTATTATTATTCCTAGAAGTTATGGAGCTAAAGATTTCTCGGAGCTAATTACTATGTATTCTAAAGAAACTATTAATTTATTCATAGAACAAACAGAATCATTATTTGAATATGATTAGAGAAGAAGAATATAAGCCGCTGCCTAAAGCGCAAGAAGAATTGCGAGTGATTAACTTTAACTCATTCGCACCATTGAGAAGAATAGCTATAAATAGTTTCGGTAATAGTGGAGCTGTTCATAGCTATTATTTTATGTACCCTTTAACAGATGAAGAAGAGAGTTACTTAAACCATATTAAGCAACAAATGATTGATAATCCTAATGCATTGTTTCGTATTTCATTGTCTGACGGTACACCAATAGATTTCTCTAAGATAAAAATCTATGGTAACTTTGACTTTGATAATGCAGAACATATTGCGATTATTAAAGAGTACTTGGCTAAAGATTTGTACAGTTCTCATAAGATACCTAGAGAATTCAATTATGAAGCTAATACTTCGGTATCTAAAGGAAACTTTATACAGTGGACTGAAAGTACTGATTATCTAAAGTGTTTCAAGTTCTATCATGCGAGAATAGGTAAACCAAATAAATACATAATTGTAAGACTTACAGCAAATGAAGTTAAATACAAATCCGTTTAGTTACGAGTTAGACGAATCGGATATTAGGATGATTCAACATAATCTTAAAGTTAATGGTACTTATGATACTATTGCTAGTTATCTTCATGAATTAGATTTACCTAATTATCCTTATATTCAGACTATTCATTTCAGATATAAATGGATAATGGCAGCTCTCTTATATTTAGGATATGATAAAGAATCTCTTGAAAAGGTTCATGAAGCTAATCTTAAATATGAAGAAACTCATCCTCCTATTGTTTATGAAAAGAAAAGAGGTGGAACTAATAAGACTTGTGCTAAACGAATTGGCAAACCTTCCCCCATAAAGGAACGGAAAGTTGATTCATCTCCTGTCAATTCTAAAGTTAGAATTATTGTTATTGAAACTAATAAGTCTATGATTATTGATAGAGAAGTTGCTATTGGTCTTATGCGTGAACAACCTAACAAATATAAAATTGAAGAACTATGAGCGAATCGAAAAGTATTATTCTTTATAAACGTAATGCACAAGGTAAACCAATCTTTTGGTCAGCTGAAATACTAGGACACAAGATTATATTAAAGTATGGTATTGTTGGTAAAGAAGGGACTACATCTGAATATGTTCCACCTAGAGGTGTTGAGAAAGAATGGAAAACTATTGTCGCAGCTAAGCGTAGAGAAGGAGGTATGGAACTGTCTGAATTATATGATGCAGCTCCTCAAGAAATACCTAATATTGAGGCTTTGAAACATTATCTTGATATGTATCTTCCTAAATACAATACTAATAATGAAGGATTTGTTCTTCCTATGCTAGCTAAGATATATGAATATAATAACGAACAAAACCTGTTAGCTCAAATTAAGATTAACGGTGTTCGTTGTAATATATCAGCTGTTATGCGTGGTGAAGGATTCTTTAAAACTAAAGGTCTTGTATTTCATAGTCGTAAAGGACTTGAATATAAATGTCCTGTATTGGAGAATATATTGCTTGATGATGTTATTACAGACAAGCTATTCAATCGTATGTTAGAAGATAATCTAGTATTAGACGGAGAATTATATATTCCAGGTCTTGAACTAAATGATATTCTAAGTGCTGCCGAGAATCTTAAAAGTCCGTATAATCGTTTTCTTCAATTTTGGTGTTACGACTTAGCTATTGATGATATGATTCAAACTAGTCGTATATCATTATTGAAGTCAGAGTTTGGCAAGTTTAAGATGCCTAATTACGTTAATGCTAAAGCTATTCTTGATTATCACATGAATAATAAGAATCGTTTCGTTCTTATTCATACTTATGATAATGTAAATGGAGATGAAGATATTATTAAATATCGAGACATCTTTGTTGAAGCTAAGTTCGAGGGAGCTATTCTCCGAAATCCTTATGCTACATATCAGTTTGGTAAACGTAATTCTACTATGTACAAAAGTAAACCAATATTAGATGGTAAATTTGAAATCCTAGATATTATTCCCGAAGGAGCTAAACGACCTAACTTTAGTAAGTTTGTTCTTCGTAATGATATTAATGGTGAAACATTTGAATGTATGCCAGTTGGTGATACTTCTACTCGTCAAAGTTATCTTATTAATAAAGACAAGTTTATTGGAAAGATAGCGTTTGCTGAATTTAGATGTAGGTCAGGTGTCAAGGAAGTTCCCTCACATGGAAATGTTATAAAAATACTTGATAATGAGCCTACAAGATTACCAAATAATAACGAAGAAGAAAGTTAATTATAATCAATCTTATATAGACTATAAGAAAAAGAAACTGATAATAAAAGATATACATTTGAATAACAAACTAAGGATGCTTATAATGTCTAAGTTCGACCCAATAGAAGGACAAGACGGTATGTATCTAGGTTTTGTTACAGATAATGTTCTAGGTCAATGCCGAAATGTATCTGTTTCTGATTATGGTTATTATTCTGTTTCTGCATCTGATATTATACAAGTTCTCGATGTTAAGTCAGATACTAATGTTAAGTTAGTAAAAGAAGAAGAGGATGATAACCTTGTAGTATATAAGTTGTTAAAGTAAGTCGTGGTTTGATTCTTGCCCTATCATTAGTCGAAAGATTAGTGGTAGGGCTTTTTGTTGTTCCCCTGTAAAGCTAAGTGTTACTACTATATATTCTGATTGTGAGATAAATCGTTAGCTTATACTCAAAGAGGACTGTCGGAACGTATAGGAAACAACACTCCTTTATGGGGGAAATCAACGAGAATAGCTGATATTTCGTCTCTGTGCGATTTACTATGCCAACCTTAACAACTATACTATTTTTGTCTTACGTTTAATGACGAGCCTTAGAATCGTTTTCTGTATATGCTGAAAAACAGTAAGATTTTCTTTGGTCTGATATTAAGATTGATTATATTTGTGAATGAAGTAATGGAGAAGAAGCAAATAAAAGCTAAATACATAGTTGTTAGACAACCTTACGATAATATTGCATATCGCAATTCTATTAGGTTCTTATATATTGTAATAACTCGTGAAGAACTATCTAAGAAAATCGACAATTATCTTAACGGTAAGATTGAAAAGACTGCTGGTGTTTATGCTCCTCTTGATTTGTTTAATCATATTATTAAGCATAGGAAAGTTTATTCCTACGAAGAAGCTAAACTTCGTGCACGTTATTTAAATAAAAAGTATGAAAGAAGTCAAAAACACAGTTAGATTCGTCACTATTCCTAATTTTCCTAATTATTGTATAGGAGAAGACGGAAAAGTTTGGTCTGACAATCGTAAACGTTATCTTAAATGGTATCGTGGTAAAGGTTGCGAACGACCTCATGTTACATTGTTTCACAATGGTAATAGTGCTAAGCTATTTATAGCTACTCTCGTTGCTCAAGCATTTGTTACTAATCCTAAACCTAATATATATAAATATGTTAGGTATAAAGATGGTAATAGTGCTAATAATCATTATACTAATATTGAATGGTGTAGAAACCAAACTGGAAGTAAGTATGGAAAATGAGATAAAAAGTGTTTCAGATATTATAGCTGAAATAAGTAAGAAAGATAAGAAGAGGCAAGTATTCATTCTTACTAATCTTATTAATCAGTTAAAAAGTACTCGTATAGAGGCTAACAGCAATTACGAAGATTGTAAGCTTTCTTATACTCGTAGAACAGATAATTATATTGGTAACTTTAAGCTGATGCTATTTAAGAAACAATTAGATTGTCTGGATATGATTATTGAAAATTTAGATTCTTATCTTGACGAATTATTAAGCAGATAGTATGGATAGAGCTAAAATCTTTCAAAGTGTCATTAAAGGAACTAATGTATTTACTCCTATTATTGATAGTTATCATACTGTTGGTAATCATATTATCGAACTTAGTTGTTCTGAAAAAGATAATCAACACGGATTATACAATAGAGAAGTTAATGGTATTTCCTTTAAAGGTACGTATGGTGTGACTGTTATTACTAATAATGGTAATGGATGGGAACGTAGTATTGAATTAGATAAACTATGTTATTCTCGTAAAGAAGCTATGGAATATATTAAATCATTAGGAGATAAAGAAAATGAAGTTTAATAATCCTTATAATATATTTCTTGATGATAATCCTCTTGAATTAGTATTTCCTTCTAACAATAGTTACAAAGGAAGTTCTACTAAAGAAGGTTCTAATTCTAAAGCTATTGCTAAGAGACGTAAACGTAATAAGAATAAAAAAACTCATAGAAATGCAAAACGGTGAGATAATTCCTGCTCTTATTGCTAGAATAAGACAGAATAATACAGATAATGTAGTTATTCGTAGTAAACTATATAATCTATTGAATGATGTTACTAGGAAATTTAATGAAGTTATGATAGCTTGTCCTCATATTGTAGACTTTCAAAATATGTCTAATGAACAAGTACTTGAACATTATTATCTAAGTGTTGGTGCTGAAAGTCTTTGGGATTCTCGCGAGCTTATTATGAAAGCTATATCTGAACAGAATAAATTAATCAAGGAAGAATATGATAACAATAATAAATGATAAAGAATTTGGTAAAATCGAAATAGTTACTCAACAATATCAACCGGGTCTTTATGTAGCTATTTATAAAAACAAAAGATTAATTAATCAATTTGGAAGTAATCTTAAAGAAGTTGCATATCATAGGAAAGTTCGTATTAGAGCTATTAAAAGAGGAGGTACTATTGTTGATGGAACTATTCTTGAAACTAAAAGTAAATATCCAATAAATACATTTGAAAATGAAAGTTCTAAAGAAGTTAGTAAATAGACTATTAAAACTAATTAAAAAAGATAGTCCTCTTACATGTTCTTATTGCGAAAGGTGGGGAACTATGGATTGTCCTAATAGTTATATGTGTTATTCTACTAAAGATAAACCTTATTTTAAATCAAAACATAATGGGAAGTAGTTTATTTAGTATTAAAGCCGAGTTGCAGGATATTATCTTGCAACTCGAAGAAGGTGAAGCAACAGATGAACTTGTTGCAAAACTAGGTATTACCGAAGATAATCTTAAAGATAAGATTGCTGATTATCTTCAAGTAATTAAACGTTATCAATGTGACGTTAAAGAATGTAGTGACGAAGTTGCTCGTGTTAACCAAATTAAGAAAACAAGAGATAATACTCTTAGACGTCTTAAAGATGCTGTTCTTGAAGCCGTTCTTATGTTTGGCTCTACTGGTAAGTCAGGTAATAAAGTTATTGAGGGTAGTACTTATAAAATCTATTCTCGTAATACAACTGCTACTGTATTAGACGATATTCGTATCTCTGATATTATCCGACAATTTATGGATATTGTTACTGAATATCTAGCAAGTACTGAAATTAAAGAAAGTCTTAGTATTGAATATCTTGCTCGTATTATTAGTGCTCACATGAAAGCCGAAACTTCCCCCATAGAGGAGTCGGAAGATGTGCAATCTCCTTTCGTCGACGTAACTACTGATGATATATTTGCTATTGATACTGAAATAACTATTAATATATGTTTATCAGAACTAGCAAATTCTACTAATTTCAATCTTGCTCAATGGATTGGACAGAATCCTCATAAGGTAGAATTTAAATCTTCTACTAGTAAATCAGCTGTTGCAGCTAATTTAGATTTAAATGCTGACCTTACTATTGCTAAACAAGTATCTAATACATCATTAATAATTAAATAATATGTTTGAAGTAGAAGATTGGGTAGAAGAACTGATTGAGAAAATTATGAATACTTATGGTTGTACTCGTAGACAAGCCATTGATTCAATAGAAGAAAACCTTTATTAAAAAGTTAGATATGCAGTTTAATTTTAGAGATTCAGATTATAGAATTAAGTACAAAGCTCGTGGAATTGCTTGGAGAGGAAAAATTGGAGTAGATGTTAGTGATTGTAAAACAACAGAAGAAGCTATTGTAAAAGCTAAACTTGATTATACAGTTGCTAAATGTCAATTGTCTGCAAAAATGCCAGCACACGATAATGGTGCTAGTCGTGATGGTTCTATTTTTCCTAATGTAGTTAACGGCTTTGAATTTGTTGATGTTCCTGGTGAGTTTGCAACTTATCGTACTGATACTAATATTCCTCTTGGGAAAGTAAAGTCTCGATACGAAGTAGTACAAAATCAAATGGCTTTTGGCTTCTTTGATGATGCTCTTGGTGGTAGAGTAAAACTCGACCGTGCAGGATATTTTGGTTATGGACAAAAGATATTTATGTCAGCAACATTTGATAAAGATATTAATATTGGTGGTAAAAACGATACTATTCAACATTACTTTGTCTTTACTAATAGTCATGATGGTGGTAGTGCTGTACAAATGATGATTACTCCTATAAGAGTTGTTTGTATGAACGCACTTCATGCAGCTAGAATATCAGCCGAAAGTTATATATCTTTTAGACATAACAAAGGTGTCAATACTAAGATACTTACTGTTCCTGAAATACTTGGTCTTACCGAACGTAAGATAGAAGAGGAAGAAGATATGTATCGAGTATTATATAAAACTAAAGTATCAGACGAAGAAGTGAAAAAGTATTTGTCTGCAACTTTCCTTACGGGGGAAGAGTTCGAGAGAGTAGATGAATTGTCTTTATATAACGGTCTGTTCCGTAGAGATAATTCTGCCTATGAAGCTGCTGAAATATCTATGCAGAAACTAAATACTCTCTGCGATTCTTTTGAATATTATCAGGAAGGTGTTGGTCAAAGACTAATAGCTGGTACAGCTTATGGTGCTTATAATGCTGTTACTGGTTATTTCTCTAACGTTAAAGAGTATAAGACAGAAGAACTTCGCTTGAAGAATACAGTATTTGAAGGTGATTACAATACTAGTCTTAAAGCTCTTAATTATGCTCTAGCTAATGTATGGGAATAAGAACTTTTATTGAAAAACTAATTGGGTTATTTACTGTTCCACGTTGTTCTAATTGTGGTGCTAGACTAGAAGAAGTTCCACGGGAAGAGGAAAATGACCCAATTGCTTTTAAATGTATTAACTGTGGTAAAGAATGGAGTTAGAAACCGTATTAAAAACAATTTTATTAGATGTCCCTGTTATTGAATGTTTTATTCAGTTTGTAATAACTGCAATAGCACTAAAGATTACTAAGGAAAGACTAGATGATGAAGTAATAAGTACAGTTACTCTTAATTGTGTTTTATTCTTTATTCCAATATTAGGTCATGTTCTATTTGTAATATTTATAATCAGGTTTGTTCATTTATTAAAGTATCTATATGGAAAAGAAGAATAAAGTAAGAACTTGTGGTAATTGTGTTCATCTAGTAAAGAAGGATAGGAGAAACTACTATTATTATCGAGTTTATAAATGTATGAATGAAGATAGTGATTATCTTGGTTCAGCTTGGAAAAGACCTAGTAGTCCTACTGATTGTCCTTATCATAAATTTAAAAACAACAATTATAATGAGTAAATTATGAAGAATAAAAAGAAAATAAGAACTTGTGGTAATTGTATTAATTGTGTGAAAGTAAATCCTACTCGTATATGTTATTCTACTTATAAATGTAATTGTCCATTTAATGATATATATTTCTTAGGTAGAACTAAACCATCTTATATGGTTGAATGTAAATATCATGAATTTAAAAATGAAAATTATGAAAATAACCTATGAGTGAATCTACTAAAAATATAATAGATGCACTTTATGGCATAGAAGTAGATAATAAATTATTAACTTTTTTAGAAAACAATGAGTAAATTAAGTAAAGCAATAGCTAATGCTATTATTGAATTTAATGGTGGTTTATTAACTCAAGATGAACTTTATCAAAAACTAGAACAAGACATTGATGATGTCTCTGTTAAAGTATGGCGTGAAGATAAATCTGTTCCATTACCTACTTATGGTAGAGAAGGAGATGCTTGTTGTGATGTCTATGCTAAGAGCATAGAATATGATTCAGACAGAGATAGATTTATTATTCATACAGGATTACACTTTGCTCTTCCTGATGAATATGAAATGGAACTTCGCCCACGTAGTAGCAATACTAAAACAGATTTTTATATGCCTAATAGTCCTGGTACTCTTGATTGGGGTTATAGAGGAGAACTTCGTGTTATTTTCAAGAATCGTACTTCTCGTCAATTAATTAGAATTATTAGTACTTTTGGTAATGCTTTTAACGATATTGTTACACGTGTTAAACACGAAAATGCTTATAATTCTATTATGTGTGCAAGACAAGAGTTTAATAAGTTAATTAAGAAAGAAGGATGTCCTTATGTGAAAGGCGACCGTATTTGTCAACTTCTTGTTCGTCGTCGTGAAAAGATTACTTGGGATGAAGTAGAAACTCTTGAAGAGTTAGGAACTACTGAACGTGGCACATGTGGATTTGGTAGTACTGGAAAGTAATGGAAGAGATTGAATTAAAGTCATTTGTTCAAGCCTTAATACTTAGAAATAAAGGGTATAAATTCAAACATATCAAAACTGGTGATATTTATACTCTTATTACTAAGATTAAAAGTAAGAATCCTCTTAACGGAGAAAGGTATATCAGTGTAATAGTCTAGCTCGTATGTAAGACAAGAACGGTAGTAATACTCTTCATGTTGTTCTTGAAGATATAACTCCAAGTGCTGACAATGATACTTTTAACCGAGAAAAAATTGTAGTTGAACTTAATCAGTTCGTGAATACTTGGAATCCTTATGTTGAACCAAAAGAAGAAATAAAAGATGAAGTCGGAGAAGTACATGATTAAACAGATTCGCAAAGCTATGCGATATGTTAGTTGTTTACCACAACTTAAAGCTCGTAATAAAGTTTATCTCAAACTTAAACAAATAGAGAGCAACTATAAAACAAGCGTGAAAACAAATACAATATCGTAAATAACCAGCTTTAGTTATACATTATTAAGAGTACTAGTAGAAATACTGGTACTCTTATTTTATAATATTATGACAAAAAGAATAAGTGTTAAAGTAAAAGCCTATCAATCTAATGGATTTAGTAGAGCTTGTAAGAATTGTATTTATAGACCTTGTACTCCAATACAATCAAATCTATGTACTAAAGCCTATGTAGAAGGTTATATGAAAGGATACAAAAGAGCTAAGAAAGATATGAAAGAAAGTAAATGAACTTAGAACTATTAATAGTAGCAATACTGTTGATAGTTCTTTTTTTTAAACTGTACTTGGATAAAACCAACGTACTAGGGATAATTGTATTGCTGGACTTGCCTACGCTCGCAAGCTCGCTAAATCCCCCATAAAGGAGTGGAATTACTGGTAAACCAACTCCTTTATGGGGGAAGAAAGCGAGCCGATAGGCGAGCGAGATATAGTAAAGCTAGTATTAATAATAATAGTCCAAACAATAATACTAACGGCACTGGGGATAGTGTTCAGGAAGATGTTCTTCGTCAGATAGAACATTTGGGAACTTTTTGGATATAGTAAGGTCATAGACGGAGTAAATAGTATTCGGCTCTTTTTCGGGTAGTGAAGCTAAATCAATCGCTATTGACAATCATTCTACTAATCCTTGTAGCTTTGTTTCTATTTATCGTCCGAGGTTTTGCACTAGGGCGGAGACACTGCCTAAATGAAATAGTACTTATAAGTACTAAGACTAATCGAGTTCCCTAGCTCTCCACACTACACGCAACTAATCTAGTTAGTCAGATAGCAAATGCTAAATCCCGTACAACAGTCCGAGACGGTAGGTACTTGTTCACTGCAAAGGTAGTAATTATTTTGATATAAACAATAAGTCGGACTACTTTCACAAGCAATCCGACTTTCCTATGAGTTGTAATATTAAGTAGTTAGTTATTCTTCATCTTCATCAGTAATCATATTAGCAACAACTTGACCTAAACCACTAAACGGACTACTACGTACTTTATAGTAACTATTATTAGCACCAAGTCTTTGATGTTTTATAATTTGATTAACTAATGGTATCTGTTTCATTATATTAACTTTAAGTTTATTCTCACCTGAATAAGTACCTGAATTATAATATAAATCATCAGGATTACCAGTAATAATATAACTACAACAGGCTTCCAGTAATTTAAGATTATCAGATGCAATACTTAATGCAGCTACTGGTTGACTATATAGTTTCTTACCTTCATTAGCTATTCCCCATGGAGTATATTGAATAGTTTCAGACATTAGACGGTCAGCACTATATAGGATATAGTCGGCTACTTGTGTAGAATCATCGTCGTCATCTAGCATTAATTTTCCTACTACAAATAGTGCTACTGCCTTAGTAATAGCTATCCATTCACCTAAGCACCTACGAATATTAGCTTTATCATATTCAGGAAGAATATTATAATAAGTAGTAAGATTAGCTATAAAATCTGCATAACCTTTAGCAATTCCTTGAAGAGTACGAACAGCTTGAAGTTCGTTACTATCATTAAGTTCGTAGTATTTCTTAAATGGCATTGCTATAAACTCACCTAAACTAACATAAGTTCCTTTACTAATAGACTCTCTAGTTTCGTTATATATACCGTCAAAATGACCTAAACGATAACCAAAACGTTTTTGGAATCCAGGAACTAAGTGTTTATGGAACTGCATTAGTAAAGCTCCCCACCAAGATTGTTGTAATTGATTAGCACCAATCTTATCATAGATACCATGTATTTGATGATTAACTGATATAACCTTATTACGGAAAGCTGCAATATCATCATTAGTAAGACCACTGTCAGGTTTAAGAGTAGCAACACCGTTCTTCAAGATAAGACTTTCTCTAAAAGAAGGGTGATTCTCAAACTTAGTTCTTTCTTCTTTAGTATCTTCTTTATAGGTAGCTTTAAACTCTTCTCTTATCTCTTTAGGAACAGAACGTAAGAAGTCAGTTATTATATCAGCTTTAAACTTAACATAACGTTCTTTCTCAATATATGATTCAAGCACTTTATCTCTGAATGTTTCATATTTAGTAACTAATTCAGGATTATTCTTACGAAGAACTTTAAGCAATGCTTCTTCTCTAAGTCCCATAGCAAACTGTTCAAATGACATTACTTTATTCTTACCATTAACAGCAACAACTCTATGAGAATGAAGCATAGCTAACAATGTAGCGTTCTGCATATAATGTTCACCTGCGGTTTGTTGGATAAACAACAGATTTTCTAATTTACCCATAGGATTGTTACCTTTACCATAACGTTCTGTTACCATATCAGATTCAATAACATTGAATAATCTAATAACAGCATTAGTTTCGTTATTAGTAGTTTCATTATAAGCATCAGCTAAATAACTACCTACATTCTGTATCCATTCGTTCTCACCTTTACGGAAGTCTTTGTATTTAAAGAATTGTCCGGCAGCCATTTCCATTTGTATCTGTGTCTTACCATATAATACGTTGGCAATACCACCAGTAACGTTTAACATCATAAACTTACTAGATACCATATTACGCATAACACGAGATACTTTAGAACGAGTACCTTCATCCATTTCAAATTCATTAAATACTAACTTACGAACTTGATTCTCAAAGTGCTTAACTATATTAGAATCATCGCCCTTAGTTGTACGTATTTCTTGTTTACCAGTAATTCTACTAAGTAATCTATTATCCATAAGTTTATCATTAGGATTTCTCTTAATAATATCCATATTACGTAATTGATTACTAGTAATCTTAGCTAATCTAGCTATATCATTACGAGTATTAAAGTTATACATGCTATCAATAAATGAATTAAGTCTTTCAAGAACATTAGGATTATTACGTTCTGCATTTTCCTGTGCTCTTTGCTTACGTAACTCATTGTTCCTAGCTTGAGTTTCACGAACATAAGCTAGATATTCATCAGTAGTTTCACCTTCTTGTTTCTCACGAATAGGAAGAAGTTTAATCTCTGATAAACTATGTAACATAGGAGCATTACTAAATCTTTTATATAGATTAAGCTCTATATCAGACTTATTAGGAGTATCATACCAACCATGACTACGTTTAAAGTCTTGCCAATAATCAGTAAAACCTTGATGAGGTTGTTCAACAGCTTGATTAGGTAAATAACCACGATTAATATAAGCACGACTACGTTTATCTTTAACAAGACTATTAAGTAGATTATCTACTTCATTGTATAGTTGTTGCTGATAGTTATTCATTCCGTAATACTTATCATTACGATATTTATTAGTAGAAGGTTGTAACTTAACTTCATCATAGTTAGGATTCTTGTACTTGTCTTTAACTTTAGTTTCTAACCATTTATATTTAGGACTATATTCCATATTATTAGCTTCGTCCTTAACTACCATTTGTCTCCAAATAGCTAATGGTTCGTATTCTTTAGTAATAGGATTAAGTACATGATTCTCGTTATACCATTTATCAAATACTACTTTACCCATTTTGTTCATAGCTACATACATGGCTTCGTAATATACAGTATTGATATAACTTATATGCTCATCTAACCACTTTTGAGCTTGTTCTTCATTTGGCTTAACTCTACCAACAGCTGCGGCAAACATTTGCTCTTGATGTTTCTTTAAGTTAGCTATTTGCACTTCTGTAAACTTAGTACCATCAATAACACCTGTTTCATCATACTTACCGTATGCCATAGTACGAACAAAACTATCAAAAGGATTGCCAGCACGAGTATCCATATAAGCCTTCTTTAACTCATCTAAGAACTCACCTTTTAACTTATAGTCGGTATTAGCTTTAAGCCATTCAGCTGATTCTCGATAAGTTTCAGATGTTTCAGGGTATTGAAGTCCTTCAATAGCTTGTTTATAACGAATAGTAAAAGCATCCTTAGGTCTGTTCTCTTTATACTTATTATTAAGTTGACGACGAGACAATAGATAATTATTAACTGCATTAGCTTCATAATAATTCTCTTTGTAATTACCGTCAATATCAATAACAGCACGCATTTCAGTAAGTTCACTTTGAATCTCGTTAAGACGTTTTTCATTTTGAACAGTAAGAGTACTATAATCATTGTCAATCATTGTACTTAATATATCTCCTTCTTCATGCAATAGCTTCATTAACTTAACATAAGTTTCAGGGTATTTATTAAGTAACTGGTTTGTATTGTAGTATTCTTGATACATCTCTTTGACGTATTCACGCTCTACGTTATCTATTAAGAACTTCTCTAGTTCATCTTTAGCTTTCTTATATATTAAACCATCTCGACCATTTGGGTCTTCGATTTGTGCCAGCTTTACAGCCTCTTTCAGCGACCTTAATTTTTCAGTGAATGTTTCATTATACGGCAGCAAAAGATTGCCATTTTCGTCCAAAATATCGTTCAGAGACACATCTATACCGTTGTTTTTTGCGTCCTCAATGATAGCCGATATTGCCGAAGTAAACGCTATCTTTTTGTCTCTAGCTTCTATTTCACTAGCTCTTAACTGATTCATCATTTGTTTAAGAACTATTTGAACTATTGGTATATGTGTTTCTTGACTATCAGCCAACCAAAACTGGAAGAAGTTTTCATCTTCAAATGCTTCTGTAATACTAAGCATATTAGATTGTACACGAGGGTCACTAGAAAGACTAGTAATGTAACTATCGAAGTACATCTTAGTACTACGTTTAACTACATTATCTAAGTCTTTGATACGTTTGAACTTATCCTTAATCTGTTTAAGCATATCATTAGTTCTACGTAAACCTTCGATTTCTTCTTCTGTCTCACTTACAGTATAAGCTTCATCAATATTATAAGGTTGAATAGCTTCAATAATAGAATAGTCTTCTACAAATCTATTAATATCATCTAGGAACATTTCATAACGAGTACGTAATGTTTCGTCCTCTAACATACGGTCGAATAACTTCTTATTAGTTATACTCCATTTCTCTTGAACTATCTTGTTACCATTTTCATCTAACTTATAAGTTCCGTCAGGATTAGTAACATAAATAGTAAAGAAGTTATGTATATCAAATAAAAAATCATCAATACGTCTATTAGTATAACCATTGATAATTCTCAACGCTTGTTCACGTAAGTTATCATTTAACTTAGTAGCTGTATTAGAACGTAAATCAATAGCTGTAAATGAACGGAAAGCATCGTTTAATGCAGCTTCTTCTACATTAGCATTACTACGTTCAACACTTTCAATAACACGAGATATATAATCATTTATCTCTTTATCATTATCTATCAATGCAGATTCAAGTATATCTTCATTAATAAAGTTATCTTCTGTCTGAACACGAATAATGTTATTATTAGCAAACTTATCTAATCTAGCGTTTTCTTTAACTACTTGAGTAATAGCATTACGTCTAGGGAATTGTAATTGACTAACACTATTAATAGTTACTTTCTTACTATACATATAGTCAGGAGTGAGACTAACAGATTTAGTAGTTACACGACCTAAGTTAGTAACAATATAAACATTACCTTCTTTTTCGTATCTAAAATATCCACCGGCTCTAAAACCTGTATTATCTACAACAGTTTGTAGAACAGGAACAAAACCAATACCATTAACATTAACATCTTCAATAGTTTGATTAATGCTAGCTTTAAGTTGAGCATAATAAGGAGATTCAGAATTATCTGACTTCTTTTTTCTAAGCTGAATTTCATTAGCTTCTAACTTAGTCATAGCGGTTTGTAGTCTCTTAGCTGCAATATCCTCATTATTACGGTCATTAATAAGTTTACGAATATTACCATAATTCATATTAGGGGCTGCAACAACATAATTAGTAATACCAACAGCTTCAAGAGATTCAATAGTATCTAGTATAGCTTGATTATCAGTAGTAGCAATAATGTATCTACGAGAAGTATCAATTTGTTGCTCCTTTATGGGGGAAGTCAAGACTGTACTATTAGGAAATGCTTCTTCAATTAATAAACTAGCACCAACTTCAAATACCTTAGGAAGAACTACAAACTTACGAATATCAGAGTTCATAGCTATATTAATAGAACTAATAAATGCAGGGTCGTGCTGACGAATAGAAACTTCTTCCAGTATATCTAAAGGAAGATACATTCTATTATTATCAGGATTAACACTAACTTCTCCAATTTCGTTTTGTTCCAATGGATTAGTAGGAAGCATATATACAACACCATTATCATATACTAGCTTATATAAACGTAGAACTTTATTATTGTCATTAGTCTTAGCGTAATGACGATATTTACGATTATCTTTGCTACCAGTAATCATTCTGCGTTCTTGTGCTTCTTTAAAACTAAGCATACCTACACCAAGTCTATTGAATACTATCTTATTAGATTCTTTGTACTTCTTATTCTCAAATGTAAGTACATCAGGATTATTAGGATTAGTTCTAAAGAATAAGTCACGTAATTTTTCTATTGCTTTATCATCATTACTAAGTCTTTCATAGGTTCCTGTTTCACTACCGTATTGAATCATACTATTAATAGCTCTATCTGCATCATTAATAATATTAGTAGCTGTTGAAACTCCATTATCAGAATCAATATCAGTATCCTGTCCATATAAAAGCTCAACAGGAATAATCTTACTAACTGTTCCACCTTTAAACTTATAACCTTCTACTACCATAGAATATCTTACTAAGTCCATAGCTGTAAGTTTAACGAAAGGATTATTACTATGCCAAGCATTACGAAACATCTGATATTGAGATTCAGTAGATATAGTACTATCAATAATAGATATTCTATCATAACTATTGCGACGACCTTTATACTCCACATTTAGATTTTTAAATAGATTATCATCCGAAGTATATCTTTGAATCAATACTACTTTATTTGCAGGAGACAACTTCATAAATGCTTCTACATTCTTTTCAGACATATCAGACATATCGAAGCTACCTACTACATCAGTATAACCATATAATCTAGCACGAGTATTCTGTTGATTACTAATAAGATTCAAATTATAACTAGGAATAAACTCATTATCACTTCTAGTTATAAATCTATTAGTATTAACAAAATTAGATTGTGCTTGACTCATATTAATTATGAAACTCTCTAACTGTTGAATAGTTTGTAGATTACGAACATCGAACTTACTAACTAACTCACGGAACTGTGGAGTTTGAGTTTTGAATATTTCACTATCACGAATAATCTTTTCAGTAGCTATACAGCTATACTTCAGTTGATAATATAAAGAAGGATATGCTGATTCTGAATCATCCTGATTAATATCGTTAATAGTATTAAAACTAATCTTAGGATAAATAGCATTTATAAGATATTTATTACCTTTTTCTGTAACAGCTTTAAGAACAGGATTACCTTTCTTAATACGAGTAATATTATTATTTTTAATATCAGCAATACGATTAATTACATCGTCAATTTCGTTAGCAGATTTACCAGCACCAAACTTATCACTAGTAATAACCATCATGTTAGTATTGATTTGGTCACCTATCTCTTTGAAATATTCAAATGCCCTTAATGCTTTAATCTGATATATAAGATTATCTGTATTATTATAGCTAGTACTTTCTACATCATCTTTAAGATGTTCTCTTAATTCAGTTACTCGTATTCCTTTTTCGAGTAATTCATCTTCATTGATAGTTACTCCTCTAGCTTCAAGCATTGCTTTAACATCTTTAAGACGAGTTTTCTTAGTAATACTATTAGCTGGAATACCAACAGTCTTAGCCAATCTTATATACATATCTCGTCTCAATCCTATAAGGGGATTAAATCCAGTTTCACCGAATACATTATCATTAGCATTTTGTCTAGCAATAAGTTCGGTTATTACAGGTTGATTAACGAATAAGATAGAAGTTTCATAGTTTGCACCACAATCAACAATAGACTTATATACATCGAAAGTATATAAATCAACATTAGGTACACCACCTTCTTTTACACCGTCAAGAATAAGTGCAGTAGTTTCAGAAGAGTAAGGAGTAATTAAACGATTATCTATATTAAGATTATCGTAACTCCAACCTAACTGATTATGGTTTACCATTACTTCTTTTCCACTTCTAGTTACGTCTCTGAAACGTTTTCTTAATTTTGCTCGAGCGTCTTTGGCTTCTTTCTCTGTATTATATGTATATACAAACCTAAAACCACCATGAGCACCGTCAATAATAGTCTTAGCTTTATTACTAATAGAGGCAAAGTTGTCACGATTAACAGAAATAGCTTTAAGACGTGCACCGGACATATTAGCATCACGATACCAATTTTGAGCAATTACTGAATTAATATTACGATAAGTCTCTGACAAACCTTCAAAGATACTACTCTTTGCAGCTTTAATATCTTCAAAATTACTAGACGATAAGTTCTCACCAATAGATACTGGTAGATTCATTATATTAATAAATGTATCTACTATTTTATTGTTACGAGCATCACGAGTATTTTGTTGAGCTACTGTTAATTGACTAAATTCTTCAAGAGACATAGCTCCTACTATTTCAGCTCTTGCTTGAATAGTTTGTTCTAATCTAGCTCTACGAGTTTCATCAGCATAATCAATAGCTAGTTGTTCAGCGTTATCTTTTACATTTTGATAAAATTCTCTTTGTTCATTAATAACAGATTGAATATTACGATACTGTTGTGCAAACTTAGCAACATATTCATCATTAGCATATTCACTTTCATAAAAGTCCATCTTACTTACAATAGCGTCTACTCTTTCACCAAACTTTAATTCTTTTGATTTAAAAGTAATAATAAGATTATCTTTTATTTCTCTTGGAAGCTCAGCCCATGTTTCATCTGTTTCAGCTATTAAATCTCTAACTTGGTCAGTTAAGAATTTATCATATTCTTCATTAGCTTTACGAACAGTTTCTCTTGCAGCTTTACGAGCTTCTTTAAATTCTTCTTTAGTAAATTCAGAATTAGTAGCTTTACGAGTTTCTTTATCTATTAAAGAATTTATATAACCAATATATCTGCGATAAGTACTTACTTCATCTTCTCCATCTATATATTCGACCTTATGAGGTTTACCATTTCTATCGAAATAAGCTGTATGATATATACCGTAAATACTATCAATATCAAAGTCAGCACCAGTTTGTAATACCCATTCATCAGGAACTACAATAGTAGAACCTTGAGATTCATCTAACAAACCTACTACTTTCATAACAGCAATAGATTGTTTACCTTCTGTTGGAATACGATAACCAATCATAGTATCTAATCCAGCATTTTGTAAGTCCTCTAAAGTTACTTCATGTACAAGATTGCCTTCATTGTCATAAGTATTATAAGCCTTAACCATCCATTTAGGTAATAGTATTTCTACTATTTGACTTCCGTCTTTATGATAAGTAAGTTTACGTCCTAGACTATATCCGTGCTTCTCTTCTACTTTTGATTGCATTAAATCTCTTAAATCTGTACGACCAGACAAAGCTGTTATACCAACATCTGATACTTGACTAGCATGAAAACCAGGAAGTACTTGTCGAGTAACACGATTAGTAAATATACTATTTACAATGTTTTCTATCTTACTACGAACTAAGTTAGTCCATGCAGGCATATAAGGCAATCCAGTTTCAGGATTGATTTCAGCATATTTACGATAATTACTATCTAATCCTCTACGAGTTAACTCGTCTTTAATAAGTGCTATAAATTGATTATTATCAATCTTAACTTTTCCTTCTTCATATACTACGTTACCTCTAGCGTCAATACTAACTCCAATACGAGATGCCGCATCTTTAAAGCTATCTTGAATATTAGCGGTAAAGTTATCAAAGAAATCTTTAATAAGAGATTGTCCTTCGGGAGTATTACCTATATTATCAATTAGTTTCTTAACTATCTGCAATCCAGCTTTATTCTCACCGTCCATGTGTTGTGGAATATCTTGTTGCGTATATAGATTAGAATACCAACCAGTTTTATACTTAGTTTGGATGTCCTCGTTAAACCGTTTCAACCTTTCTTTAGAGGGGAATTTTCCATGAGCATCCCAAAACTCTAATACTCTATTAGTTGTAGCCTTTTCGGTAGTAGTAAAGTTTACTTGACCAATATTATTATCAGTCATATATTTAGCAAGTAAACCAAGTTCACTATTACCTAAAAATCTAGGTATGAGTACAAATTCAGCATTTTTAATCTGAATAGGATTAGCTAATTTAGCATCATTATCTATTTCTAAATCATAATAGAAGTTCTTTTGAACTTGTATTTTCTTAGATAATTCTCCTAACTTAACATTATCAATAGGTTTACTTTCATCATAAAGAGCTTCAATTAAGTCTTTATAATTATCATACTCGCCACGTAGATACATTCTACGAACAAATTCGTCTAAGGTTATAAACGATTGAGCATCAGTTACTTCTGATTTATCTTTAGCAAACTGTTTAAGTACAAATGCTTCTGTCTCTTTAGATACTTTAGCTATCTTTAATTGTTTCTTTAAATCTTCAATAACTCCACCTTTGCTTTGAACATCTTCAAGAGTAATATATTTAAAACTACTATCTACACTAATAGTCTTATTAGGAGAAACTACTATATCTCCCAAATGCTTCTGTACATTGTATAAGTCATAACCTGCATAAGCTAATCCTCCGGCTTGATATTCTTTATTACGTTTAATTGTATCACGAGAATCTTTATAATATGCTTCATCTCCAAAGAACATATCATTAAGATTGTTATATTGAATCTCATAGTTAAGTACCATTTCTGCAATAAAAGCATTAAATGATTCTTGACTAGCGTTCTTATATCTATCTACAAACTCTTTATTAGAACTGTATTTAGCAACAGCTTCTTGTATTCTATAATTAATATAATTATCTATATAATTATATACAGAATTACGAAGTCCACCAGTAAGTCTAATATTGTACTCTCCATTCTCATCTTGTATTAGCGATATTTCACTATTCTTTCCCCCGTAAAGGAGTGAGAATACATTACCTCCCTCGAATAGCCAGTTCATATCTACTCTTTTGGCTATTTCACTACTACTATATTTATAGTTGTCAATCTTATTGACTTTATCAATAAGTAAACTTCTAAACTTAAATACATTACCAGTAGGAACACCATTTGAATCAAGAATACCTTTACGATAATGATAGTTAAGTCTAGCTTCTGATTTACGTAAATCTTTAAACTCTTCTTTTATCTTAGGTTTACCGTTTTCATCAGATACGATAGTTACTACTCCATTCTCAACAGTTGTCTCAAATAAGAAGTTAATAGCTTGCGCCATTTCTGCAAGTTCTTTAGCATAAATATTAGCATAAGCTACATATATTGGATGACCATGATAAATAGAGCCGTTAGCATTAAATAGTCCAGTATAATCTAACTTATAACTATTAAATACGAAAGTCTTAGGTGCATCAGAAGGTGTTTGAGTAAAGAACTTAGATTTTTTAACTCCTTTAGTCATCTCATAATTGTCACCATTATTAGCGTATTCATTAAGCGTAATAATATCCCATTCAAGCGCATTAATATCTTTATAAGATTTAGCCTTTCCTGTTACTTCATTACTAACTCCATTATATAGTTGTGCGCCAAATTCACGATAATATTCAGTTAGTTCATAACCAGTATCTGTAAGACGAAGTAAACCTGGAACTATCTTTCCATTAGACAAAGTTTTCTCAATAAGAATATTACTATATCTATATTGAGGAATATTAGTAAATTTAACTAAGTAATCACGTAGTTCGGTATTATTAACAGGATTATCATTATAACGATTATCGTTAATTCTTTCAAAGAACTTACTTATATAGTTGTTTTTTAGAATATCACTAACTAGATTGTTCTCTGCATTAATACTATTAAATTCAGAATCTACTATCTGATAATCTTTAAATCTATTAGATATACGATTGGCTATATTATTAGCATAACCACCTTTGTATTGTAGTTGAGATTTATCAAAAGGAACTACTACATATTCTTCATTCTCTTTAGTTTTAGCATATTCGCCTGCATAATAGATACGTTGTGCTTCATTATCTATCTTTAATAGATTAGTCGCCTTACCTACTACTTTATTAAACTCTAACAAATCATCGACAATAGAAGAGATATTAGAAAGTTGGTTATCACCGAAGTTACGAACGTAGTTAACAACACCCTGTCTATTGATGCCGAAGTTATACTTATTAAAGATTGCAGCAATTTGCTCCGTAATTTCTTGGATTTCATTTGTGTTAGAATTTTTTAGTGTAGATAATCTGTTTTTAAGTTCGTCTAATACGGCAATATCATTAGCCATAATAGAAGGATTGTGAATAAGTGAATCGAAACTATTAAGTATTTTGTTTTGTAGATTAAGTTTAGGAAAAGTATTACGATTCTTAGTAACCACATTAGAACCGTCTTGACTATAAACTACTTCATTACGTTCCCAAATAGATTGTTTTAGTTGAGTAAATATCTTATTTCTCATTTGAACATTAGCTTCGTCTTCTAGTAAACGTGCAGCATATTCTAAATGAGATACTTCTTTAAATCTTGCAGCAATAGTATGGAAACTTTCTACCATAGCTTCAACACTAGAGAAATTACCATAGTTATTAATAGCTTTAAAAGAACTAGAAAAAGTAGCACTTTCAGCCATGCCTGAATAAGTATTATTAGAAGTATCAGGTTGTTCATTTATAAAACTATTACTATTTGTTTTAGGTAAACGAGCAAACCATTCTTTTACTTCTTTGCTAACATTTTTATCTATATCTTTTCGTTGGTCAGATAATTCAGACCAATCAGCACGAAGAGCTGCAATAGTTTCTTGGTCATCTTGACGAGAGTTCTGTTCACTATCTTCTTTAACATCATCGCTAGCTTCATAGTCTTCATTAATATCTATACCAAACTCTTTGCTAAGACTAACTACTTCCGGTGAGTTAATTACTATATCAAATAACTCATTACGATTATAATTACCACCATCGTAAAGATTACGAATAATAGTACCTACATAAGCCTTTTGTTCTTGAGTAAGTTTTTTATCATTCTCTTTTAGATGTCTATTAAGATAAGTAATCATAGTCAGCTTTATAGCGGCTTGAGGACTTAACTCATTACCGGCTTTATCCTTTATTACTTCGCTTTTACCCTTACGTTTTTTATTAGCAAGAGCTTTACGAATACTTCCTTGACTCTTTAAATAAATAGTAGCAAGAATATTAATAGCGTGGTCTTCTTTCGCTATGTCATTACCAAATACACCAGTCCGTGAAGTACGAACGTTCTGAACATAATCTTTAGTATTGATAGTCTCTCTGTTATTATATGCTATTATAGCATTAACAGTATTAGTATCAATATTCTCATCATTAAAATCTCTACCAGTCTTTTCTTTATACCAATCACGAAAACTATTGTCTTCGATAGTAGCAAGGTATTCAGTAGACTTTCTAACATCATTATTAGTAAGCGGTAATAGCTTATCTAATTTAGGGTTACTAGGAATACAACTCATACACTTTATATTATTAATTAAGTTATTACTAACATTATCAAAGATAACATTATTATCAATACTATCAAATAGATTCATTAGACGGACGAAAACCGCACGTTACGAAGGCGGACGGATGCCCGTAGACCGCAAATTCCTGCCGAATTTCGCATTTTATATGCTGTCGTGATAGTAAGATAAGGAAAATATAAAAGTCCGGCAGATGCGCTTAAAATGGCTCATTCTAAGGCTCTCTGCCGGACTTTCGTCTCTAGGCTTATCTTACTTAACTACATACAAAACTAAGCTCACCAGTGTCAAACAAATGCGTCACAATAGCCTTTTGTCGATTATTCAATCCTTCAATCAGATTATCGAAATTATCGACTTGACGGTAGTTATCACTTATACTACTATCTAAATCTAAGTCTATATCAGGAATATCAAATACATCATCAGTAGGAACACTAACATCTTCCTCTGCTCTATCAAAAGTATCGTCATGAGTAACAGTAGAAGTACTAGCTGTATCACTAGTTTCTAATCCAATAGTAGATAAACGATTACGAACTTCTCCAAGTAATGTATTATCTATTTGTCCTATCTTACCTATTAATTCTACTAAAGCATCTACTATTTTAGTAAACAGGTTATTTGATTCAGTAGTAGGATTAGAATCATACTTAATTCTAGCTAGTAATCTAGCAAATGTACGATTAGTAATAGCTTCGACTACAAACTCTTCAATAGCAACAGCTCTAGGTTTACTACTATTTAAGAAATCTCCATACTCATCTACTAGACGAGAATCTTGATTAATAAAGTTAGCAAACTTATCATATAAGTCTCCGAATGATTGTTCTATATTAGCACGTTCATCATTAAGTAGATAATGTACACCTTCATGTATAAGAGTAAGAACTCTACGTTCAGGAGCAAGACTATTAAAACGATTACTAAGAGTAATAGTATTACCACCAGCGACTATTCCTGCAAATCTACCTTCATCGCCTACTATTTCAATATCAGGATTAAGTTTAATACCAGCACTTTCTAATGCGGATATAACAGATAGTAGATTAGGATTATCAGTATTAGCTTGTGCAACTTCCATAAGAGTACCTATTTGAGGAGTACTGTCTTGACTAGCAAGTGGGTCAGGTACAACTACGGGAGACACAGTTTGTTGCTCCTTTATGGGGGAAGTAGCGGCGTCAGCCGCGTCAGTACGACTAGCATTGCGACTAGGATTCATAAGAGTGATAGTCCTATTATAAACATCACCAACATAATTAAAGTTACTAACAATATTACCTTTACTATCAGTAACACTTCCTAAATCAGTAACCAATACTCCGTCCTTAGCTACAAATTCTTCATAACTACTATAACCAGTATCAAACCATTCGTCTTGAAGTATATTAGGTATCTTAGCTTGTAACTTACCGTCTACTACTCTAAATAAACTAGATTCACCACGAATAGCCGAATTAACAACATTACGAGTAAGTAAAGCATATACTTCTTGTAACATTTTACTAAAGTTACCATGATTATTAGTAGGAACAAAACCATTAGGCATACGAGCCATAAGTCTTCTAGGTTTAAGTTCACCAGGAATAGAGAAAGCTACATTTCTATCTTTAAGATTAAAATAAATAGTTGGCGCAACTCTATTTATAGGTATTAAAGCATGACCTCTTACTTCATAACCATACAGTACTTTCTGTTTACCTATATATTTAGATACTTCTTCTAATAGTTGAGTATGAAGATTTTCATTGCCTTGTAGAGTAGCATCTAATAAAGAATGAAGTAGTTTATCTAATCCTTCATTAAACCTTTTAGTATATTCAGTAGCACCGGTTTCACTATTACTCATAGTATTCTCACGACTAGGAACTGCAATAAGTCTTCCTTCTGAATCTTTAATAGTCATACCTACTACATTTCTAGGAATACGACTAGCTGCAATAATACTATTGGTTTTAATATCAGCTACTCCACCGTCAACTCCTACTACTAAACGATAACCATCAGTTGCTTCACTAGTAGTAACATCTCCAAACTTACGATATATAGGATTGCCTTGTTTATCTTTAGCATAAATAACACTACCTGAACTTGTACGTCCAACAACTAGACGTTTCTTTTTAGACTTAGTTTTACTAATAGAGGACTTTAAGTTATTAATGTCCGTATAAGACTTCTTGAGTTTATTCATCCAATTAGTTAACGAATCATTAACAATGGTACTAAAATCAGACTGATTAACATTAAGAGCATTATTAAAGAATATAATACTATTAAGATGTCTAATCCTATCTAATAGATTAGTTTGAGTATCACCGAATAAACTAGTTAGATTCTTCCAGTTCTCATTCTCTTGTAAAGCATTAAGCTGATGTCCGAATGTTCCTTCAACTTCAGGGTTATTACGAACACGATACAAACGACGTATATTATTAAGTGTTTGTACAAACTCTTTAGCACTTTCATCTTCATTACTAATAATAGATTGGAGTTGCGTTATAAAATCTATACTACCATTTCTAACAGTGTATCTCCAACCTTGATTTATAACTTTAACGTTCCCATTATTATAATTAATTTTAGGAAACTCACCTATCTTAATTCCACGAGACTTAACGATAAGATTATTGTCTTCGTCTAATTCTACACTAACCGTATCATTAGATTTAAGTTGACCAATACGAGAGTAAACTTTACTATCATTAAGATTAACTAGATTAAAGAAATAACCATTATCTTTAGCTCGTTGTCTATCTTCTGCAATAGCATTTTCTAATGTCTTACTTGCAGACTGTATAATATCAGAAGGTGTCTTAACTTCTGTATCAACGTTAACTATCTTACCGTTTACTATTTGACGATTAGCTAAAACTTTAATATCATTATACAGATTAATAGCTCTAGGATTAAGTTGTTGTAGATATACCATCATATCATTAAGACTAGTAAAAGTCTTACCTTCTACTTCATTGCCTTGTATCTGATTATACAAGTCTATGATAAGATTAATTTCTTCTATACGTTGACGCTGACCTTCTAAATCATTATCAGATATAGCTGATTCAAGAACTGTATCATCAGTTCTAGTATCTTCTTTCTTAGAAGTATCTACAACAGTAATATCTCCAATAGCAATAGCTGCATTAAGTTCTTCAATACTAACATCAGCAATTATATTGCCTTTAGCATCTAATCCGTCAATACTTACATTTCCAAATCTACTAATACGAATATCAATATCGTTAACTTTAACTGGTTTACGAGATACATCACTAAGACTTGCAAAAGGATTTACTATCGTAAATTCAAGATTACCTATATTAGACTTATTTACAATACCTGAATTAGATTGAGATACTACTTTGTCTAACGTTTCCTTTAATTTCTTCTCTTTTGCAGTCTTTGGTTTGGGTCTAGGCTTAGGCTTAGCCTCTGGTTCTTCTTGAGTCGTCGCTTCGCTCCTCCTTTCCCCCATAGAGGAGTTTCCTTGCTGATTATCCGGCTGTCTTTGCTGTACTTCATTCTGTATAGCTAACTTGTTTCTTCTCTTAGTAATAGCTTCTCTTAGATTACTTATTTCATTCTTACCATTCTCTGAATTAGTTAAAATACTAACAGCATTAGATAAACTCTTATTGCTAGTATTCTGACTTTCTTTATCAGTAAACGCATTATCTAGTGCTTTCTCAAGATTACCAAGCTCTTCTTCATTAGCCATATTAACAAAGTCATTAAGATTCTTCTTTGCTGACTTAACTAGATTCTTAGCTGCATCTTCTAATTCTTTCTTACGAGTATCTTCAAATTCCTTAGCTTGTTCATTAGTAGTAATAATACGAGAACGATAATTATCTCTACGAATTTCATCAAGAAGTATCTGTCCCATATTATCCATATACTCTGAATTAATATTACGAACTTGTTTAGCAAGAGTACCAAGACTAAAGTCTTTACCTGCCTGTTTAAACAGAGCCACATCATTTTCATCAAGTTCTTCTATTTGTTTCTTGATTAAGTTATTCTGTTCTTCGCTACCTTCTATTCCTAATGCAATATTCTCTACACTACGAACATTATCTAGGAACAAACTTTCCATAGGATTTAAACCTCTTCGTAAGTCTGTAACCTTAGATTCGATTACTCGTGATAAATCAAGATATTGACTAGCTTGTGCTCTATCTAAAGGATTTTTACTATTCTTTAGACTATTATAAGTAGACATTACTTCTCTACGATACTGTTCTAATATACCTAATTGCATACGATTCTTAGCCATTGGGTCAAGAACTTCATTAATAGCCGGTATGCTATTCTCTAATTGAGATTGAATAGTATTAAGTCTTTCTACTCGTTTATTTAATAAGTCCGCTTCTTGTGCATTAACTATATTCTCTGATATAGCAACATCTAGTAAAGCATCATCAATATTAGCACTTCGTAATGCAGTAGAATAATTAACGTATCTATCAAGAACAGTACGCATAGTTTTCTTTAATTCTTGCGTATCTCTATCGTATTCAGCATCATCTACAAGACCTGAATCAACTAGTTTCTTCTTTAGTCTAGGGTCTTCAATATAATCTTCAAGTAGTTCATAATTACCTGAACGAATAGCATTTAAAGTAAGAGTAGTAGTAAACTTCTCTTTAGCAGCTGCACGTAAATCTTCTTGTTCTTCGGGACTAATCTTAGCATAACGAGTAGTACCAACTGTTGGGTCTTGACTAACAGTACCGTCATCTAAATAAGTAATAGGATTACCATTAGCATCACGTTCTATTTGATATGGATTTTCACCATTATCAATAATCTGCATCTGACGAGCATACTCATTGAATACCTGTTCACGACCATTTATTTCAGCAATACGTTGTTTCTCTTCTACATTACCACCTTTACGATTATTAATGGCTGACATAGTACCGCCAAAAGTAATACCACCAATAACTCCCCAAAGTGCAGCATTATATAATTGAGGATTCTGTAAGTACTTCTCTATTCTATCCATAGAAACAGCACCATTATATTGTCCAGCTTGACCTAATAAATAACGACCGTATAAAGTACCTTCTTCTTGACCTACGTAGTTTATTGCTTCTTCAATACCTTCTGATAATTCAGATAACAAAAGATTCTCACTAGAATTAATAAGTCTATTTATCTTTCCTGCGAAATCTTTAATAGTTCCTTTAGCTGCCTGTCCAAGTGTTTGACTAGTAGATTCAATTCCAGTAGAAGCTATTCTATCAAGAGCTTGATTCTGTGAATAACGAATACGTGGAGTAATAGCACGATTGACTTGTCCTATTGCTTTATTAACAGCACGTAACTGCATGAAATCAAAGAATACGTTACCTGCGTTATAACCAAAGTTACGCATAGCTGCCTTATCTGCAACTATAAGAGCGGCTTCTTCTTTAGTTCTACCTTTAGTCTCATTTGCAATATCAGGATTATTATCTAACCAATTCTGAAACTCTTCGTCAGACATTCCAGTAAATAGAGACAACGCTTCACCTTCTATCTGTTCTGCAACACCACGAGCTTCTTGATAATTCTCACCTAAACGCATACCAATAGCTGTAATACCGTCATTAGCTAATATCTTTAATCTATTAGCACGATATACATTATCTAATTTAGTAGCCTTCTTTGCCCAATTCATTGCACGACTTACTTTAGAACTACTACGTCCTAATGCTGCAACTCCTTTACCAACAGTTCCAACTCCTTTAGTTAAAAGAGTGCCAGGAATCATTAAAGATAGAGAACTAGCAATACTAGGAACTTGACTAAAGAACCAACCTGAAAAGTCATTCATATCAAATGCTTTATCAGGGTTCTCACGATATATAGGAAATAAATCGTCACGAACATAATCAGATATAGTATCGCCAGCTCTTGTAATAGGATTACTAAAAGGTTTATCATCCCATAATCCGGCAGTAGCTAAATCTATTAGCATACCCATACCTCCGACAGTATCGCCAATAACAGTACCAATAGTTTGTCCTAAAGCATTACCTGCCTGTTTCCAAGCTGATTGATTCTTAGCACGTAGAGTTTCTAATTCTTCTCTACTTTGATATCTATTAGGTTCAGCACCATACTTAGCTAATGAATGATAATCTTCCTCTGTACCAGTAAACACTTCTTTACCTGTAAGATTACGAAACATAAAGTCACCCTGTGCAGCAACATCAGGTTTATATTTAGTAACAGTAGGAACATCATTAGCCATATTAACAGAATTAGCCCCACTAGTTAGTGGAGCTTTTTCTACTGATATATTATCAAACATGTTTGGCATACGCTTACTTCATTAAGTCGTTCATTTGATTAAGTATAACTTGACTAGGAGTTTCACCTGTAAGACTAGAATACATTCGATTAAAGAATTGAAATACTTGCCTCTTAGTATCTATATCTAATTCATTTAGATTACCAGTAGCACCTGCCATTATCATAGCCTTCTGCATAAGCGGACGAGCAATAACTTGTTGCTCTTCTATGGGGGAGTTTGCAATAGAACCATTTCTAGCACTAATAAGATTTATATCCTCTTTAACAGGAGCAAGAATAGCATTAGCTTGATTATTCTGAAACATACGTTGAAATAATTCACCTTCTGTAATCTTAATTACTGGCTCATCATTAGCGTCTAATATTTGATAGAAACTATCACCATTGGTAACAGCAGAATATGTTCCATCTCCAAATTCAGCATCAGATAAACGATAATTCCTTTTAAGTGCGTTATTATATTTAATAGAATTAAGAGTATCCATTGCTTTAACGGCAGGTAAAGATTTGAATCTTTCTATTTCATCATTAAGAATAGCACCTGTAATCATATAGTCTCCGGCTACTGCATTTTGTACTCTCTCTTCCATTTCAGAATCAGGATTCTTAGCACTATTCTTTCCAGTTTTAGGAGTATAAGGAATATTTAAGAATACTCCATATTCACCAGTAGAAGCAGAACTACACCAACCATTATTAATATTTTTCTTCTTAACTTGTGCTTGAATAGTTTGCATAATAGCATCACGTTCTCTACTATCTTCAACAGGTTCAAGAATTCCTTCGGCATTACGTTTCTTAATAACAATACTTCCAGGATTAGCAATACTAATCATGTTCATTACTCTTTCATTATAGTTCTTTAATTGGTCGTCTTCAAATCCTTGACCGGTAGCAACTATATGAGGAGGTAAATCAAATACATTAACATCAACATAAGTAGACGGTAATGATTCAGATATACGTTCGGTTGCAGCATTAGATATTTGTGCAGCTTTTTCATATACGTAAGCAGGAGAATCTTTAGTACTCTTAGCAGTAGTTATTTCACCTCTTCTTATTGCTCTAAATCCTGCAATACCCATAGTAGTTAAACTACCATATACTTTATTTCCATAGAAAACTTCATCGTTTCTAGTAAATTTTTTAGGAGCATTATTACCAGTAGTAAATCCTACGGGACTAAGTTTAAGAACATCTGCTATTTCAGGAGCTAAACGAGTATAAGCGTCTTTACTAATACGAATATATTCTTTATCTCCTATTTTACTAAATGACACATCTTTACTAGTCAGTCCCATATCTGTTCTAAGTTTAGATATAATAACGGCTTTACTACTATCGTTAATAGGATTAACTAGAACTGTATCGAAACTATTGCCTTTAGAATCAGTAAATAACTTATTCATTCTATTAGCATATTCTAGTTGCATAGGATTATTAGTATCTGCCATATCTCCGTTACTTAATCTCTTACCTAAGAACTCCGAAGCATATTGTTCTTCTTGTGTAAGATGTCCTTTCATTGCATCTAAACGATTATTAGCATTAGCTATTCCTCTATAATAAGTATTAGCTTCATCTAATAATTGTTTCTTAGCAGCATCGGATAAAGTAACATTATTAGCAATACCTGAACGTAATTTACTATATGCTTCATCTAAAGGAAGAGATTTAGATATTCCATAAGAAGAAAACATATTAGATAATTGACCATTAAAAGTATTTAATTGAGATTGTACTTTAGCAGGAGTATCAGGTTCTACTTTTTCTTTACCACCAATAGTAGCTAAAGAAGGAAGTAAATCAGGTTCTTTACCAGTCTTAGGTTTAGCAGAATTTTTACGAGAAGCAGCTAATAGATTAAATCCTAATTCAGGATTAATTCTACTTTCAACTCTACGATAAGCAGAAGCAGCATATCTAGGAGCAAATAGATTCTCTTCAAATTCTCTCTGTGACATAATAGTTCCGTCAGGTTTAGTAACAAGATTGTTCTTATTACCTTTATTAGCTTTCCAAACATTTACTTTATAGTCTTGTTCAAGAGAAGCACGAGCACCAGGAGTTTCATTTAATGCAGCTTCAAATGCAGCACGTATCTTCTCCTTAGATAACTGTTGAATACCACCGGAAGTTTTAAGATAAGGAACATCGCCAGCAGCAATATTTCCTTGACCTTCTTTAAGATTACCTTCTGCATCGCCCCATACTAACTGTTCACCTGAACTAGAATCAACACCAACAGTAGACAATACTTTCTGATATAAAGTATTATAATCTATTTGTTCAACAGGACGATAATTAGGTTTGAATTGATTACCACCTATTACTCTACCTGTTTCATCTATTTGGTCTTGATAATTATATTTGTTCTGTTCCAATGTATAAGCCTTAACATCTCCGTCATAAGCATCACTATTAGTAACTTCATCTTGGAACTTTTTAAACTCTTGTTGATAACGCTCACGACCAATAAGTCCTGGATTACTAGCAACTTCTCCGGCTAATCTTCTTGCAGTAGTTAATGCAGTAGCATAACTGCCTTCTTGAGCACTTGCTTCTATTTGAGCATTAACGTCTCTCGAATATTTATCGAGCCATTCATTTTCAGCTTCGTTTAATTGCTTATTAGCAAGAAACGTTTTAATCTGATTACTAGTTTCAATAGCAGTATCATGTTTCTGTTGTAGAGTATTTAACGTACTATTGTAAACATCTAAAGGAGCGGCAACCCGCTCCCTCTTTTGATAACCTGCTGTCTTAATATCTATCGGCATAGTTATATTATTTATAGTTAAGCAATCTTTTTCTTACCACCACATCTGAATAAAGTACTTCGTACATTACCTAGTCTACCTTTATTCTTTTCCATTAGTTTTAAGAACAATTCCATTTGTTCAGGATTAGCGGACATCATAGCAGCAGTAGCATTTTCTTCTGAACGTTTCTTATCTACACCTAACTGATAATCTCTAACTGCACTAGTTACACCTTCAATCATTTGTGTACGATTATTAGCAGTAGCTTGAACTTTATCATTAGCTGTTTGAATAGTAGATAAAGAATTAAATCTGTTAGTTTCATTTACTTGTTGAGCATTTGCAGCACCAACTTGTTGACGATTCATAGAATCTTGATTATAAAGCTGCGTTTCAACATTTTCTTTATGTGAACGTAACTTGTTTCTTTCAGATAAAGAACGATAAGAATTGCTTTGTATTCTAGCTAAAGCAGCAGCAGAACTTCCTGTATTACCTCTTATTAATCTATTAATCCTTAATTCGTTCTCTCTATTTTCAGATAATTCAGGATTAATATTAATATTAGTTTTTAGCTTAGCAGGAGTTACTAATTGAGGAGCAGGAACTTGTGGAGCAGAAGTTTTATCTATACTTCCTTTATTAAGTAATCCGCTAATTAAAGTTCCGAAAGCTCCAATTCCTGAACTAATAGCTTCTCCTTTATCTATTCCTTTAAATAGATTAAAACCTTTACTTCCATTATTAGAAGATAAATTCATAGGCTTAATACTAGAAGCACTAGGATTAATAATCTTTGCCCCAGCAGTAATTCCAGCAGAAGGAACATTTTGATTAAGAGCTAACAATCTACGATTAGCACCAGTCAAACTTCCAAAAGTTCCTAATGTAGCTTTCTTATTTTTCAATTCAGGATATTTCTTATATACTTTAGCTTTTACATCAGAGCGACCATGTAAACCTGCTAATCTAAGAGCATCACGAGCATCGGCTTTAGTTGGAATCGGATAACTACGACCACCGCCTGCAAAGTCTTTAGACTTAACACTAGGATAAGGTTTCTTATCTGAACCGTAATCTTTCTTACGAGATAATCCTCCTAACTTTTTCTTACCAGTTATTGTTCTCATATTTCTTTTCTTTTTAGTACCGTCATCATTAAGATTATTTCTATCTTTAAATCTTTCTTGAGCATCAAATACTTTAGAAGGTTTAGCACCTTTCTGAACTAATTCAGCTGGACTATTACCATTAAGTATTGGTTGAGCACTGAATACTCTAAGTTGTTTAGGAGTAATTTGGACTACTTCATCTCCTTCGGCTTCAATACTGTTCTTACCTTTACCAATAACAATACCGCCAGTATTATGTTTACGTCCTTTAAGAAGAAATGAATCTTTCTTAATAGGAATAGCAGTACCACCTTCGGCAACTAAAGGAACTACCCCTTTACGGGGGATATTTCCACCATTTCTCATTATAAGTTCGTCACCAATAGTTCTAAAGTTTTTCCTATTATTATTAAGAACTTCACTTAATATAGGAGCTTGTTGCTGTGCAGCAGAAAATTCAGCTTGCTTTTGGGCTATTTCTTCCTGTTGCTTTTGGGCTTTCTTTTGTTGGGATTTACCAATTAGATTACCGGCAACACTAGCACCAACAGAAATCAAAGCACCTATAAATGCTTTAGGTCTTTCATTTAACTTTTTTGCTTTCATTATTCACGATATTTATTAACAAATAATTCTATATTACTAAGTAATACTTTAGAATCGGTTTGATTAATAATAAATCTAACTGTTATAAACTTACCATTAATTAAACTATTTGCATTAGAATATTCCTTATCTGATATTATTAAATCTTCTTCTCCGTCTTTAATATCAACTAAGTATTTTCCAGTAATTCTATCAACAGGATATGTATCAATAACACTTTGAATTAGATTTCTAAAGTAATTATAGTTCCATTGTCCTTGTTCATAGTACGGCTTCTTATGATTATATATGTTACGTTCAATCATAGAAACATCTGTTTCCTTAGATATACAACTGTTTGTAAATATAATAATTTTATCTCCACTATAATTAATATCATCTTCTTTTTTAATATTATACTTAATATAATTAAGTAATTTGATTGTATCATACTCTAAATTAAAAGTAATATCAATAATAGCTTGATTATCTCTAGTAAATATTGGATTCTTATCAATAGGAATAATAAAATTACCATAGTTAAGAAAACTATTACTATTATTAGTATCTATTTTAGCTAATATATTTGGAGAAGAATCATTAATAGCATATAGATGTTGTTTAGTATTATAATAGTTACTAGCATAATGAGTGTGCATAGAAATCCAACTATTATTTAATAAGGAATAACTAAATGTGTATATGTATTTTTCCCCCGTAAAGGAGAGGAGAATCCGTTCATTCTCTTTATCCATTCCTATATTAATATCACTGTCCTTCTCTACGAACTTATCTATTACTACTTGAATATCATTAGTAATGTCATTTAGCTCTTTCTCATCAAATCTATATAACTTTCGTTTACTTCTATCAAAGAATATATATCCGGCTTCATTACAAATAAAAGCATTATAATCTTGTAGACCTCCATATCCTCTTTCAGTAGTAAATACTTCTTGATAGTTAGTATCAAAAGCATCAGGAATATACATTTGGACATCTTTATCTTTAGTTAAAAGAGTACTATCTCTATTAAACAAAAACATTGAATGTTCACAATGAGCAATTAAGTAAAGCCCTATTCCTACAATATTAGTAATAGCTCCTTTGTTTTCTGCAATAACCTTATAAGCACTAGGAGAAAAGTTTCTCCAAGCATTTACATCTGATTCAGATTGTATAACATCGCTTCGTCTTATATAAGTATCATATACAGGAATATTTTGTGAAAGAGCATTTGGGTCATAAGCTATAAGAACACTCTTTAAATAATCTGTAAACATTTCAGGTATCTTATATAAATTATAAGCACTGGCGGGGTCTAATTGAATATTTTCTATATTCTGTGTACCTTCAGGAGTATTATAAGTATATACGACACTTGCAGGAATTGCTTCGTAATCTCTTTGATAACGTCTATACTTAAAAGATTTATAATATCTTATTTGATTAACGTGTAAAACATCACGAGGAATATTTTCAGACGCTTCTCCACTAGCACGACTTCGATTAAAGTATTGACGACCGCTAATACTAGGATTATAATTAGGACACCAATTACCGCCAAATACAACTCCTTTACGGTCATATACTAATGTTAAACCAAACCCTATTTCACCAGTAACATTATAGTTTTCAGTAGTAGTACCATAAGTATTTGATTTAGGACTAGTCTTAAAATCAACATATTTAGTTTTTCCTAATCTAATAAGGTTATCAGGTTTAGTATCAAAATAAATATCTTGACTAACACTTAACATTTTTACAACTGGAACAGATTTATAAATATCTTTGTTATTGTTATATGGGTCAGGTCTTAATCCAATAGTAAAATAGAAAGTAGGTATACTTTGATTTACAATATAATATATTCCTGCTAATCCATTTTGTAATTCAGTATTTACACCAATAGGAATATTATTAATAGCTCTATCAGTTTTAGAATCACCAGTAGTATAATTATATTTTCCATTCCATTGATTAGAACCATCTCCCCATAATATATGTTGAGACACATCTCTATAATCTCCCCATATACTACCTTTTGCAAGATTCTGTATTTTAAATTCTATATAATGAAGATATACTGCAATATTGCAACGTTTAGCATTTTTAGTTACTAACATATCATCAGAATAGAATTGTAGTACATCTCCTTTATAATATTCTTGAATATTACCATATTGTTGTTGATTGTTATTAGCAAGATTTCCAACATCTTCTCTATGTCTGTCTATTATTCCTTCTGCAACAACAATACTTTCTATCTTTTGATAACTTATAAAATAACCTATAAAATCTTCATACATTTCAATTCCTTCAAAGAAGAAATTGCCTTTAACATAATAAGGAGTTCTGAATAATTTATTTCCTCTGTTATTAATATAAGTAGCACAATATGTCTTACGTGTTGCACTATCAACATTAAATATTGGGTCAAGATTAACATAATAATAATCTGTTTGTTCTGCTTCTGCCATTGCTATGAGACTTAAAGTATGCTTAGCAACATTATCACTATAATCTGTATACTTAGGATTATTTCTAGCATCTTCAATCATCTGCTTAACTTCTGATACTTTAGTATATATAGTTATATCTCCATATATATATTCAGAAACTTGATTAGTAGGGGTATAACTCCCTAGTTTTATCTTATATATTTTTAGATTTCTATCAGAATCATATCCGTCTCTATTTTCAATTAATATTCCTTCTGTATTACTTCCGTCTTTACGAACATAATGTATAAAGAAACGATATACTTCACTTTCAACAGGAAGAGACTTTCCTCCATATATATCATTTTCTCTATCATCGTAGTCATAAACTCCTACTTTTATATTACTTGTATCAATATAATCTAGCTTATTTCCAGTAGTCGATTCTTTGAAATTAGCAACATATAAACGATTACCATAATTACATAAAGTCTTAGCATTATATATACCAAAACTTCCCATTCCTGACAATATAGAATCTGTATCTATTGTTGTTTTATCGCTAGAATTTGTATTAATAGTATATGTTACTATTCCTTCGTCTAATTCAGCAGGAGGAAAAGCAATACCTTCTGAACCACCATCATAAGTACATATATAACAAATTTGATAATACTTGAAAACTCTACGTAATCCAGTACTATCTATCTGAATATCTAATTGAATAGCTTTCTCAACTAATTCAGTTTTCTCAACTCCTTCGCCTTCAAGAAAATAAGTAGGTATAAAATTCCCTGTTTTCCATGCTGACATTTGAACAGTTATAGAAGATATTTTCTTATTAGTTATATTATTGGTAATATTATATATACCACCTAAATCTATCCAACGACTAAAATCACTATTGTTAATACCAAATCTAATATAGAAAACATAAGTCCCTCTTTTAATAGCATTTCCTTGAATAATGGATTCTTTTAATATAGTAGGAACTGGAATAGCTGTATCTAAAGTATAAGCATCTTCATTCTCTACCGTTGCATCATCAAGATTAATAATCTTGAGTGGAACGATATTATCAGTATTTCTTTCACTTATTGCAATTATAAGATTCTTTAAAATATTATAAGTATAAGTTCCAAATACTTCTCCACCTGCCCATTTCCATACTGATTCTACTTTAGTTAGTTCGCTAGTACTTTCATCATAACGATATATTTCGTTTTTATCAGTAAATATAACTATTTCAGTAGCACAAGGAATAGCTCCAACTATTTTAGTATCATTGGGAAATTCAACAACAGTTTCAAAAGAGTTTTCATTTTGTATAGAATGTCCATCTTTAGAAACAATTATATTAACCGAATGAGTAATAGAACCATTTTTAATAGATTCTATTGCATCACTTTTATTTAATTCTTTAATTATCTTCATTAGTCTCTTGGTCTAAATGTTGAATTATAAAAGAATGACGACCAACCTTTATAAGCGTTAGTATCTTGATTTTCATTAATAACAGAAACTCTAGCTCTGTCACGAGAATCTCTCCATAACAAATATGGATTAACTGGCATAGCACCTTGTAGAGAATATACTTGATGTTTAAGTCCTCTACTTAATAGCTTCCACATACAGAACCATTCAAGTGCTTCAATAAGTTTTCCGTTATTAGGTATAACAGGAATATTACAATGAAAAGTATCACTATATACAGTCTTAACTGTAAGATAGGATACTTTAACAACATCTGTATCAAAGTTTAATTGAATAGCATTGGCATCACGAAGATAAACGTAATTACGTCCTTCGTAGCTTTCAGGGTCTACTTCAACAGTACGCTTACTTTCTCGTTCCCTAGCTTTCTCTCGGTCTTGAGTGAAGTATTCAGTAGTACCGGAAGAGCAATGACAGCTTCCTTTCTTTATGGGGGAAACCTCACATCCGTCTGCATACACTTTAAATGCGTTCATACAACATGGGAAATAAGCAACTCTATCAACAACTTCAATAGTAGTTTCTTTTTCTTCATATTGAAGAATACCCATTTCATTCATAGCATCTATACACCAAGCACCAACTCTAGGTATATAATCGCTACTCATAATATTGAAATCATTATCAAGTCTTGCGATAATAGTTTCTATTGAAGATAGGTTTTTGTTCATTGTTTCTAATATATTTTTGAGTATAACTTGGGTCAAACTTAGAAATAAGAGAGACACGATTGTTAATATCAGTATCAAGATTTATTATATCTTCTACACTATGACATTTTGCAAGTAGTTCAGCATTTGTAACATTCATGTGATTATTTATACCACAAAACTTAAATACTGTCCTATTCTTAACTGCACCGTCAATCATAATAACTCTACAAGACCAATCCGAATTATTATAAGATATATATTTAACACCGTCATATTCCTCTCCTTTTGCAATAGCTTCAAGATGTTTCTTTTTATTATAAGGCGTAAGTCCTTTAATAATAAGTTTTTCTTTATTTCTTCTAGTTTCTACAAAGTTAATACGTTTTCTATGCTTAATAACTTTACCATCAGCAGTGACATGTGATTCAGTTCTTTTTACTCTTTCTATAATAAGGCAACCTATTTTCTTCTCAAACTTATAAATCTTTCCCCTCAATACTTGCCTTCCTATTTCTCCAAAGAACAGGTAACAATACTTTTTGTATTGTTCTCTTGTAATTAACTTACGCTTTTTTAATACATCTTGTCTTATCTCACAATCTTTTATCTTACGAAGCACTCTAAAGTATTGCTTTAGATTACGATAAAGATTGCCATATCTTAATTGTTTTACATCCGTAAACTTAACATACTTCTCATCTATGGCTTTCTCCATTTTTTGATTAGTATCTAACTCATCTGTATTCCATTCCCAGTAGTTATATACACATACATCAAATATGGCTTCAACAGCATTTCTATTTTGTTCAATAGAGTATTTAATTCGATAAAGCAAAGATTTATATCTGACTATATTGTGAGACACAAGGTCGTACTCCTCTTCACTTGTCTCTATAAAATGTGTATACATATTACGTATGTCATATCTATCTATTGCATTTACTTTCATACTTCTATCTGTTGTTGGTTTATATCATCTTTAACTGGAACTTCATTAGTTACTCTCTCGACATTAAGTAGATTACGTTTATAGATTACATCTTTAATACGTTCTACCATATCTTCAGGAATAATAAATTCATCATCATTATCAATACTTGATTCCATTTTTTCATTAGTTTCAATTGGAATTTCAGTAGGTATCTCAAATGGAGATTCAATGATAATATGACCTAATGGTTCAATAAGTGGATTACCATTACTATTAACATATAAATAACCATTGATATAATCATAACTTAAACTGGTACACATTCCTGGAAGAGCTTTATAAAATTGAGCATTTGCTTCCTTAATAAATGGAATAGCCATATTATCATATCCAACAGTACGAACACTAACAAATGGTAAATTGTTATCAAGACGAACTGGTCTAGGAACTCTATCCTTACTTCTCTTAACTTTATACTTAGTACTAACAAGAGTTTGGAATATATCTCCGTCAGGAACATTAATTAAACTTATCCTGTATCTTTGCATTAATATCTTATCGACATTAGCATGACGTTGATAAGTCTGACGTATCTGTTCATTGAACGTATGAATAATTGCACTACGAATAGTACGTCTCGCAATAAAGTTATTCGGCTGATGAATAGCATGAGCTATTTCAGATACAATTTGATTTAACGAACTCATATCACTATTATTTTGAATTAGTATTATAACAAATATAGTTATTATATTGGTATCGACAAGACTTTTACTAATAATTTTAATTCAGCACTTTTATCTAGCTTGCTATCTAGCTTACAGATATTCGCATTGTAAACATTTTTATACAAGTGACGCATTTTAAAACCCGTGGTGGCACGCAATACTGTCGGATAATAGTAAGTTAAGGAAAGGTACTAAAGTCCTATGGTGAGCTTCTATGAAAGCGTAGGAAGGTGGGACATACTTTTTATTCCCCCATAAAGGAGCGTGTATACTGAAAGAGCCGACTATCTCTAGTCGACTCTCACTTGTTAATCTTACTAATAGTACTTACTTTGGATATTGATTAGGTTCATTATCTTCAAGTTCTATAAACTTTCGATAGTCTATATTGAAGAACGCCAATATTGGCTTCATAATCCAGCTCCAAAATACGAAGCTAAGAATAATAGAATTAAGTACTACCTTAACATCTCCTAGCTTTAATGAGAAGTATATTACTCCCATTATTAAAGCACATACTAGAGTTATTACTCTTTTATTCCAAGTACTTACTACTTTGTTTCCATTAAGTTTGTCAACTAGTTTAATTACTAGATATGCTAGCACATTTACACAGATTACAAACGCAAAATCAAAACTAGTAGCCGTAGTACGTAGAATCTCATTAAGTATATTCCCGAAGTCCATATTATAGCAAGAATAACAAAGTACCAAGAATAATAGTTAACAACACACCTCCTACTCTTATGTAGGTAACAACTTTTGCAGGAAGAATACTAGTAGCTTCTTTCCATACAAATGCTATAATAGTAATAGCTATTACAGCAACAAATAACACTTTCATTAAGATTCCCATAAGCATTAAGTTTTATATTACACGGCAAATATAAAACTTTATTTTAAAAAGAAAAGAGAGACTACTATTATTTAGTAATCTCTCTTTAGGAATATAACAGAACTTGTATTACTTCAACTCGTTGAAATACTTCCAGAGTTTATCTTCTCCGAAATCAACGTCATCAAACCAAAAGTTGATAGCACTCTCGAATATCATATCGTCAAAGTTTCCTTTTCCGAACCACTTCTCGAATAACTCGCAGTAGTCGTGATATTGAGCATTAATAGCTACATATACATCAGCGACTTCTACTTCATCTTCTAGTTTATCTTTGAATTTATTACAAACTTCGTGGGCTTTCTGCATATCGTATTTCTCACCGATATATTTCTTACCGTCTTTGACATGGTACATTTCATCAACAGTTTGCTTAGCTTCCTGTTTATTGAAGTGTTCATCACCATACTCATAACGTTCATCTTCACCTACTCCGAGCATCCGCATAAGAAGCATACGTTCATCATCATCGTATCCTCTACGATGTTCATCGTAACCTCTATGCTCATCTCCTTCGTAGTTATCGTAAGTCCTATATCCAATACGATTCATAATTCCTCTTCCACGACCGCCACGACCGCTTCTTCCATGACCGCCACGAGCAAGGAAATCATTAATTCGTTCGTACATTATGTCTCTCCGAGAACGAGCACGAACATCATGGTCTGTCTCGTATGGTACTTCTCTCATAATAATATTACTTAGTTAATAGTTGTCTGAATGTTTCCAAATCAGACTGGTTAAACATAATTCCTTTATTAATAAAAGGAATAGAAAGAGTTATGTTACCGTTAGAGATGTTACCATTACCAAGAACAGGAATATTAAAATCAAAGTTAGGAATAGATTTGATTATTTCAATCTCCTCATCAACTATACCTTCAATATCAATCTTTCCGTCCATCCCTGCACCATTATAGCCTTCAGGAACAACTTTAACTTTTTCAATTACTTGCATAATAAATAAGGTTTAGATTAATAAATTAAGAATATCTTATAGTAGCTACTATACACTCATAACAAAGGATAGTATTAGAAATTCAGATATTAATCTATTTTAGCTATAAACAATAATTTTATGAAAAAGTTAAGTATCTCGTGAACAAAATAAAAGCCCTACTTGTTATAGCAGGGCTTTATAGAGTTAACGATACAATGGAATCACTCCTTTATGGGGGATTCTTCAAGAGTACTTTCAGATACAGATTGCCATTCAGAACTAGACAACAATTCATGAAGAGCTTTGTCAGAATAAGTATCATAAGGATATTTAATAGTAATACTTTCATATTCTCCTTCATCAAATGTCACTATCCGTTCTACTTTATCAGGGAATACTTCTTGAAAATGTTGACACTTCATAAGTGCTTTATCATTAGCTCTGTTTTTACGTAGAACTAAATTAAGTTCTTCGATTTTAGCTGATTCTTCTTCACCTATATCAGCAATAGGAAATACAATGTAATCAATCATAACTTTAAATCTTTAAATATTAAACTTAGTGTATATGTTAATACTAGAAATATACCAATTAGTGTATATGCTAATACTAGAAATATACCAATTAGTATATAAACTAATCTAAGTATCTTGTGAGGTGTTACTTTCATCTTCTGTATTAGAAATAAATACAGGATGATTAATATCTATTATCTCATCTTTTTCCATTAAGTTTTTTAGGAAGTTAATCTCTAGTAATGATATAGTCTTAGTATAGAATATAGATTTGTAAATTACCATATTCATATATCCGCTAGACTGATTTCCAAAGATAATTCCCTTTATATCAGAATTAGTACCAAAAGTTGTAGTTTCTCCGTTGACATTAGTCTTAGTCATATAACCAATTAATGGAGGAGCGACAATTTCTTTAGAAGGTACGAAGCTCTTACCAAATGAGTAATAAGAATTTCTATAAGATTCAATAGGAGAATCGAAACAATAAATAAAAGCATATCCACCAGTGTCATAGTGGTTTTTATCACCTTTTCTAGCTATGCAACCACCACTTCCAGTAAGTCCTTTAAGTAAAGAACCTTTAACTAAGAAAGTAAAATCTTCAACAACTTCAATCTCGGTATTCTGACTAAAGTCAGATATTCCGTCATAAGCTAAACCATTCTCGTATTCAGGAAGAACTTCAATAGTTATATCACAATCGAAAACTACTTCACCTTCTATCATAGGAGTAATAAACATTCCTACCCAAGCATTACGAGTTAAATCTAACAACGCTTCTATTGGAGCAAACGATTTAGCTAATTCGTGAGTACCATTACCTAGATACACTAATGTTTCTTCTGTTGCATCTTCCGTAGCTAAATATCTATAACCAAATTTACTATTTCCTTCAAGACCTCCAATAGTAACTCTAAAAGCAGGTATTTCTTTTATATTAGCTAGTGCTCCGTCTTTTTTAACATAACTAAATAACAAGCCATTACCTGCATGTTCAGCATGAGTTACATGAATTGTAGTATTAGTAACATTAGAAGTATAACCATATACACCTGAAAGGCTTTCCCAAGTCTTACTAGCACCAAACACAACAGGATAACCATTATAACCCGACATACCTTCGTAACCAATGTTAAAGTTCTCAAGAGGGTTAACACTAGTACCAGTCTTTTGCAGTGATACTTGTTCGTCAACATGACCTCTATTTGCATCAGTATTCTTTTTACCATAGTTATCCCAATAGTAATTAGGTAACGTAACTTTAGGAGTTATACCAATATAAGTGTTCAGCTCTTTAATCTTATCGTCTGTTGAGATGTTGTCGAAGAGCATAAAGTCGTAGAGAGACATTTGAGCATAATTAGAATTTAAGTAAGAACTACCTATTTTTGGGTTAAGCGTTCCTATATTCAATTCAGGGTCATATAATTCAACAATATTGTGAGTTATATTTTGTAATTGACTAGCATAAATATACTCATTAAGTATTCCGTCAATATAAGTGTTACCTCCTATATTTCTTGCTCTATATGCTGGTACTTTATTTTCATTAGTATCATAATCTCTATTAAATATAGCAAAACCTCCGTTTGTTCTTTGGTCATATAAAATTGCCGTACCAGCAATAGATTGCCAATTAACTTTCATCAACACCTGTTTACCACCAGTAACAGTAGGAATAGTAACAAAGTCGTCTACGCCATCAAATTGGTATGAACCATCTTCATTTACTCCACTTCCTTCTGCATAAGCCGAGTTATGAATAACTCCATGATTACCATGACCGGATATATCGGGAATATGACCTAATATCTTATAGCTAGAGTTAGGAATACGTAGTAGTCTAGGAGATAGGATGCATTTAGGTTCATTATCATCAAGAAGATAAGTTGCAGTACAAGTAAACACCATTTGCTTTTCAACAACATAACTATTTCCTTCTAATAGTTTTCCATTTAGTTTATAGTTATTAGTATTATACAGCTCTGCTAGAATATTTGCATCAGATACTGACTTAGTTCTAGTAATAGTATTTCCAACTTTTGCTTTACCACCCCAAGAAATTAAATTACCATTTTCATCTGTAAATTCAAATAACAGTGGATACGGTTGCTTAATGTCCTCGTATCTGATGTACTCGTCAATAGTAATATTTACTTCTTGTGGAGAATCATAATTATATATTTGTCTAATATTATAAGCTAAATCGGAAACAAGACTTTTTACATAATCAATATTCACTCCATTAAAAGTAAATGTTACAAGCTCATCTATGTTATTCTTTAGATATAAGTTAGCTCTAATATAAGTACCTTTCGGTATATAATCACCTATATTAATTAGCTTTTCGTACTCACGTAAGTGAAAAATTAATTTATAATTATCGTAATTACTATTAATAACAGGATTGAACAAAACATAGTTTTCATCCTGTTCAATAGTTATACTAATCTTCTGTTGAGATTTCTTAATGCCATAGAACTCAACATCATAGATAAAATCTGTGCTAGACTTTTCAATAGTTATATTATCGAAAGCATCAGAAGTTACTTTAGATACTTTATAACCATTAGGAACAGTAATATTAGTTTTAATATCATTTCCTACTGAAATATAATCTCCTACATTTACTACATTCCAATCCTTATCCCAATAGTTTATCTTTAAAATGTCTATGTTACTCTTGATAATAGGTCTAAACTCAACCATATTCGGATACAGCGTACCTAGCTTATACTTCTTCAACTGACGCTCTATCAAGAACTTGGACATACTATATGGGAAGGACATGAGAGAATAGATAGCTCCATTAAAGAAATGAGAATCTCTATCTCGAATTGTTCCTAGCCATAATTTATCACTATCTTTAGCTTCTCCGGCTGTTAGTTCCTTACCATTATAACTATATTTTGATTGATAACTTATACTCTTAGTAAAATCTGTCTCACCTACTTTATGATTATCATTATAAAAGCTCCAAGTACTAATATTGTTAGGTGCTCCAAGGTATTCAAATAAGAAAGCTCCTTGTTTAGTAGTATCAGTTGAACTTTCTGATTTAGATGCAACTATTCCAAATATATCACCAATAGATATTATTTCTCTATCTATAATGAAAGTATAATCCTTGTAAATAGGCATATCAATAACTTTACCAAAGTCATTGATACCATCTAATAGAATACCACCTTTACAACTAGGAATAATACTATATTTTATAGAACCTTTAGTTGACTTAGGAAAATACCATTCTGATAGAACAACATTTTCTGCATTTTCAGGAAGTTCTGTATATCTATCTTTAGTATACATTTCTAACTTATGATAACCTTTTCCAACTGGTTCATTTATAGGAATAGCATACTTTACTCCATCTATTTCATATTTGCATTCGTGTACTAAGAAATTATTATCTTGATAAAGATAAACATTTATAGGACTATATACTTTATCTAAATCAGAATCTCTTCTTATTCTACTTACCCAATAACCATTTGTAGTAGATTCTACAATTCTAGTAAATTCATCTATTTGCTTTATTATTGAAGTTGAAGAAGATTCAGAAGTCCAATCTTTAAATGTTTCATATTGTTTAGCTGCAATACCACTACCGCCTTTCCAAGCTAGATTATACATTTGTATATCTCTACCATTACCACTATAATCAATTAACTTATCATTAAAATCAGCATGATTATCATTAGTAATACCTTGTCTTTCTATATTACAACGTATATCAGGTTTAAGCGTTCTATCTAAGTTAAAGTAAGCAATAATAAGATTAATATCATCTTCGGTAGCTTTACCTAGTAATGCAAACGTCCAATAATGAGCTACTCTTGATGTTTCAATTATATTACCTTTACTACTTATATGTCCTTGTACGCTAAACTTTCCTTGTGATAAATTTCCAACGGTATATATAGAATAATCGTTTTTATCTCCTAATACAGTATTTATTATACGACTGTTATTAACACTAGTATTATTAACGTCATATATTACATATCCATATATTCCAGTCTTACCAATATCGGCAACCTGATTTCTTACATAAATATTATCAGTTGGTCTAATGTAATTAGTTAGTGGAACAGAACCACTTCCTCTCCAAGATATTTGATGAATCATACTAACGATAGTAAAGTCTTTAGTAACTCCCATTTCTTGAAGAGTCTTTTGACTAATAATTATGTCGTTTACTCCGTCAGTAACAAACGCTCCTCCGAAGTCAGACAGTTGTTCAATTCTTATATTATTCCAATCATAAGAACTACTTACTGTAAATCCTATACTAACTCTATTACTACTTAGTTTGGATTTGGGTAAATGATAAACGCCATCTTCTGATATATTATATGAAACAGGTATAGTAGCTGTTTCATCAGAAATATAAAAGTATCTAATTATTCCTCCTTCAGGAATACCTGAAACTTTTATATTCATTTCATTTATTTCATTCTCATTAGCGTGCTTATATATAAACCAAGTAGAATTAAAATTTCCATTAGTAGTAATTACGTTATCAGTAACTTCTATATTTGGATATATTCTCCAACTAGTAAAATCTTCTTTATACTCACCAAATCCACTATTTAACTTATATGCAGCATTTAGAATCTCTAAATCTCCTCCTGCATTAGGAATCTTATTCTTAATAATATTCCTATCAGCATCAGTATTCTTTTTACCGTAATTATCCCAAACTCCAATAAGTCTAGCTTTAAGCTCTGGTGGAAGATACGGTCTATCTCCACCAAGAGCATTATTTTTAAAAGGAATACCGATACCTATACCTATACCAGTATTAGTACCCATATTGTAATGTATCAGCTTCAGCGTTATTAACTTGTTTAACTAACTCAACATTCCAACCGGAATATAGAACAGTAGTAATAGGTTCGTCCATACCAGCAAGAACTACTTCAACTGTTATAGGGTCTTCGGTAACATTCTTCAATAAGAATGATTCTTTACCACCCATTCCATTAGGAATAGAAAACTCTGCAACAGCTTCAACTTTACCCATTATAGATATTTGTAAACTATTAGCTGAATTAGCTCTGTTATAAATACGATTATCCATGATAATTACTTTTAAATGATTATTAATTACTCTTTGCAACCTTCCCCCATAAAGAGGTGTGATAACTGTAATTACCACTCCTTTATGGGGGATGCTACAAGAAACTAAATTTTATTTAATTACACAATACTATTATTAACTTTTTTAATCTGTCATTCCATTAGCCCAATCAGCAGGAATACTTTCAGAGTTACTAAGATTAGACTTTTTCATTGCATAGAATGTATTGGCTCTACTAGCAGCATTTAGACCCTTAAGCCAATTCCAAAATTCCGGAACACTACCAACAGTAGAAACGGCATTATAGAATAGTCCTGTAACATTATTAAGTTGCTTATGTTTATTAACATTAAACAGTGTAGAATCTATTTTCTTAGGACTTCTACCTGACCAATCTTCTGTATTTTGTCCACTAGCGAAAGCATAACTAATGTTCCTAAGATTAACATTCTTACTAAATAAGTTTCCGTCTACTTGTTGTCTCATTGCAGATGTTGATTTAAACTGTGCAGATAAGAACATCGAAGATATATCTTGTAACTGTATGCAGTTTATATAAGAATCAACAGGTAAGTTAATATTTGCAGGAATAATACAAAAGTAGAACATATTAGATAACGATATTAACTTAGTTAACTTAGAGAACGTATCTGCCGAGTAGAACTCTCCATCTTCTCCATTAGTAACATTCCATTTATATGGATTCAATAATGGTATACAATAGAATGTATAAGACAAATCAGTAACGTTACTAATAGGATAGAATAAATGTGGCGGAATACGTCCTCTTAATCCATAATCAAGATAATCATATCCAACTACTCCATTAATTCTACCACTACCAAAGAACACTCCATTTACTTGCATATCATTACCATTAGTGCAATAATAGAATAAGTCAGGAGAACATATATAGTTAAGTACTTTCTTATTAGCATTAGCATCAGAAGGTGGAGCAAAAGAACCAGCGTTATCTTTAAATCTATTAGGTATAACAGGAGAACAATTAATACTTCCTGTACTAATTGCACTATAAAGAGCACTGTCTCTAACTATATCTTCTAATCCACTAAGACCATCGACACAATATTCGTTCCAAGCAAGTTCATACTTATCGAAATCTTTATTCAAGATAACTCTATGAATATCTCTATTGTAGTTAGGTATAGTATGTTCGTCATCTAACCATTCTCTAGGGTCATAATTTGGATTAAGAATATACCTAACTGGATTATACTTTTCATTAGGAACTATTATATCTCCGTAATTACTAGGAGTAAGATTACCATAATTCATAGTATAACCTTGTGCTTCTGTACTTTGAAATCTTTCTAAGCAATAAGACATATTAACTATTGTCTTTCTAGGAAGAGTTCGTTGTTTACTATAAGTAATCTCTACTGGCATTTCAGCACTTTCAATCCAATTACCGTCACTATCTATACCATAGTTCTCTGTAATATTCTGACTAGCTGCATCTACTTCATTCCAACCTTTATAGCTAACATTAGAAGTTTGTTCCATATAGAATAGTCCATAAGGAATAAAACCTTTCTTAACGAAGCTAGTTTCTATTTCAGAGAAGCATCTATGAACATTAATTAGTTTACAATTAGAGAAGCCTTTACCAGTAAGCGAGTACTTACAATTCTTCATATCATAATATAGATATGATATATTAGTAAGATTGTAATTAGTCTTAAATGAATTAAGAGGAAGCTCGATTACACTATTTGCAGGAAGAACTAGTTTAGAGAAGAATCCAGGTATTTCAGCAATAGCACTACAATTAGTAAATACATCGTATGGGAATACTTCATCTCCTTCTTTAACAAACTTTTTAGTAAAACCTTGAAAACATCCTAATGTAGACTGATTAATAGCTTGCTGACTAGTAATATGCTTCAACGAATTCTTTAGTCTAGTAAACATTGAGTTATGAATCGGGAAAGTAATAGTAGAACTATCACCAATAGAAAATGAATCATAGATACCATATAAAGCTATTGGGAATCTAGTATTAGTCTTATTCTTAACAGTACCACCAAATACATTATATAAAGAACCTTTAGAACCAACAAGAGATTTAAATGAGTTCTTTATATATTTCAACTTAGTGTTTTTATAGAATAAAGGACAATACATTACTCCATCTTCTACGTCTTCATCAGTTACTTGATTAAAGTTAATATTACTAATATTGAACATATTAGTTATATATTCCAAGTCAGGCAATTGTTCAAGCAAACTTCCTGAATCAGCTGCAACTAAATTATCTGCAATAGTTTTATCGCTAGGAGAATTATTAATATTACTTACAAATTTAATTTCTCCACTAGTTCCAGTAACACTATCTAATCTAATTAACTTAGAACTTACATTTCCTTTAAACTTAGCTAAGAACGTAGGGTCGGTATATCTAGTTCCACCAAAGTAGAAAGCTGTGTTCATAGACTGTAAACTAACTAGAGGACTAAATAAACCATTATGTTCAGTAGAGCCATATTTATAAGTACTAGTAAGTATCTTAAAATCTTGTGACTGTATTCCCTGAAATATAGAATCCATACTAACAACCCTAGTACAATGATTGAACATAGTTCTACTAGGACTATCTAATAAATCCCATTTAATATTTTTAACACCAGCAAAACAATTATTAAGAGTTGTAACCTTATCACATTTATATAAGAAATAATAAACGTCATATACACTACAATTAGTAGCTCTAAACATACTGGCACAATCAGTAGTGCCAATACTAAAGTTAGTAGATAAATCAATATGATTTCTCCAATCAACAGAGCCTTGTTTAGTATTAGTATCTGAACCAAACCATTCACCATTATAATCAGGGGTAATACCTTCTACCTTTTCTTTGGGTTCATGAATATAGAATTTAGAGCATTGATTGAATGCAGCATTACCATTAAGACTAATATGTCCAAATACTCTCTTTAAGTTAGAACAACCAACAAAGAACGCAGAACCTACATTAAAAGGATGTTCCTTATTATTATTAAATTTAAAGTAGTGTACACCTTTAGCGTTTTGAACACTGAATTGTAAGTCGATTAATTGACTAACATCAAATACCTTATTACCATTATAAGTAGGAATTGCAGCATTACCATATTGTATAGCTTCAACTTGACTATTAGTTATATTCAATGTCCTAAGTTTAGGAAGTTCAGATGCGGCTTGAATATCGTTAGCTGTATTAGTATTAGACATATTAAGTGTCTTAATATTAGGAGCACCTACAATATAAACAATAAGATTTTTGTTTGTACATGACGATATATTAATTGTTTCGACATTATTACAATTAGATACATTGAATGTAGTTAAGTTACCATTATTTGTACATACAATAGATTTTAAGTTAGGACATGAAGTAATCTTAATAGTATGTAAGTCTCCTAAATTACTAAGATTCAATTCAGTAATCTTATCACAAGAATCAATAGTAACTGTCTTTAATCGTTTGCATCCAGAGAAATCCAATATTTTCAAGAACGGTTGATTAACAAGACTAATATTTTCAACTGTTGAATTAGTAATATTCAAAGATGAAAGAGAAGCATTAGGTAAAGATACAGAAGTTACAACAGAATTAGATATATTCAAGTCTTTCAACTTAGTATATTTTTCTATATTAACTGTAAATGTACCTTGTCCAGCATTGCCACTCCAAAACTTAGTATTACTTAAATCAATATGTCGAACATCAGAGAAGTCTTCATCGTTAACGAATATAGTTTCAAATGAAATAGGAGAATCACTAAGAGTATCAATAGATGATAAGTCTAGTTTAGAGAAACTAGGAAGTTTCATACTAGACATGAATCTTTGGAATCTCATTCCACCTAATCCTTCTATATCGTTAATTTGAGGAGTATTATTGATAGTAACTTGTGTATTGAAAGAACTAATAGGAGATAATCTAATTTCAGTAGGTTTGCCTTCTTCTAAGAAATATCTAGTATCAGTAGTATTACCAATGTTAACTACAAATATAGCCGAACAATTGGAAGTAACAACTAGCTTAGGATTAGTTGCTTCTGCACCGCCTGCCGAAAACGTTCCTTTATTATTATAAGGTTGAATATTAGAAGCATTACTATATTTAAACACTCCGTCAAAGAACCAAACACGTTTCTTTAACCAGTCACGAACATATTCAACACGAGTACCATGTAAAAACTCTATATTAGCATAAGACGCTTCACCACCAGCTTCACCAATATAAGCTGTAAGATACTTAACATTATAGTCATAATTAAATAGTAACTCGCCACAATTAATTGTTTGAGCTGCGAAATAATTATCTATATAATTATTAATATCTTTGCATATATTATCATTATTTCTCCATAAGTCCCAAAGTCCTTCAAGAGAATTATCATATACACCAGTATTGGCGAATACAGTATCTCTTAATACGTCCCACATACGAGAACTATAAGTATCATATCCACCGTCAGCAGCGTTCTTAGTAATAACTAATGAATTAACGTTGTTCTTATCATTATTACTAAACTTATCCAACCAAGCGGTTTTAGCAACAGATTCGAGAGCAACATTATCAAGTCCATTAGCCGTATCCATGTCATAGAATCTAATAAACCATTTCTTACTTCCATTAATATCGTAACATACGATAGTCATATTCTTACCAAGAGAATCGACAAGTCCATATTTTACACATACTAACAAATAAGAGAAAGCATTTCTTATTGAGAACTTAGTATCAAGTTCAGCAGCAAGAGTAGACCAACTAGATTGTGCAGGATATTCACCTTCGGTTTCTTCATATCCTCCTACTGATTCATTCCAAATATACTTCTTAACTGTCGAAGTAGTCATTTGAGCAAAGATACTAAATAGCTCTTGTAGTGCTCTCCAAACATTATCGTCAGTAACAGGAGCAGTTGGTTCTAACCAGTTACCACCGTTATATTTAAACTCACCTACATGCTTTATAATAGATAAGTCATCTTGCATAAACAAAGCTAACGGCAATATCTTATCACCGTCTACAATTATATTTGCATTTTCACCGAACTCATAAGAATAAACCTTACGCTGGTCTATGTTTCCAAACATCTCATCTTGAGCATAAGCATGATAAGAAGTAACAAAAGCAGGTAACTTATTATTTACATATTCTCCGGCTGTATTCTTTATCTTAGTAGTAAAGTCTTTCATAAACCGGAAACCCATATTATAATAAGCTCCACGACCTAAGTTAAAACTATATATACCAAGCATAGTTTGAGTTTCTTCACCGTCAAACTGAATAAGTAATATAATAGGGAATCCTTCAAGTGTTTGCTTAATAGTTACCTTATCATGAACTGTCTTATCACGAGTATCTACTGGACGGTGAGCTTCTAACTCTTCCATAGGTGGAGTTTTCTCGAATAAGAAATCCGAGTTATCATTAATCCATTTACCAATAGAAGCATTGTTAGCATGAGCACTATCTACAACATCAGCTTTAAGAGTAAACTGTCTTTCAGGAAACCAAGTCTCTTTAGGTTGGAATAACTCATAATCAAGGTTACTTCCGTCATCAGCTTTCAACATCTTATCAAATCTTATTTCTAAGTTCTTAATAAGATTGTTCATAGTAGATGTACCTTGTTTAGAAACAGCAACATCAGTAGTATATTCAGAACTTGATTTACCAGAAGTCGGACTAAAGTAACTCATAGTACAACCAGTATACCAGTTATTGTTCTGTCCACCTATTTCCTCAAATACAGCACGAGTAAAACCAGTATTAGCACAGTTAATCAACATAATATCTACTGGAAGTACTTTAGTAGTATCGGAGATAAGACTATTAAAGTTAACATTAGCATAAGTCTGATTAATATCGTCCCAAAGTGTTGAATTTGGTTCAGAATCAGAAGTAGAGAAGAAGTTTCTTAACTTCATTCTATTGTATTCTGTAAAATCTATACTACCGTCAGCTAGTAGAGTTGCTCTAGCTTTTGAGTTCATTGCATTGATAACAATCTGTTTATCATTCGCAGGAACACGGAACAACTTAATATCATAGAAGTTAACATCAGCAAAATTCTGAATTTGTCCAGCATTACTAATATCACAACCTAGATATATCTTTGAACTAGTTCTCCAAGTAAAGTCATTCTTTATTTCACGAGCTGTACTAAGAATACCATTAATAAAGATAGCAACAACCATCTTTCCTGGATTCTTATTAACTATAAAATCAACAGTATTAATAACATCTTGTTGTATCTTACAACTCATAGTCTCTTTAATATTACCGTCAGTATAAGACCAAGTAATATCTTCAAGACCTATTTTAATACCTTCCGAGAATTGCTCATCTGTATTATAATCCCCTATAAAGAATACTGTTCTATTTGAGAAAGGATGTCTATCTGACTTGAATGTACACGATATACCAAAGCCTTGTCTTGACCAGTTATTAAGAGTAGTAGTATCATCTTTAAATGGTTGTACATCAATTACTCCATAAGCCTCTCCTGATATACGTAACATTGATTGTCCGTTCTTTGTTAAGAAGCCTGAAAGAACACCATTAGTATTATATACATTTAGTTCAGTTGTAGCACCGCTAGGTTCAATAGCACCAGGAACTGTAAATGAACGTTCATTACTTGTCCAAACTTTAGTAGTAGATACTTGTGGAAAATTTTCTTGGCGAATATGCCAACTAGCATATCTACTATTATTAGGATTTTGGTCAGCAATAAGTGCTTGAGAACTAGATACAACTTCACAAGCTAAAACAGTGTCGGTAATAGGGTCGCCCTTTTCAGACCAACAACGAAGAGTTATATTCCAATTACCTAATACTTCTCCTTCAGTTGGAATAGCATAACTAAATACTTGTTGTTTGCCACGTTGAACATATTGGTTATCATTATAGTTTCCTTCATCAAAGTAACCTATATCTTTAACAATACCATTATGTTCTATTCTAACAGCATAATAGATAAGACTTACTCCTGCAAGATACGGAGTGAATGCAAATGATATATTACCGCTTTGAGAGAACTTAGTTCTTTCAATTCCTGAATCTACTTCTGCCTTACTAGTAATACCTTCTACAAGTACTACTAGGTTTACACCGTCTTCTACTACTACACGATTTGTTACCTTATCTGATTGAACAGTTTGTCCATTCATTGAAGTAAACGCTTGTGCCTGTATAGTATAAGAACTACCGGCAATAATACTTCCTAAATCCCATAAGTTAACATTAACTTGTCTAGGAGCAGTAGAAGTAGTTTTACCTAATTCAATAGTTTTACTAGCACCATTAGTTACATTAGTAACTACAAGATTAACATCTGAACCGATAATCTTACTAGTAATACTATAAGTAAAAAAGTAATCAATACCAATAGTTACAGTATTTCCTGATACAGAACTAGCGAGTTTAATACTTGCTTCTACTATATTTAATAGATATGATTCAGCAAAGAATCCGTCTGTATCACTAGCTGTAATTACAACAGAGTGATTATTATTAGAAGAGAATCTATCTAACTGCGGAATATTAAGAGTTCCAGGAGTATTAGTCCATGCTTCTTTACCTTCGATAATATTATTACCGTCAAGAGTAACAGTAATAAAATATCGTTTATTATTCTTAGAAGAAGTAATAAGATATTCCAGTTTAATATTAGTAGTTACAGTAGAATAAAGATAATTAATATTACCTTCTTTTACTATATTACCATTAGTAAGTGTTATTTTATCTCCGGTAGCTCCTCCACCACCGCCACTTCCACCGCCACCATGTTCGGCAAGCCAAGCAATGTAACCACCATGTTTCTTCAATGCTTCATCGTGGCGAACAAGAACATCATTAAGACTCTCCGTAGTCTTACCTTCTTCTGCAAGTTCAGGGTCAATAAGACGAGGGTCATCAACTACAATTCCAGTAGTTTTACCTGAAGACGATATATCCCAATTTCCAGTATCAGGATTATATCTTTTAATATTATCTGCCATAATTATCCAATATTATAATTTGAAAATTTAATATTTATAATATCATTACCATTATTAGTTTCACCATTACCACCAACAACACTGTAATTAGGATTAAGACCTTCTATGTTAACATTGTATTTACCTGAATTATTAAATACATTAGATAATTTCCTAACAGTAGCAGTTAGTTTAGGATAATAAACAAGGTCGTTGATTTTACCTTTATTCAAGAAATACTTAATATAGAAAGGATAACGTTGACCTGCATTTACTTTAGCTGTAACATCTGTCTTACTATTAATAGTAATACTAGCTGGAAAGAAATACCTTAACCACGGAATATTAGGACTAGGTAGTTCTTTATTACTAGTATGTTTATATCCCGTAGCTTGACACATTAAATATACAGGAGCTGTAATTTCCTCAACTAGTTGAAACGTACACAAATGTTTAAGCATATCGAAATTCGCATTATTCTCCCAAGATTTAGGGAAAGATTGCCCTTGTAAAGCTCCTTCGGCTGTTTCGGTATATAATTCATCCGAATTAAAATCTTTCTTTAGAACGTCCGCAGTAACCTGTATGATAGGCTTCATAGAGCTGTTTTCGTTCTCTAAAATGGGATAACTGCAACTGTACGTATGTTTGTGTCCGCCAAGACATAAACGGTAATTACGGGTCTGTAAGAACTTTGAAAACCAATAGGCATTAGCTTTAGTTGTATTAAAGTTCAAACGACTACCACTACGTTCTACGCTAGCATCTTCTTTACCGTCCCAATAGAATGAATTAATAAGATTTTGAGTAATAATAGTAAAAGGCATTTCATGACAATAAGCTATCTTAGCTTTAGCATTAATAGCTTTTGCATCATCTCTTTCACACCATTGTCTTATTAAGTCATACATTACTCCGGTAGTAGAAAGTCCATAAACACTTCGTTCAGTATTAGAACTTATCTCACTATTAACACATAAGAAATGAGTATGACCAACATCGAATGAGTATAATGATTCAACAAATATTTCCTTTCCTTCAACAGTAAATACAGGAGGATTTTCTTCATCCATTTCATAACAATAGAAGAAACGAATATTAGTAGCATTGATTTTAGAATCATCTCCACCGTCACCAAGAACATAGACATTAGCAGGAGTAAGGTCATTGTTACCAACAGTAACCATTTCTGCAATATCATATAAAGATGCTCTACCAGCTTCATAATCTAACCATTCATTAATACGATTACCATTCTGTGTCATATCACCAGTATTAATCATAAAGTAGCACACAGATATGTTACTAGTTTCATATCTATTAAAGTCCTTCTTTATTTGGTCGGCAGCTATTCTCCATACATTATATTCATCCCAATTAAAGCCTTGTTGGTCGGAAGTCTGAACAAAGTTAAGAACATCATTCTCCATATTTTCACTCATAACTACAAACCTACGAACATCACTCTTATAAGTTTCATCTCTACCTACGTAATATTCATAATAAACATTCTTGTCTCTTGTATGAGTATCATACTGTTCTCCTAGATGAGTAAGTATTACCTTATGAGTAGTAAACGGAGTACCGTCAGTAGTTATGGCTCTAATACGATTATAGTATTTACGAACACCAGTTTCATTCTTAAACGATTCTACTTTAGTCCATTCAGTATAACTATTATCACTACGGTATGCACGATACCATAAGTATTCATCATAATAACCTACGGAAACCCAATTAAAACATCTACTAGCATCATCATTAGGTTCGTTACTTTCATTAATAGTATAACAAGCCTTACGTCCTAAACTCATAGTGACTTTATTAGGTTTAGTACTATCTAATAAAGTCTTATTAAAGAATATATTCTTATTCTCAAAACTAGCTCTAGGAGTATAAGATTCTACTCTAGGAATAACATCGGCTTCTAGGTTAACAAAATACATATCATTAGCGTTATTTCTAGCACTAAGAGCTTTAGTAGCTTGCTTAACATTATCCATAGTATAATACTTAGTAAACAAATACTTACTACTAAGATAACCATAAGCAGTATTTTCAGCAGCATCAACTTTATCAGCATCACCAGCATTAGGTATTTGTAGTCCAACCAAATCAATATAACCTTTAGATACCCTTATGGGGGAAGTCGCGTTATTATAAGGATTTGCAACTGAACTAGGTTCTGTTCCCCAAGTCAAGAAGAACTTAGCTTTCTTATTATCAAACTTAATAGGATTACCGTCACTAGCAATCCATTCCATATCATAGTTCTCAACTTTAATACGAGTAGTATTAATATTCATTACTGAACATTGAGCACCTCTAATTAAAAATGTCGAACCAGCTTTTATATTCCCCCATAAAGGAAGTGTCTCCCAATCTCCTCCTTCTGTACCATACTGTAATGATAATCCCTTTAGAGATATATCTTTACCTGTAAGATTACTAAGTTCAACGAAGTTATGAGAGCATGGATTATAACTATATTCATCACTTGTAATACCACCACAATATAATGAATTGATATATAGCTTTTGTAGATATAATGTAGTTACATATATCCAACCAGTTTCAGGGTCTTCTTGTCCACCAGTAGGTTCAGCTTGAGCTGTATCTAGTTCTTTCTTATATACTATTAATTGTCCATTGTTATTTACCTTAACTCGATATATTTGTCCATTCGGTGTAACAAATCCAATAGTATCTAATTTATCTAAAGCATCATAATCTATACTACCTCCACCTCCTGAACTACTACCAGTAAGATTAACCGGTTCTCCATTAATCTTAGTATATAGACGTTTTACATCAGTAGCAATAAGAAGTTCGTAATCTACAAAGTCATTAAAATTATCTTGAATTTCTTTAAGTGTTCCATAATGACCACGAACAGCTTTAGTATTAGGTTCATATTGGTCTGTTTCAGGTTCGAGACTTTCACCAACAGCTGCAACACGAATAGCTAACTGTCCAGTATTTGGGTCAATAGGTTCGTATTCCTTTAGAACCGACTTTGTAAATGTATTACTAACATGACCAGGATTTATAATTAAGTCTCTCTGATGTACAATAGTATCAAGGTAGTTTTGTATAACTTGAATAGCTTGAATTATCGGAGCTAATTTCTCATCCTCTTCAAGAGCTGTTCCAAGACCAGAAGTATCTACCCAAAGAGAATTAACATTAGCTGGCGGAATATCTTGAATATAAACTGTTTGTACAGGTGTGTCTCCACCACTAGCTTGTTTAATAACTAAATGTTCGTTATCAATGCCGCCATTAAACCAATATTCATTAATACTATTATTCTGTTTAACGCCAATAGTAAGTCCAACACTACGTAGCTCAGGAGTAAGAGTTTCAAGAGCTTCTTTAACACTACTATAAGGTCCGTACTTAGCATCAATATCAGGTAGAGGATTATAGTTATCATCTACGCTGTTATTAACAATAGGTTGACCTATACTTATTCCTTTTCTCATATTACTTGTTTTTACAGGTTATACGAATAGCATCATCAAATACAGAAGGAGAATATAAGAAGAATACTTCATAATGTATATCGTCAACAGTACCACCAGGATTATTAGTCTTATAAGCACCGTCTGAACCGTCCCAAAGAGTAGTAACAAGAGTAATACCATATTCAGCTTTAACAAGCGTCATAAGTGTATCAGGTATAAGAAGATAATGAATCTTCTTTTCTTGATGAATAGTAAATGTATTATTCTTATCTCCTGTAATAGTTCTAGGAGTATTACCTTCTAATGCCATAATATCACTAACAGACATATTTTGAAATGTCTGCGGTACAATATCTGTATGTCCATAATACATAACGTTCATTTTAGGAACAGACTTACATTCTACAATAAAGTCATCAGAATAATATGTTTCACCGTCTTCTCCTTCTACACTAGCTCTAAATATATAAACTTGTCCTACTTGAGCGTTAAGCGTTAGTTCATTAAACTTAGCCGGACTATCAATAGATAATCCCGAAGCTATAATATTCTCTCTTTCGTTAATAACTTGATATATAGTAAGAGTATCTTTAACTACATATTCTTTATTAGCGATAACAAACGTAGCTTCATTATATTTTATCTGTTGAGCACCAGTAATTGATATAGGAATATTAAGTTCAAATGTCATAAATACAGGCTTCTCATCAGTAGTATATTCAGTACAGTTCAAAGCTAAAGAAGCATTAATGTAATTAATGAGTAAATCTGCCTGTTTCCAATAACCTGATGTATAGGCAGCACAAGCAGATTGAAACATATTCCAACAATTAATGACTTGACGATTGATACCTTTACAAGTAGAAGTACAATCTTTAATCATATCTACTCCTAAGTCACTTAACTTAATAAGCAATCTCTTATAAACACAATTATACTTACTAGGAACATCCAAGTAAGTATACATTCCATTTTCGTTCTTTCTCATTGCATTACTATTAATTCGTTATACATTGCAATTAGATTTTGTTGTTGTTTCTCACTAAGTTTAGATTCTACATTTTGCATGTGACTAAGAATAGTCATAGCATTATATCTACATATATCTTCATTAGTAAGAATGAATCCAATGGTAGAGAGGTGTACAACTTGTATACCTCTATCAACCAATTTGCTATTTACATTATCGAAGTTTATGTCCATTACTTTAATGTATTATTCGTTATATAAGTTATATAAGACTGAAACTTCAAGTTTATTTTATTGTTAAAACTAGATATTTTATCTTCTTTACTAAGATTGTTATTAAATACTATCTCTATTATAGACTTCTCCACTGATGGCATCCAATCCTTTTTCATATTATCACTAACCTTAACTCCATTAATCTTGTACAATGACAAGTTAGAGAATACAGTATAAAATTCAGCATTAACTATATTATGGATATTAGCTAGTATATTATCTTTGTTAGTTTGAACGTGGTTATTAATAACAGTATTAGTAACGAATATTGTTAATCTCATTGCAGAAGCGAACATAGCATCGTCTATTGCAGTCTTACATTTGTCTTTATCTTTATCTATAATATTCTTTGTAATATCTGTGATAAAGGTCGAGACTTGTAATAATGATTTAGATACTTCATCAAGAGTATCACTAATAGAACTAACAAACTTTTCGCTTTCAGTCTTTTTCTTATTATCCAACCATTTATATAATAGTAGGAAAATAGAAATTGTTATCAGGGAACTTAATCCTTGATTAAGAGCAGATTCGATAATTTCCTTCATCCCTATCTATGATTAAAGGGATTACTACTAATATTAAATACTAATAGCAACCCCTTTATTTAAACTATTACGAGTTATTCTTTAAGCCTTGCTTTAAACTCCTGCCGCAGCCGCAGCCGCAGCCGGAGTATTGATAGAAGCAAAGATTTTGTCAAGAGTATCAATTTGTTCAGCTTTTTCCGGAATAGCTAGATGAATTATAGTCTTAACATTTTCGGTGCTACCACTACGAAGGTCACGGTGTGGATAGAAGGTCAGAGTAAATACTGTCCAACCATTAGCACTAGAAAACTCTGGAAGAGTATATAACTTACGAGCATCGTTACTAGTAGAGTTAATACCTTCTGCACCAATACAACGAATTTGTAACTCTTTAAGAGCAGCATCATCATTAATCGGTTTCATAGCTTTATGAATAGTAATAGCAGCTCCGAACATTGAATCGCCTGCAATCAAGTTCCATGCTTCATAGTCAATACCAGTTACAGTAATTTTAGCATCAGAAACAGTAGCAGTGAATCCTTCATTTTTACCAAGAGATTTAAGTTGGTCACCTAATTTCTTAGCAATAATAGCGGCAGTATTGCCTTCACGAGCACGCTCACTAGCTGACCACTTATAACGTTCATTAAGAACAGTATGAGCTTTAGCCATAGTTAACGTATAGTCCTTTCCTACTACGGGGGTAGGAACAGTAACTTCCGCACGGAATTTAGTTCCGGCAGTATAGCTACTCTTAACATAAGAGAAACGTCTAGTATCAATATTAGATACAATATTGGCATACTTGCTCTTATCAGCAAATGCTCCACCACCAACAAATAAGGTAAACATCGGAATGTTCTTAGTAAGAGGGTTCGAGATGATTGCACCTTCATGGTCGTAAAGAGCAACAACACCTTCTGTAATATCAGCAGTATTAACAGTTGCAAGAGTAGTGGGAGCAGCAGCCAGTGCAGCATTAGCTGCAAATAACAGTCTTTCCATTTTATTCTAATTTAGATAATTCGTTTGAAACTTTCTCATAACTATTATTATTAGAGATAGCATTAAAGGTATTAACAGCCCTCTTAATAACTTCGTGCATAGCAACATCTGATAGTTCATTCGTAGTATTAGTTGCAATACTAATTAGAGTAGGATACTTAATATAATTAACTAAGAACCTATCTATTTCAAATGTTGCAATTACTTCAATATTAGATTCAGTCTTATAACATATAGGACTTATAACAATAGACTTTGAATGATAATCGTTCATCGTTTCACTCACTAAGTCTAAGTCTATCAATCTACAACGATAAGACTTATCCCCCTTAAAGGAGTAAACAGATGTATAGAACATGGGTGTTGGATAGTCGTTCAACTCTATCTTATAACCAGTACCAAACATTATATCTCCTTGTTCAGCTTCAATCTTAATACTAGTATGAAGAGGACTAAGTTCTGTTAATCTTATAACGTTATCAGAGATACCATCGAGTTCACGATTACCTTTACGAGAGAAAACATCTTTTACATATTCGATAGTCTCTAAATTGATTATTTCATCTACCTGTTCGGGAAGTATTGCTCGCACAGTTTTCATGCCCATTTGTTGAGCTAGAAGCATGAACTCGTTATGTATCTCCGCTACTTTCATAATAACCAGTTATTATAATTTAAGTTTAGTTTCAAGTGCTCTTTTGTAGTCAGCATTTTCAGGATTACTGAAATAAGCTAATGCTTCTTTCATGTTAGCTCCAATGAATCCGCCTTCGGGAGTTAGAACAGTTTGGTTAACTTCCGAACGAACTAGTTCTCCTCTAGCGATAGCTTCTTCAATAAACGCTTGAAGTTCAACTTGTGAATTGTTAAACAGTTTGTTGAATTTCTCCGGCTCTTTAATTGCGAACTCGTCAAGAATCTTTTCTTGAATTGTACGGTCAAGTAACAAGTTAGACAATACATCTTGTTTGTTGCTTGCACAATAGCATACAAAGATAGCTTTGAACTTAGCATCATTATCAATAGCATCAAGATAATTACGTCTTGCTTTGTTAGCCTGAATACGACTACGTTTCAAACGATTAGCTTCACGTTGTTCATCTTTTATATAGAACTTGATTCGAGAATCAAAACTAATAACAGATACGTCTTTAGCTACAATCGGATATAATAGGCAATGACGATATGCAAGATAATCATCTACTTTAATAGGATGTCCATATTTATAACGAGTAGATTCAAGAGCATTAATCTTATTGACATATCTAGCAATAGCATCTTTCAACTGTTTAGGATTAGACTTTTCAGCATTATCGTATTCTTCTACGATAGCTGTTTCATCTATCTTATAATCCAGATAATCTCTTTTCTTTCTCCATTGGAACGAACAGTTAAGTTTCTTTCCGTCACCATCAACTGGAATAGATATACTATTAAACCAACGTTGAACTCTAGTAACATACTCTTGTGCGTTAGGAGAACAACCAATAAGAGAAGGCATATAAGCTGCCATTTCTTCATAGTTGCTAGTCAAGACTCTAGCTGAATTAATACTACCACCAATACTATCATGACGTTCAGCAATGTATCTAGCATTAACTTGACGATAAACAGAATTAATAGTAATATCAGTAGCAAGAGCTATTACAATATATCTTTCTTCAAGAAAGTCTTTGTCTAAACCATCTTCTTCTTTAAGAATTTGTTTATAGGTTTGTTTAGGAGCTTCAGGAGTTTTAGCCTGCGAAATACTTGCAGGCTGTGGATTTGGATTAGCTAGACTACTACCGAATGTACCGGTTTTTAGTGTTTGTCCTTCCATTATAATTTAGTTTAATTGTTTAACTTTAGAGTACACACTCCAACATGAACATCTTCTCTTGTCTGTCAACTTGCAGACCACGAGACATCTTAACTTCATATTGAGATTTATCAATATCCGTAGATATAGAATTGCTAGGAACAGAACCCCAAGACGGTGGAATAGGAGTAAGACCTTTCAATACACCAACAAGGTAAGACTGACCTTTCATACGTACCATACGGACATTACGATTTCCGTTATATACAGAATTGTCAATGAACATCAGTTTGTGAGATGTTATAGGCAAACCAGTACGAGGATGAATAAGTCCATTAGCTTTTGCTGTTTCAGCAATAGGTGATTTATCCAAGAATGGAAGATGAACACAAGTAACAGTATGTCCGTCAATAGTCTTATATTTACGGAAATATTTACCATAAGTAAGACCACCACCTTCTTCACCAATCATCTTTTCTCCAAGCGGAGTAATGAATCCTTCTGTCTTAACATCTTCACGAATAGCCATGTCGAAATCTTCGATACCACCTCTACCTGCGTAGAGAGTAATCTCCATAGAACCAGTATCAGTATCTTTATCAACTACATCACCAATAGTTCTTTTTAACTTGCTAAGAGGCAAGTATTCGCCATAAGTATCGTAGTTTGATTCTTCTAGGATTTCAAACATTCCGGCAGTTTCAGGAATAGGTTGGTCATTATCCCAATCCTTCATATCAATAGTACCATTAACAGTACGATTGTAACGAGATGTCCATAAGTCAATCTCATTAGAGATACGCATCTGAACATCGAACTGACGCATTTCTTCATTAATCCAACGAGTATCAGTACCACCGCCTTTTGTCTTGAAAGCATAACTAACAACAACATTACTAATGTTACCTGCAATTTCCTTGCTATAACGTTTGAATCCTAACTGGGATTTCATAACACCAGGACCCATAACATTAGTTTTGTTACCCTTAGAATAAGATTCAGGAATAGACGGAGCTAACATACACCAATACTTACCTTTATTAAAGTTAGCTGGGTCAATATAAGCACTCTTATCTGGATTCTTTAGCTGCAAAGAATACAGATGTCCACCATGACTACCTGCACCGTGGTCACGCATTACACGAACAGCTGTCTTACCATCAGGAGCAAGCAAACCATACTGTTCAATAATAAGACCAGTAGCAAACTCAACTTTAATAGGTTTACCACCAATACCAGGAGTATGATCATTATCGTCAGCCCAAACAATGTAATCATTGAATCTCTGACGACCCATTGTCTTCCAAGTCCACTCAACAGTAGTAATGTCACGAACACCAGCAGCACCTTGTCCTTCAGTAAGGAAAGTTAGCGGGAATCGGTCATCTTCCATACCATAAGTGTAAGTCAGGAAGTTGTTGATTTCCTCCGGTTTTTGAATCATTAAGGCAGCAAGAGATTGTTCATTAGAATAACCTCTGTCATCATATCTACCTCTTTCGACTTCTCTTAATCTGTACATATTAGTTTTAATTTAGTTAGTTCAAGACTAGTTGGTCATTATCAACTGTCTTAGAATTATTACCTTTACTATTGATAATAACAGTCCTTTTACCAGTAGTTTGCGCTGCGGCAGTTCTAATAGATAGAACTTTTTGTTTATTAACAGCCATACCAACAAGACTAGCATAATCGCCACCAGTAAACCTTAGAAATGCTTTAAGTAAATCATCCTGCATACGAGCATCAGAATCAACTTTAGCTTCGTCTAACATATAGGCTGTATTACCTTCACTATCAACAGGAGTAGACACATACTTCAAGAAGTCTCTACGACTAAGCATTACTTTCTTTCCATCTTTGTTACATTGGATTTGTTCAGGAATACTATAACCTAATAGTTCACCTTTGCTAATAGTCTTTTCTACATTATCCCAATATGCTTTTTCTTCGGCAGCAGCAGCAGCTTCTTTAGCTTCTACTTGTGCTTTCTGTTCAGCAAGTCGAGATTCATATATGCTATCAACAGCTTCTTTAGATTCAACGGCAGTATCATAAAGAATACCAGCGTTCTTACAATAGTCAATAAATTTGTTTACGTCTCCTTTCTTACCACTAAGTTTCCATTCTTCACGAATAAAAGTAGCTTGTTGTTCTTCGTTATCTTTACTAACAGTAATCTGACTTCTATCAGGTATTTCTACGAAGTCGTCAAGACTACCATTTAGTTTAAGATGATTAATAACTTGTTCTACTTGAGGATAAGTTTCAAATAAGTTATTAATAGCAGCAGCTTGAGCTTCTTTAACTCTGCTCTGAACTACTGTTTCAACATAAGCAGCAATACCTTCTTCATTGTCATCGAATACGATAGGATTGCCGTTTTCATCTTTAAAGTCAGAACCGAAACGAGTTTGTAATTGGTTAAGAACACTTGGTTCAGAACCATTTTGAGCGATAAGTTCAGCAAGTTCAGTAGCGGTACGGAATACAGTTCCGTCAGCAGCAATAGCATTACCTTCGGCATCAATAGTATAATCCACACCGTCTACATTAACGGTGTCACCTTCTGATAACTGAACTTCCCCCATAGAAGAGGTTTGTTGCTGATTATCCCCTTGACCTTGCTGACCTTGCTGACCTTGATTTCCAGTATTACCATTACCGTTATCAGTATCAATATTAGTATCAGTATCAGGATTACCATTACCATTACCATTACCTTGTTGACCTTGTTGACCTTGTTGTCCAGCACCTTGTTGTCCCTGTCCGGTAGTATTACCGTTATTACCAGAGCCAGCACCTTGACCTGCACCACCAACAGTAGATATATCATCTATTTTGGTAGTACTTAAATCGAGAGAATCATTACTATTAAAAGTTGGCATAATAAATATGTTTTAATTATTACTTTCAAGTCCAAATGTAGTTTAATAATATGAGAAACACAACTCTTGCTAGTTTGAATACCTTGTTATTAGGTTTAGAAAAGCTCATATTTGAATTTAAGTAATATAAGAGTTGAATAGTATCGGCTAAAACGAACGTTCAATATAGGGCAAAATAATAAGCCATTTTAAGGCTTGCTACGGCATTTTAATGCTTTCTAATACAGTCCATCTCTTTAAGGGGGAAAATGCAATAGAGACAAAAGAAGTGCGGTCTACGTCAATCTTACGGGTACGAAAAACCCTACGGAAGCATCCGTAGGGCACGTCTGAATCATAGAGAAAGGTATATAGCTAATTACGACTTAGTGTTCACTTCTTACTAGAACTACTACTAGACTTTGGTTTATCATATTTGTTCTTATTCTCTTTAGCTATCTTTAGTTGATTATCTCTATCTAATGCAGCATTAATCATATCCAAGTCTTTAGCTCGTTTCTTTTCATTGAGTTCAGCTTGTTTTAAAGATAGTTCGGCAGAGTTATCTTGTAGTACAGTTTGTGCAGGCTGATTAGCTAAAGTAGCCATTGCAGCTTCCGTATCCATTCCTTTAGCAAGAAGGTCATAATAACCTTTGATTTCAGCAAGTCTAGCATCTTGTTCGCCTTTTGCAGCTATCTGTTCAAGAACAGCTTTATTCTTAGCATCTTCTAACTGTTGGTCTAGTTGACGAAGAGATTCTTCGTTTTTCTGACGAATCTCTTGATAACGATTAATAGCTAGTTTAAGACTAGATATATTCCCTGAAGTAATAGCTGCAACAGCTGACATTAAATCTCCATTCTGACTAGCATTGAAAGCCCACTCTTTGAGTTGCTCGAACTTCTCTGTTTCTCTATCAGAGTTCTTAGCTTTAACTACATACTGTCCAAGAGTATGATTCTCTACATTAAGAGAAATATATTGCTTTCTGTCTGACTTGTCATAATAGGAAGTATCTAACCCATCAATCCAAGCTAGCTTAGAATTATTTAAGTCTACGATATATTCATCTTCACGGAACTTATCAAACATATAATTGATAATAACAGTTCCCATTGAACCACGAATAATTGCTTCTTCCGTAGTACCTTTACCAGCACTAGTAGCTATTTGTCCATAACGTTGTGGTGTCATATCTACCATTTCACGTGCACTGGCTTTAATAGATTCAATAAGATTAGATATTTCAGTAATATAACCAGAGATATTAGCATCGAGCATTTTAATAGATTGCGCTTTAGTGCTATTAATATCTTCTGCATCATCGTATGGAAATATACCTTCAGCAGCTATATTATATATAGCTTCTTCTGCATCTTCTCCAAATAGCGACTTAGCTGCAACAAGAATAAACATCTTATTCTTAGCTATCATCATTTCTCTATGATAAGAGAATATATTAATCAGTATTTGGAAAGGAGTAAGTATTTCTACAATAGAGAACTTTCCCATTTGAGGAAGAACTTCTTGAAGTCCACAATATTGCAATCTAGCATCATCGTCTATTTGGAAAGGAATAGGTTTAGCACCACCTGGATATATACCGAAACGTTGTCCTCCAATACGATAGCCTTCATATATCTGTGGTTTATATACAACAGATATTTCAATATGACCTAGTTCAGGATTAAACTCAAAGTCATCAGGAACAATCATTTCATCAACTAAACCTACTTCGTTAATATACTTTAGTATCTTAACTTGGGCATATCCTCTCCAATTAACATGCCATACTTCTAACAATTCTCCGTTCTTTAATCTTAAATCATAACCTTCTGACGGAAATATCTCACCAGTATCTTCTTTATAGTTCTTACACTTTTCAGGAAAATAATAAGTATAAGAATTAAGACTAAGAGTACGAGTAGCTCCAACAGTACTAGGATTATAATACTTAGTTATAAATTCTAGTTGTTCCTCTGTTAATTCATCAGAGAATTGGTCTATTACCTGATTGTAACTCATTAACATTCTACGAGCTACAATATCATATTTAGATACCATTTGTTCTCCATTAGGAACAGGATACATATCAGTAGTAGGAACATATTCTTTAATTAGTTTCTTACCACGAACAGTATGGAAACTATAAACTTCCCCCGTAGTGATATAGTTGAAATACTCAACCGGAATTATTGTCTCATTGTTAAGAACATCATCAATAACTTCTAATAGTTGTTGTGCTTGTGCACTTATCTCATCTATATAATTATCAATAAAGTTCTTTTCAAACTCTTCTGCATCACCTGCAAGTTGTGCTGGGTCAACATCTTGTATTGGTTGTCCTTGAGCTTCTAGTTGAGCATTTTCAACTTGTTGCTGTTGTACTCTCTTTTGAACTTCTTGCTGAAACGCTATCATAGCTCTCTTAACTATATCTTCCCGAATAGCTGCATCGCGAGCCATAATAATTTCAGGATTATTAGCACCAACAATAAATTCATGTTGAGACTTAACATATTCTGATAAATAACGACGAACTACATCATTAATAATATCAAGATTTCTTAGAGTTGCTGGAAATCTCTTAAAGTTCTCCTTAGTAGCATTGTAAGGATTAAGTGTCTTACGATAAAACTCGTCAGGCATTTCTCCATGAAGTATTTCAAGAAGTTGTTCAGTCTTAGTTCTATCATTACAAGCCAGTCCGGCAGCAATACAATAATCTATTGTTCTACCTGCCCAATACTCATCCTTTTCAGAATTAGGGATACGCTGTTTAGGCATATCCCCAAGTCTAACATTTAGCTTTGCATCAATCATAATAATTCGCTTAGTTTAATAAGTATATTAATGTACCAATCAATAGCACCCGTAGCTATTACTATAATAAGCATTAACACGAATCCTATCATTCCACCAAGCAATGTAGCTAAAATATCCAAGAAATCAAACTTGTTCCCGTACATTTTATCTTTAAACTCCATGCCTACGGCAAGACCTACTACTAACATTATTCCTAGCAATCCACATGGAATTGCATAGAGGAAATGTTTTAACCTGTTACTTTCTGTTAACCAACTCATAATTAATAACGTTTACGATTCCAAAAATTTTCTTTTTCTGTTTGAACTCTTTGTCTATGTTCAAGTTGCTTTTTAGCAAACTTATCGTTAGCTGCCCATTCAATACCTCTAACAATCATTTCTGATACACGATCAAAGTTACCAGTATTAGACCATTTCTTTAACTCTAGTACCGACTGATAATCATATATAGTATGAAGAACAAGCATGTCACGTCCGTCTTCAAACTTCCCTATGGGGGAATACAACATTTCCTTCAACATACGCAGACCGTCAAGTTTCACTGTCTCACTACTAATATCATAACCAATAGTATTAACCTTCTTACTATTAATATTAGTGTCCCAAAGATGAACAGGATGATAACCTAGATACTTAACAGCTTTCCACTTCTTAAAATTACTTACTGTTTCACCACGATTGATTTCAACATTAGTTGTACCAAGACAATTATAAGTAACTGCAAAGTAATAACATATTCTGTCTGCCTTTTCTAGTTCATCAGGACGACCATAATACACAGCACATAGTCTAGGACGATAACCATTATATATACAGGGATTCATCCATACTTTAATACTATTATGAGAATGTTTGTTAGTAAGCTCTTTCTTATCTTTATCAATACCAACAGGGTCATAACTAATACTATATATCCCTGGAGGAGTACCTTTAGTTAACTGACCAGTTTTCTTATCTATATATTCAACTTTAATAGGATTAAACCATTTACGAATACAACCTTCGGGGTCTTCATTAGAATGACGAGGAACATTCTTAATATAATCAAAGAAGTCTTTTCTATATACACCGCCAGTTGCAGCAATACGTTCATTAGGAATAAACTCAAAGTTATCAGAATCATATTCTACAAACTTACCGTCTATATAGAAATTATACTTATTAGACATCTTTAGCTCTTGCTCCCATTCATCTAGTATCTCACTACTAAATATATTCTCACTTACAGAACTAAATGATTCACTAGGCATATTAGCATATTGTCCACAATAACTAATAAACTTAGCAAATGATTTACTTTTAGCTTTTTCAATAGCACGTTCTTCTTCGGCTATCTGAAAACCTAAAGCTATATCAGAATTACCGTCATCATCAAGAGATGTAAGAGTAGCAATCTGATTATCATCACCAATCTTATAACCTTCAAGTCCCCAACAATAAGGTTTAAAATAACCACATACTTCCGGTCTACTATCTTTATCCCATACATTTTCAAATGCCATAAAGTTTCTACCTCTAGGGTCATAGAAGTTCTGTTCAAATGTAACCCAACCAGCATTAGCTTTACCAGCAGTACCCCAAGCATTAAGAAAACCAGTAGTAACAGAACCTGTCTTTAATGTAGGTTCAGTAACATCCATAAAATCATCAAAGTTTTCAAACTCTGACATTTCCTCACACTTAATTTCTCCGGCATCTTTACCAACAGCGGCAGAAGGATTATTCTTAGTAGATACAGATATACAAGCACTATTCCAACTGTTATCATCAATAATTGCTGTACTAGGGTCTTTATAACCTAATATAAAATCACTAGCATCAATCTTAGCTATACCTCTTACAAATGGTGTATTAGATTCATAGAAGATAATCTGTTTCTTCATAAAGTCTGATAAACCACCAGACTGAACTAAGAACTTGTTATCACTGGCTGCATGAATAACAGCACGATTAGGAGTAAGATTAATAAAATTTGCAGAACCAATAGCTTCCATATAACTAAATCCACCACGACGAGTTTTATCATTTATAAGGAATAAACCATTATCTCGACAGAACTGTTTAATCAAGAAGTACCACCATTGACAATCTATGAATCGTGGAAACCCTCTTATCTTACGTCCAGTAACTTTACCTTCTTCAACACGAAGTGTTTTAGTATCTAGTTTAAGAATACGTCCATAATTAATAAAGTTATAATGTTCACCAGTAATATAAACCTCTTCTATCTCACCAGTTCTAGTATCCATAAGACAAGGAGCTTTAAAACCCACAAGTCTACGAAGAGTTTCTTGTTTACGAAAGTTAGTATAAGGCATACTATCTACTGCAAACTTAGTATAAACCCCATCTTTCTCATAAGCAATAGCAGCAGGACGAAGAAGCTCTGTATTAACAAATCTCTTATTTGGGTCAATATTCATTAAGAATCCTCCGCTTTCTCCTATCAAGAAATGGTCAAATGGGTCTTTATATCCACAGTCTTTAGCATGTTTATACTTCTTTCCTTTATCTTCTTCCATGTAATACATGAAAAATGGATATTCAGACAATTGCATAATCTATATAGTTATTTTAATAATACGACAACAAGAATAGCTAGCACACTTGTACTAGCTATAAATCCATTACGTTGTTTTTTATATCTCTTAGACTTCTTATACTCCTTATTAAGATTAGTAATAGCTTCATTACCTATTAACGTTATCCTTCTTATTTCTTCACGTTGCTTAGATATAACAGAATCCTGCAAGTAGCTATCTTGAACTTTTAATTCATATAACTTCTTGTAGGATTCGTATTGGTTTTTGTACTCTTCTGAAAGTATTAACTTAGCATTGGCTATTCTTAATACTTCTTTATCTAAGCTCCGCTTCGCTCCGCTATCCCCCATAAAGGAGTGTGATTGCTGTAAACTATCTACCTTCGTCTCTAGTCTCTTGATTCTTAACTCTGACTGGTTTTGACACAAGATATATGAAGCGTTCGAGGATAGCAATACTATCAGTATCACTAATCGCTTTATTAAATTCTTTCTCATACTGATTAGTATTATTAAGAGCATTGAGAATAGAATCTATTACTAGTTGTAAACTATCTTTCTTTGTTTCTATTTCCTGATATATAGTATCAGGAACGATAAGTGGGACTTCTACACATTCCTTATTTGAAACAAAATGGTTGAATACTCTAATTCCAATAAATAGTATAACTACTACTAATAACCCTATTCCAATGCTCTTTAGTTTCATATTATCAAATCTTTTTCTTCTAACAAAGTATAACTGAATACATCTCCATAAATAGGAATGGATAATTCAACTATATTCATAAGTTCTCTAAAATCAGTACCTCTTGCTAGAACCTGACAACCTGCCGACCAACCGTCAACAACAACACTAGCTTCACCTGCCTTATGAATATTAATTCCAAACATACCTTCCTCAATAGAAGATTCATCACAATCCATATAAAAATCCTTGTTAGCATCACGGAATACTTTAACAGGTTTATGCTGAACTAGAGCAGCATACTGTCCTTTATGATAACCTTTCTTAAAACAACCACGATATTGACCAGGAACTAGAATTGCACAACCTTTAATATTAACAGGTTTTTCAAGACTTTTAAATCCTGGGTCAGTAGTACAAGGATAAACAGGAGTATATCTTCTACCATTACCTGTCCAATAATCAATTATAAAAGCATCATTAAACTCATTATTATCACGTTCTTTAGCACGAACTCCAATAAGATTAAGATTATACTTTCCAGTAGAGAAATAAACATATCCTCTACTTTCTAATGTCTTTCGCCAATCAACTGTTCGACATTTATCTATTAACTTAATATTATATTTATTCATAACTTTAATTATTACACAAATAAATTCATTTGTTGTTTCTGACTTCCATTAACAGTTTGATAACGAATATTAAGCATAGTATCTATTTCAGGTTCTAACCTAGATATTTTATACCACTTAGCTGTTTCTGTCTTACTTTCATCAATATGAAAACCGTCTTTAAATCTTTGAGGTCTACCATATTGGTTAAGTATAAATGGAACTTCAATATGACAAAGAGCTAAACCTTTACATGGTAAACCAGTAATAAGATGAACCATTTTAGCATATAAGTTTAATTGTAAACTATATGTAGTTCCATTACAATTAGGAAGACCGCCAAAAGGTGGAAGAAGAACATCTTCAGGTTTATGTACCCATTCATCTGTTTCTTGAACAGGTCTAACACTCTTATCTTTCTTATAATAACCTGCCTGAAATCTAAGACCAGTACGATTAGTTTTCCAATCTAGTATAACGAATCCGTCCTCTCTTATAGGCAATATATCAATAGTACCACTAACTAAATACTTCGGAAGAAAAGCTCCTATCTCTGAATAAATCTTATAATCTCTTTCAGTATAGAACTTAAATACTTTATATATTTCTGGGTATTTGTTTTCGGTATGGTCAATAAAAGCATCAACATCAAGAAGTTTAGTATGACTATCAACAACATCTAAATCAGCAACAGTAACCATTTGTTTACTCTCTTGCTTATTAAGATATTTAATAGCATTAAAGAACTTACTATTTTGACGAATACCTTCTTCAAGGCTATTATGATAAACATTACCCATATCACAAGCCTTGTCTCTTATCTTATCCCATTGATTCTTTATATCTTTAATAGAAGTATTTTCTTCTTTAGCTTTATATTTAGCCCAATAATTAGAATCGAACTTAGGAACATAAGAATGAATAATTGTAGTAGCACTAATATAAGAATTACCACAATTATCTGTATACTTATGAGTAGGTTCATCAAAGTATAACTTCGTTTGTTTATATTCAGATTTTACAGGTATCATTTTGTACTCTCGTATTTCCCCCGTAAAGGAGCGTTGACAATTGTATCACTTACTAATCCTAGCTCTCTCTTTTGAGCCTCTACTTGAGCTTCCAAATCACTAGCATCTTTTGCAGACATAGACATAGTAACAACCTTACCACCTCTAGCTTTCTTTTGCTCTATTTCAAGAGCAGCAGCTTGTTTAGCTTCACCTAAAGCCTTAATTTGATTAGGAATGATATTAATAATACCATTTAGTTTTGTTACTAAGTCAATAACTGGTAAAGCATCTTCGGCTTGTAAACCAGAGTTAAGTTTATTAGTAAGTTGTTCACTAATAATATTTGCTGCACGAGAACTATTATGAACAGCTCTAAGAATACTTTCAAGAGCTTCTCCTGCAACACCCATTTTATCCTCATGGTATCTATCAATAAGACGAAGAATAAGAGCATCAGGATTCCAATCAGCAGGAAGACCATAATTAGTCTTTGCAGAAGCTAATGCTTCAGAACGACTATATCCCATTTGATTAGGTGGAGATTTAGGGTCGGCTACATAAAAGATAACTCCGGCTTCTTTAATATACCGAAGTTTATCCTCACTATTATCACGAAGATATAATTCTCTTACATCTTTATCCTGTATCTGATAAACGTTAGGAGCATAGGGATAACCTTGCTCATTAACACTAATCATACCACTTAAATCCAATGGGGAAATCTTCGCAATCATAACCTTCTCTATTTAATAGATTAATATAGTAATCAGAATCATTAACTGGTTTCATCTTACTAAAGAAATACATATATAGTTTATAACCACGTTCATCTCTACCAAATTGTCTAAGTTTTCGTCCAGCTAGAACTTTATTAAGTCTAATTGTACGAGATATTATAGTAGTTCTACTTTTAAATCTACGACGTTGAACAACTCTAGACAATATAAGACCTCTTCTAAACTCTTTGTATTCTTCGGGAGTAAGCTCTTGCCTTTTCTCTTTCATTAAAGCATGATGCTCCATTGCATCAAGTTTACCTTCATTCGGAAAGAATGAACCGATACGAGGAATTGTAACTCTCCCCATAGTCTTAATTCTATTGACTACTTGACTTTCAATATCATCAACAATATCATTAATAATAAGAGCATCTTGGGGAGTGACACCTAATAGAGCAATAATATCAGCTCTATCAAGCATCAATTCTCTCTTCTCTTTTAAATCAATAGACGGCATCTATTATATTTGTAATAAGTTTGTAGCAACAATAAACTTTTGAGGTTTACCATTAGGAATAAGACCTTCAATAGTATTCTGTCCTTGAATATCAGAAAGACGAACAATCTTATAACCAACACAAACTACTGTTTCAGCAATAGTAGTAATCAATTTACCATTGTCACCTTTCTTTTCAATAGTCGCAGGACTTACCTCATTACCAAGTAAACTAATAACAGAACCAGTACTAACCTTACGGAATATCTCACCACGAGCAATACTTATATTTAAGTCTTGGTCACTACGAATAAATTCAGCAAGATTATAAGGAGTAAGTTCATTACTACGAGGATTGCAATCTATACCAGTAAATACATCAGAAGGAGCAACATATAAGAAACGATTGAGCAAAGCTCTATCTCCTTCTTTAACATCATCACTATAATTAGCTTTAACTAATATAAACCGAGTATTACCAGTGCCTTTTAAGTCAGGATTAATAATTTCACGAAGTTTAGCAGTCTGAATAATAGCAACAATACCAAAATGCTTGAAAGGAGTAATATTCTTAACTCTTTCAGAAACATATTGGAAATCAATTTCTGCCATGTGTTGAGGAACTAGGAAAGTCTCTCCTTTAGTTTTGTTCTCTAAGTGTAGCATAATTACTTTAATTAGATTATTAATACCATTAATTAAGTTGACTAACATTACTGACTGTAATATAACCGTCAGTCATTAATAGCACAAGTATACGAATAATATCTATATCATCAATATCTAACTAGTTAAAAAACCTTTAGAATTGTATTCTCCGTATAATTTCACTTTCATTCACACTAGTTTACAATTATATACAACCTAGCAATCCTAATACTAAGCTAAAATATCAACTAATTCTTACCATTCTATTTTTACAACTCTGTTGCTAAATCTTCAAACTATTCGACAGAATAGGAGAAAGGGCTTACACAATAATACCTGATAATACAATTAATACCATATAATATAGATAAGTCTAATTAAGGACTTAAATACAATAGTAAGACTTAACTAGACTAATAGGACTAAGTATATCGAAGATAGACTTTGGACTACTAACAACAATAGACAATAGATAATAGAAGAATTAGACTTAAAGGACTTAGAAGAAATACTAATATTAGGTCTATTAATAATGAACTTAGGACTTATATATAATATTGTTCTTAAAGGACTTATAGGAAATGATATAAATTCTATTAGTAATGAACTTAGGATTTCTATTTATGAATTCAAAACTATAATAGGAACTATCAGACTTAAAAGTCTATTATAAATATTATTAGTATTAGAACTATTAATAATGAACTTAGGAGAATTAGAAGTGCTGCTATATAAAGAATATCTAAGTATAGTAAAATAAGAATAGGAACTACTACTATAAGACTTATTAGAAGTGTTGCTCCCGGAGAAATATATTTTTTAGTGAGTATATTTTTATCGAGGTGAACCTCCTACCACACAAGCCCCCTACTCTCAAACCAATTCCAATACCCCCGTCAAGACCAAATGACATTAAACATATTGCTATTGATTATTAATTACTAAAATTATAAAGATTATGAAGATTACTAATGATGCAAATACTACCATTATTGGTAGTAATACAACTGTTGTTATACCTAACAGTGATAGTATTACCTCTAATGTTGTTGTTGCTTGTAACAATGGTTCCAGTTATAGAATCAGCAAAGAGTGTTACGTTGCTCTTGAAGAACTGTTCAAAGAACAAATTGGTAAGATTGAATCTAATAAACCTATCATTGTTAAAGAGTAATGGTGTTCTTGGTATTATTGCTAATAGCAGTAGTTATGACTACTGCTACTTATCTATCTATTGTTAATAGACAGAAGAGAGATTGGAGAAAGTACGGTCGTGCAGGTGAAACCTACGACAAGTTTTGTTCACGTTATTACACTAGATACGTATGAGACAGGAAATGTTAGCGTTCGTAAGAGAACGCATACAATGGTTAGTAGATAACCGTGTTAGGCACAATGTTAGTGCTCATGATTTTGCTTGTGAGATTACTAATTTACATAACTTATTAGTATGAGTCCTCGTGATTAGATTAAACTGGTACACTTGGCATTAAGTATGCTAGGTGTGCCAGTATTCATACATCTAAGTTACATTAAATTGTATGATAACCATGTGAATAGTTTCTTAATACTATTGGTTGTACTAGTATTGATACTAGACATAAATAATATAGTAAAAGAACTATTGAACTAGTCAAACCAAATGACTATAAACATATTGCAGTTACTATCAAACCAAATGACTATAAACATATTGCCATTGTGTGTGTGGTTAGGATGCACATTGGTTGAACAGTTGCTAACCGATTTATAACATTTAATTTATTTGTATTATGGGAACAAGAGTTAATGATGCAGCTAGAAAAGCTGCCGAAGAAGCCGCTAAGAAAGCTGCCGAAGAAGCTAAAGCTAACGCTAATGATGATGCTAGTAATGATGCTAGTAATGATGCTAACGCTAATGATGATGCACGTATCGTTGATTTGTCCGAGTATCACGGAAAGGAAGCAGACGATATTACTCGTCTGTTGCTTGACCGTCCTGATTTCGAGAATCACGATAGCTTGATGATTACTAATATCATTGATAATAGTAGTCGTTATGCAGGTTCTCTTACGGTTGTTGTTAATCGCAATCTTCCACAGTTTGTGAAAGACGCTGCTAGTGGTACTTATGTCGAGTCTACAACTCGTAATATCTTTACCACTCGTATTCAGCTTAATGCGATTCTCAAGGGTCAGGGCGAGCCAATGCTGGCTAATGCTGTTATGACAGCACCGTTGTCAGTGTTGTTAGTGTTGTTCAAGAAGGCACGTATTAGCGTGCTTGGACACGTACTTGCACAAGGTGAGATATTCGTTAATCCGTATGCTTCTAAAATGGCACGTGAAGAGCATGTTAATGAACACGACCGTTACGAATATTTCCCGTATGAGTTGTCAATGCGTACGTTGTCTTTGCAAGACGAAATCTTCATTGGAGAAGTTCTTGCCAAGTATCAACCTGATGCAGAGGGTGCTGCTTAACCAGTTACGTAGGAGAGGGAAACCTCTCCTACTAAACTAAGAATACACCATTCGGCACGTGTTCAAGAATACTACCGACTTGTGCTTGAAGAATACTACCGACTTGTGCTCGCCATCCGGCACAGCCGTCAGGCAAAGCCACTAAGGATTGGAAACGACACTAGTCACCTGATAAGCGAAATGCTACAACTGATAAGCGAAGCCAACCAACTGATAAGCTAAAACCCTTGCGAAACAACATCAAAACTCTAAGGGTCGCAGCAGCTCCACGTTAGCCAAGAGTAATGGACTACCGGTAGAGTTAGAAAATCTGATACAAAATCAGATACGTCTATATTATATATATATATATTATATACGTAGTATATAATATAATAATATATATATATATAGGGGTCGAAAAGACCGTCCGCAAGGTCGATGACTATTGTCGCAGACAATAGGAAGAAGCTCATACAATAACAACAGTATTATTAACAACAGTATTATTAACAACAATAGTATCAACAACAGTAGTATCAACAACAGTAGTATGAATAGTATGAATAGTATG
>ERZ1673704.133-NODE-133-length-83822-cov-11.597407_pt1 | contig 83822 bp, 81 predicted proteins | sample MGYA00580234_ERZ1673704 | MGnify/ENA primary metagenome ERZ1673704 (study PRJEB41218, sample SAMN15661757) | gut metagenome | host: Homo sapiens | place: Canada: London | collected 2015-08-20/2019-03-30 | study: EMG produced TPA metagenomics assembly of...
CCGCAGCCGCCGGAGCGGTGCTTAAGCCGTAAGGCGGGAATTATGCGGTGTTGCCCTAAATGTTCGGAAAGGAGCACACCCATGGGAACCGTTTTCAATAAAAAGGAGCTTTTGGTCCTCTTGCAGGATTTTCACTGCCTTACGGGGCTGCGCTCCGCCGTTTTTGATTCGTATGGAATCGAAGTGCTTGCCTATCCGCCGGAACTGCCAGCTTATTGCCGCTTGATCCGCAGCGTGCCTGATGGCAAGACCGGCTGTTACCTGTGTGACCAGGCGGCTTGCCGCAAGGCAACGCGGCAAAAGCAGACGATCATCTACCCCTGCCATGCGGGGTTGATCGAAGTGATCACGCCGGTCCAGATCGATGGTGCTGTTGTGGGCTTTTTGCTGTTGAGCCACATTGTACAGGGGGCCGATGAGCAGAGCGAGTGGAGCTATGCGCAAAAATGCTGCTCGGCTTACGCAATTGATAAAACGGCACTGCAAAAAGCCTATAATGCCTTGCAGCGCACGCCCTATCCGGTGCTGAAATCAGCAGCGGATCTGCTGGCTTTGGCGGCGGCTGCATTGTACCAAAAAGGGCTGACGCGGCTGGCAGCGGGCAGTGCGCAGGAAAAGCTGAGCCGCTACCTGGCGGAACATCTGGATGAGACATTGACAAACGAAACGATCTGCCGTGATCTTTCGTTAAGCCGTACCGGACTGTACTATCTTTCCCGGCAGCTTTATGGCTGCGGCATCAACGAGCAGATCACGCACCTGCGCATCCAAAAGGCAATGAAGCTTCTTTGCGATACGAATCTGTCCAATGCACAGATCTGCCAGCAGATCGGATTCCTGGATGACAATTACTTTTATCGTGTTTTCCGTAAACAAACCGGTCTGACACCACGCCAGTACCGTGATTCTATCTTAGCAGATACAGCAAAGACTGAGTAGAGACGATTGTTTTCAATACTGGATTATTGTTCAAACAATTCTGAGGGAAGCGGCAATATTGAATTGTGGCCGGTGACGTGCTATAATAAACCCACATACGGTAAGTCGGCACGGCGCAATTTTGACCGCTGCCTTACGGAAAATTCGCAGCTGCGGAGTATAAACTGCTATGAAAAAATATAAGATCGCGGTGGCCGGGACCGGCTATGTGGGGCTTTCGATTGCCACGCTGCTTTCCCAGCACCATCATGTGACGGCGGTGGATATCCTGCCGGAAAAGGTCGCATTGATCAACGCGCGCAAATCGCCGATCCGGGATGATTACATCGAGAAATATCTGGCTGAGAAGGAGCTGGATCTGACCGCTACGCTGGACGCAAAGGAAGCCTACGCCGATGCGGACTTTGTGGTCATTGCTGCACCCACCAACTACGACAGCCAGACCCAGCACTTTGACACCTCTGCAGTGGAGGCAGTCATCCGCCTTGTCACGGAGGTCAATCCAAATGCCGTCATGGTCATCAAATCGACGATTCCCGTGGGCTACACGGTGTCGGTGCGGGAAAGGCTCGGCAGCCGGAACATCCTGTTCAGCCCGGAATTTCTGCGGGAGTCCAAGGCCCTGTATGACAACCTCTACCCGTCCCGCATCATCGTCGGCACCGACCCGGAGGATGCGCACCTTGTCGCAGCCGCCCACGAATTTGCGGCACTGCTGCAGGAGGGGGCCATCAAGGAGAACATTGATACGCTCTTCATGGGCTTTACCGAGGCCGAGGCCGTCAAGCTGTTCGCCAACACCTATCTGGCGCTGCGCGTTGCCTATTTCAATGAGCTGGATACCTACGCGGAGAGCAAGGGCCTGAACACGAAGCAGATCATTGACGGCGTATGTCTTGACCCGCGCATCGGCAGCCATTACAATAACCCCAGCTTCGGCTACGGCGGCTACTGCCTGCCCAAGGACACGAAGCAGCTGCTGGCAAACTACGCCGATGTGCCGGAAAATCTCATCGAGGCCATTGTGGAGTCCAACCGCACCCGTAAGGACTTCATCGCTGACCGCGTGCTGAAGCTGGCCGGGTACTACGGCTACGATCAGGAAAATGAGTTTGACGAAAGCCGCGAAAGGCCCGTCACGATCGGCGTCTACCGCCTGACGATGAAGAGCAACAGCGACAACTTCCGCCAAAGCTCGATTCAGGGTGTCATGAAGCGCATCAAGGCCAAGGGCGCACAGGTCATCATCTATGAGCCTACGCTGGAGGACGGCAAGACCTTCTTCGGTTCGGCAGTGGTCAACGATCTGGACAAATTCAAGCGGCAGAGTCAGGCCATTCTGGCCAACCGCTACGATGCCTGCCTCAACGATGTGCAGGACAAGGTCTACACAAGAGATCTATTCGGCAGAGACTGAAACGCCTTTCTGCCGCTTTTTGACAGTGGAGTAAGGCTCTCAATGCCATTACCGCACAATATCCCTGTGACTTTTAAAGAGAGGAACACCTGTTATATGAAATATGATTATCTGGTAGTCGGCTCCGGTCTGTACGGTGCCATCTTCGCCCATGAGGCCAAGGTCCACGGCAAATCCGTGCTGGTCGTGGATAAGCGCCCCAACATTGCGGGCAACATTTATACCGAGAACATCGAGGGTATTAACGTCCATAAGTATGGTGCGCACATTTTCCACACCAACAACAAAAAGGTCTGGAACTATATCACCCGGTTTGCCGAGTTCAACCGCTTTACAAACTCTCCCGTTGCTAACTATAAGGGTGAGCTGTATTCGCTGCCCTTCAACATGTATACCTTTAATAAAATGTGGGGCGTCGTCACACCGGAGGAGGCAGCCGCCAAAATTGAGGAGCAGCGCCGTGAGATCACCCACGAGCCGCAGAACCTTGAGGAGCAGGCCATCTCCCTTGTGGGCCGCGACATTTATGAAAAGCTCATCAAGGGCTACACCGAAAAGCAGTGGGGCCGCGATTGCAAGGACCTGCCGGCATTTATCATCAAGCGCCTGCCTGTGCGGCTGACCTTTGACAACAACTATTTCAACGCGCTGTATCAGGGCATTCCCATCGGCGGCTACACCAAGATGATCGCCAATCTTCTGGACGGCATCGAGGTGCGGCTGAACACCGACTACCTCGAAAACAAGGCCGCGCTGGACGCACTGGCTGACAAAATCGTCTACACCGGCCCGATTGACGCTTATTTTGACTACAAACTCGGCACGTTGGAGTACCGCTCTGTCCGGTTTGAGAATGAGCTGCTCGACAAGCCCAGCTTCCAGGGCAACGCCGCCGTCAACTATACGGACCGCGAGACGCCATGGACCCGCATCATCGAGCACAAATGGTTCGAGTTCGGCAAGGACGAGAACGGCAACGACCTGCCCAAAACGATCATCAGCCGCGAGTATTCCTCTGAGTGGAAGCCCGGTGACGAGCCGTATTACCCCGTCAACGATGCTAAAAACGGCGCGCTGTATGCCGAGTACAAGAAGCTGGCCGACGCCGAGCCGAAGGTCATCTTCGGCGGACGCCTGGGTGAGTACAAGTATTACGACATGGATCAGGTCATCGCCGCCGTGCTGGACCGCTGTGAAAGCGAGCTGCACTAAAGTACAGCCAAGCGAAGGCACAAAATCCAAAAGGCAGCAAAGCAGACCCCAAAAGCTAAAATCGGGGTTTACTTTGCTGCCCTTTTTTATTTGCTCAATCCGCTGGCGCCGCTTGCCACAACGCCGCCGTCCATAAGAATGTCTGCTCCGGTCAGGAAGCCCAGCCGCTCATCCAGAAGAAGCGCAAACAAAGCGGCGATTTCTTCCGGCTTTCCGTTGCGCTTGAGAGCGGAGTATTTTTTGAACACATCCGCCTGCCCGCTTTCCAGTGCGCCCATCGGCGTGTCAAAGTTGCCGGGTGTCACGCTTAAGCAGCGCACATTTTTCTCGCCAAAGCGTGCGGCATCGGTCTTAGCAAACCAAATTACAAAATGCTTGCTGATGGCGTAGGCCAGACCCGGGCGGGCGTCCTTAGGGGCGATGCCTGCCCGCGCCACCAGCTTTTTGATGAATTTTTCACGGTCAGTGCGCGCCAGCTTGTACGCACCCTTGGGCATGACAAACTGCGGGGCAAGGTAGGCGCTCATGCTGGAGGTGTCGATCACACAGCCGCCCGGTGCCATGACCTCATAAAAGGCATCGTTGATATTCACCGTGCCCAGCGCATTGCCGCGAAGAATTTTCTCTGCATCGCCCATGTGAGGGCTGAGGCCCGCAATGTGCAATACCGCTTTTACTTCGCCGCATTCGGCGGCGTGTTTGGCCAGCGCAAAACAGCTTTCACGGTCGGAGACATCACAGCTGAACGCCTCAGCCTCGCCGCCCGCACTGCGCAGGTCGTTGACTGCCTTTTCCAGCTTGGACGCCGTGCGCCCCACCAAAATTGTGTAATATCCTTCTTCACAGATGAGCTTCGCCGTGGCAAGCCCCATGCCGCTGCCGCCGCCTGTGATAACGCAAACCTTTTTCATAATAGGCACCCCCTTTTCTTTGTGTCAGTGCAGGGAATCCAGTGCGTGGAGATAGCACTCCCACTGCTGGTCATTCATTTGCATAAGCTTGCAGATAGATTCATACAGCTTCTTCATGCGATTTTTCCCTCCTGCTTGAGCCATACAGCGAGATCATGCAGCGTTTCCTTGTAGGGACGCGGGGCAAAGCCAAGCTCGTTTTTCGCTTTGGAGCAGTCAAAATGGTTGTTGCGCTCCAGATTGTAAACGGCAAACTCGGTCAGCACAGCAGGCTTACCGGTCTTGGCGGCGCGGGCCTCCATCTGCTTGGCGGCAAAATGCGCAAAAGACAGCGGCAGATAAAACAGGCAGCCGCGGCAGCCGGTATCAGCCTTGAGCATCTCACACAGCTCCTTCAGCGAAACCTCGTCATTGGAAAGGATGTAGCACTCTCCCTTGCGCCCGCGGTCAGCGGCGGCAATCGTACCGGCGGCCAGATCGCGCACATCGACAAGGTTGAACGAGCCCTGCATACCGATGGGCATCTCACCGTTCAAAATCTGGATCAGCGTGCGGGTCGTCTGCCCGATGGCGGGGTCGTTGGGGCCAAGAATACCGCTGGGATGCACCACGCAGGCATTCAGCCCGTCCGCGGCGGCGTCCAGCACCTTCTGGGTCGCCATTGCCTTGCTGCGGCTGTACCAGCCGACCACGCGATCATCATCGTAGGGAACAAAGCTGTATACCTCATGGATGCTCTCGCCCTTAGGCAGCTCGGGGATGGCGCCGGTGCTGGAAACATAGACGAACTTTTTGCACTCCGGGTGATTTTTGGCGGCGTTCAGCATGTTTTCGGTGCCGCCCACATTGACGGCGATCAGCTTTTCACTATAATTCGGGTTGATCGTCACCATGCTCGCGCAGTGGATGCAGACAGTCTGGACGCCCGGCTCCACGACAAAGAATTTCTCGCAGTCCTCGGCACTGCAGAGGTCACCCTCAAAAATTTCGACGGCCTTCGGCATAAATTTTACAGCGGGGTCGCCCTTCAGCACAAAAGCGCGCACGGCATCACCGCGCTCCAAAAGCTGTGCGCAGACATTAGTGCCCATAAATCCGGCAGCTCCGGTGACAAGATAGATGGTTTTCATAGCTGTATCCTCCGTTTTCCCGTGGGTTGTTTTTGGTTTCGATGCTCCTAAGGATACACCGCCAAAATAAACCTTTGGTAAACGGGAAGGTTTATCTTTCGTTTATCTTTGCGCTGTACTATAATAGAATAGAACCAAGGAGGATACACGGATGTTTCGTATTTTGATTGCCGAGGATGACCCCAGCACGGCGCGTCTGCTTTGCGCCATCGTAAAGCGAGCGGGCTATGAGCCGCTGATTGCTGCCGACGGTGTGCAGGCGCTGGAACTGCTCGACCACAACCAGATAGACCTGCTGCTCTGCGATGTGATGATGCCCCGGATGGATGGCTTTACCCTAACCAAGACCATCCGGGAAAGCGGCAGCATGCTGCCTATTTTAATGCTGACGGCCAAGGATATGCCGCAGGACAAGCACACGGGTTTTATCGTTGGCACTGATGATTATATGACAAAACCGCCGGACCGGCAGGAGCTTGTGCTGCGCATCAAGGCGCTGCTGCGCCGCGCCCGCATCGTGGATGAGCACAGGATCACGATAGGGGATGTCGAGCTGGACTACGACACCCACACCGTGCGGCGCGGCCACGATGCACAGGTGCTGCCGCCCAAGGAGTTCAACCTCCTGTACAAGCTGCTGGCTTACCCGGAAAGGACCTTTACCCGGCTGGAGCTGTTGGATGAGATCTGGGGCATGGACAGCGAAAGTGACGACAAAACGGTAAATGTTCATATCAATCGGCTGCGCACCCGCTTTTACGATTGGCCGGAGTTTGAGATACAGACCATTCGCGGCATCGGCTACCGTGCTATAAAGAAGGTGTGATATGGCGCAATTTGTAAATAAGCTGCGCGACTGCATGCGCACCGTAAATTTGACAATGCTGCTGGTGCTGAACCTGTTTTTCATCGTTACACTGAATCTGACCGTTGTGACGGTGCTGGTGGTATCGGAGGCTGATCACGGCTTTTTTATTCAAGACGGCAGCGTCAGCATCGGCGGCGCACTGGTCATTTTGTACGCCAGCTGTATTTTGATGGCTGTCAGCCTTGTAGTTGCGATTCGCCTTGTGTTAATAAAGCCTATCAAAAACATCATACAGGCTATGAACCGGCTGGCAGCGGGGGACTTCACTGTGCGCCTGCAGCCCGCCGCCCACGGGTATGAGCCCACCGAGATCCGGGAGTTCAAAGCAGCCTTCAACAAAGCGGCGGAGGAGCTTTCCGGCACGGAGCTGCTGCGCAAGGATTTTGTAAATAACTTTTCTCATGAGTTCAAGACGCCCATCGTCAGCATCAGCGGCTTTGCCGACCTGCTGCTGGACGAGGATGTCACCCCAGAGGAGCAACGTGAGTATCTGCAAATCATCCGCGATGAGAGCAGGCGGCTGGCACAGCTTTCCGGCAGTGTGCTGCTCTTGAATCGTATCGAGGCACAGACCATTCTGACCGACTGTACAGACTTTTCGCTGGATGAGCAGCTGCGCCAGTGCATCCTTGTGACCCGGCAAAAGTGGCGCGATAAGCCGCTGCAGTTTGAGGCCGCGCTGGCCCCCTGCACCTACCACGGCAGCGAAGCGCTGGTAAAGGAGATCTGGCTGAATCTGCTGGATAATGCCGCCAAGTTCAGCCCGGAGAACGGAACCATAAGCGTAACACTGCACTGCGAGCAGGGCAGACCGGTTGTGGCTGTCACTGACCAGGGCTGCGGTATGGACGCCGAGACCTGCTGCCATATCTTTGAGCAGTTCTATCAGGGGGACACCAGCCACAGGACGCAAGGCAACGGCTTGGGCCTTGCCATGGCACAAAAAATAGCCGCACTGCACGGCGGCGCTGTCACTGTGGACAGCCGCCCCGGCAGCGGCAGCTGCTTTACGGTTGTTTTGAAATGAATATTGCCTAATGTCTGTTCAGATCAGCCCGCAGGACCACAGCACAATCCCACCAAAAAAGCGCCGTCCCTTGCCAAAAGGGACAGCGCACGGTCTGGGCTGTACAGCAGCCCAACATATTTATTATACCATTTTTTGCCTGGAGCGGCAAGCTTGAAACTGCACAAATCTTTCGCTGCATCGTTGGCATATCTGCGAATAGACGAATCCCAGGGGCTGTGGTATAGTATAGTCACAGAAAGAAAACAGCCGGAGATAAGGAGCAGACAACTCCAAGAGAAGCTGATCTTCCAAGGAGAAATGTCATAAGAAATCTCCAAAGAAAGCAAGACACCGGCGGTATTTCGTAAGGAAGGAGGCTCAAGTCCAATGGCAAACTTTAAAGATCCTATTCATCACCGGCGGGCCTGGGCCTGCTGAATGAAAAAGCGCCGCATCCGAAGCCGCAGGTCATAACCTGTACAAAGAATATTGAACGAGATGTCAGGCAGCTTACTTTTAAACAGCAGACTCAGGGGCCGTCATCAAAGACCCCCATGCAACATATAGATCAGGATGAAAGAAGGCTGGTTATCATGACTGGTTCCACGCCACCCAACAGAGGGTATCTGAAATCCACCTGATCCATAAGGAGAAACTCCAATGTACTAAGTGTCAGAGGTTGATCCTCAATCTCAAAGCCTGAAATTCTGAAAAGGGAATGATTTCCCATGAAAATAGGAACCAACTCCGAAAAATAACGAATAAAGGTTATGAGGCTATGACTCCAATCATTTAGGTACTGCCGGGGCGAACGAAAAGTTCGCTCCGGTTTTGTTTGTGTCACGGTCTCCGGCTCATGTAGGGCAAACTCAAGCGCCTCAAGGCAAACGGACTTGCATTTCCTACCGGATTTTGTTACTATTATTATATTTTCGATTATTAACAGGATTAAAGGAGATAAAACTGCATGAGCGTAAAAACAGTTTCATCGCAGGCTGATGCTGCCAATCCGCTTGGATATGAAAAAGAAGGCAAGCTGCTTGTCGGCTTTGCCATTCCCTGCATTATCTCGATGCTGGTGACGTCGCTGTACAACATTGTTGACCAGATCTTTATCGGGCAGGGTGTGGGTCTGCTGGGCAATGCTGCCACCAACATTGCGTTTCCGCTCTCGATTGCCTGCACAGCCATTGCGCTGTTGCTCGGTATCGGCAGTGCGACGAATTTCAGTCTCCAGCTGGGTGCAGGCAATGAAAAGCGTTCTGCTGAATATGCAGGCAACGGCCTGTGCCTGATGGCGCTGTTCGGCACTGTGCTGATGGCGGTCACGCTGCTTTTTCTGACGCCGATGCTGAAATTCTTCGGCGCTACGCCGGATGTTTTTCCCTACGCAGAGGCCTACACCCGTATCACAGCGCTGGGGTTTCCGTTCCTCATTATGAATACCGGCATGAGCAAGCTGATTCTGGCAGACGGCAGCCCGCGCTATTCCATGATGTCGATGCTCATCGGCGCACTTATCAATACGGCCCTTGATCCGCTGTTCATCTTCGGGATGGATATGGGTATGACCGGCGCTGCACTTGCCACGATTCTCGGGCAGATCGCCTCGTTCTGCATCAGCATGCGGTATCTCTTCCATTTTAAATCTGTACCCTTCTCACGGGGCTGCTTTACGATTGACGGTGACAGAACACGCAAAATCTTCAGCTACGGTACATCTGCCTGCTTCAACCAGATCGCTATGGCTGTTGTCCAGATCGTTTTGAACAACACCCTTGCACACTACGGTGCACTGTCTATCTACGGCAGCGATATTCCTCTGGCCTGCGCGGGCATCATCTCAAAGGTCAACATGATCTTTATGTCCTTTGTCATCGGCATTTCGCAGGGCGTACAGCCGATCATCGGCTTCAATTACGGTGCTGCGCTCTACCGCCGCGTCAAAAAGAGCTATCTGCTGGCGCTGGCTGTGGCTACCGGGCTTTCTCTGGCAGCGTTTGCCTGCTTCCAGCTTTTCCCGCGGCAGATCATCAGTATTTTCGGCACCGGCAGCGAGATGTACTACCAGTTTTCGGAGCGGTACTTCCGCATTTATATGTTCCTGACGCTGATCAACGGCATCCAGCCGGTCACCTCCAACTTCTTCAACTCGATTGGCAAGGCGCGCCTCGGCGTATTCATGTCCCTGACACGCCAGATTTTGTTCCTGCTGCCGCTCATCGTCATCTTCCCGCTCTTTATGGGCATTGACGGCGTCATGTACGCAGGCCCCATTGCGGACGGCGCTGCCGCCATCGTCTGCGGCCTTTTCACCGTGCGTGAGCTGCGGGAGCTGACCCGCCTGCAGCAAAAAACTGAAAAAACGAACTGAGGCACCTGCAAAGCGCCCCCGCATCACTGTGCGGGGGCGTTTTTCTGTCCCGTTGCGGCTTTAGCGTATGGGCGATATGACGAAAAAATCTGTGCCCGATTGGCAAAAAGGTAGAAAGTGCAGGAAACCGCTTGAATCGCACCGGTTTCTGCACTACAATGGAAACCAGAAAGCTAAGTCGGGTTTCCGCAGGAGGCAAGCGATGGACGAACACAACGAGCTGCGCACAAGACTGCGCGCAGTCGGAATGGAGCTGTTCCGCAGGGACGGGCTGCGCTTTACGATGCAGCAGGCCGCTGCGATGATGCACATCAGCAAAAAGACGATCTACGCAGTCTACCCCTCCAAGGAGGCGCTGCTGCTGGATATGGTGGACGATGCGTTTACAAGGATCCACGCCCGCAAGCAGCGCATCCTTGACGGCCCTGGCACCCTGGCTGAAAAGCTGCGGGCGGTCATTATCGCCCTGCCGGAGGAGTACACCGCGCTGGATCTGCAGCAGATGGATCTTTTGGATGAAAAATATCCCAGAGTCGCAGCGCGCGTGCGGGAGCATCTGGAAACCGGCTGGGAGCCTACCTTGGCACTGCTGGAGCAGGCGATGGGGGAGGGCGTGATCCGTCGGGTATCCCTGCCGGTTCTGCAGCGGATGATCTCCGCTTCCATTGAGGATTTTCTTGCAGACCGCACGCTCGATGCGCAAGGCATATCCTACACGGATGCCCTGGATGAGATGATTTCCATTTTACTGGAGGGGTTGTTGGTACGATGAGATACAGTCTTTGCAATCACTGGAAATTTACAGAGCAATGGAGCGATGCCTTCTGTCGGGGTGAACCTGTTAGCTGTCGTCCGGTGCGTCTGCCCCATACCTGCCGGGAGCTGCCGCTCCACTACGCAGACCCCTCTGACTATGAGATGGTCTGCGGTTACCGTCGCACACTGACCGTTCCCGATGCGCCCCGGGTATTCCTGCGCTTTGACGGGGCCGCCCATCAGGTGGAAATCTACCTGAACGGCCAGCTGGCCGGGCAGCATCAGGGCGGCTACACCGGCTTCACCATCGAAATTACCGACCTTGTGCACCGCGGCAAAGAAAATCTGCTGGCCGTGCGGCTGGATACGCGCGAGGATCCCAGCCTGCCGCCCTTCGGCTTTGTCATCGACTACCTGACCTACGGCGGTCTATACCGGGAGGTCTGGCTTGAAACCTCGCCGCAGAGCCGTGTGAGCGATCTTTTCGTGTACACACCGACGCTGACCGAGGCTGCCGTACAGCTGACCGTAGAAGCACCGGAAAAGGCCGCTGCGCTGCGCGTCCGGCTCTGCAGCAGTGCGGGCGAGATGCTGGTGAGCCGCCAGCTGCCCCCGGCAGAATCGGCGGAATGCCGCCTTACGCTGCCCGATGCTGCACCGTGGGACACCGAGCATCCGAATCTCTACCGCTGCATAGCGGAGCTGCTCGATACCGATGGGCAGGTACTGCACAGCCGGGAAACCTCCTTCGGTTTCCGGACGGCTGTGTTCCGGGCGGACGGCTTTTATCTGAACGGGAAAAAGACCTTTCTGCGCGGGCTGAACCGCCACCAAAGCTACCCCTACATTGGCTACGCCGCGCCGGAAAGCCTGCAGCGGCAGGACGCTCGCATCCTGAAAAACGAGCTGCACTGCAATGCGGTGCGCACGAGCCATTACCCGCAAAGCCAGTATTTCCTTGATGAATGTGACCGGCTGGGCCTGCTTGTATTTACCGAGCTGCCCGGCTGGCAGCACATCGGCGATGGGGCATGGAAAGACCGCGCCTGCGCCATGCTGCGGGAGATGCTGCTGCAAAACCGCAATCACCCCAGCATCATACTGTGGGGTGTGCGCATCAACGAGAGCGTAGACGATGACGAATTCTATACGCGCACCAACCAAATCGCCCACGCACTGGACCCGAGCCGGGCGACCTCTGGCGTGCGGTATCTGGAAAAGAGCCATCTCCTGGAAGATGTTTACGCCTACAACGATTTCTCCCACAACGGCTCAAACGCCGGGGCCAAGCGGAAAAAGGATGTAACGCCTGATTTGAACAAGGCTCTGCTGATCTCAGAATGCAACGGCCACATGTACCCCACCAAGTCCTGTGACGATGCCCCGCACCGGCAGGAGCATGCCCTGCGCCATGCGCGGGTGTTGGACGCCGCCTACGCAGATGGAGAGCATGCGGGCTGCTTTGGCTGGTGTATGTTTGATTATGCCACCCACAAGGATTTCGGCTCCGGGGACCGCATTTGCTATCACGGCGTGCTGGACAGCTTCCGCAATCCCAAGCTGGCGGCGTCCGTTTACGCATCGCAGGGCGGGGAGGAGCCGGTGCTGACGGTCAGCTCCGCGATGGACATCGGTGACTATCCTGCCGGGCAAATCGGCACGGTCTATGTGTTTACCAACGCCGAGCGGGTGGATCTTTACAAAAACGATGTGTATGTGACGACCCTGCACAAAAGCGGCTGGACGGCTCTGCCACACCCGCCGCTGGCCGTGGATGACACAATCGGTGTCCTGCTTGAAACGCAGGAGCATTTTGACAAGGCCAAAGCCGATACGCTGCGCGACTGTCTGCTTGCAGCCGGGCGCTACGGCTTGGCCGGGCTGCCGCTGCGCTACAAGCTGAAGCTGGCGTGGTGCATGGTGCGCTATAAGATGAGCTTTGCGGACGGTGTGGCGCTGTACGGCAAGTATGTCGGCAACTGGGGCGGTGCGGCTACGCGTTGGCGGTTCGATGCCAAAAACGGGGATACCGTGGTAAAGAGCGTCACGCTCTGCCCCAGCCACTGGCTGCATCTTGAGGTGACGCCCTCCGCCACCGTTCTGCAGGAGGGTGACACCTACGATATGGCCGGAGTTCGGGTGCGGATCCTTGATGAAAACGGTAGCCCCGCCGTCTATGCACAGCTGCCGCTGACCTTTGCCGTGACCGGTGCCGCCGTGCTGGTCGGCCCTGCGGCGGCAACCGCCGAGGGCGGCATGGGCGGGACTTATCTGCGCACAGTCGGGCAGACAGGTACAGCCGCGCTGACCGTCTCGGCCCCGCAGTGTGCGCCTGTCATCGTAGAATTTACCGTCACAAAGAAGGAGTGTGCAGTATGGAACTGACAACAAAGCAAAAAGCTGCCTTCGGCATCGGCGCAGTGGGCAAGGATATGGTCTACGCGCTGTCTGCCTCCTATGTCATGTACTATTATCAGGATGTACTGGGCCTGCCTGCCACCTTTGTCGGCCTGATCCTGATGATCGCGCGTGTGTTTGATGCCTTCAACGATCCCTTTATGGGGGTGCTGGTGGCCAAGACCCGCACCCGCTGGGGACGGTTCCGTCCGTGGATCCTCAGCGGCACCGTCCTGAATGCGGTGGTTCTCTACGCGCTGTTTGCCGCGCCGGTGCTGGAGGGCGCTGGCATGATGGTCTACTTCAGTGTCATCTATATCCTGTGGGGCGTCACCTACACGATGATGGACATTCCTTACTGGTCGATGATCCCCGCCGTGACCCGTACCCCTGCTGACCGAGAAAACCTGTCAGTCGTGGGCCGCACCTGTGCGGGCGTCGGCTCGGCGCTCATTGCGATGTTTACCATGCTGCTGGTTGGTGCTTTGGGCGGCGACAGCGAGCGCACCGGCTTCCGCTGGGTAGCACTGCTCGTGGCTGTCATCTTTGTGGTTACCGAGGCAATCTGCTGCGCCAGCGTCAAGGAGACCGGCAGCGCCGAGATAAAGACCGCCACCGTCGGCGAGATGTTCAAGGCGCTGTTCTCCAACGATCAGGCGCTTGTGGTCGTAGGCAGCATCGTTTTGATCAACTCGGCGCTGTATCTGACCTCCAACTTTATCATCTATTTCTTCAAGTACGATTTCGGCGGCACAGGCTGGAAGGCCAGCTACACGCTGTTTTCAACCATCGGCGGTGCGGCACAGATCCTCGGCATGATGGTTCTCTATCCGGTGCTGCGCAAAAAGCTCAGCAACACTGCCGTATTTACGGTAAGTCTGGGGTTGGCGCTGGGCGGCTATGCTGTGCTGCTCCTGCTCTGCCTGACGGGCTTTTCCGGCAGTCTGGCACTGCTCTGCGTGCCGGGCGTGGTGGTGTTTGCCTGCAACGGCATGCTCAGCGTACTGACAACACTTTTCCTCTCCAACAGTGTGGACTACGGCCAGCTCCAGACCGGGCGCCGTGAGGAAAGCGTTATCTTCTCGATGCAGACCTTTGTTGTAAAGGCTGCGTCCGGCGTGGCGGTTTTTCTGACCGGCATCGGCCTGGATCTGATCGGGCTGGCCGGCAATGCCGAGGAGACAGGCCCCGTTGCTGCCCAGAGCGCCGGTACACTGCTCGGGCTGCGGCTCATGATGACCGTTCTACCCATGGCCGTCCTTGCGGCGGCGCTTGTACTGTTCCGCCGCAGGTTCACCCTGACGGATGACCGCGCAGCCGAAATCAGCGCTGCGCTTCACAAGGAGGAAACTCAAAATGGCTGAGATGCATTGGTATGCCGCAACAGACAGCGGACGGTTTGACGGCACGGCAGCCATCACCCCGCGCAGCGGTGCCGTCTGCCTGAGGGCAGAGCTGCCCGCCGGAGTGCTGCAAAATGCGGTTGCTGCGCTTCCGTGGACGATGGCGCACGAAGAAAAGCTTTTCATGAACGGCTACCAAACCTGGACCGCCTGCCCGGAGCTGGGCAAATGGGACCGGCAGCACGGTGTTGAGCGTGTCCCGAAATTTCTTTTGGAGAAATACAGCTTTGACCGTTACGGCGATTATCATTTTGTTCCCTACAGCGGCAAGAGGGGACACAGCCACGGCTTCTCCTACTGCTATTTCCGGCGCGGAAAGACCTACCGCCTTTTGGCCAGCCTGGACGAGGCACCGGGCTATACGATTTTTTCCTATGACAGCCGCACCGCACAGCTGCGCATTGAACGCGACTGCGCCGGGGTACAGCATACCGGCGGCAGCTTTCCTGCGTTCTCCCTCTTTTTTGCCGAGGGCACCGAGGACGAGGTATTTGACGCATGGTTTGCGGCGCTGGGCTGCCGCCCCCGCACCACGCGCAGGCTGGCCGGGTATTCCAGCTGGTATAACCGTTACCAGAACATTGACGAGGCCTCGATCCAGGAAGACCTCAACGGCTGCAAAACGCTTTTCCGCGCAGGGGATCTCTTTCAAATCGACGATGGATGGGAGCGCAAGGTAGGAGACTGGCTGGAGCCTGACCCTGCCAAATTCCCCAACGGGCTGCGCCCGCTGGCAGATGCAGCCCATGAAAACGGCTTTCTGGCAGGACTGTGGCTGGCACCGTTCGTCTGCGAAAAGGAATCCCTGCTCTGCAAAAATCACCCGGACTGGCTGCTGCAGGCGGACGGTCAGCCCTGGTGCTGCGGCTGCAACTGGAGCAGCTTTTATGCGCTGGACATCGACCACCCGGAGGTACAGGCCTACCTCAAGCAGGTCTTTGACCGCGTCCTGCAGGATTGGGGCTTTGACCTTGTCAAGCTGGACTTTCTCTACGGCGCAGCACCGTTCGGAAACGCCCGGGAATCCCGCGCAGGACGGATGCAGCGTGCCATGGCACTGCTGCGCTCATGGTGCGGCGACAAGCTGATCCTTGGCTGCGGTGTGCCGGTCATGCCTGCCTTTGGCATCGTTGACTACTGCCGCATTGGATGTGATGTAGGGCTGGACTGGGACGATGTGTGGTATATGCGGCTTTTCCACCGCGAGCGGGTCTCCACAAAGCAGTCCATCGGCAACACGATTTTCCGCCGCCAGCTCAACGGGCGTGCTTACGGCAGCGACCCCGATGTATTCTTCCTGCGCGAGGAAAACTGCAAGCTGACCCTACAGCAAAAGCAGACCCTGGCCCGGGTCAATGCACTGTTCAGCGGCATCCTGCTTACCTCCGATATGCCCAGTCGCTATACGGATGAGATGCGCCGCCAATACAACGCCCTGCGGGAATTGACCGACCATGCCGAAAATTGCACCGTGGATGCAGACGACGGTCTGACCGTACACTACACTTTGCACGGCAAGCAGCAGGCGATCAAGGTTTTTTGACCGTTCAGCTTTCTTCAAAAACACACAAAATTTTTGCTGCGGCGGCTGATGGAATTGCAATCACAGGGTGAGGGATGGTATAATGTATAAATAGGGTGGTATGCCCTTCCGCTTTGGCGGTATATGTTATATTGTAATAGGTTTTATCTGAGGAGTTGTGGAATGAAGAAAAACGATCTTTCCCCCGAAGCCTTCCGCTTTGAAGGCAAGATGTCCCTGAAGCAGGCACTGCCGCTGGGCATGCAACATGTGTTGGCGATGTTTGTCGGCAACCTTACGCCGCTGCTTATCATCACGGGTGCCTGCGGCCTTGCCGGCGGCGAATTTGCCGACCTGCGCGTTACGCTGCTGCAGAATGCCATGCTTGTGGCGGGCATCGTCACATTGGTTCAGCTGTATTCCATCGGCCCCATCGGCGGCAAGGTGCCTATCATCATGGGCACCTCCTCCGGCTTCATCGGGGTATTCAGCTCGGTCGCAGCCTCGATGGGCGGCGGCGTACTGGCCTACGGCGCGATCATGGGCGCCTCCCTGATCGGCGGCCTGTTTGAGACAGTGCTGGGCTTCTTTCTGAAGCCTTTGCGCAAGCTGCTGCCCTCTGTCGTTACCGGCACGGTGGTGCTTTCCATCGGTCTGAGCTTGATTTCGGTCGGTGTAAACTCCTTCGGCGGCGGCAACACCGCGCAGGATTTCGGCTCGGTCGAAAACCTGCTGCTCGCCATCTTTGTGCTGGTCGTCATCCTGATCTGCAAGCACTCCGGCAGCACCTTTTTGAATTCCTCCTCGATTTTGGTGGGCATCATCTGCGGCTACATTGCAGCGTTTCTCATGGGCCTTGTTCTGCCCACCACGGCGCTGAACGCCGAGGGCGTTGCCTACACCAAGGCATGGGTGCTGAACTGGAATAAGGTGGCTGAGGCCAAATGGTTTGCATTGCCCGAGCTGATGCCGGTCAAGCCGGTGTTTGATATGCGCGCAATTGCACCGGTCATGATTATGTTCATCGTCACGGCGGTCGAAACCGTGGGCGATATTTCCGGCGTTATCATGGGCGGCATGGACCGCGAGGCCACCGACACCGAGCTGTCCGGCGGTGTCATCTGCGATGGTATCGGCTCCAGCTTTGCCGCACTGTTCGGCGTGCTGCCCAACACCTCCTTCAGCCAGAATGTCGGCCTTGTCAGCATGACCAAGGTCGTCAACCGCTTTGCGCTGGCCACCGGCGGCATCTTCCTGATTCTCTGCGGTCTGGTGCCCAAGCTGGGCGCGCTCGTCTCGATCATGCCGCAGTCGGTGCTGGGCGGCGCAGCTGTCATGATGTTCTCTTCGATCGTGGTGAGCGGTATTCAGCTCATCACCCGCGAGCCGCTGACCCCGCGCAGCCTGAGCATCGTCTCTGTAGCGCTCGGTCTCGGCTATGGCATCGGTGCCAACAACGGCATCCTTGCACACGCACCGCAGATGATCTCTCTGGTATTCGGCGGCTCCGGCATTGTGCCCGCCGCACTCGTTGCCATCCTCTTGAATCTGGCCATTCCCAAGGACGAAAACGGCTAAAGTAAGCTTTTCTCAATAGCGGGCAGTGTAAAGCGCACTGCCCGCTATTGATTTTTTGTTGAAATTCAAACGCACAAAAGCACCTTTAGCACCCTATTGACATTTGGGTGCCAGGCTGCTATTATATGACCGAAATATCGTAGAATCGTTGCTGGTGCGCCGTTTTGGCTGCAGGCAGCTTTTTTACGATCCAACGGTTAGATTATTCTAACGCGCATATACAAGCTACCATGCTGCTGCCGGGCAGCTTTTCAAATAAGCAGCAGTTAGTTGATGCAAACCAAGGAGCTGAGCATTACGAAAAAGAATTTTTGGGACAGAAATGCAGCAAGGTATGACCGCTTTATGCGCAAGAATGCAATAGCCTATGATCAATTATATGCGCTGCTTCGCCCTGCTGTGTGGCACAAAACCGTTTTGGAGGTAGCCACCGGCACAGGGCAGGTGGCAAAACATCTCCTGTGTTCTGCCGACCACATTGAGGCTACCGACGCCTCCGCAGCGATGATTGCGCAGGCAAAGCGGGGGAATTTTTCCTCCAAGCTGTATTTTTCCGTGCAGGATATGTTCCATCTGCCTTATGCTGACCAGTCCTTTGATGTTGTCATTGTCTCCAATGCACTGCACATTGTGCCGCACCCTGAGAAAGCCCTTATCGAGTTTCGCCGTGTGCTTAAAAACGATGGCACGCTGATTGCTCCTACCTTTACCCATGCAGAGAATTCCCCTAGGGGAAATCTTCAGGCCCTTGCGCTGAAAATTGCAGGCTTTCCGCTGCACAGCAGATGGACGAGTGCTGCGTATCTGGCATTTTTGCAGCAAAACGGCTGGACCGTTTGCAAAAGTGTTGTTTTGCAGAATTCCATTCCACTTACCTACGCAGAGTGTAAAAAAGTTGAAAGGAGATAAACGATGACATTTTTTGAAAATACGAGAGACCCCAAAGGCTTCGGCGGCAGGCTGATGGTCACCATGATGAACCTTGCCCACACCCCCGTGGCGCTATGGGGGCTTCAATTTCTGCATCTTGCGCCGGACGCAAAGGTGCTGGACTGCGGCTGCGGCGGCGGAGCGAATATCAAACGGCTGCTGAAAAGGTGTCCGCGCGGCATCGTAAAGGGCGTGGATTACTCTGCTGTCAGCGTCGAAAAATCCCGCCGTCTCAATGCAGAGGCGATTCAAAGGGATCGCTGTGTCATCTGGCAGGGCAGCGTGCAGCGCATCATTTTTGCCAGCGATTGGTTCGATGCAGTCACAGCGTTTGAAACCGTCTATTTCTGGCCGGACCTTGCAAAATGCTTCCGGGAGGTTTGGCGGGTTTTGAAGCCGGGCGGCACCTTCCTCATCTGCAATGAAGTCAACGGCGACACGGACAAAGACAAAAAATGGACAGAAATCATTGATGGCATGACCATCTACAAGGATACTGAGCTGAAAGCATATCTTGAGCAAGCGGGCTTTTGTGACATTGCGGTACACAAAAGCAAAACAGGCTGGCTGTGTTTGGCCGCCGTAAAGCGAAGTGACTGTGGCTGCGGGAGGCAGGAGAATGAAGGTTTATGAATTTGGGGCGGATACCGCTCCGGTTATTTTGCTGCTGCCCGGCACCTGCTGCCACTGGAAAAGCAACTTTGGCCAAGTGATCCCTCTGTTGCAGCGGGATTTTCGCGTACTTTGCGTCAGCTATGATGGCTTTGACGAAACAGAAAGTACCGAATTTCCAACAATGCTTGCAGAAACCGAAAAAATCGAAGCCTACATCCTGAAAAACTGCGGCGGGCATATACGGGCCGCCTACGGCTGCTCTCTGGGCGGCTCTTTCGTGGGACTGTTGGCAGCACGGAAAAGCATACATATTGACTACGGTATTCTGGGCAGCTCCGACCTTGACCAATGCTCCAAGCTCGCGGCCAAATTACAAACGAATCTTCTCCTGCCGCTGATTTATCCGCTGATTCGGGACGGGCAGTTCAAAAGTTGCTTTCTGCAGAAGCGATTAGAAAAGTGCTCCGCGGAGAAGGGGGACTATGTCCGCGCTTTTATGGCGATGTTCGGTGCTGCACGCCCCTATGTGACGATGCAAAGCTGTAAAAACCAATTTTATTCCGACCTCATCACGCCCTTGCCGGAGGGAATTGATGTTCCCGGTACGGAGATTCATATTTTCTACGCGCTGAAAATGGGAGCGAAGTATCGCGCGCGTTATCAGCAGCATTTTGCGCACCCCGTAATTCATGAGCAGGATCTGCAGCATGAGGAGCTGCTGGCCTGTTACCCTTACAAATGGGCACAGCTTGTCAAAAGCATCATTGAACAGGGGGTATAAAGTACCTGTGTTTTTGTGTATATACCATAAAAGGAGGCGACTTCATTGACGGAAACTTTTTGGGGGATTCTGATCCCATTTTTGGGTACATCGCTGGGCGCAGCATGCGTATTTTTTATGCGGCGCGCGCTGGGTAATCTGGTGCAGCGCTCACTTGCAGGCTTTGCCGCCGGTGTGATGGTGGCGGCATCGGTCTGGAGCCTGCTGATCCCGGCAATCGAACAGTCGGAGAAGTTGGGACGGTTCGCCTTTTTCCCGGCGTTTGCCGGATTTTGGTTCGGCGTACTGTTTTTGCTTGCCCTGGATCATCTGATACCCCACCTGCATGTCGGCAGTGAGGAGGCTGAGGGGCCAAAAAGCAGGCTGGGCCGCACTACGATGATGGTGCTGGCAGTGACCCTGCACAACATCCCGGAGGGCATGGCAGTCGGTGTGATGTACGCCGGCTTTCTCGCAGGCAGCGCACAGATCACCGCGGCGAGCGCACTGGCCCTGTCCCTCGGCATAGCCATCCAGAATTTCCCGGAGGGCGCCATCATCTCGATGCCCCTGCGCGCCGAAGGGGAGAGCAAAGGCAGGGCCTTTGCAGGCGGTGTGCTTTCGGGCGTGGTTGAGCCAATCGGCGCGGTGGTGACAATTTTGGCCGCGCAGCTTGTGATACCGGCATTGCCTTATCTTTTGAGCTTTGCTGCGGGCGCGATGCTCTATGTCGTGGTGGAAGAGCTGATTCCCGAAATGTCACAGGGACGGCACTCTAACCTTGGCACAGTATTCTTTGCTGCCGGTTTCAGTGTGATGATGGTGCTGGATGTGGCGCTGGGGTAACAGGAGCCCTTACAACGCAGAAAATGCAAACAGCTTCACCCGGCCCGACACAAAGTCAGTCAGAAAAGGTCCAGCATGGTATCCAGATACAACTCCTCGCGGACAGCCAGCTGATATTCCGGCTTGGTCAGGTAGTGAAGCAAAAATTCAAGGATCAGCGCACTGCCAAGGCCGCGCCCCTCAATCTTGAATTGGGTGAAGCCCCTCGGCAGGTAGGTATCCCGGATGGCCTTGATGCCGATAAAGCCGGGGTTCGCCATCGCTCGGGAGAAGCGATACCCGCCCGCTGCGCCGGGGGCGCTGCAGTAATGCTCCGGGCCGGGCAGACCCAGATTTTTGCGGCTGACGGCCTCATAGCAGGCTCTGCGTTCCGTGCATCCGAACCAGCAGCACTCATTGCAGAGGAACTCCACCTTGTCCTTCTGGGACTGGGGCAGCGCTGCAAGTCGGTCAAATGCTCGGTTCAGCCGGAAATCCGGCACGACATAGCGAAACTCGGGCCGTGCCAGCTCCCGCTGCAAATCGTTGAAGTCTGTCAGCACTTTTGTGGTCGAGGATACAAGATACAGCGATGGATAGTTCTTTTTCAGGTACTGCGTCAGCAGCTCAGCATGAACGATGGCGCCGTTTTGCGGGTCATTTTGTTCCTGAAACAGTCGGCAGAGCGCATTGCAGTCCGGGTCTGTGAGATGCTCCGGGCGCAGTAATGAATTGCTGAGTGTCAGCCGCGCCGAGATGCCATATTCACGCGTCAGTGCCAGCACCTCGCGTGGGGTGCGGTCACTGTACTCGACCCGTCCGCCAGCCCATAAGCAGTCAGACGGTGCGCCGTAGATTGAGCCGATGGCGCACCAGTCGTAAAAATACTCCCGATGCGCACGATAAAGCGGCAAAAACGCCGCATACAGGTCATAAAATTCAAACAGACCGGGCAGATGAAACAGGGCTGTGCCCTGGTGAGGTGTTTCCATAACGGGGACCTTTCCTGGCCGCACAGGCGGCCCGATGGGATATATTTATTATACCAGCAATCCTGCCGGAATGCAAAGCGAAGCGCCGCGTCAGCCAAAACAACCGATGCAGCGCTTTTTATCGGTTTATAGGTAATGGCCTTCGGCCTTTTGTGCCAAATTCCGAAGGCCGTTGACGCAGCATAAACAGGTGTGGTACTGTATCCTCAATCGGCATTGGCCGAATGGAAGAAAAGAAAGATGCTTAAGGCAACACCGCACAATTCCCGCCTGACGGCTTAAGCACCGCTCCGGCGGATCTCCGCGCCAAGAGCCGCCGCAAAGCGTCGGTTGCGCTCCGAAGCGCCTCGCTGCGGCTCGGTGTGCGGCACGGCATCTGCGTTGCCAAAATGCTCGATAATACACAAAGTATTATCTGCGCTTTTGGCTTAGCAGCTGCCGCACCTCGCTCGCCGTATCGGCACTTAGAATTATGCGGTATTGCCTTAATAATCATCTGCCGAACGGCAAAGCAACTTTACAATCTTCGGTAAAAAAGCGTGATGAACAACGATTTTGCAGGAATCGCCAAAAAGGCCTTGCACTTTTTGTACAGTCTGCTATAATAACAGCATCACAGAACACGAACGGGACAAAGGGGTCGCGTACTTGTAAAAGTACAGCGGCCCCTTTCCGTTACGCACAAAGGCGTGCAGCACATCACCGTGCTGTGCGCCTTTTGTTTTGTATGAATATCAGAAAGAGGGGTCACACAATGAAAAAGCGTAATCGAGTTCTGGCACTTACCGTAGCAGCTGCAATGTCCGCCAGTCTGCTGGCAGGCTGCGGCTCCAGCGCACAGCAGGGCGGGGCCGCATCAAGCGAAGCTGCTTCCACCGACACCGCCGCATCGGTGTCGGACGGCGGTGAGGATAACATCATTCGCGTCGGTGTTGTCTGTTCCATGACCGGCGGATCCGCTATTTATGGCGAGGGCGCACAGAACGCCGTCGACATGGCAGTCGAGGAGATCAACGCGGGTGATTCCGGCTACAAAATAGAAATCGTCAACGGCGGCAAGGTCGCAGACGATGCTAAGGACGCCAAGCAGGCCATGAACGCCTACAACAAGGTCATGGCCGACTCGCCGGAGGCCATCGTGGGCAGCTTCTTCTCGTCGGTCACACTGCCCATGGCAGAACAGGCCTCCAAGGACGGCATGCTGCTGCTGGCAACAGGTGCGACAAACGCCGATGTGACTTTAAAAGGCGATTCGATTTTCCGCAACTGCTTCATTGACCCGTACCAGGGCAAGATGGCGGCACTGTTCGCAAAAGACAAGGGCTTTGCCAAGGTGGCCGTCATCTATGCAAAAGATGATGACTACTCCAACGGTCTGAAGGACGCCTTTGTTGAAAACTGCGAGGCTAACGGCATTGAGGTCGCCTACGTCGGCGAGTGCATGACCACCGATACAGACTACTCTTCACAGGCGGCACAGGCCGTTGCAAGCGGCGCAGATCTGCTGTATTATCCCTGCTTCCTCGACACCGTTCCGCTTCTCGTTGGTGCAGCCCGCAATGCCGGATTTACCGGTGCAATCATGGGCGGTGACGGCTGGGACGGCTCCGATACCACCGGCCTTGCCGAGCAGTTCGATGACTGCTACTTTACGAACCACTACTCCAGCGAGGATACTGCCCCGGCTGTCCAGAACTTTGTTGCCAAGTACACAGAAAAGTACGGCACCGAAAGCCTGAACGCCTGCGCAGCCCTGTATTACGACGCTATGTATATGCTGGTGCAGGCCGCCGAGAACGCAGGCGGTACCGACACGGCAAGCCTTGTCAAGGGTATGACCGGCATGAGCTTCACCGGTGTCGGCGGCGACATTACGCTGGACGAGAACGGCGACGCAATCAAGAGCATCGCAATCAATACCTACATTGACGGCGAAGTCAAGTGGACCGAGACACTTGGGTCCGACGGCACGGTCGTTTCCAAGGCAGAGTAAGATACAATCGCATTGGGGCGGGGGAAAAGGCCCCGCCCTTTGCGTTTAGGAAAGGGGAATGGACCAGATGACTTTCTCACTGTTTTTTCAAAGCCTGATAAACGGCTTAAACCAGGGCGCAATTTATGCGCTGATTGCCTTGGGCTACACAATGGTCTACGGCATTATCCGCATGATCAACTTCGCCCACGGTGACTTTATCATGATCGGCGCATACACGCTGTTCTACACCATCCCGCTGATGATCAACGCCGGGATGCCCGCATGGCTTTCGGTTATCGTTGCTATTGCGGTATGCGCGTTGGTGGGCGTACTGGTGGAAACCTTTGCCTACCGCCCCGTGCGCAAGGCAGGGCCGATGTCCGCACTGATCACGGCGCTGGCTATGAGCATCTTTTTGGAGAACCTGGCCATGGTACTGTTTGGTGCCAAGCCCCACAACGTGCAGGCCATCTTCAGCCTGCCCACCATCACCGTGGGCAGCGTGGCCCTGCCGCTGAACGTGCTGCTGACGATTGCCATTGGCCTGGGCATTATGATCGCTTTGCAGCTTTTCGTCAAAAAGACGAAGCTCGGCAAGGCGATGCGTGCCGTGCCGCAGGATAAGGATGCGTCCACCCTCGTCGGCATCAACGTCAACAAAATCATCACAACGACATTTGCCATCGGCTCGGGGCTGGCGGCGGTGGCGGCGCTGATGTACTGCGCCACCTATCCCCGCGTCACGAACGATATGGGCAGCATGATGGGCATGAAGGCGTTTATCGCCGCCGTGTTGGGCGGCATCGGAATCATCCCCGGCGCGATGCTGGGAGGTATCCTGATCGGCCTGATTGAAATTTTTGTCAAGCTGTTTGCCCCCGGCTGGTACGAGGCCGTGACCTACGGTACGCTGATCGTGATTCTGCTGGTGAAGCCTTCCGGTATTCTGGGCAAGAATGTCGGTGAAAAAGTGTAAGGGAGCGTGAACAAAATGACGAAACGACGGCTGGCCTCCTACGGCCTGAATCTGGTTGGTGTCGCGCTGCTGTACGCGGCCATCACGCTGGCTTTTACCTTCAACGCCTTCGGCAAAAGCACGACTTACATCCAGGGCATCTGCACGACTGCCTGCTACACGATCATCATGGTCACGTCGCTCAACCTCGTCGTTGGCTTTATGGGTGAGTTCTCGATGGGTCATGCGGGCTTTGTCTCGGTGGGGGCGTATGTGTCCGCCATCGTGTCCGGCGCGCTGGCCGGGCACGGGCTTTCGGATCTGGCGCTGCTGCTCGTTGCAATTCTGGCGGGCGGCCTGGCCGCGGGCCTTATGGGCATTGCAGTCGGCATCCCGGCACTGCGGCTGCGGGGCGACTATCTGGCTATCGTTACGATGGCTTTTGCCGAGATTATCCGCGTCTGCTTCTGCAACTTTTCCATTACGGGCGGCGGCAAGACGATGAGCGGTATTCTTAAGCTTTCCACGTTTGACCGCGCATTCTGGATCATGGTCGTCTGCGTGACGGTTATGTTTCTGTTTGTGCGCAGCCGCTTTGGCCGCACGGTGCAGGCCATCCGCGAGGATTACATTGCGGCGTCGGCCTCGGGCATCAACGTGACCTACTACAAGGTACTGACCTTTGCGGTCTCGACGTTCTTTGCGGGCGTCGGCGGCAGCGTCTACGCCCACTACATGACCGCGATGATCCCCACAAACTTCAACTTCAACTATTCGGCAGAGCTGCTCTCTGAAGTCATCATCGGCGGCACGGGCTCGCTGACCGGCTCCATCATCGGTGCGGCATTCTTGTCCAGCCTGCCGGAGCTGATGCGTGATTTCTCCACCTACCGTATGCTGGCCTACTCGGTCGTGCTGGTGCTGGTCATGCTGTTCCGCCCGGGCGGTATCTTCGGACGCTGGGAGTTCAGCCTGGCCCGCCTGTTGGACGGCATTCGGCACCCCAAGGCAAAAGCCGCGAAAGGAGCGTGAACCCGTTATGGCAGCACCCGTATTGAAAGCACAGCATCTCGGCATCCAGTTCGGCGGCCTGAAGGCTGTGGATGACTTCAACATGGAAATTGGCGAGTCCGAGCTGGTCGGGCTCATCGGCCCCAACGGCGCGGGCAAGACGACGGTTTTCAACCTTATTACCGGCGTCTACAAACCCACCGAGGGTTCGTTCTACCTCTGCGGTGAGCGGATGAACGGCAAAAAAACGCATCAGATCGTCCATGCGGGCATTGCCCGCACGTTCCAGAACATCCGGCTGTTCAAAAAGATGACTGTCATCGAGAACGTCAAGACGGCCATGCAGGGCCACACGACCTACGGCATGGCGGACGCCATCTTCCGTACCAAAAAGTACTGGCAGCAGGAGGCGGAAATCACCGCCCGCGCCAAGGAGCTGCTGTCCGTCGTGCACCTCTCCGGCAAGGAGGATCTGGAGGCCGACAATCTGCCTTACGGTGAGCAGCGCCGCCTGGAGATCGCCCGCGCCCTGGCCACCGATATGAAGCTGCTGCTGCTTGACGAACCGGCTGCGGGCATGAACCCCACCGAGACCGAGGAGCTGCTGGAAATCATCAACTACATCCGCAAGGAATTTAAAGTGTCCGTCCTGCTCATCGAGCATGATATGAGCCTTGTCATGAAGATCTGCGAGCGCATTCAGGTGCTGGATTTCGGCACCACGATTGCTTCCGGCACGCCGGAGCAGATTGCCAACGACCCGCATGTCATCGAGGCATATCTGGGCAAGGATGAACCGGGGGAGGCCGCCAATGCTTGAAATCAAAGACCTGTACGTCAACTACGGTGCCGTCCACACGCTGAACGGCGTATCCATGACCGTGAAGGATGGCGAGATCGTCTCGCTGATTGGGGCGAACGGCGCAGGAAAAACAACGACTCTGCGCACGATAACCGGTCTGGAAAAGGCGACCAGCGGCTCCATCACCTTCGACGGGCACGACCTGCGCAAGATCGAACCCAGCAAAATCATCACGCTGAAACTGGCCCATGTGCCGGAAGGGCGGCACATCTTCCCCCAGATGACGGTGGAAGAAAACCTCGAGATGGGCGCTTTTACCGACCAAACCGACATGGCCAGAACGATGGCCGATGTCTACGAGCGTTTTCCCCGCTTAAAAGAGCGCAAGCGCCAGCTGGCTGGCACGCTCTCCGGCGGTGAGCAGCAGATGCTGGCCGTGGGCCGCGCTCTGATGGGAAAGCCGAAGATGATTTTGATGGATGAGCCGTCCATGGGTCTGTCCCCGCTGTTGGTAAAGGAAATTTTTGCCATCATCCGGGAGGTAAACAAGCAGGGCATTACGATTCTGCTGGTGGAGCAGAACGCCAAGATGGCGCTGGCCATCTCTGACCGTGCCTACGTGCTGGAAACCGGCACCATCACGCTTTCTGGCGATGCGCAGGAGCTGCTGAACGACACTCGCGTCAAAAAAGCCTATTTGGGGCAGTAAGGAGGAAGTGTTATGTATCCGAACTATCCCTACTTTGCCGTGGCCATTACCCGCACCTGCGGGTCGGGCGGCGGCAGTTACATCGGCAAAAAGCTGGCGCAGGATTTTGATATTGATCTGTATGACCGCAAACTGCTGCGCCTGGCAGCCGAGGACAGCGGCATCAATGAAAAAATCTTTGCCGCCGCCGATGAAAACACCAAAAAAACGCTGCTATACCGTGTTTCGCGGCATATCTACGACGGCAGCGTCATCCCGCCGGAGAGCGGCAATTTCATCAGCGACCAGAACCTTTTCAACTATCAGGCCAAGGTCCTGCGGGAGCTGCTGAACGAGGAAAGCTACATCTGCGTGGGCCGCGCGGCGGATTTTGTGCTGAAAGACAAACCCAATGTGCTGACCGTCTACATCGACGCGCCCTATGAGGACCGCATTGAGCGGGAGATGAAGCTCCAGGGCATCGGACGCAGCCAGGCCATCCACTACATTGATAAGCTCGACCACTATCGGGAAAGTTACTACAAGTATCATACGGGCCGCCAGTGGAAGCGTGTGGAAAATTACGACCTCTGCCTGGACAGCGCGGCGATTGGGTTGGATAACTGCGTGGAGGTCATCAAGAAAGTTATTGAACTGAAATTTGGGGTAAAGTGCCCGCGGTAAAAAGCAACAGGGGAGGAAAGACTTATGGAAGCACTGGCCTATTATGACGGAAAAATCGGCACACCGGAGGAACTGACAGTTCCCTTCAATGATCGTGTGCATTTTTTCGGTGACGGTGTATACGACGCCACTGTCGGCGCAAACGGCAAGGTCTACCTGATGCAGGACCACCTTGACCGCTTTTACACCAGCGCCAGGGCATTGGATATCCACATCCCGATGCCGAAAGACGAGCTTGGCAGACTGCTGACCGACCTGCTGGCCAAAGTAGACGGTACAACGCATTTTGTTTACTGGCAGGTCACCCGCGGCGTCGAGACCCGCAACCACGTCTACGCCGAGGACCTGCCCGGCAAGCTGTGGGTGTCCATCCGCCAGAACCATTTGAACGACCCGGATGTGCCCATCAAGCTCAACACCGAGGAAGACACACGCTTTTATCACTGCAACATCAAGACGCTGAACCTGCTGCCCAGCGTCGCAGCGGCGCAGCACGCAAAGCGCATCGGCGTGCAGGAGACGGTGTTCCACCGCGGTGACATCGTGACCGAGTGCGCCCACTCCAACGTGTCGATTCTGAAGGATGGCGTATTTTATTCGCATCCAAACGATGAATTTATCCTGCGCGGTATCGCCAAGACCCACATGATCCAAGCGTGCTACCGCCTGGGCATTACAGTCATGGAAAAATGCTTTACGCTGGATGACCTGCGCAACGCCGATGAGATCATCGTGACGTCGTCCTCCAACTTCTGCCTGCACGCCTGCGAGGTGGACGGCAAGCCCGCGGGCGGCAAAGACCCCGCCACGCTGAAAGCGATTCAGAACGAGGTCCTGCGCGAATACTACGCCTACACCGGCAAAACAACCGTTGTAGACTGAAACGGGGGTGGGAAGGATGACCCGTGACGAACTGGAAAAGCGCAACGTGGGCGAAAATCTCGATGCTTTGATGAATCTTGACCCTCGCGGCTACGGTGTCTGCCGCATTTTGTACGCGGGCAGCCGCGCCTATACCGGTGAACCTCTGACGATGCACGCGGCGCAGGTGCTGTGCGATGCGGTAAAAGAGAACGATCTGGTGTACATTATTACCGGATTCGTCCTGCTGCCGCATAAAGTGCCCGAGATGGACGGCACGGTCAGTTCCATGCTGCTGGCCCGCGCGTTGGTGATGGCGTTCGGTGCAAAGCCGGTCATCGTATGCCCCGCCGACAGCGTTCAGGCCATAGAAAAGTGCGCCGCCGTCGTTGGTCTGCATATCTATGAAGACCTCGACATCGTGCAGACGCTGCCTTTAAGCATGGGGGTCTCTGCCTTTACCAAAAACCTGGCCGACGCCCCGGCCCAGGCTGCCGAGCTGGCTGCCCGCAAGCCCGCGGCAGTCGTCTCTGTCGAAGCCTGCGGCGCGAATGCCCTGGGGGTCTGTCACAATGCCGTCGGGCTGGACGTGACCGCCTTGCAGGCCCGCAGCGATGTGCTGTGGGAAAAGCTGCGCGCCGACGGTGTGCCGAATATCGCCATCGGTGACCTGGGCAATGAGATCGGCATGGGCACGATTGCCGACCACATCAAAAAATATGTGCCGTTCACCGACAGGGGCGAGTGCCAATGCGGCTGCGGCGGGGGCATAGTAAGCGCCACCAGAACTGACAACATTATCACGGCCACCTGCTCCGACTGGGGCTGCTACGGCTTGATGGCCGCGCTGGCGTATCTCAAAAAAGATATGGAGATCCTGCACCACGAGGACATGGAGTCCGAGGTCATGCGGGTGGCGGCACGCAACGGGTTTATTGATATGACGGGCTCACTGCTGCCGGGCATTGACGGATTCAGCACGCGCATGAACGTCGGCATCGTCAGTCTGATGCGCCAGTGCACGGCCTACGCGGTACGGTACTCCCACAAGTCGGATCACTGGTTCGGCCCTGTGTTGGCAAAGCACTTCTTTGACTGACTATTATAAAAGAAAGGGGGCAGCGGTCATGCTGCCGTTTACGGTACACCCGGTTGGGGACTGCGCCCTGCTGGCGGGATTCACCCAGCGCATTGCACCGGAGATCGGCGCGGCGGTGGCGGCACTGAACAGCCGCGTTTTGGCGGCCAAGCTGCCCGGCGTGACCGAGACAGTGCCCGCTTTTGCGTCGCTGCTGGTGGTGTATGATCCGCTTGTGACCGACTATGACACGCTGGCGGCAGCCCTGCAAAGGCTGAGTGACGCTGACGGCGCGGACACCGCGGCGGGGGAGGGGAGGCTGGTCACGATCCCTGTATGCTACGGCGGCGATTTTGGCCCCGACCTGCCCTTTGTGGCAAAGCACGCGGGGCTGACAGAAGCAGAAGTCATCGCGCTGCACACCGGGCGGGAATACCGCATTTATATGCTGGGGTTCCTGCCGGGGTTCCCGTACCTGGGCGGGCTGGACGAACGATTGTTTACCCCGCGGCTGAACACACCGCGCACGGCCATCCCGGCCGGGGCGGTGGGTATCGGCGGCGAGCAGACCGGCATTTACCCTATTGCCAGCCCGGGCGGCTGGCAGCTCATCGGCCGCACGCCGCGCAAACTGTTTGACCCGGAATCGGGTGCACTGCCCTACACGGCGGGGGACCGCATAAAATTTGAACCCATCACCGCGGCGGAATTTGCAGCCCTGGCGGCAAAGGAGGGCACGGCATGAGCATCACCGTACTGGACCCCGGCCCGCTTACAACTGTGCAAGATGCGGGCCGCGTGGGCTATGCTGCCCAGGGCTACCGCAGCTGCGGCGCAGCGGACGGATACGCCTACCGTCTGGGCAATGTGCTGGTCGGCAACGACCCGGGTGCAGCCGTGCTGGAATGCACCCTGCGTGGCGCGGCCCTGCGGTTTGAAACGGACACCGTCTTTGCTCTGACGGGGGCCGAAAGCCCTGCTGTGCTGGATTGTACGCCCGTACCCTATTACGCACCGCTGCTTGCCAAAACAGGCAGTGTGCTGCAGATGGGGGCGGCAAAAACAGGACTGCGCAGCTATCTGGCCGTGGGCGGCGGCATTGCCACCCCGTCCGTGCTGGGCAGCCGCGCCACCGATGTAAAATGCGGCATCGGCGGCCTGGAGGGCCGCAAGCTGACCGCGGGCGATACCCTGTCCATAGGCTCGTGTGATACCGCCGCGCTGTGGCAGGCCATCACAGCCAAACGGCTGGACCGTCCCTTGCGGGACAAGGCTGTGTGCGGCGGGCTGCACCCCATGCGCGTACAGGGGACGCAGATGCTGCCGCTGCTGCGCGCCGTGCCCGGCCCGCAGGACGCCGCCTTTACCGTGCAGGGTCGGCAGGATTTTATCCACGGTATCTATACCCTGACGCCGGACTGTGACCGTATGGCCTGCAAGCTGGCGGGTACGCCGCTGCAGATGTGCCGCGGTGCGGATATTCTCTCCGACGGCATTGTGCCCGGGTCGGTGCAGGTCTCTGCCGACGGGCAGCCCATTGTCATGCTGGCAGACCACCAGACCACGGGCGGCTATGCCAAAATTGCTACGGTGATTTCTGCCGACCTGCCCGCGTTGGCACAGCTCCGCCCCGGGCAGCGGGTATGCTTTACCTTTGTGACGCCGGCCCGGGCCGTGCAGGCCGCCCGGCAGCAGGCAGCCCTGTGGCAGCGGGTAAGAGATCGCTTGTAAAAGAAGGTGCATGTTATGAACTATTCCGCATTTCCCCCGGCTGAGATCCGGGCGCTGATCCGCGCGGGCAAGCTGGATGCCCCGACCACAGGCTGCTGCGACGGCTATGCCCAGGGCAATCTGGTGGTACTTCCCAAGGCGCTGGCGTGGGATTTCCTGCTGTTCTGCCAGCGCAACCCCAAGGCCTGCCCGCTGCTGGAAGTGGCCGATGCCGGGGAGCGCAGCTTCTCCCAATTTGCCCCGGGCAGCGATATTGCACAGGACATCCCGCGCTACCGCATCTACCGAAACGGCGAATTGACCGAGGAAACCACCGATGTGGTGCGCTATTTTGAGGAACGGTCCGATCTGGTCAGCTTCCTCATCGGGTGCAGCTTCTCCTTTGAGTCGGCGCTGCTGGACGCGGACATCCCGGTGCGCCAGATCGAGGAAGGTGTCAATGTGCCGATGTACAACACCAACATTCCCTGCACGCCCGCGGGGGTGTTCAGCGGCAATATGGTCGTCAGTATGCGTCCGATCCCCCACGCGCAGGTGCCTGCGGCGGTGGCCATCACGGCGGGCATGCCCCGCGTGCACGGTGCGCCGGTGCAGATCGGCACGCCGGAGGCCATCGGCATCACCGATCTGGCTCATCCTGATTACGGCGATGCCGTAACGATCCGTCCGGGCGAAACACCGGTTTTCTGGCCCTGCGGGGTCACGCCCCAGGCCGTGGTCATGCACTCGAAGCCGGAATTCTGCATTACGCATGCGCCGGGACACATGTTTGTGACCGACGTAAAAAACACACTTCTGAAATACTAAGGGGGACGTTGCAATGCCGTCCATTGATTTAAACTGCGACCTGGGCGAGAGCTTCGGCGCGTACACCATCGGCATGGATGCCGAAATTTTGCCCTATGTGACCAGCGCGAACATCGCCTGCGGGTTCCACGCGGGCGACCCGTCCGTGATGCAAAAGAGCGTTCTGCTGTGCAAAAAGTACGGCGTGCAGGTGGGTGCACACCCGGGACTGCCGGATTTGCAGGGCTTTGGCCGCCGCAGAATGGCAATTTTCCCCGCTGAAGCCGAGGCCGACGTGATGTACCAGATCGGTGCGCTGAAGGCATTCTGCGATGCGGCGGGCGTACCGCTGCACCACGTCAAACCCCACGGCGCGCTGTACAACATGGCCGCCAGGGATCCGGTGCTGGCGGCGGCCATCTGCCGCGCTGTGCAGGCTGCAGCTCCCGGTGCTGTGCTACTGGCACTCTCCGGCAGCGAGATGGTCAAGGCCGCAAACGCCATCGGACTGCCCGTTGCCAGCGAGGTATTTGCAGACCGCGGCTACCGGGCCGACGGCAGCCTTGTGCCACGCGGCGCTCCCGGCGCAATGATCGAGGACGAGGATACCGCCATTGCGCGGGTCTTGCAGATGGCGGCGCAGGGTACCGTACAGGCCGACGACGGCAGCACCGTAACCCTGCAGGCCGATTCCGTCTGCGTCCACGGCGACGGCCCCAAAGCCCTCGCCTTCGTGCAAAAAATCTCCGCCGCCCTCCTTGCCGCAGGGACAGCAGTTGCAGCATTTTGATTGTAGGCAGAAAGCAAGATGGGGAATGAACCTATCGGAAGAAGGTAAAGCAGCGCTAAGCGGCAGGATCTGTCCTGCGCCCCTGCCGGGGTGCAGGAATTTTTTGTCAATAAAAATACCGTTGTATCGTGTGATACAACGGTTGAATAATTTGAATGCAACCTTGATGTGTTTAGGCAGCGAATCCTGCACGGAGGACGAGCCGACACCATAGCACAACGGATGTTTTCATTCCGGCAGACGTCCGTACAGTTCCATTTCACTGTGCAGCTTTTTGGCCAGCCTCGTGTTAAAGGCACCGGGTTCGGCACGCCAGCACCAGTTGCCGCCCAGAGTGGACGGCGTGTTCATGCGGGATTCATGCCCAAGGCCCAGCAGATCCTGTGCCTGCACGACAGCCAGATCGGCAGCACTGGACCAGATGCCGCGCATCATGCCCCAGTGATAGCCCTCTTTCTTCGTCAGATTCAGGTAGCGCACGGCGCGCGCCACGTCCTCAGGGGCGGCGGTTTCCATCCAGCCGTTCACAGGCTCGTTGTCGTGGGTGCCTACATAGGCAATGCAGTTCTTGGGGTAGCTGTGGGGGCGGTAATCACCGCCGTCACGGCTGTCAAAGGCAAACTCCAGCACTTTCATGCCGGGATAGCCGCATTGCTTCAGCAGGGCAGTGACATCTTCCGTCAGGAATCCCAAATCCTCGGCGATGATGCGCGGGCTGCCCAGCTTTTTCTTTATGGCAGCAAACAGCGCATAGCCGGGGCCTTCGCGCCAGCGGCCGTTCCGGGCGGTTGCTTCCCCGTAGGGGATAGCATAATAGCCCGCAAATCCGCGGAAGTGGTCAATGCGAACCACATCATAGATGCTGCACATGTGTTTGATGCGCCGCACCCACCATGCGTAGCCGGTCTTGGCCATGGAGTCCCAGTCGAACAGCGGGTTGCCCCACAGCTGGCCTGTGGCGGAGAAGCCGTCCGGCGGGCAGCCTGCCACCTCGGTGGGCAGCAGGTTCTCGTCAAGCTGGAACTCCTGCGGGCAGCTCCACACATCGACGCTGTCCAGCGCCACATAGATGGGAAGGTCGCCGATGATGCGGATTTCCTGCTGGTTGGCGTAGTGCTTCAGCGCCTGCCACTGGCTGTAGAACATAAACTGTACAGCCTGCCAGAACGCCACATCGTCGGCATACTGCTGCCGGGCTGCTGCCAGGGCAGCGGGCTCACGGCGCCGCAGCGGTTCTTCCCATTCCAGCCAGCAGGCCCCGTTGTGGGCGTCTTTCAGCGCCATGAACAGCGCGTAGTCGGGCAACCAGAAGTCGTTTTCCTTCACAAAGCGGCGGTAGTCGGCACCGGGCTTTGCCAGCAGACGTTTGGCTGCACAGCGCAGCACTGCGTAGCGCTTTTCGTACATGACGCCGTAGTTGATGCAGTCGGGGGTGCATTCCCAGTCGATGGACGCATATTCCTCCGGCAGCAGCAGTCCCTGCTTTGCCAGATCGTCCAGATCGATAAAATACGGGTTGCCCGCAAAGGTCGAGAACGACTGATAGGGACTGTCGCCGTAGCTGGTGGGGCAGACGGGCAGAATCTGCCAGTATGCCTGCCCGGCCTTGACCAAAAAGTCCACAAAGCTGCGCGCGGCTGCACCCATGGTACCAATGCCGTAAGGCGAGGGCAGACTTGAAATGGGCATCAGAATGCCGCTTGCTCTCATCAGAGAACCCCTCTTTCTTTTGATAGTAAGCAGCCGGGATATCTTTCCTTCACAGTTCACGCACGCTTTCTCCTTCGGTCAGATCGAAGGAGACGATCTCGTGCACGGCATTGCCGGGTTTTTGGATGTTGTGGAGCAGGATCCGCGCCGAACGCCGCGCCAATTGCTCCATATTCTGCCGGATGGTCGTCAGCCGGGGCACACTGTACTGTCCCAGCGCGATGCCGTCAAAACCTGTGACGGAAATATCCTGCGGCACACACAGCCCGTGATCCCGCAGCGCACGAATTGCGCCGAGCGCCATCAGGTCGGACATGGCAAACACTGCCGTAATGTCGGGGCTGTGCTTTAAGAGATACTCCATTGCCTCATACCCGCTGGAAAGCGAGAACCGCGCATACGCATACTGCTTTTCCATGTCAAACGGCAGACCAAGGCGCAGCATAGCACCCTGACAGCCAGCCAGACGGGCGAGACTTGGACGGGAAAGATTGGGCTTGCCGCCGATGATTCCGATGCGGCGGTGCCCCTTTTTGTACAGATATTCGATCATCGTGTCCGATGCAGCCATATCGTCTACGGACACACTGGACAAATTGCGGATGCGCAGGGATGCCGCGCTGTTCGTCAGCAGCAGGCAGGGGATACCCAGTGCCTCCAACTCCGGCGTGAAGTATTCCGGATTTGAGCCGAGAAACAATATACCATGGGGTTTGCGCTCTGTGCAGATGCGTCGGGCCTGCGCAACCTCGTTGGCTTCCTCGTCAATATAGTAGACCGTCGCAACGTAGCCGCTTTCCTCAATGATCTGCTGCAGCGGTTCCAAAATGCCGGCAAACAGCATATTCTGGGTGCCCTTCACAATCAGTGCGATCCCATCGTTGGTCTGCTGCTTCAGATGCTTGGCGTTGGCATTCGGTTCATAATTGTGGCGGTTTACGATTTCCAATATTTTTTGACGGGTTTCTGCACTGACGCCGGGGGCGTTATTTAAGGCTCGTGAGACGGTCCCGACCGCATAGCCGGACTCCCGCGCGATGTCTTTGATGGTCATTTGCCAATCCTCTTTCTTGAAGAAGTGTCAAATTTACCCCTTGACAGCACCGGCGACCACGCCATCGATAATATATTTCTGGCAGATCAGGTACAGCACGATAACAGGCAGCACCGTAATCATGATGCAGGCCATCATGGGTGCCATCTCCACCTTGCCGTAGCTGCCGCGGAAATACTGGATCGCCATAGGAATCGTGCGGAAGGTCTTGATGTCCAGCACCAGCGTGGGCAGCAGATAGTCGTTCCAGACCCACATGGTTTCCAAAATGGCGGTAGAGATCATCGTCGGCTTCAAAATCGGGCAGACGACCTTGAAGAAAATCTGGATGGGATTGCAGCCGTCGATCATAGCGGCTTCTTCAATAGCAATCGGCATGGATTTTACAAAGCCGGTGAACATGAACACCGCAAGTCCCGCGCCGAAGCCCAGATAGATGATGCAGATGTTGTAGGGGTTATTCAGCTTTAAGGTATCAGCGGTTTTTGCCAGTGTGAACATGACCATCTGGAAGGGAACAATCATGCTGAATACGCACAGATAGTACATACCTTTGGACAAGGTGTTCTGCACACGGGTGATATACCATGCGCACATGGAGCAGCACAGCAAAATCAGTGCCACAGACGAAACCGTGATCACTAAACTATACCAGAAAGAGGACAAAAAGTCCATTTCCTGAATGCCATAAATGTAGTTTTTCAGGCCGACGAAGGTCTCGGCGTTCGGCAGCTCAAAAGCATGGCTCGTCGTGATGGCGCGCTCGGTCTTGAGGGAGTTCATCAAAATCATGAACACCGGGTACAGCCAGGCGATGCACAGGATCGTGAACAGAACGGACAGTACCGCGTTGATGCGGCGGTCTTTTTTAGTAGCACCCATTATGCCTGCACCTCCTTAGAGCGGGTAAAATGCAGCTGGAGCAACGAAATAACGACCACAAACAGGAAGAAAACGACGGCCTTGGCCTGACCGATGCCCTTCCACTGGGGTCCGGAGCGTGCGTAGAACGTGTCGTAGATGTTGTAGGCCAGCATCATAGACTGCTTTGCAGGCTCACCGGCCGTCAGCGAGAGGTTCTGGTCGAACAGCTTGAAGGAGTTCGTCAGCGTCAGGAATGTGCAGATCGTCACGCTGGGCATGACCATCGGGATTTTGATTTTGAACAAAATCTGGCTGCTTGTTGCACCGTCAATGCGTGCGGCCTCCACCAGATCCACCGGCACATTCTGCAAACCGGCAATATAGATGATCATCATGTAGCCGATCTGCTGCCAGCACATAAGGATGATCAACCCCCAGAAGCCGTAGGTGGCATTCAGCGCCAGCAGCGACTTACCCCAGGAGGACAGCAGACCGTTGAGCAGGATCTGCCAGATATAGCCCAGCACGATGCCGCCGATCAGGTTCGGCAGGAAGAAGATGGTGCGGAAAGCGTTGGTGCCGTGCATACCGCGGGTGAGAAGCAGCGCGATGGCAAAGGCCAGCACGTTGATCAGCAGGGTGGACACGACGGTGAACGCCGCTGTGAACCAGAACGCATGGGTGAAGGTGTTATCCGACCAAATCATTGCGTAGTTGCTTAAGCCCACAAACTGCACATTTTTGACGGTGGTGAACTTGCAGAACGACAGCCCTGCACCCCAGATAAACGGCCAGACAAAGCCAATAATAAAGGCGATGAGGGTCGGCAGTACGAAAACAGGCCAATAACGTCGAATGGCTTTTTCCATAAGTATGCTCCCTTTGTTGTAATTTTTGTTTTCTGCAAAAGAAGCGGGGCGGGCGAAACCGCCCGCCCCGCTAACCGGTAATACTAGGTAAGGAGAAAAAGCTTTCAGTGTAGAGAAAACAATCTTATGTTATGCAGCAGCGTTCAGAGCGGCCTCGGATGCCCAGCCATCGACGAAAGCGGTGACGACATCATCCCAGCTGCCGGTACCGGCGGCGTAAGCGGTCAGAGCAGAACCGACACCGTTCTTCCAGTTCTCGGAAGGCATGGTGGAGAAGTTCCAAGCCACAGGGGTCTTGCCGGCGGCGGTCATTTCCTTATCGGCCTTGACGAAGACGTTGGGGGACTCGACAGCATTCTTGAAGGGGATAACGAAGCCCATGTCGTTAGCCATGGCCTTGGTGCCCTCGTCAGAGGAAACGCACCAGTACATGAAGTCGAGCGTTGCGTTGATGTCGTCCTCGCTGGCTTCCTTGTTGACGCACCAGTAGTTCTCAGTGCCGGTGCACAGGCCCTGGTTGGCTTCATCGCCGACGCCAATGTAGATGGGCAGCATGGTCAGATCGTCATCGGTGAAGGGCTTGCCGTCGCCGACGAGGTTGGTGTACTCCCAAGAACCATTCTGGAAGAAGACAGCCTCATCGTTCAGGAACTCGTTGCGGCTGTCGTCGCCGGTCTTGCCAGCCAGTTCAGTAGGATCGCAGGTGGAGTTGTTGATGTACAGGTCGAAGATATTCTTGTAGTTGTCGAGATAGGTGCCCTTGATGGCGTCGGTGTTGTCGATGCCGTCCTCCTGATACTCGAAGTAGATGGGCAGGTTGGCCAGATGGGTCTTGTAGCGCCAGTCAGAGGAGCCGTCCATACCGGCGGAGGTGAAGGCAGAGAAGCCCAGCTCGTCCTTGCGGGCGGTGATGTCCTCGGCCACCTTCTTCAGGTCGTCGAAGCTCTTGATGTCGTCAACGCTGTAGCCGGCCTTTTCCAGCAGGGTCTTATTGGTGATCAGGCCGTAGCTTTCGATAACGTAGCCGATGCCCAGCATCTGGTCGCCGTCTTTCAGGGCGTAGGTGTCACTGGTCAAATCGCCTGCGATCTTGGTCCCGCTCAGGTCGTAGCAATAGTCCTTCCAGTTGGCCAGACCGACAGGGCCGTTGACCTGGAACAGGGTGGGCGCATCGCTCTTGGCCATCTCGCTCATCAGGGTGGTCTCATACTGGCCGGAGGCGGCGGTCACGACGGTGACGGGAACACCGGTCTCCTCGGTGTACTTCTTGGCCAGATTCTGCCAGGCTTCGTCCTGCTCGGGCTTGAAGTTCAGGTAGTAGACCTTGCCGGCTGCATCAGTGGTCGCCTCGGTAGAAGCGGCAGTGGATTCAGCCTTGGATTCGGTGCTGGTACTGGTAGAGGAAACAGCCGTAGAGGAGCTGCCGCCGCAGCCTGCCAGCAGACCCGCAGCCATAGCAGCTGCCAGAGTCATCGAGAGTGTCTTTTTTGCGTTCATGTTTTTTCCTCCTTCTTAAGAAAAACAATGATTTGCAAGGGTGTTGATTTATTTCGTCGGAAACGTTTCCGTTTCGGATTGATCTTATAATACACCTTTCCGGCGCAATAATCAATCGTTTTTTTCGATTTACTGCAAAATCGGCCTGATGCACAAATATGCACCCCCTGTTTTTGTGGAAAAGTTCCAAAAATAGTGACAAATTTAGCGGAAACGATTCCGTAGCCGCGCGACAATCTTTGAGAATTGCAGGAAAATCCCTCTATAAATTATTTTTCACCAAAATATTGACACAGCAATTTTGTCATGTTATACTTTCTTAGATTTTGAAAGACGAATCGAGTTTGTAAGAGTTTTTCAAAGCAATTTACCTACGGACCGCCCATCGGGGGCTAAGGCCATACGGACAGCCGGGTCCACTGCCGATCGGCAACTTTGGTTGCCTTATTGATTGAGTTAAAAGCTCAAATTTTATAAGTTGGTTCCTTTACAACCATGAAATTGCACGTTTTGGTGTGCAGACTTGTGAAACGGTCAATAAAGAGTAGTAAAAGTGTAATTGCTATATAGACTCTGACACGCTCAGCCTTTTTGAATCATGCAGGACGCTCTCCCGGTGTGGTATCGGGGGTATTCGGCCTGTGCAAAAATACGCTGGATTCAAACGCAAGTCTGCACGTATGTGCACGGCTTGCGTTTTTTATTTTGCAAGGGGACCGCGAACGGAGGTAAAAATGAACGGAGAAGCAAAGCGCACTCGGCTGGACCAGCGCCGCGCACCCATCCATGAAGCGCTGGAAAACTTCCGCCGTATGCGCGTCGTGCCCTTTGACGTGCCGGGCCACAAGCGCGGGCGCGGCAACCCGGAGCTGACCGCGTTTCTGGGCCAGCAGTGCGTCGGCGTGGACGTCAACAGCATGAAGCCGCTGGACAATCTCTGCCACCCGGTTTCGGTCATCCGCGAGGCCGAGGAGCTGGCCGCCGATGCGTTCGGCGCGGCACACGCCTTTTTAATGGTGGGCGGCACGACCAGCTCGGTACAAAGCATGGTGCTGACCGCCTGCAAGCGCGGGGATGAGATCATTCTGCCGCGCAACGTGCACCGCAGCGTGCTGAACGCGCTGGTGCTCTGCGGTGCGGTGCCGGTCTACGTCAACCCGGAGGTGGACAACCGCCTCGGAATCAGTCTGGGCATGAAGCGGGAGCAGGTGGCCAAGGCCATTGCCGAGCACCCCAACGCTGTGGCCGTGCTGGTGAACAACCCCACCTACTACGGCATTTGCAGCGACCTGCGCGCCATTGTGCGGATGGCCCACGACGCCGGGATGCTCTGCCTGGCCGACGAAGCCCACGGCACACACTTCTATTTTGGCGGCGGGCTGCCTGTCTCTGCCATGGCGGCGGGCGCAGATATGGCCTCTGTCTCGATGCACAAGAGCGGCGGCAGCCTGACCCAGTCCAGTCTGCTGCTGACCGGCCCCAATGTCCACGCGGGCTATGTGCGGCAGATCATCAACCTGACCCAGACGACGTCCGGCAGTTACCTGCTGATGTCGAGCCTTGATATTTCCCGCCGCAATCTCGCATTGCGCGGGCGGCAGGTGTTCCATCAGGTGGCCGATATGGCCGAGTACGCCCGCGAGGAGATCAACGCCGTGGGCGGGTACTATGCCTTCGGCAAGGAGCTTTGCAACGGAAACTCCGTTTTTGACTTTGATACGACAAAACTCAGCGTCCACACGCTGGACATCGGTCTTGCGGGCATTGAGGTCTATGACATCCTGCGCGACGAGTACGACATTCAGATCGAGTTTGGCGACATCGGCAATATACTGGCTTATCTCTCCATCGGTGACCGCCCGCAAGAGGTCGAGCGCCTTGTCAGCGCACTGGCCGAAATCAAACGCCGCTACCACACCGACGGTGCGGGCCTGTTGAGCCAAGAGTACATTGACCCCGAGGTCGCCGCCAGCCCGCAGGAAGCGTTCTACGCCCCCAAGAAGAGCCTGCCCCTGCGCGAGACCGAAGGCATGGTGTGCAGCGAGTTCGTCATGTGCTACCCACCGGGCATCCCGATTCTGGCCCCGGGCGAGCGAATCACCGCTGAAATTTTAGACTATATCGAGTACGCCAAGGCCAAGGGCTGCAGCATGACCGGACCGGAAGATCCCGACATTCTGCGCCTGAACGTGCTGGCCTGACAGGGAGGTTTTACAATGGAAATGTGGTTTTCGGAGTTTCACACCCCCGATGTCAAGCACAGCATCCGGGTCAACCGCCAGCTTTACTCCAAGCAGAGCGACTATCAGCGCATCGACATTTTTGAAACACCGGAGTTTGGCCGTGTGCTGACGCTGGACGGCAACGTCATGCTGACCGAGCGCGACGAGTTCATCTACGACGAGATGATCACCCACGTGCCGATGTCGGTACACAAAAACGCCAAGGATATTCTCGTCATCGGTGCGGGCGACGGCGGCGTTGTGCGGGAGCTGACCCGCTATGACCGCGTGGAAAGCATTGACCTTGTGGAGATGGACCCGCAGGTCATCGAGGCCTGCCGCGCCTACCTGCCCGGCAACGCCTGCCGCATGGATGACCGCCGCGTACATATTTATTACGAAAATGCGCTGAAATTCATCCGCAAGTGTGAGGACGAGTACGACCTTATCATCGTGGATTCCTCCGATCCGTTCGGCCCGTCGGAGGGGTTGTTCACCCGCGAATTTTACGGCAGCTGCTTCAACGCCCTGCGCGCGGACGGCATTATGGTCAACCAGCAGGGCAGCCCGTTCTATGCCGAGGACGCCACCGCCATGCAGCGCAGCCACCAGCGCATTGCCAGCACCTTTCCCATCAGCAAGGTGTACCAGGCGCACATCCCGACCTTTGCGGCGGGATACTGGCTGTTCGGCTTTGCCAGCAAAAAATATCATCCCATCAACGATATGGACGCCGATGCGTGGAACGCGCTGAACATGCGCACCCGCTATTACACCTCCCGGCTGCACGTCGGGGCGTTTTATCTGCCCGCTTTCCTTGAGGAAATGCTGCGGGAAGTGGAGGAACACTGATGCTGCACCGCAATGTAGAGAATTTCATCGGCTGCGACAGCAGCTACCGCACGTCCAGTATCGTTTTGTACGGTGCGCCGTTTGATTCCACCACAAGCTACCGCCCCGGTGCGCGCTTTGGCCCCGCGGCCATGCGCCACGAAAGCTACGGTCTGGAAACTTACAGTCCCTATCAGGACAAGGACCTGACCGATGGGAATGTGTTTGACAGCGGCGACCTGGAGCTGTGCTTTGGTTCCAGCGAGAGTGCCCTTGTAGACATTGAGTCCCGCGCGGCGGAAATTCTGCGCGACGGAAAGCTGCCGCTGCTGCTGGGCGGCGAGCACCTTGTCACGTTGGGCGCGGTGCGCGCGGCGGTGCGCAAATATCCCGATTTGCATATCGTGCATTTTGACGCCCACGCCGATCTGCGGGACGATTACCTCGGTGCGCAGCTGAGCCACGCCTGCGTGCTGCGCCGCTGCCATGATTTGGTCGGCGACGGGCGCATCCACCAGTTCTGTATCCGCAGCGGTGACCGGGAGGAATTTCAGTTCGCCGCGCGGCACACCGATATGCACAAGTTCGACTTTACCGGCCTGACCGAGCTGACCGACTGGCTGTGCCAGACCGATGTGCCTGTCTATCTGACCATTGATTTGGACTGCCTCGACCCGTCGGCCTTCCCCGGCACGGGCACGCCCGAGGCGGGCGGCGTCAGCTTTTTGCAGCTGCTTGGGGCCATCCGCACCGTGACGAAAGCGAACATCATTGGCGCGGACGTGAACGAGCTGGCACCCATGCTCGACCAGAGCGGCGTTTCCACGGCCACGGCCTGCAAGGTGCTGCGGGAATTGCTGCTGGCACTGGAAAAGTAAGCAGCCATCCCTGTAGGAAGCGGCGTCCTCGACACCCCGCGGAGGGGTCAAGACCCCTCCCTACATTCTCAACCTTATTGGGGGAGAGGATGTAGGGGCGGATTCCATATCCGACCGGGAAAGCTGCCGCTGCCACAAACAGGCACGGGCGAACAATGTTCGCCCCTACAAAACATCCATACACATCATACAATAAAAAAATACAAAGGAGTTCCATCATGAGCAAAGTTCTTGTTATCGGCTGCGGCGGCGTGGCAAGCGTCGCCATCTCCAAGTGCTGCCAGGTCAGCGACGTCTTTACCGAGCTGTGCATCGCCAGCCGCACCAAATCCAAGTGCGACGCGTTGGCCGCCAAGCTGGCCCCCACCACCCGGACCAAAATCACCACCGCGCAGGTCGATGCCGACGACGTCCAGCAGCTGTGCGACCTCATCAACAGCTACAAGCCCGACCTCGTCATGAATATCGCCCTGCCGTATCAGGATCTGACCATCATGGACGCCTGCCTGGCCTGCGGCGTAAACTATATGGACACTGCCAACTACGAGCCGGAAAACACCGACGACCCTGCGTGGCGTGCCATCTACGAGAAGCGCTGCAAGGAGGCCGGCTTCTCCGCTTACTTTGACTACAGCTGGCAGTGGGCGTACAAGAAAAAGTTTGAGGACGCCGGCCTGACCGCGCTGCTGGGCTGCGGCTTTGACCCGGGCGTGACCCAGGCCTACTGCGCCTACGCCGCTAAGCATGAGTTCGACTCTATCGACACCATCGACATCCTCGACTGCAACGGCGGCGATCACGGCTATGCGTTCGCCACCAACTTCAACCCCGAGATCAACCTGCGCGAGGTCTCCGCCCCCGGCAGCTATATGGAGAACGGCAAGTGGGTCGAGATCCCGCCTATGAGCATCAAGCGCGAGTACAACTTTGACCAGGTCGGTCAGAAGGATATGTACCTGCTGCATCATGAGGAAATTGAGTCTCTTGGCAAGAACCTGCCCGATGTCAAACGCATCCGCTTCTTCATGACCTTCGGCCAGAGCTACCTTGACCATATGCGCTGCCTGGAGGACGTGGGCATGCTCTCCACCACGCCCATCAATTACAACGGTCAGGAGATCGTGCCCATCCAGTTCCTGAAGGCGCTGCTGCCCGACCCCGCCAGCCTCGGTCCCCGCACCAAGGGCAAGACGAACATCGGCTGTATCTTCACCGGCAAAAAGGACGGCAAGGACAAGACCTACTACATTTATAATGTGTGCGACCATCAGGAGTGCTACCGCGAGGTCGGCAGTCAGGCCATCAGCTACACCACCGGTGTGCCCGCGATGTGCGGTGCGCTGATGATGCTGACCGGCGAGTGGACCAAACCCGGCGTCTACACGGTGGAGGAGTTCAACCCCGACCCGTTCCTCGACGCGCTGGACAAGTACGGCCTGCCCCGCAGCGAGAACCATGACCCGGTTCTCGTGGACTGATGGCGCAGCGCGACGCACGGCCGCCGTTTGCGGCTATCGACGGCGCAGTGCCGCTGGAATTTTCCGCCCTGCCCACGCCCTGCTACCTGCTGGATGAAGCTGCCCTGACCCACAACGCGGAGATTCTGGGCGGGCTGGCCCGTCGTACCGGGTGCAAGGTGCTGCTGGCGCAAAAGGCGTTCAGTAACTACGATTTGTACCCGCTGCTGGCGCCGCACCTCGCGGGCACCGAAGCCAGCGGCCTGTTTGAGGCGCGGCTCGGCGCGGAGGAAATGCCCGGCAAAGAAGTGCACGTTTTCTGCGCGGCCTACCGCGCAGATGAAATGGACGAGCTGCTGCGGTACGCTGACCATATCGTCTTCAACTCGCCCGCGCAGCTGGCAAAATTTGGTCCCGTGGCCAAGGCGGCAGGCAAAAGTGTGGGACTGCGCATCAATCCCGAGTGCTCGACCCAGGACGGTCACGCGATTTACGACCCCTGCGCCCCCGGCAGCCGTTTGGGCACGACCCGCGCCCAGTGGGACGCGGCAGCGGCAGAAAATTCTGCCCTGCCCGGGCTGTTGGACGGCCTGCACTTTCACACTTTATGTGAGCAGGACGCCGATGCGCTGGCCGTGACGCTGGACGCAGTGGCAAAGAAATTCGGCGATTTGCTGCCAAAAATGAAGTGGCTGAACTTCGGAGGCGGGCATCACATCACCCGCCCCGGCTACGACATGGCCACTTTGGAAAAGTGTATCCGCCGCGCCCGGAATGACTGGGGCGTGACGGTTTATCTGGAACCCGGCGAGGCCTGCGCCCTGAACGCAGGGTATCTCTTGACCCGCGTGCTGGACGTGGTGCAAAACGGCGATACGACGGTTGCCATCTTGGATGCCAGCGCCGCCTGCCATACACCGGACGTGATCGAGATGCCCTACCGCCCGCCGCTGCTAGGGACAGGGGAACCCGGCGAAAAGCCCTGCACTGTGCGGTTGGCCGGGCCGACCTGCCTTGCGGGGGATGTCATCGGTGATTACAGCTTTGACGCTGTGCCTGCCGTGGGAGATCTGCTGGTGTTCGGCGATATGGCCATTTACACCACCTGCAAGAACAACACCTTCAACGGTATGCCCCTGCCCGGTATTTACGCCCGCAAGCCCGACGGCACTACGCGGAAAATCGTGACGTTCGGATATACTGATTTCAAATGTCGGCTTGGAAAATAAACTGCGATAAATGCAAAGCGCCCACCGGCAGGCCGTTGCTGCGCCGTATTATCTCGCATTTTCGCATATTTTGCCACAAAAGAAGCTGCTCACTCCGTAGGGAATGAGCAGCTTCTCACTTTTAAGCCTGCCTTCAGGGCTTTTCTTTCATCATGAGTCGCCCGGCACCGGCATTGGCTGACAGGCAGGGGTTATGCAGCGGTCACTTTTTTGCTTCGCTTGGATGGGGGACAGGGGGCATTTTCGTGAACAGCGCTTTCAGTGCCAGCGGCGTGGCGACGCTGGAAACCACGATCAAAAGGATAACCGCCGTAAAATAAACAGGCTCGACAACGCCGACCTCAAGGCCCTTCTGGGCCACGATCAAGGCGACCTCGCCGCGGGTCATCATGCCGACACCGACTTTAAGAGAGTCTCCCCAGTTGAAACGGCAGGCTCTGGCCGCCAGTCCGCAGCCGATGATTTTTGCCAACAGGGCAACGAGAACGAAGCAAACACTGAACAGCAGAATTTCCGGCGTCAGTCCGCTGATGTCGGTCTTTAAACCGATGCTGACAAAGAAAATCGGCGCAAAAATCACATAGTTGCTGATGTCGACCCGGCGCTCCACATAAGCGGCGTCGTGCAGCGTACAGAGAACGATACCGGCAATGTAAGCGCCGGTAATATCCGCAATGCCAAAGTATTTCTCGGCAATATAGGCCATTGCAAAACAGAATGCAAGGCTGGCAATCGTTATGCGCTGCGTATGGGGATTGCGGGAATCCAGCCACTTCATGACGCAGTGGAACACATAGCCGATACCAACGGCAACCAGAAAGAACAGCGCAGTCTGGACCAGCACGCCGCCGATGCCGGTGCCCTCACCGGAGCTGGCACCCAGCACACAGGTCAGCACGATAATGCCGATGACATCATCAATGACGGCAGCGCTGACAATGGTAGTGCCAAGGAAGCTCTTTAAGTGGCCCAACTCCTGCAGCGTTGCCACCGTGATGGACACGCTGGTTGCGGTCATAATCGTGCCGATAAACAATGCGCGGAAGAATTCCGGGCTGCCGATTGCCGAAAAGCCGTAGAATGCGCTGTAGAGCAGCGTACCGCCCATCAACGGTACAAGCACACCGATGCAGGCAATCAGCGTGGCAATAGGCCCGGCCCGCATCAGTTCTTTCAGGTTGGTGCCAAGTCCTGTGGAAAACATCAGCAGCACAACGCCGATTTCAGCAAAAACGGAGATCGTGTCGTTGATCTGCACCAGATTGAGCAGACAAGGCCCAATCAGCAGACCGGCGAGAATTTCACCGACCACCTGCGGGGCCTTGCACTTGCGGGCAGCCAGGCCAAAAAACTTGGCGCTCAGAATAATAATTGCCAAATCACGGAAGATGGAATACATACATGTCATCTCTCTCAATTTACTGTAATCCATCCTTGTTATAGCACTTCTGCCAGATTTTTTCAATAGCTGAAACCGCCTTTTGGAGTTATCGTCGGATATTGTATAAACGTGGTAAACTGTAAGCCAAAGACAAGGCAAAGCACTTGCAATAATGTCCGTAGTATGATAAAATTCCAATTTGGAAAAGTTATAATATGGTTTACTTCATGGCTTACTGCGTCCGACAGGGTTCGGCGGCAAGCGGTATACAACCTATATAATAAGGAAGGGAAGCGCATGTTCCTTTTTTCAAACAGGCATCACCGCACAGGAAAAACGTCTATGAGCAGGGCAAAAGTGTATGGTCTGCTTATGGCTTTGGCTATGCTTTTTATGGCAGGTCTGTGTGCCTGTTCCGCACAGCCGCACTCTGCGGCAGAGACTGCGCCGCAGACGATTGTGGTCGGCATTGATGTGTTTGACCCTTACAGCTATCTGGACAGGAACGGGCAGTTTGCCGGCATCGACGTGGAACTGGCGACGGAAGCGTTTTCACGACTTGGCTATACGCCGGAATTCCGGACGATTTCATGGCCGGACAAAGACAACCTTCTCAGCGACGGAACGATCGACTGTATCTGGTCATGCTTCAGCATGAACGGGCGGGAAACCAATTACCAATGGGCCGGTCCGTATATGTACAGCCGTCAGGTCGTGGCTGTTCGTGCGGACAGCGATATCCAGTCACTGTCCGATCTGGCCGGTAAGCGCATCGGCGTACAGGCAACCACAAAGGCGGAGTCGCTGTTTCTCGGCGAAATTTCCTCTTTGCTGCCCGAGGTCAAGCAAGTCAACAGCTTTGAGACGACAGAGGATATGTTTGCGGCACTGCGCAAAGGCTATGTAGATGCCGTCGCGGGCCATGAAGCACTGGTAGCCAAGTGGACAAATCTGGATGAAAGCAGTTACCGTGTGCTGGCAGAGAGTCCTTACAGTTCCGAACTTGGCGTTGCCTTCGCAAAGGACACCCATGAGGATTTGGCTGTGCAGCTGACCCAAACTCTGGAAGATATGAAGCAGGACGGAACGATTGGCCGCGTTGCAGAAAAATTCGGACTTGATGCAGAGAAAACTGTGTGGGGGGAACAGGGAAAATGAATGAGAAAAAGCAGTCCGGCAAAAAAAGACTGTTTTTGCTTGTGTTAGTTGCGTTCGGCATTGTACTTTGGATCACATTCACGAATCTGAACCGAATTGCACTGCGTCATACATTGGATGAAACGATTGGTTTTGTAAAGATCCGCTTAGAGCAGTACGAGACTGATGCGGCCAACGACCGCGTGAAAAGCCTTGTCCGCCTGCTGGATAAAACGGTGAGCCTTGGCAACGAAATGACGCTGAAGGAGGGTTTCGGCACGCAGGACCTGGACTCTTTTGCAGAGGAACAGCGTCTGACCGGTGCGCTTGTATTAGATGAAAACCTGAATGTTGTCATGCAGACCACAAAGGGCGACAACGCCATGCCGCTGTGGGAGAAGCTGATCGACAGCCCCTATGTACACAATATCGTTGACTATCCAAAAAAGACATACTCGACCCGTCTGGAAGAAAATGGGACACTCTATGATTTTGCCGCGGTGGCACGCGCGGATGCACCAGGTATCCTGATTACCTATATACAGAAGGACAATGAGGATATTGGGGATTTGACGGTGGATTCCCTGTTGAGAGATTTTCCGTTGGAGCTTAGCGGCATCGCTACGATCACGGAGAACGGCAGGGTCATCAGCAGCAACAGCAGCAAACAGGTAAACAAGGCAATAGAGGACTGCCAGGAATTATATAACGGAACCTTCGATGCTGCGGAGGATGGCATTGTACGCCTGAACAGCCATCAGGGCGTCTGGTACGGCAGCCGAGAAAATACCGAGAACTATGCGCTCTTTGTGTTTTTCCCGGCATCTCAGGTGTTCATGACGCGCAACATTGTCTGTGCATCCTATCTGGCCATAGCCGTAATGGTCTTTTTAATGGCACTGCTGTGGCAGACCAAAACGGAAAAAGACGCGCTGCGGCAGCACCAGAAACGTACCGGAATTATCACAGCGCTTGGCACGGCGTATACGTCCATTTCACTGGTGGACTTGAAGAAAAACACCGTTGAAATCGTCAAGAACGCGTCCGATACGGTCAAGAAGCAGAAGCACTTTGCACTGAAACGATCCGTACAGCAGGAGCAAATCGAGAAAATTATCGCGGAGCCATACCGTGAGGAGTATCTCGCCTTTGCGGACATGACGACAGTGGCCGAACGTCTGAAGGGTCACACCTCTTTGGCTCTTACGTCTCAGACTGTCGACAGAAAATGGATCCTTACGCTGATCACACCGCAGCGAAAAGACGCGGACGGCAACGTAACAGCCGTATTGGTTGCCACCCGCGACGCTACCGAGGAAAAGCGGCGGGAGCAAAAGCAGGAAGATGCCCTGCGCGATGCACTGGCGGCAGCGGAACACGCCAATAAGGCCAAGACGGTATTCCTGAACAGTATGTCGCACGATATTCGCACCCCGATGAATGCCATTATCGGGTTTACGGCCCTTGCCACGGCGCATATTGATAACATTGACCTTGTCAAAGAGTATCTGAAGAAAATCAGCGTATCGGGCCAGCATCTGCTCAGTCTGATCAACGATATTCTGGATATGAGCCGTATCGAAAGCGGCACGGTCAAACTGGACAACACAGAAGTCCACCTGCCCGATGTGCTGCACGACCTGCGCACGATCATTCAAGGCAATATCAGCGCCAAGCAGCTTGACCTTTACATCGACACGCAGGATGTGCACCACGAGGATATTATCACCGATAAGCTGCGCCTGAATCAGGTCCTGCTCAACATCGTGGGCAACGCTGTCAAGTTTACACCGGCAGGCGGTACCATCAATATCCGCGTTGAAGAAAAGCCGTCTGCCCGCAGTGGGTATGCGACCTTTGTTTTCAGCGTGAAAGATAACGGTATCGGTATGTCGAAGGACTTCCAGGCGCACGTTTTTGACTCTTTTACACGGGAACAGACTGCGACAAGAAGCGGCATCCAGGGTACGGGCCTTGGCATGGCCATCTCGAAAAACATCGTAGATATGATGGGCGGAACCATCGCCGTCAAGAGCGAGCAGGGAAAAGGCAGTGAGTTTACGGTCACCCTGGACTGCAAGGTTTGTGCGGAATCGGTGAAATATCAGCCGATCCCGGGCCTGAAAGGCACCCGCGCACTGGTTGTGGATGATGATGCACAGACCTGCATGAGCGTAAGCAAAATGCTGCGGGAAATCGAGATGGAAGCCGACTGGACGACCTCCGGCAAGGAGGCCATCCTGCGCGCGATGGAGGCGCACAATCAGGGCGCGGACTTCAAGGTTTACATCATTGACTGGCTGATGCCGGATATGAACGGCATTGAGACGGTGCGCAGGATCCGCAAAGTAATCGAACCCGGCACGCCGATCATCATATTGACAGCCTACGATTGGGCCGACATTGAGGATGAGGCCCGGCAGGCCGGTGTCACGGCGTTTGTTTCCAAACCGCTGTTTATGTCGGAACTGCGCGATGCACTGACACGCAAAGAGGTGTCTGGCAGACAGCCCCTTCTGCCCAAGCACGGCGACTATACGGGCCAAAAGGTGCTGTTGGTCGAGGATAATGAACTGAACCGCGAGATTGCAACGGCCATTCTGGAAGAAGCCGGGCTGAAAGTGGACGCCGTTGAGGACGGCACGGATGCCGTGGCCAGAATGACCGAGGCGGCGGAGGATGCGTATGATCTGATCCTGATGGATATTCAGATGCCCAAAATGGACGGGTACACCGCCACCCGGGAGATCCGTACATTGCGCAGCAACAAAAAGGCAAACATTCCCATTGTGGCCATGACGGCCAACGCTTTTGAGGAAGACCGCCAAAAGGCACTCAAAGCCGGGATGAATGCACATATTGCAAAACCGATTGATGTGAATATCCTGATGAGAACACTGGATAAGATTTTCAAACAGAATCCGTGACCGGGTTTACATAGCGTACAAAGGATCTGTACGGCAAAGCAAAAAAGCATATACAGCTGCGTTTATAGCGAACGGCCTCTCGGCGGTTCGCAGCGCGATGCTGTATATGCTTTTTTCATAGGCAATCTGTCAGCCGCCCAGCTCCACCATGCGGCGGATGCAGCGCCCGGCTCCCTGCATGACGTCCTGCGGCAGGGTGATTTCCTCGCCGCCGCTGCCCTGCAGGCAATGGTAAATGTCCATCAGGGTGGTCAGCTTCATGTTCATGCAGGTAAGCTGCACGGCCAGCGGATAGAACCGCTTTTCCGGGCAGGCATAGGAGAGGTGCTCCACGATGCTGTTTTCCGTTCCGATGATGAACTCTTTGGCATCGGACTTTTCTGCGTAAGCCATAATGCCGGTGGTGGAGCCGACATAATCAGCCTGCTCCACGACCTCGGGGCGGCATTCGGGGTGAACCAGAAGCAACGCCTCCGGGTGGGCAGCGCGGGCTTTGGCTGCATCTGCTGCCGAACAGATGATATGGCGCGGGCAGCCGCCGTGGTAAAAGGCAAACTGCTTTTCCGGCAGCTGCTTTGCCACATAGCCGCCCAAATTGGGGTCGGGGATGAACAGGATCTTATCGTTTTCCAGCGCACTGCAAATTTTCAGCGCGCTGGAGGACGTCACACAGACATCACAGGCTGTTTTCAGCTCCGAAGTCGTATTGATGTACGCTACCACGGCGTAGCCGGGGTACTGCTTTTTCAATTCCTGCAAAGTCGGCAGGTCAAGCTGCTCGGCCATAGGGCAGCCCGCCATGGGGTTGGCCAGCCAGACGGTTTTCTCGGGGCTTAAAATTTTGCAGGTCTCGGCCATGAAGCGCACACCGCACATGATGACCCCGTCAGCGTTGGTTTTGGCCGCCTGCACGCTCAACCCGTAGGAATCGCCGGTGTAATCGGCGACTTCCAGCACAGGCTGGCTCTGGTAGGCGTGGGCCAGGATGCAGATATTTTTTTCCCGTTTCAGGCGCAGGATCTCCTGCTGCAGTTCATGGACAGTCATAATTATGCCTCGTTTTCTTTCTTCAATGCTCCCACGGTTGCAGCGGAGCCAGAAAACCGTGCTCTTTCAGTTCTTTTTCGATCAGGTTCAGCCTGTCCGGGGTGGCTGCCTCCACCAGATGATAGTGGTAGCCGTCGGTGGCGGTGGACAGCACCGTGGAGGAGCTGTCCTCAAACGATTGCAGAAATTCCCGCACGTCCTGCCGGGAACGGATGTCCATCTCGGCGGTGATGCGGCCATAGACCCGGTGGCTGATGCTGATATTTTTGACCCGGCCGCCACAGTCCACAATCAGGTTCAGCTCCTGCCCGGTCCGGTCCGGTGTGTGGCGCACCTTGAACTCCCGTGTGCAGCCGGCGGGCTGATCGGGCTGATCCAGCACATAGCCGCGTGCGGTGGAAATGATCCCGGGGTGTGATGCCCGTATGACCGCCAGATCCTGCACGATGACCTGACGGCTGACGCCGTAATGGGTAGCCAGCGTGCGGGCGGCAAGAGGCGCTCCGGCATGGGCAAGCTGCTGCAAAATGGCGGCGCGGCGCTCGGCGGTGGTCATATCAGGCCTCCTCCTCGGTCAGGGGGCGCAGATGCTTCATGGAAAGATCCAGAATGGGGGCCGAATGGGTCAGGGCACCGCTGGACACATAGTCAATGCCGATGTCCCGCAGACGGGCAATGTTTTCCCGCGTGACATTGCCGGAGCACTCGGTCTTGGCGCGGCCTGCAATCAAAGTCACAGCCTTGCGCATATCCTCATCGCTCATGTTATCCAGCATGATGATGTCCGCACCGGCTTCCACAGCCTCTTTGACCTGCTCCAGCGTTTCAACCTCCACCTCGATCTTGCGGACGAAGGACGCATACTGTTGGGCCATCTTGACGGCCTTCGCCACGCCGCCGGCAGCGCCGATGTGGTTATCCTTCAGCAGAACGCCGTCGGACAGGCCGGTGCGGTGGTTGCTGCCGCCGCCAACGCGGACAGCGTACTTTTCAAAAATGCGGTTGTTGGGGCTTGTCTTACGGGTGTCCAGCAGGGTGATGCCGGTGCCTTCCAGCAGGGCAGACAGCTGATGGGTATAGGTGGCAATGCCGCTCATTCGCTGCAGGTAGTTCAGCGCAACGCGCTCACCGGAAAGCAGGGCGCGTATATCGCCCGTAACAACGGCCAGCTTCTGGCCGGGCTTGACGGTATCTCCGTCCCGGCAGAAGAATTCCACCTTGGCACCGGGGTCCAGCAGCGTAAAGACGCGGGCATAGACCGCCAGACCGGCAACAATGCCGTCCTCCTTGGCAATCAGATCCACGGTGCCGGGGCAGGCGTGGGGCATGACGGCGTTTGTGGAAACGTCCTCCTCCGGAATATCCTCCCGCAGGGCTTGCAGCAGCAACGGGTCTATATGCAGCAGCTGGGTGATCTCATTCATGGTTTTTACTCCTCTCAATAGCGGTCAGGACCTCCTGCCGATACGCGGCAAACAGCGGTTCCTGTTCACGGTATGGGGCCAAATCGGGCTTATCGCCTGTAAAGACAGGCGGTTCTCCGTATAGTATATCATCTGCCGCGCGCTGTGCAAAGACCAAAGATTCCAGCAGGGAATTGCTGGCCAGCCGATTGCGTCCATGCACACCGTTGCAGCAGGTCTCGCCGCAGGCATACAGCCGGGGCAGTGCTGTGCGGCTGCTCAGGTCCGCCGTGATGCCGCCCATAAAATAATGCTGGGCCGGTACAACGGGAATCGGTTCATGGATGGGGTCGTACCCCTCCTCCTCGCAGCGCTCCAGGATGTTGGGGAAATGTTCACGGATAGCCGCCTCACCGATGGGGCGCATATCCTCCCACACATGGTCGGTGCCGTCCTTTTCCATCTGCGCACGGATCGCTGCGCTGACCACGTCGCGGGGCTGCAATTCGTTGGTAAAGCGGTCCCCGTTTTTATCCAGCAGCAGCGCGCCCTCCCCGCGAACCGATTCCGAAATCAGAAAGCGACGGCCTTTTCGGTGGCTGTACAAAGTCGTGGGGTGGATCTGGATATAGTCCAGGTGCTCGCAGGCAACTCCGTGGCGCAGGGCCATGGCGATGGCATCCCCCGTGATGTGGGGGAAGTTGGTGGAGTTTTTATATAACCCGCCGATGCCGCCGCAGGCCAGCACCACCGCCCCTGCCCCGATGGCTCGCGGTTCGCCGTCCGGGCCGGCAGCAATGACGCCGCCGCAGGCCGAGGCATCTGCGAAGAAATCCAGCAGGGTCGTATGCTCGCGCAGTTCGATGTTCTCGCAGCGCAGGACCTCGTTCAGCAGGGTCTGGGTGATCTCGTGGCCGGTAATATCCTCATGGAACAGAATGCGCGGGCGGGAGTGCGCACCCTCCCGGGTAAAGCGCAGGGCCCCGTGGTCATCCCGCGCAAAGCGGACGCCGCGGCGCACCAGATCCCGGATGATCGAGTTGGAGGAACGAATCATCAGGTCTACTGTGGCGGGGTTGTTCTCGTAATGGCCTGCCCGCATCGTATCATCAAAAAAGGGGCGGTAGTCTGCCTCGCCATGCTGCATACAAATGCCGCCTTGCGCAAGGAAGGAGTCGCTCTCGTCCGCTTTCTGCTTTGTAAGCAGAAGAATGCGGTACCGCGCAGGCAGATTCAGGGCGCAGTAAAGGCCCGCAGCGCCGGTGCCGACGATGACTACGTCAAAATAGTCATCCATATTAGCCATTTTCATGTGGTTTCCTCGGTTTCTTCTGTAATTCCAACTTTGACAGTATAGCACCGTTCATTACACGTGTCAAGACACATGTAATGATATATAGTGACACCCCGCCATGCGCAATAAACTTCGGCATAAAAAACAACAGGAACACTGCTGTACATTGCAATGTTCCTGTTGTTTTTATTAGGGCAATACCGCATAATTCTAAGTACCGATACGGCGAGCGAGGTGCGGCATCTGCTAAGCCAAAAGCGCAGATAATACTTTGTGTATTATCGAGCATTTTGGCAACGCAGATGCCGTGCCGCAGCCGCCGGAGCGGTGCTTAAGCCGTAAGGCGGGAATTATGCGGTGTTGCCTTAGGTTGGCCGCTGCAAAGCGTTACAAATCGTTCCGCAGCTTTACGGCACTCCGTTCGGCGATGCACTGCTTTAAGGCGTTGATCATCTTGGCTTCGTCCAGCGGTTTGGCCAGGTGAATATCCATGCCCGCCAGACGGCTGTCCATAATATCCTCGGAAAAAGCATTGGCGGACATGGCAATGATGGGGATGATTTCCGCGTCGGGGCGGTTCATGGCGCGGATGGTTCTGGCGGCGTCCCAGCCGTTCATACGCGGCATCATAATATCCATATAGATCACGCCGAAACAGCCGGGTGCGGACTTTCCAAACAGCTCTACAGCGCACCGTGCACAGCACATGGGTCACATTGCCGGCCTCGTCCCGTTTCTTTGCAACGAAGCGCAGAGAATGCCAACTTCCGTCGCACATGCGGTATTCTGTGGAGATATATTCTTCGTTTTTCAGTCTTTCCGCAAGGGGGGCACATCCAGGAAACGGCGGACCAGGTCGCGGTATTCGGGCACCACGGTGGCATCGCAGAGCTGATACAGCTTCTCCGAGGAACAGCCGTCGTTTCCGGTCAGGCGGTGCGTCTCATCATTATTGGAGATTTCCTCAAAAAAGTCGCGCTGCAAATCAATAAGGCAAAAATGCAATTTTTTGACGGTCTGATATACTATATAAGGTCTACTGCAACACACCGCAAAAGGCAGCCCGCCCCCCTATAGTTCGCTAAAGTTACATTTAGCGAACTTGTGCGTTTCTCTTTTACGGGAGGCTTTTGCTTCCCGATGCCCCCTGCTCCCGTCATCTCGTTCTCCCTGCCGATGACTTTTATTTCCGCTTTACATGGGCAGCGCAACGGTAAATACGGTTCCTGCCCCTTCTGCCGGCTCATCCTGTACTGTACCGCCGTGCAGTGCTGCAATTTCCCGCACCAACGCCAAACCCAGTCCTGCGCCGCCCATTTCGCGGCTTCTGGATTTGTCCACACGGAAAAACGGTTCAAAGATGCTGGTTCTGTATTCATCGGGAATACCGCAGCCGGTATCTGCAACGCGCAGTATTGCTTTGCCGTTTGACCGGCTGATCGTAATCTGCACAGAACCGCCCGGCTGATTGTACTTGATCGCATTTTCCACAAGGTTGAACAGCATACGGTAAATCAGGGCATCGCTTCCGATAATATGAATATCCTCACATTCCTGATGCAAGGTGATCTGCTTTTTCTGGGCCAGCGGCGTCAGATCCGTCACAATTTCATCTGCCAGCGGCGCAAGCTCAATGCAGTCATCCCGCGGAACGGCCTGCAAATTGCTCATTTCCAGCAGGGTCCGTACAAGCGCCGATAAACGGGCTATCTGCTCTGTCTGAAAATGTACCAGCTCTGCGGTTTCCGCGTCCGTATTCATGTGATCTTCGGCGAAGATTTCCAGTTTTGCCTGCATGATGGCCAGCGGTGTTTTCAGCTCATGGGCTGCATTCCCGGCAAACTGCCGCTGTAGGTCAAAGGAATGGGCCAGGCGATCCAGCATTTGATTGACAGATTGACTTAGCTGCCGAAATTCCGCAACGGTATTTTCTTCCAGCCGTACATCAACCAGATTATCCTGATCGACCTTCTCGGCCTGCTGTGCCAGCTCTTTCAGTGGTTTCAGCGCTTTGCCGCTGATAAAATAAGCAATCGCTGCGCTGAACAGCGTCACCACTGCCGTAATGCACCATCCTTTGCGGCCAAAAATCGTCTTTGTATCGTAAACCTCTTGCGAGAATTGCACCAGAAAGTCTGACATCTGATCTTCGGGGATCTCTATGGTCAGATCCTCCCCGCCGTCCTGTTGATATTGTAAAACGTACCCGTTCAGATTGTCCATACCGGAGGCGCCGGAGCGATACAGCAACAAATTCAGACAGATGCAGGCACCCCCAATCAGTAATGCCGTCATAAGTGTGATGCGCCATTGCAAAGATAATCGCTTCATTGCTCGCTCTCCCCCACTTCATAGCCTTCTCCGATGCGGTTTCGGATAGGATCATACCCCAGTGCCGCGCGCAGCTTTTTGCGCAGCGCCGAGATATGCACCCGAATCGAGTTGCTGAACGCATCTACGCGGCCGTCCCAGACATGTTCCATCAATTCCTCCTGACTGACAGGGCGTCCCTGATGCAGAAGCAGATATTCCAGAACACTGCTTTCCTTGCGGGTCAGTGGAACAGGTTGACCGTCCACCATAGCCACCCGGCTCTTGGTATCAAAGCTCAGTCTGCCGCATCGCAGGCAAACATTGCGCTGAATAAACTGCCGCCGTGTCAGGCTGCGGACGCGGGCTTCCAGTTCGGCCAAATGGAACGGTTTGGCCAGATAATCATTGGCGCCGGCGTCCAGGCCTTCCACCTTGTCCGCAATTTCACTGCGGGCCGACAGAATAAGAACTGGCGTTTCCAAATCGGTCTTTCGCAGTGTGCGCAGAACTGTCATTCCATCCACTTGGGGCAGGTTCAGATCCAGCAACACAAGGTCATACCGCTCTGCCGCCAGCATTTCCAGTGCGGTTTCCCCGTCACCGCAGTCATCTGTTTCATACCCTGCACGGTGCAGCTTTCTGGCAACGCTTTCCCGCAGGGACGGCTCATCCTCAACCAGCAGCAAACGCATAATAAACACTCCTTATATAAACTGTGTTTCTGTTTACTACCATTATAACAGCTTTTGCTAAAATCTGCGTTAATTTTTTCTTAGCAGAAAATTTATACCCGTTGTGCTATACTGATCTCATCAAAACAAAAAGGAGGATCGAAATGTTGAGCAAAAAGGCAATCGTTCAGGTGCTTTTTCTGCTGGCTGCCGTTATGATGATCGGTTACGGGGCATGGCGCGGTGAGGCGGGCACTGTCTTTACGAAAGCAATTCGATTATGTATGGAGTGTGTTGGCATTGGATAAGAATCGTTCGCATTTTCTGGCCCGTTTCCGGGGACTGATCCAGGCAGGTGCAGCACTGCTGACAAACATCCATCTGCCGAATTTTCTCAAGGGAACGCTTTATCAGGGCAAGGGGAAATATCTCTGCGTTCCGGGCCTGAACTGTTACTCCTGCCCCGGCGCTGCGGGGGCCTGCCCTATCGGAGCCTTTCAGGCTGTGGTCGGGTCGTCAAAGTTTCGGTTTTCCTATTATGTTACCGGCATTTTGATTCTGCTGGGCGTGCTGCTGGGGCGCTTCATCTGCGGTTTTCTCTGCCCGTTCGGCTGGCTGCAGGAGCTTTTGCATAAGATTCCCTCCCCCAAGCTGTCAACCAGACGCCTGAAACCGCTGCGCTATATCAAATATGCGGTACTGCTGATCATGGTCGTACTGCTTCCGGCTGTTATTATCAACACATCCGGCATGGGGGATCCGTTCTTCTGCAAGTACCTGTGTCCGCAGGGCGTACTGGAGGGCGCAATTCCGCTTTCTCTTACAAACGCGGGCATACGAGCTGCTTTGGGAAAGCTGTTCAGCTGGAAATTCTGCATTCTGCTGGCAGTTGTGGTAGGCAGCGTGGTTTTTTACCGCCCGTTCTGCAAATGGCTGTGCCCCTTGGGAGCGGTCTATGCACTTATGAATCATGTATCCCTGTTTCAGATGCGCGTCGACCGCGATACATGTGTTTCCTGCGGTGCCTGCGCAAAAGCGTGCCCGATGGATGTGGATATTACCAGAACACCAAACCACGCGGAGTGTATCCGCTGCGGTAAGTGTATAAAGTCTTGTCCGACCAAAGCGATCTGCTATCAGTACGGTTTCGGCGACAAGTCAAAAACAGAAATCAAGGAGAATTGACAATGAAACGTTTTTTTGCATGGATCACAGCCCTTCTGATGCTGCTCTCCCTCGCTGCTTGCAGCAGCACACAGACAAGCACTGCGGCATCTTCCCAGCAAGCATCTACTTCTGAGACGGGCAAGTCTGAAAATGAGCTTATCGCAGAGGAAAACGATATTCTGGCGGCAAATAACGCCCTGTGGGAAAAGGTTTTTGCCTCCATGGACAAGAATGTTACCGACACCACACTAAGCAGCAATTACGGTGATATTCTTATGAGTGCGTTGGATCATGCGAAGGACCAGTTCACCGATGAAGAATATGCTGCTTTAAAGGCCGATGCGGACAAAATCCGTGAGATCGAAGCACAGATCGCAGCACTGCCGCAGGATGAAGCTGCCAGCCAGTCTATGACGCAGACGGCCAGCACATTCCCGCAGTTTGAAGGAAAGGATTTGGACGGCAACAGCGTAAGCAGCAGTCTTTTTGCCGATAATGCGTTCACCGTTGTAAATTTCTGGTTCAGCGGCTGCAAGCCCTGTGTGGACGAGATGGACGACCTTAACGCATTGAATCAGCGCATTCAAGAGCAGGGCGGCGAGGTGATCGGTATCAACACAGAAACCCTTGATGGCAACGCGGACAACATTGCCGCTGCCAGACAGATTCTGGAACAGGCCGGGGCTGCATTCCGCAACATCTATTTTGACTCTGCCAGTGATGCCGGTAAGTTTGCCCTCGGCATTATGGCCTTCCCTACCACCTGCGTTGTGGATCGTCAGGGCAACATCGTTGGGGAACCGATTATGGGCGGTATTGATAAAGAGGATAACGCTGCCACACTGCAAAAGCTGATCGATGAGGCTCTTGCGCAGTCGCAGCAGTAAATAAGAAAATAGCTTAAAAAAACTCGCAGCAGTCATGGATACGAAAGTACCCTTTGGCTGCTGCGAGTTTGTATTTTGCTGCGCCGCCGTGTGGCGGGCTATGTCCCCTGCTCCAGGGCTTACTGCCCGGTTTGCTTTCCCTCTATAGCATATATTTTGTCTTTTCGATTGTATATCAGCATTTTATACTTGACAAAGTCAAGCGTATGGACTATACTCTTTTTTGTAAGGAGATGCTGCATTCACCATGTATCAAAAGACCCTATCCTACTACATCGCCATGCTGTACCGCAGCTTTGCGGATTTCACAGGCGACAAGCTGCAGGAAGTCGGACTAAATTTCGGGCTTTTGTTTTTTATTGTATATATCGGAAAAAAGCCGAACTGTACGCCTTCGGAATTGACAAAAGCATTGTCCCTTGACTGGGGGCACAGTCAACGGTGCATCAATCGTCTTACTGACGATGGCTTTATTACCAAGGAAAAATCAGGGCGTCACTATCTGCTCAACCTGACAGAACGCGGGCAGGAGGCTTTTGAAGCCGCCCACCGGATATTCTTTGACTGGGACGACAGATTTATGACGAATCTGACTGCAAAAGAAAAGGAACAGTTGCTTGCCTTATTGGAAAAAGCAACAGAAAGGATACCGCACCATGTACGAAACGATTAACAGCCCCATCAATTACGGCGGTTTGGAATTGAAAAACCGCATCATTTTTGCCCCTACCACCTTTGGCCTTGCGGAGGACGAATACTTTGAAAAGATCCGCAAGATCGCCGCAGGCGGCTGCGCCATGGTTATCATCGGTGACGTCCCCGTCGGCAAAAGCCAATTTGAGAAATCTCTTTTTGATAAAAAAGGCTTCGCCCATTATCAGAAGCTGGTCGAAATCGTCCACAGCTATGACTGCCGCATCTGCGCCCAGCTGCACCAGACCGACTCCAATATGCTGGCCATGCTGAAATACGTGCCCGGCGTTCTGACGAAGAAGATTTCAATGGAGGAGCTGCGTCCCCTGCTGAATGCCGAGGTTGCCCCTTACATCAGCAAGCTGTCCGCCCGCAAGATCCATAAAATCATCAACGGCTTCGGCGAGGCCGCCGTGCTGGCTGTCAAAGCCGGGTTCGATATGGTGCAGGTCCACGGTGACCGCATGTGCGGCAGCTTCAGCTCCACTGTCTTTAACCACCGCACGGATGAATACGGCGGCAGCGCCGAGAACCGTGCCCGCTTTGCGGTGGAGGCCGTCAAGGCCATCCGCAGCCGTCTGCCGGAGATTCCCATCGACTACAAGCTGGCCGTCCGCCAGGAAGATCCCCACTACGGCAATGCCGGTGTGGTGGAGTCCGAGCTGGGTATTTTTGTACCGCTGCTGACCGATGCCGGTGTGACCAGCTTCCATGTAACGCTGGCGAACCATTCCAGTCTGGAGGACACCATTCCCCCGGCCAACCACCCGTACTTCAAAGAGCAGGGCTGCTTCCTGAAATTCTGCGATGAGGTTCGCCAATACACGGACAAGCCCATCACCGGCGTGGGCGGACTGAATCAGCCTGATTTTGTAGAGCAGCAGCTTGCAAGCGGACGCATCACCTGTGCTGCCATGAGCCGCCAGCTGTTGGCTGACCCGGAATGGCCGAACAAAGTGGCCTCCGGGCAAATCAAGGAGATTCACCGCTGTGTTCGCTGCAACAAAAAATGCCTTGGCGGCTTGCAGCAGCATCAAGGCACCCATTGCATTTATGAAAAGGTATGACCTGTGAAATACGCCATTGTATTCAGCAGCCAGACCGGCAATACTAAACAGCTTGCCGAGGTTGTTTCCTCTGTTCTCCCTCAGGCAGATTTGTGTTTCTTCGGTTCCACGTCACAGGAGGCTCTGCAGGCAGAGCGTCTTTTCATCGGCTTTTGGACGGACAAGGGGCGTTGCAATCAGGAAATCACCGATTTCCTAAAAACGCTCAATGGCAAAGAGGTGTTCCTGTTTGGCACAGCCGGGTTCGGCGGCAGTCAGGAATATTTTGACAAAATTCTTTCTTCCGTTCAAAAACACCTCGGTGCTTCCAATACTGTCATCGGCACCTACATGTGCCAGGGGAAAATGCCGCAATCGGTGCGGGAGCGCTATGTAAAGATGAAAAACAGCCCTCTGCCGATTCCAAACGTTGACAAAATGATTGAAAACTTTGATACTGCTGTTTCCCACCCCGACGAAACGGATTTGCAGAAATTGAAATATGCCGTGGCGCAATGCATAAAGCGCTGATACAAAGTAGGTCCTAAAAACACACTTCCGTCTGGCTGCCTGCGCACCAGCGCTGGCCTACTGCGCCGTTATGACGATCCACTTTTTAAAGCAGCGGCAGACCCAACCCTGCTGAGCCGCCATGACTGCTTTTGCCGCAGTCATAGCGAGACCCTTTATTTGCTTATCAATTGCGTACGGGTGCACGCGGGCAGACCTTTTACGGTCTGCCCTTTTTCTTTGCACGCTTCCTCTGTTCTCGACAGGTCGGCTGCTTATATGCTATACTGGTACCATCATACAAAGGAGGCGCATCCGCCATGAAGCGCAGCAATATCCATCTGCAGTACAACTGGAGGAGCGCTACGGCAGCCGCACCCTGCTAAGCGGTATCCTCATGACTGCGCTTGTGTCCGGCATTGTATTTATGCTCATCATGCTGTCCAGCCTGGCCGGCAGCCGGAACGGCGGTATTCCGATCACTTTGATCCTTGTCGGTGCGCTCTACCTGAGCCAGCAGGTATATGATATTTTGTTCGTGCAGGACAATGTAGCCAACTTTATGCTCATCGTCGGCGGCGCCTGCGGCACTGTGTTTGGTTTTGCCGTGCGCAGAAAATAATACGCGGAGGTTTCCTTCATGAAGATCCTTGTCACCGGTTTTGACCCGTTCGGCGGAGAGACCGTCAACCCGGCCTATGAGGCTGTCAAACTGCTGCCCGACACCATTGCCGGGGCACAGATCATCAAACTGCAGGTTCCCACCCGGTTTGCTCTTTCCTGCACCGTTCTGGAAGCCGCCGTAAACGAGCACCGGCCCGATGCGGTCATCTGTGTCGGGCAGGCAGGCGGGCGGTCCGCCATCACGCCGGAAAGAGTTGCCATCAACCTTGCGGACGCAAACATTCCTGACAATGCAGGCGACCAGCCTGTGGACGAGCCGATCCGGAAGGACGGTGCGCCCGCCTACTTTACCTCTCTGCCCGTAAAAGCCATGGTGCAAAAAATGAGAGCCGCCGGTATTCCGGCAGCCCTCTCCTACACCGCTGGCTCCTTTGTGTGCAACTGCCTGATGTATACGCTGCTCTATCTCATCGACAGGCAGTATCCCGCTATGCGGGGCGGCTTTATCCATGTGCCGTATGCGATGGAGCAGGCCGTCAGCAAGCCGCTGGGAACACCCAGCATAGAGCTGCATCAAATCGCGCGCGGCCTTGCGCTTGCGGTAGAAGCAGTCGTCGAAAACGAGCGTGACCTTACCATAAACCGGTAATACAGGCCTAATTTCTCGAAATAGTGCTTGCATTTTTTAGGGTTCGTGCTATAAACATAGCATCATCACAGAATAGGAACGGGACAACGGGGTCACGCACAGGCAAGGTGCGCGATCCCGTTTTTTCGTCTGCGCACAAAGGCGTGCCGCACTTCATTGGGTGCTGCACGCCTTTTGGCTTTTCTGTTGCTTGTTTTCCGAATGGAGGGATTTCAAAATGCTTACCGCACGAATTGAAAAAATACGCCAAAACTATGTAAACGCCAAACCGCAGATTTCCTGCGAACGCGCCGCACTTTGGACAGAATCCTACAAAAGGAGCGCGGGAAAGCCCGTCTGCACCCGCCGCGCCGACAAAAGCACCGCTTTCCGGGTGGGAGCAGCTGGCCACGCAGGAATACGGGATAAAGGTCACTTCCTATAAGTAGTCCCTGTCCTCCACTGCGGCGGCCTTACGGCTCCTGCAGCATGATCCGCACGATCTCTTTATCGGTTTCGCGCATACCCTCACGGCCCAGCAGTCCCACATTACGGATGGTATTTTCAACGCCCTTTGTGACGATGCCATCCCCACTGCGGAACTGCTGGCCATTTTTGTACATGTGATACCCCAGGATGCCCGCCTCCACGCTGGAGGCGATCTTCGCCGCACAGCTGGCCTTGGCACCATCGCAGATAATACCCGAAACGATGGCCAGTGCATTGACAAGGGTGTGGGAGACCGCCTTCAGGTCTGCGCCCTGCAGATAGGCAATGCCGCAACCCGCAGCACAGCCCGCGCTGACGGCCCCGCAGTAGGCGTACAGCCGCCCTATACCGGCCTTCTCGTGGATCGCAATCAGGTTGGAGAGGGCCAGTGCGCGGCAGAGAGTCTCATCGGATGCCCCCAGCTCTCTGGCATACTCGATAACCGGCACTGAGACCGTGATGCCCTGATTGCCGCTGCCCGAGTTGATGACAACTGGCAGCTCACAGCCGCTCATACGGGCATCAGAGCCTGCTGCTGCCTTGGCAATAGCGCGGTTGCGCACATCTTCGCCGTAAAATTTCAGCATTGTAGAGCCGATGTTCGCACCGTAATCCCCTCGCAGTCCCTCCTCCGAGATGCGGGTGTTGTACCGGATCTGGGTTTCCAGCAAAGGTCGGATGTCGTTGATCTCGCAGGTATCGGCAAATGCAAAGATATCCGCAATGTTCAGCAGTGCTCGGTCTGTCAGACCGCTCTCGGCAGGGGCGGCGTCACCGCAGAGCTGCTTTGTCTCCTGCGCGGTATGATCCAGCAGCACTTCGCTGTTTCTTTGGATCAGGACAATATTCGTGTGGTACTGGCAGATGCGCACCACGGCAGAATCGCTCCCCTGCCGCAGCGTCACGATGATGTCGAAGATAAAGCCGTTGTCGATTGCCTTCACCGTGACCGGCACCTGCTTCAGGAAGGCGCGCATCGCAGCCTTCTGGTCCGCTGTTACAGCTGAGATGACCTCCAGTGCCTTGTCCGCCTGCCCGCCGACGATGCCTGCCACTGCGGCGGCTTCAATGCCCTTCATGCCATCGGTGTTTGGCACGATGACACTCTTGACATTCTTGATAATGTTGCTGCTCACGCCGATCTCAACTTTGTCCGGCATGCCGCCAAGCACATCCCGCGCCTTGGCGGCGGCGTAGGCGATAGCAATCGGTTCGGTGCAGCCCATGGCAGGGATCAGCTCCTCCTTGAGGATCTGCACATACGCCTGATAGGTCCTGCTCTGCTTATCCATACAAGTGACTCCTTTGGTTGCTCTGCAAAGTGTCCGCAGCGTGGTATTATACCGCGTCTGCTGGTTTGTATAGTACAAGTATAGACATTTTCCCCGCCTTTTGCAACTGCATTTTGGCGCCGTTCCAATCCGGAGCACTTTATGCACTGGTTGGACATAAACACTGCCGCTGTCTACATCCCATAACTAAAAATGTGCCTGCTTGCGCGGGCACATTTTGCGTTATTCTGCTTTTTCCTGTCTGGCCGCATTCAGCAGCTGCTTTTGAAATTCCCGGGCCGCCGTATTCAGCGGACGGTGCCGGTCATAAACCAGACTTACTGAGCGCTGCGGAATCTCCTCCCGCAGGGTCAGCTGCACAATGCTGCGGCGCTGCAGGCTGCTGCGGGCCATCGGCTCCGGCACAAAGGCAAGGCCAAGCTCACTCTTTACCAGCGTCATCATCTGGTCTGTGGTGGCCGCCTCAATATCCGGCTTCAGGTCTTCGCTGTGCTCAAGGAAAAACTGCCGGTAAAACAGGCGGCTCATGCTCTCGTTCCCCAGCATGATCAGCGGATAGGCATCAAGCTCCTGCAGCGAGAGCGTCCGGCTTGCCAGCGCCGTGAAGGTTTTCCCGCCGACCAGGATTTCGTTGAACGGCATCAAATCAACTTTTTTCAGCTCCCCCTCTGCGCCGGTGGGGGTCGTCACAACAGCGAAATCGACCTCGCCGTTTTTCACAGCCTGAATCGCCTGCGGCGTTGAATGGTTGGAGATCCGCAGCCGGATACCGGGGTACTGCGCATGGAAGTCCCGCAGCCGTTCCGACAGGTAGATGTTCAGCGCCGTCTCGGTTGCGCTGATACTGATTGCACCATGCTCAAAGGTCGCGCTGGCGCTCAGCTCCTCCTCGGCATCTTGTATCTGCACAGCAGCCGAGGAAATGCGGGTATAGAGCATCTCCCCCTCCGGCGTCAGCGTCACACCCCGGTTGGAGCGGATAAACAGCACACAGTGCAGCTGATCCTCCAGCTTGTTCATCGTATGTGTGATGTTGGGCTGGTTGCTGCCCAGCACGCGGGCCGCCTTTGTAAAATTGCGATATTTTGCGACAAAATAAAAAATCTTGTAGTATTCCCAATCGACATACATAGGCGCAGCCTCATTCATACCAAAATTGCATAGTCATAATGCGGTAAATACTTTTTACACATTCTATGTTACAAAGTATAATAGCACCGCAACCCAAAAGCAAGCAAAAATTTTCCTCTATAGAAACAAATTGTAAGGAAGGCGAAACCAAAATGCTGACCGCAGTACCTGCGGAAGGGTACCTGGCTCTAAGGCAACACCGCATATTTCTGTGTGCCGCCCCTATATTTTTTCAAGGCTGCGTCTCCCCTCTCCCCTGCCCACATTTGCGGGTGGGGGCTTTTTGTTTACCGTCTTCAGCGCGTCCCTCTCTCAGAGCGCGTGCGTGGACGCCTCTGCAGCGCGTTTTGCTGCAGGCAGCGGCAGACAAAAAACACCCACAGCGGCGGCTGTGGGCTTTGGGTTCAATCATTATTGGCGGATGCTCCCAGCGCACGGCAAAGCGGATGATTCAGCAGCATACCGGCGATAACATACCGATAGGAGTGCACCGCACCGTTTCGGATCGTTTGCGGTATCCGCTGCTTTCGTACCAGCTTTTCCAGCGCATCCATCTGCTCTTTCAAAAAGTAAAAAGATATTTGTGGATAGATCTTGTCATCCAACTGCGTAGCAATAAACCGGCTGACAACCTTTGTTTCCGGAAACAGATAGTAGGCCGCCCTGTTCTGCTCGATTTCTGCTTCGCTGGCCAGATATTCCCTGCTGTTCATGATCAGGCAGTTGTCAGCACCGACTCTCATGACCTTATCCATCTCGGACTGGAGCAGCCGATTGGCCAGGGTGCCTACGCGGATATCCTCCACAGCAGCCTCATCCACAAGCGTCTCCCGAATCAGGAGCCCTACCCGAAGGTTGACCTTGATTTTTTCTTCTTTCATTCGCATCACCCTTTGGGCAATACCGCATAATTCTAAGTGCCGATACGGCGAGCGAAGTGCGGCAGCTGCTAAGCCAAAAGCGCAGATAATACTGGATGTCTTATCGAGCATTTTGGCAACGCAGATGCCGTGCCGCACACCGAGCCGCAGCGAGGCGCTTCGGAGCGCAACCGCCGCTTGCGGCGGCTCTTGGCGCGGAGATCCGCCGGAGCGGTGCTTAAGCCGTAAGGCGGGAATTGTGCGGTGTTGCCTTTGTTTCCGGGACAGTGTCTCCCCCTACCCTGCCTTACTTTGCGGCTTCAATCAAATCCCGGAGGCTTTGCGCCTGCTCGATCAGTTCATTCAGAATCGCAACATCATTATCACGGCGCTCCTGAGACATCTTTCTGACGCCGCGCTTATAGCTGGTTGAACTCATTTTCTTAAAAATCTTATTAGCAACAGGCTGGATCGTCTTTTCCACAAAGGTCGCGCTTTCAGACTCGCTCTTTTGCTCCTTTTTCTCGACGCGCTTTGCCTCCTGATCCCTGGCCACATCCTTTGCGATTTCCTCGGCCTTCTCCGTATCATGCCGACTGACGGCGTCACGGTACTCCCCTACCCTGTTCTGCAGCAGGCGGATTTCGTTTTCACACTCTGCAAACGCAGTCTCCAGGCGCTCGTCCCGCTCATCCGGCTCGTTGGTTTTTCTGGCTCTGTCAATAGCCCGGATAAAGTCATAATGTATGCTGTTGCATTCCTGCAGCAGGCGCTCCCGGGCATCGGTGTCACAGTTGCTCACATCAACCGCGCTCAGCAATAGATAGCACTGCGCAATTTTATGCTGCTCCTCCGGCTCCAGCGTGATATAGCTTTCACATTCCATGCGGGTCAGGAACTTGTTATCCAAAAGGCGAAGCAACTCTTTGTCCAGCTTTTCCTCAATGCGGAAATCACGGTCGATCTGCTTGGCTGTGGTTGCACTCACTTCCTTAATTGCCTTTTTAGCGTCCTTTTCCGTCATATTGAACGGCTCGTTCTGAAGGCAGACCACAAATTCTGCAACGGCCTTGCGGCGGATTTGTTCATCCGCAAAGCCGCCGCGCACCTGCAGGTTCGCACTGTATAAAAGCACCTTTTTTTCATTTTCCGAAAGACTGGTTGTAATCACATTGCAGTTTTTGATGGTGTTCCAGGTGGCGTCTCCTCTCTTTTCGAGGTACTCCATCGCGCGGTAGCGGCGCTCACCGGAGAGAAGGACATACACTGTCTTTCCATTTTCTTCCTGCGGAAACACCACCAAATTATGCATCAGGCCGTTGCGCTGAATATCCTCCGCCAGCTGCACAATATCCTCTTGGGTATCTGCCTGCCGGAAGATTTCGTTGTCCGCATTTACGCGAATATCGTACAGTGCAATATCCCGAGCTTCGTATTCAATGCTTTTATGCCCTGCGGTCAGATCACTGATAATTTTTCCTGCATCGCCATTATTGGAATCAATTTTGCCAAGCTCTGCATCTGTCGGGCGGGAACGCTTTACGATTTCCTTCTTTTTGGCGGGGCTTTTCATTCCCATATCATTTCACCTCCAGACGCTTTTTCAACTCTTCGTAGGCTTTCACATAGGCTTTTGCCACAGGCTGCGTTTTTGCCATATAGCACACAGGCAAAAAGCGGGAAATGGATGTTTTCACCGTCTTGCTTGTGGGAATTGCAACGCTGAACAGCGATGTGCCGAGCTCTTCTTTAAAGTGCTCCTGAATCTTCTTGTCTGTTGCTGCGCTTTTGTCTACATTCACCAACAACACACCGGCACCCATCAGGTGAGAAGTGGAGCTTTGCTTCATCTTATTGCATTCATAATAAAGGCGAAATGCCGATTCTTCGGAGTTATCCTCACAGCCGGCTGGAATCAGGATATAATCCGCTGCATAGATTGCATTGGAAAGCAACAAACTGTCCCGCGTAGGCTGTGTGTCAATAAGAATGTAATCGTAATCATCACGTACCTGATTGAGGAAATAGCACAGAAAATCCCCCATACCGGAAACCTTCCTCGGATCTCCGTCCTTAAGGCGCTCTGCATCGCCAATCAGCAGTTCAATGCGCTTATTGATTCGCGGCGTCTGCGCATCGCACGGGATCATATCCACATTTTCATACTGCGTTTCCACAATAAAGTCTCGTGTCTTGCTATGATACAGGAACCCGTCGAAAAGATTATAAAGCGCCTTACCGTAGAATTCATCACTTGTGATGCTCAAGCCGCCGCTGAGTGCTTTGGTGAGATTCCCCTGCGGATCAGTATCCACGCAAAGAACTTTTTTTCCCTCATCGCCCATCAGGTAGGCAAGATTGGAGGCCGTTACGGTTTTACCCGTGCCGCCCTTTTCAATGGCAATTGTAATAATTTTTGCAGACATTGAGCAATTCCTCATTTCTGTAAAGACTGTTATTTGTGGATGTGTCCGTCAATTCTTGTTGCTGTGAATTATCATTCTGTGATTCTCTTGTAATCGATTTTCCATGCCTTTTTGCCATTCCGGTTTTACGATTTTATCATACTTCAGTGGCTGAATATGTTGAAGCCTATACCTCACCACAAAATAGTTGCAGCCATCTTTTGCTGCTTATTGTGATTTCAATTATAACATAGATATAAGTAAAGTCAATTCTCTTTTCCGGGTATCATCCTGCCATAACGATATTTCAAGTCTATCAATTCTTGTTGCTGCTCTTTAATATGTCTGCATTCGTATAGGCCATTTCTTTACATACTCGCACCGCGCTTCACAGCACGAAACAGAGTTCAGCCCGTCAAAAAAATTGCTTTTTTTGCCTTTTTGCATGTGTAGGGGTGACCATTGGTTGCCCGTCAACTTACCGCAGCAACGCATCTTCTGGGACAGTTTGCTTACAAGGCAAACGGGCACGGGCGAGCAATGCTCGCCCCTACAAGAGTTTTTCGACAGTCTGACAGAGTCAACACATCTTTCAATTCTTGTTGCTGTTCTCGTTTTGTATTTATTTGTCACTTATAATCTTTGTTTTTTCTTTACAGCAAAAAGCAGCAGCCTGCATATTGCAGGCTGCTGCCAAATAATACTTATACATCCTCAAAGACAGACATATCAAACTTAAACACTCCCGCCGGATCCAACGATGCGAGCTTCTGCTTGCCAGCCGCGATGATCAAAGCACTGTTTTCAATCGTATCGTTATAAACAACCGTGCGATAATACTGTGCAGACTTCCTTTCGGTTGCTTTTTCAAACATCTCCGTAAATTTTACACACAGTCCCAGGGCCCATGTTTTCAGCCCGGCATTGTCATGGATGATTCGGTTTAAAGAATCCAGTGTTTCCTCCGCTTGGTCACACCTGTTGGTGTTTGTCAGGATCTTAGCCGTGTATGTGAAAATATCATTGCAGATATTTTTCTCGTTGTCCGTCAGCTTATCCTCATACGAAGCATAGTCTGCTTTGTTTCTGATCTCCGTAGTTGCTTTTCTATACTTCATTTTCAAAATATCTGTGCTAAATGGCTCTGTAATATGCTGGGCTGCTTTTTCCGCACTCTGGATTTTCTTCTTTCTGGAATCCCTTACAATTTCGTCATCGTGCGTATTTCTATCATGATAGGAGCGGACATCCCTCATTTCCGCTTTGGTCTTGTATTTGATGAAAATATACAGGTATTCATATTTGCGAACACCGCGCTTGCGCGCCGGGGCATAGTCAAACCAAAGATCCGTCATCTCATTGATTTCTTTCTTAACGGTCTTTAAAACATTCTTTTCAAACTCTGTAAAAGTCTTGTACTTTTCAGACAGCGGTTTTTCCCGGTCAAACTTTTTCTTGTCGGCAGATGCCGGATCCTTTTTCTTTTTGCTCTTTGTGGACTCTCTCTCTGCCTCTGTGGGTGCAGAAAGCAGACCTTTAAACTCATCAATATTGAATTTTTTATACTTATAACCCGTCAGCTCGTTGCGCTTTGAGGAGAACTTATTCAGGATCTCATCATTTACCGGCTGGAATACAAGGCCGTTCGTATAGCCATAGTCTCTGTTTCCATTGTCATAGGAGAGTATGATTTCATAAACGCGCATAGAGTAAGTGCTTTTCATCATCAGCAGATATTCGATGCTGTAAGAGGTATAGTTGCTGGTAAGCTGCGCAATATCCTTCCAGATGTCCTGGTTAAAGCGCAGGCGAATCTCTTTCTTGTCGAAATCGACCTCAGAACCTTTTTGCAGCCAGGAAATGGAGCGATACACCTTACTGCCGGGTTCTTTCTTGACCCAGAAGGTACGATTTTCCAAATTTTCTATAGTTTCCTTCAGATTCAGCGCATAAGTCGTATCCACCGTGCGCACGCCGGTCAACTTGGCAAAATCGTTGAAAGTGATCGAATAATATTTGGATGCGTCCTTATCATTTTTCTGGTCGATTTTAGACATGAGCATAAAGAGAACCTTTTGCTCATTTCTGGGCAGAGAGTACTTTGTCCGCTGGATCAGGTCATTACTTTTGGTAATGTAAGAGCCAAAGCCGACAGGGGAGTGCTGCCATTTCGCGATTGCTTGCTTTTTTTCGCGGACCTCATCATCAGAAAGGACCTCTCCAACTAAAGATTCCTCGTTTTCATCAATGGACGAATTCGTTTTGTTCATATCCATTACTTATAGCTGTACAAGAAGGAACTTAAAATAATTACGATATACAGCTATATATTCCTTTCGTTAGATGTTACAATACAAATAGGTACACAAATATCATTATACTGATAATATTACTATACTATTTGCCGACTGTCAACGAAAAATGTTTGGAGCTTTTCTATTTTTTTAATTTTGCTTTTTTCTCTTTTACAATTATTTATCTTATATCTTACTTTTTACTTATTTATTATAATATGTAGAAAGAGAGGTTTCCACATGCCAGCGGAGAGGAAAAAACACTTGGCGAAAGAGATTTCCACACCGGATGCAAGAGGTTTAAAAGGCTGTAGAAAGAGATTGCTACAGCCCAATCAGCCAAAATAAGCATGTAGAAACCTCTTTTTTGCCGTGTAAGAATCTCTGTTTTCAAAGTTTTTTCTGTATACTGCCTGTTGCGGCTACAAATTGTGCAGGGCGGAAATCTCGCTTTTGCGATAGCGGGAGAGCATTGCCGTGTAAACATAGGTGGAGAGTGTTATAGCTGATTTTTTCCGGTGTAGTAACCTCTCTTTGCACAAGCATCGGAAAACGCCGGCGCTTGAATTAGGATAGTATGCATAGAGGCAGGGGAGAGAGTGAAACAAAAATTTCCCCTTCCGCGTATGTAGAAACCTCCTTTTGCTGCTGCGAGTGATCTCCGCGGTAGGAGGTGCTCAAATTTTTCCGGTGTAGAAACCTCCTTTTAGAAATTGCTTCAAAAACACTATATATTGGTGTTGTGGATCAACTAACATACTTGTTCTTGCACAAAGAGAGGCTATATAGGCAGAGACAGGAAAGGTAATAGTGGTGAACCAAGAGGTTTCTACACATAAACAGCGCAAGATTTTTAAACAGAATAATAGGCGATATACCGATATATAATTGGGCTACGAAAAAGGAATTATCTGCACTAAAAAGAGATTTCTACATCAAAAGAGCGAAAGAAAAGAGGAAAAAACACAGCCATGTACAGGAAGGCACTACCAAAGCAGCGTAGTGATAAAAGGATGTAAAACCACAATATATAGATATAGAGAACAAAATGGCACTTGAAAAACCAAAAAAGCTGGGAGAGAAGAAAGTAGAAATGGGAAAAATCGTTGCAGACAAAATACAATGAGGAAATAGTGCTGTGATATATACGATATGTACATAGTGTATGCAAAGATGATCCAGAGAGGTCCATAGTGGTGCAAAGTATGGCATAATGCAAAGTAAACATTTTTTTCGGCAATGAGATGTAGAAACCTCTCTTTTCGCTGGACTTCACGACTTCTTGATGAGAAAACCTCTTTTTGACGGACTTATCCACTTTTTAGGCAGTAATCCACAGGGATTGCGGGCTTAATGTACTTACATAAGGTGGATAAAAAGGATAGGTGAGGGGCTGTATAAGATACAATTTAATATACTAATAGGATAATATATGGAAAATATACAAATTGGTCCATACAATCTGTTCCAAAAAGGGAAATTATCCGATTGTTAAAGTGTAGAAACCTCTCTTTTAGGTGGGAGGGGAAGCCTTCGCAACACGAAACAAGCTGAATTTGAGAATGGACCTTGCAATAGGTAGAAAGCCGGATTATCGCCCCGTAGGTTATATGGCACATGCCGAAGGAAGAAAAAGCATAAAGCAAACACCATCCAATAAGGTAAGGATTATCTCAAGAAGGCAGGGGAGGGGACTGGCAGCAGGATTGGGTTTGAGTCTGCTATAAAGGCATACAGCATTTGGGAAAGTTTTGATATGCTATAGCAGCGAGAGCCGTCGCCTTGGCAGTCAAGAGGATCTCTTAGCGAACACAACAAAAAATCTAAAATAAAGTTACAGCAACAGGAATTGATGGAAATGGAGCGGGATGAATTTTTACAAGTAATCAGAAGCCCTTTTCATTTTGCCACTTGCGATGCCGTACTCCGGGGGTGTAAAATAGTAGACATAAGTAAGCCACTGCAGAGGCGCAGACTGTCGAAAAAGGTGCGTTCACCCCTTGGCCCCTCTGCGAGGGGCTCCGCCGCAGGCGGTGGGGGAGAGAGCTGTACGGCTGTCCAAAATATTTCGGGCTATGGCAAGGTTCTCTCCCTCCGCCCCTTCGGGGCACCGCTCCCCCCCTTTGGCGCAAGCGCCACCTCCCCCGTATCGGGGGAGTCTGTCTCGCAGAGGGAGGCTTTTCGACAGCCTGAGCCGCGGCAGCGGCAGGGCATATAGCGACAGGGGATGTAAGGTATGAAACGAATTTTGATCATTGATGGGCAGGGGGGCGGCATGGGCGCACAGCTTGCAAAGCTGCTGCTGCCTAAACTGCCTGCGGATTGCGAGCTGCTGGCAGTGGGCACGAATGTGCTGGCAACCAGCGCCATGCTGAAGGCGGGTGCAGTGCGCGGTGCCACCGGGGAAAATGCGGTGGTGTACAATGCCGCCAGAGCCGATATTATCCTGGGACCCATCGGTATCTTGATGGCCAACGGAATCATGGGAGAGGTTTCACCCAAAATGTCGGTGGCGATTTCCGGCAGTGAGGCAGCCAAGGTTTTGATCCCGGCGTCCGGCTGCGGGATCTTTGTGGCGGGCACGCAGGATTGCCGCCTTGACGAGTATCTGCAAAATGCCGTAGCACTTACGCTGCGTGCGCTGGACGCATGACGCCGCTGGCAAGAGCCGCCGCCCCGATCCTGCAGGCCGCACAGTTGGCTGCAGAAAATGGCCCTGCGCTGCTGGCTATTGACGGGCGCTGCGGCAGCGGAAAGTCTACACTGGCACAGTTTTTGGCGGGGCAGCTGGGCTGCCGGGTAGTGCATACCGATGATTTCTATCTACCGCTTGCTGCGCGCTGCGCGAACTGGCAGGAGCAGCCCGGCGCGAATATGGATTTCATTCGGCTGCGAAACGAGGTTCTGCAGCCGCTTTTGCGCGGCGAAACGGCGCTCTATAATGCATACAGCTGTGCGGCGGGAGCCTTCCTGCCGTCTAAGCCGTTTGCTGCCGCGCCGCTGACGATTCTGGAGGGCAGCTACAGCCTGCATCCGGCGCTGCAGACTGACTTTGCGGTGCGTGTATTTGTTACCTGCCCGCCCGATGTGCAGGCGGCGCGCCTGCGGGCGAGAGAGGGCATACGCTACGCAAATTTTGTGCAGCGGTGGATCCCGCTGGAGGAAGGGTATTTTGCTGCCCATGATCCAGCCGCACGCTGCAACTTTGTACTGGACACGGCGGAGATTTTTGTGTAATATAGTAAGCGGACCTATGGCATAACTGCATGGTTCCCGCTATAGCGGGCTTGAAGGATGCAGGAATGCCCTTATGAAAAAGCCAGGAAGGCAGTGCCCAGAAGGGTGCGCGGTTCAAACTTTTTGATAAGGGTGATATGTTGTGAAAAACCAGAATACAAAAAAATTGGCTTATGCAGCGCTGTTTTTGGCGCTGTGCCTCGTGCTGCCCATGCTGACGGGCCAGATTCCGCAAATTGGCAGCATGCTGCTCCCGATGCATATTCCGGTGCTTTTGTGCGGCCTTGTCTGCGGCTGGCAGTACGGTGCAGCGGTGGGCTTTGTTGCGCCGCTGCTGCGCTCGGTCCTGTTCGGGATGCCTCCGATGTATCCGGTGGCTATTGCGATGGCCTTTGAGCTGCTGACCTACGGCCTTGTTATCGGGCTGGTATACCGTCGTATGGCTCAAAAGGGCGCGGCAGGGGTGTATGCAGCGCTGCTTACCGCCATGGCAGCAGGGCGGCTTGTCTGGGGCGTGGCTGAGGTCGTGCTGCTGGGCTTGGGCGGCAAGGCGTTTACCGCCCAGGCATTCTTGGCGGGCGCACTGCTCAATGCCGTGCCGGGCATTATCGTGCAGCTGCTTCTGATCCCCGCTGTGATGGCGGCCCTGCAGAAGGCTGGAGCCGTTAAAGAATACGCCGAATAAGGCCGTTTGCTGAGAGGCTGCGCAGGAAGCGCAGCCTTTTTGCTGTGTGCGGCTGTATTGCAGCTCACTTTGCACGATACAGCAACAGGAATCGCTCGCCCCGTATTTTTGCAAATGAAAACGAAAAAGCTTGCAAATACAGGCATTTTAGCCTTATCTTGCAAGCTTTTGTTGTTGCAGTGGTGAAAGTGGTCGACAGCCACTGTCTGCTGCTAGAGGAGCTCAGCCATACTGATCTGATCAACCAGCCAGCTTTCCTGTTTTGCCTCGTGGATTACATCACCCGGCTGGCTGTGCCCGATCAAAAAGGGCGAGGCGGGGTCGTGCATACGCATATTCTGCGCTACAGTCACACGGCTGGCGTTGGCGTAGCAGTAAAGGCAGCCGTGACCGCATGTGTTGTAGGCGCCGATGTCCGCCGTAAGACAGCAGGCACACTCCCTGCGGGCAGGCTTTTGCGTGGGCAGCCGCAGGGGACGGTGCAGCGCGGCCTCAAAGGTTTTTTGCGTCATGCAGCCGCTGCAATCGGCACCATAGCGGGCCAGCGCAGTGCCCTCGGCGCAGGGTCGTATCATCATGCCGTATTTTCTGCCAATCTCAATAAAAGCCTTTCCCAGCGTTTCGCGCTCAGTGAGTGGGACGCTTTTCACCTGCGGAAAATTCCGTTGTACCTTCTCGTAAAGGTCGATAAAGCTGATCACACAGGTCCTGGTATAGCCGGAAAGTACAGATGCCATCTGCTCGAATTCAGCGATATGTCGCGCAGCTGTGTAGGTGTCGGAAAGAAAAATGGGGTCATACCGCCATGATATACAATCGGGACCGACAATTTTTGACAGGGTGATAAAGTCCTGCAAGACCTGCGCCTTCGGCGGTACATGCGGCTCTATCTCCGGTCCGTAAGGGGTGATCGTGATGAACCAGTACTGCCCATAGGGGCGCAGCAGCTCCATACGGGGGAGCATCGGTGCAGGATTTTTGGTGCAAAAGCCGATCAGGTCCACCACATCCGGGTTTATGGCATACCGCGTGACGGACTGCGGATTATAAGGGTTTCGCACCAGCACAAACCCTGCACGCAGGCGGTTCGCAAACCACGTGCTGTAAAAGCCGGGTATATCGGTGCGGAAACCTGTTTGTAAAATCATAAAACGCCCTCCTGCGGTGCAGCATGCAGCTTGCCGATTCTATACAAATTATAATACCATGCTTCAGAGCATTGCAAGGAGGCTGAGCGCCGCTGCAAAATCCTTCTTTTTAGCTGGTTCGTCTCTTAGGCCTCGATGGCTTTCTACCGGGCGTAGTGGGACGGCGGTTCTCCTATGGTGCGCTTGAACAGGAGGGTAAAGTAGAGGACATCCTGGATACCTACCTCCTGTGCCGCCTGTGTGATCGTGTAGTGATGATACCGGAGCAGGTTCGCCGCAAACTGGATGCGGGTCAGGGTCACACAGTCGGTCAGGTTGTTGTGCACTTCCCGGTGGAGCCGGTCGGACAGATAAGAGCGGCTCAGGTTGAAGCGGGCAGCCAGCGTGGAAAGGGGCAGGTCCTCCTTCAGATGCAGGTTGTTATAGTGGATGATATTGCGGATGACCACCGAATAGCGGGCGGAGAGTACCGCGTTACCCGGTCGCAATATTGCTGCAGCATCTCGACCACAAGGGCCTGCTCTTGCTGCTCGGTGGTGATTTCACCGGCGTCCAGCAGATGATTTTCCAGCGCATAGCGGTCCTCCAGCATCTGGATGCTGAGGACGGGCTTTTCCGGCAGCATACACTGCCTTGGCAGATCGGCAGATTCGGGGGAAAGATCTGTGTAGTTTACCCAGTGGGTGCGGAAGGTGCTGCAGTTCATCGGTGCCAAATTTTTCTACAATCTGGACAAAAAGATGCTGGCCCAGATGGAGACCGAGCTGAAGGAAAAGCGAGGCTGATTTACTGTAATAAGACACGGGAGGTTTTTCCGGGGGTCTCCGGAAAAGCCTCCCACGCTTTTTGCGGTGCGCCGAGAATGAGTGCCTCCTGCGTGTTGAAAAGCACAGCGGGAACATGGTACAATTATCAAACCAAAGCACGGTACGATGAGGGAAGGAGAATAAGCACATGACAATTTTGATCGATGCAGACGGCTGCCCGGTGGTCGATCTGACCCTGAGGAGCGCAGGGAAAAAAGGTGTGCCGGTTGTGATTCTGTGCGATACATCCCATCGTATCGAGCGGGAAGGGGCACAGACGCTGGTATTTGACAAAGGCGCTGACAGTGTGGATTTTGCACTCGTCAACCGGGTGAAGCCCGGGGACTTGGTTGTGACGCAGGATTACGGTCTGGCAAGTATGTGCCTGGCAAAATGCGCGCGGGTGCTGAACCAGAACGGTTTGGAATATACGGCGGATAATATAGATGCGCTGATGCTACAGCGGCATGAAAACAAAAAGCTCCTTCGCGCCGGCAAGCATCCAAAGGGGGCTGCAAAACGCACAAAAGAGCAGGATATCCGGTTTTGCGATGCGCTGGAACGGATTTTAAGCGGCACATCCGGCGATCAGCAGACGGAATGTGAAAATGTGTCATTTGCAAGGCGATAAAATGTACAATGTGCATTTTTTACAGGTGAATGGTAATTACAGAGTGTAGCTATGGGAAAAAGCGAAAAGAAGAAATGTGCTTTTTGGGTGGATTTGTGCAGAAATGTACACTTTTCAGGGCGGCAAAACAGCACATTTTTGCCGATATTGCCGCTTGCTACATGAAATGTGCGATTTGCCATAAAATCATACGATATATCGGTATAATCTACCTTTCGGAATGTGACATTTGGCACATGCTATGCGTAAAGAAGCTGCACACCGCCATAAAGAGCCTATGGGGGTGAACATAGTTTAGCTGCAGAGAAATGGGATACGGTACGCAATTCCGGCACGGTAACGCTGCTTTGAGTTGGTTACAAAAGTTTATGCGGAATGCTCCGCACAGCAATGCATACAAAAGAAAGAAAAGCGCAAGCAGTATATCCTTGCCCTGCAGAGAAAATGGATTCCGGTATTCTTCCGCTGAAAGCAAAATAACAGGGCTAATTTTCCGGATTTTCCCTTGTGATTTTGTGGCGCGATAAACTATAATAAGCATAAGGCAAGCAAATGCGATGCCGGTAACAGATACTGCACAGGCAAGTGAAGGGAAGTAACGCAATGAAGATGCTTTTCAAGCAACGGATGTTCTCCTGGTTCGACAGCTATGATATTTACGATGAATATGGGAATACCCTGTTTGTGGTCAAGGGTCAGCTTTCCTGGGGGCATTGCCTGAGAATCTTTGATGCGGCGGGCTGCCCGGTTGGCTGCGTCAAAGAAAAGATATTTACATGGATGCCCCAATTTGAGCTCTACACAGGTGAGGATGATTATGTGGGGTGCCTGAGCCGAGAGCTGACGCTTTTCCGGCCCAGCTACCATATCGACTGCAATGGCTGGCGTATTGAGGGCAGCTTTTGGGAATGGGACTATGACATCCTTGCCCCCAACAGGCATACCGTGGCGCATATCGCCAAGGAGCTTTGGAATTGGACCGATACATACACCATTGAGATTTCCGACCCAAGAGATGCCCTCTGTGCGCTGATGGTCGTGCTTGCGATCGATGCAGAGAAATGCTCGCGGTATAACCATACCTGACAGGCTGCACACAAAAAATACTCCCTTATTCTGCTGCGCGCACAGCAGGATAAGGGAGTTTTCTGCTTCGTGAAGCAGCACGCCGGTGTATAAAGAGCGTATGGAGCTGCACAGCAAAAAGGAAGAAACAACCAATGAAAACATTTAAAACGGCAGTTATCGGCTGTGGTATTACAAGCTGACTCTCTCGGGCGGTGACCCCGACAGCGTGCGCGAGATGGCCGAAACGCTGTTTGCGGGCCGCTGCGTGGATGGTGATATTGCCCTGTGCGAGGCCGCGCTCTCGACCCAGTACTTCTTGAAGCTGGTCGAGCTGGGCGTGCCGTTCCCCCGCAACCGCTACGGCGAGTACATCGGCTACAAGACCGACCACGACCCGCGCCGCCGCGCCACCAGCGTGGGACCCTACACCAGTAAGCAGATGACAGAGTGCCTGGAGGCAGCCGTGCAGGCCAAGGACGTGCCGATGCTGGACAAGACCCAGGTCATCAAAATTCTGACGGACGGCGGTACGGTTTGCGGCCTGCTTTGCCTGAACACGGCTGCGCAGGACGCCGCCGACCACTTTACGCTGATTCGATGCAAAAACGTTATCTGGGCTACCGGCGGCCCGGCAGGCATGTATGCCGACAGCGTCTACACGTTCAGCCAGTATGGGGCTACCGGCCTTGCACTGGAAGCAGGCACACGCGGCAAAAACCTGACCGAATGGCAGTACGGCCTTGCATCGGTCGCGCTGCGGTGGAATGTCTCCGGCACCTACATGCAGGTGCTGCCGCGGGTCTACTCCACGGCGGCGGACGGCAGTGACGAGCGGGAGTTCCTGATGGACTTCTTCTCCGATGTCCACGATATGCTGAGCAACTTGTTCTTGAAAGGCTACCAGTGACCGTTTGATGTGCGTAAAATTGCTGACGGCAGTTCCATCATCGACATTCTGGTGTATCAGGAAACATGCAAGGGGCGGTGTGTGTATCTCGACTACCGCACGAACCCTGTGGGCGGCGCGCTTACCTATGACGCCCTGCTGCCTGAAGCGCAGGAATATCTGACATGCGCGGGTGTCTGCTTCGGCACGCCCATTGATTTCTATCGCGACAAAGGCGTGGACCTGTATACCCAGCCGCTGGAGATTGCGCTCTGCGCCCAGCATAACAACGGCGGCATTGGCATCGACTGCTGGTGGCAGACCGACGCGTGAAAGGCCTGTTTGCCGTGGGTGAAGCCGCTGCCAGCCACGGCGTCTACCGCCCGGGCGGCACGGCGCTGAACGCCGGGCAGGTGGGCAGCACGCCGCCGAGGAAATGAGCCGCTGCGGTGCCGCCATACGTGACCCCGCGCAGATACGCGCCTACGGCAAGCAGGTGGAAGCGCAGCTTGCCGACTTTGCCCAAACGGTCAAGGCGGGCAGCCACACCGAGCTTGCCATGGTCTACCGCCTGCGCGATATGCTGCTGAGCCAGCGAGCCTACCTGACTGCCATGACTGACTACACCGCCCACGGCGGCAAAAGCCGCGGCAGCGCACTGTATACCGATCTGACGGGCGGCACCAAGCCGTTTGGACAGCTCCCCGACACCTTCACCTTTGCCCTGGACGAAACCGAAGCCCCGCTGATTCAGGAGCTGTGGTTCGAGGATGGTACCTGCCGCACAGGCTGGCGCGCCCCGCGCCCCATCCCCGAGGATGACGACTTTTTTGAAAACGTCTGGCGCAGCTACCGCGAGACAGGGAACATTGACTGAATAGATGGTTCTGCCTGGCCTGATAAACACAACACTAGTATATCATGAAAACGAATATCCCGGGCCTCATTACATGCGATGCAGAAGCGCTAAATCATGGAGCGTATCCCTGTTATCGACCTGCTTGCATACATCTGCATCCTGATACCGGCAAAACGATACGGCATCGTTTTGATAGTAGGGGATCAGTCTGATTTGCTCATCAACGATTCGTTCTTTCATATCTGTACACCGGCCAATGCCAGAAACTTTTTGTCGGACTGGATACCCTGCGTCAGGAATACGCCGTCCCGGAACAGTGCGTAGGTCGTGACGGGTGTGGAGACATTCTGCGCGGCTTCTTTGTCGGTGATGTGGATGGCCCGGAACGGGATGTTATGTTGCTGCGCGGCCTGCTGCACCTTCGGCACCCAGTAATAGGTAAAGGGACACTGATCGGTGTAGTAGAGAACGAAGCCTTCTCCCTCGGCTTTGGGGTGCCTGGCGCAGTCCTTGAATTTCGGCAGTGCTGTATCGGCATTGAGCGGGAGACACATGAGGGTGATTCCACAGTCCGAGACATCTGCGATTTCAAAGCCCTTGTGGGACAAAAACTTGGGGTCGGCGAGAAATTCCCGCTTGCGTCCCTCGGCGCACAAAATGCAGATGCCCTTTTTGCCCTGCGCTCTTGCATCGCTGAGGCATTTTTCCAGCAGGTCATTTGAGCAGCCGTGCCCTTTCATGGAACCGGAGACCCATAGGCAGTTGATGTACAGCCAGCCGTCCGCTGTAATGGGCACCCATGCGTTTTCTGCCGGGATGTACTCGATAAAGCACTTGCCGCGCTCAACACTGCGGTAGAAAACAAGCCCCTCAGCAAAGCGCTGCTTGAGCCATTCTTTTTTGGCAAGGCTCTGCTTGCCGGACATCGCGCAGCAGATATGCTCCTTGTCGATGTTCTCTTTGGTGATTTGGATGTAGTCCACAGGTGGCCTCCTTGCAGAAAAGGCGCAGCATGCCCCAGCCTCTGGGGCACACTGCGTCTTGAGCGTCTGGTGAAATAGTGTTTATACGAATTACTATATGCCAAACAGCTCGTATTGTCAATAAAGCGTTAAAAACTGCGTTACAAAGTATGATGACAGTGGACATTGCTGCAAGCACAAAGAACATCCTGTGCAAGGCGGCACATGCCTGACAGAGAAGCGGCGGAATCTGCAGACCGCACGAACCGTAAATATTTCGTGAAATTTCGCAACAAGCGATTTACTTGGCGCGAGTTTGTGATACTATAAAGAAAATACGGGGCTGCAGGGGATAAGAAATGAACTCGCGGGCAGGTTGGCATAGCGTACCCAGCAGGCAAACGGTGGAATGGAGTTGTGTTGTGATGATAATTCGTAAGGCAGAAGAAAAGGACATCCCAAGAATTATGGAGCTGCTCGGTCAGGTGCTGCAGATCCATGCAGAGATACGCCCGGATGTGTTTATCCCCGGCACCACAAAATACACCGACAGCGAACTGAAGGAACTGCTGGAGCAGGAAGATAAGCCTATCTATGTTGCAGCCGGTGAGGATGATGTGTGTATGGGGTATGCTTTCTGCCAGCTGAAAGAGCAGCCGTTTTCTACCAATATGGTACCGTTTAAGGCACTGTTTATTGATGATCTGTGTGTTGACAAGCAGACGCGCGGACAACATATCGGGGAAAGCCTATTTGAATATGTGAAGCAGCAGGCAAAGAAGCTTGGCTGCTATGAAGTCACCTTGAATGTCTGGGCGGGGAACACATCAGCCGAAAGCTTCTATGAGAAGATGGGTATGAAAACAAAGGAACGGCAGATGGAGTATATTCTGTAAAGATAGAATGATGGAAAGGGTTTGCGTCAGCAAGCCAGCAGACGAAGTGTGAAGCGGGCACAGTGGCCCATAAAGAACAGGAGGGGCAAACGCCATGAAGGAAAACAGAAAGCTGCTAAAAGAAGTGCTCAAGGACATCCGCCATGATATGAGCGATGAGGAAGTGTTAAATCTGCTGGCAGACAGCAAAATTTCAGTTAGCCCCGAAAGCGAAAAGGAAAAGTATACGCTGGGGCAGCGTGCTGCGGATGTAATAGCAAAATTCGCCGGTAGTTGGGCATTTATCTTTTCCTTTACCGGCGTTTTAGTTCTTTGGATGATTGTCAATACTCTGCTGGCGGCCAAGGCGTTTGACCCATATCCGTTTATTCTGCTGAATTTGGTGTTGTCTTGTGTGGCGGCAATTCAGGCGCCGCTTATTATGATGAGTCAGAACCGGCAGGAGGAAAAGGATCGACGCAGAGCGGAAAATGATTATAAGGTCAATTTGAAAACCGAAATTATGATTGAGGATTTGTACGATAAAGTGAATGCTATTCTTGCTAAGCAGTCGGCACTGGAAAAGCGGCTGCAGACTGAGGATAAAAACGGCAGGGTATAGAAGCATAGGAAAATAAAAACATCCCGTCTACGAGTCAAGCGCACTTGTTTGCATAAGTGTACTTGCGGCAGACGGGATGTTGCTGTTTTATTTACAGTACAATAAAGGTGCAGGTGGCAGCAGGCAGGGTCAGCTCACCGGCAGCGGCGGCAACCGCAGACTGCTGTTGGCTTCGCTGCACAATCGTGATTTCGTTGTGTGGACAGGGCATTTCGTGTCCCTCCTTTCGGTAAT
>ERZ1673704.134-NODE-134-length-83796-cov-83.488351_pt1 | contig 83796 bp, 112 predicted proteins | sample MGYA00580234_ERZ1673704 | MGnify/ENA primary metagenome ERZ1673704 (study PRJEB41218, sample SAMN15661757) | gut metagenome | host: Homo sapiens | place: Canada: London | collected 2015-08-20/2019-03-30 | study: EMG produced TPA metagenomics assembly of...
TCACTGGAGATGCACCTTATAGTAGGCTACCGCTGACGGAACAGCGGGTTAAATCTTGCAATATACATTGCTGTTTAACAATCAATTACGTGACTTTTCAGGTCACACCCACGTTCGGTTCAAATTTAACATAATCGTGTAGGCACTCTCGTAGGCATCGGATATGTCGGTCATGAAATCCGGGTGGATGGGATTGCAGCGGTGGCTCTCCCTCGGGTTGTCGAAGTTTATCACGTAGAACTTGGGCTTGACCTTGTAGCCGTCCAAATGGGCGAGCAGGTGGTTGTAGGCTATCTCGGAGAGGTCGGGGTACTTGAAATCATATAAGAAAACGGAAAATCCTTTTTCGATAACCTGCTTAATGTACTGATTGATAATCGCATATGACTTCCCGCTGCCCGGAGTTCCCAATACCATTGTCGCACGAAAAATATTAACAAGGTTAATCCATCCGTCATACGTCTTTCCCCTGAACCAGAAGCGGGTGCGGAGATTGACGGAATACTCGTTCTCCTTCAATTCGGTTTCCTGCATAAAGCTCTCGTTCTCCAGATTGAACACGTCTTCGAGCAGGTCGGTCTTCAGCAGGCGTGACATCCATAGTCCCGCCATGAGCAGAAAGATATATCCGGCTGTGAGGGTGGCAATGTAGAACACCGTGTTTGCCGATAAGGGCAAAGGGAGCGCCAAGAGCCACCCGTTGCCGAAAAAGAGCAGCAAGCCGGACACGCCGCAAAGGATGATCCTGCGCCACGTGATTTTCTGCTCCTTCACGCCCTTTGTGCCGAGGCAGCTAAGGGCGAGGAACAGCACGGCGAAGAGCTTCGTCCAGAGGATATTGGAGAACAGCCCGGCGGTACGCTGGAAGCCGAGCAATATCCTATCGACCACGCCGATGTCGATGCCCCATTCCCGGACGGACTGGTAACAGAACCAATAAATATTGATGACTACAAATAAAATGCTTATCGCACGCATGAACTCCATGACTTTGGCGAGTCCACGCAAATCGTCTTCGTTTTGCATAATTCGTTGATGTATAAATTAAAACTTCGTTTTAGTTATGTACTTTTTCTTTTGTGTCAAGACAAAAGAAAAAGATACCAAAAAGAAAAAGTCAAGACTGCATTTTCTCCGCTACTCTCTTCCTGCGTTTCGCTAAAGAAAAAGAACTCGCTTCGCTCAAACAACTTTTTCTTTTTAACGCTACACTCCGGTCGTTCGCTTTACGCTGCGAAAATGAGGTCGGTATGCCATGCGGATGGTTGCTTGGTTAATGCTATCTTTTTGTTCTTTATTGCTGCCTGCCGTACTTGCGTCTCTTTTTCTTTTTGCGCTGCGGCGGTACGGGCTGGTCGCCGGACGCTCCGCTGGGTACGGGGGCAAAGAGATTGAAGGCGGCCGCCACGTTCTGGGTGGTGCCGTCCTTGTGGTCGGGACGGTAGTCCGTGTGCTGTTCCTGCCATTCGGTGGTGTGGGAATGTTCCGGCTGGTACTGTTGTGATGCCAGTCCGGTGGTATCCTGCCCGGCGAAAAGGTCGTTGAACACGCCTGCGGAGAACTCCTTGCCCAGACGGGAGCCGTTGAAGACGGCTTTGGCGGCATGGTCGATGAAGGTCGCCCCATAGATGCGCCCGGCTTCATTCTGACGGAATACCACGCCGATTCCCTGCCGCATGAGTTCCCGCTCGAACTGCGCCCGGTCATGCCCTGCGGTCTGCATGGCGGCTGCAACCTTTCCGGCGGTGGCGGCGGCGACCTCCTTGTGGGTCTTTTCCCATGCGGCAGCGTTGTGCATCCGCCTTTCGAGGGCAGCGATGCCCGCCTCCTTGCCGAACACGGAGGACTTGAAGGGCTTGCCGACCTTGTTGCCCTCCCTGTCGGTTGCCGAATAGGTCAAGCCGTGATACTCCCGCCCGCCGTATTCCCCCTTCACCTCGTCCACCGTGATGCCGTAAAGAGAAAGGACGGCACGGTATTCGCCCAATGTACGGAAACGCCACTCACGGGCTATCGGGCGGATGACTCCCGCCAACTGCCCCTTGAGGTTGCCGTCCCCGTAACCGACGGGCGACAAGGGCAGCCCCTCCTTCCACTGCTTGGGAGTAGCCGGGACAAGACCGAACTGCCGTTCCAACTCCCGGCAGGCCTTCATCGAACGCCCGTGCTCGTAGCTGTCGGAAATCGCCCGCCCGGTTTCGTCCACCCGGACGGAGACGATGTGCAGGTGCTCCCGCCCGATGTCGTTGTGGCGATAGACGATATAGGGCTGGTCGCCGAAGCCCATGCGCCGCATATACTCCTCCGCCAAGCTGACAAACCGCTCTTCACTCAAGCAATCCTTCGGGTCGGGATTGAGGGAGATGTGCAGGACGGGCTTCTCGGTCTTGCGGTTGGCTGTGAGGTAGTCACCGAACGAGCGGGAAAGATGCCCTATCGTGTAGGGGTTATCGCCCTGCGGCTCGATAATCCGGCTGGTGAAAAGCACGTCGGCGTGCCGTTCGTCCACCTTCAACTGGTTGTAGGCAAGCACCCCGTACAGGCTGCTGCCGTGCGAGATCTTGGCTATCATCGGACGGGGTATTTGCTCTGGAACTCCTCCACCAGTGCGGAAATCCGCTTGCTTAACTCGACCAGTTCGAGGGTGTGCCGCTCCAGCTTGTAGAGGAAAGCGAGGGCTTTCTTCTCCGAGAAATTGGATTTGAGCGCACGCACGCATTGGTTGTAGTTCGTGCCTATGGCACGGAACTGCGAGTGGAAAGTGGTCAGGCGCATGTAGAAATCCTGCGTCCCCTTATCCAGTTTAATAACCTTAATCTCCTTGCCGAAAAGTGCGGAAACGATAAACTCCGCCTTGGTCGCCTTGCCCGACTCGTCGAAAAGCGCGAGGAAACGGGCGTTGTCCCCGTCATCCAGACGGAATACGTAGCGGTGGCGCATCTTGTCGGGCTTGGGTTTTCGCCCGTGGTTGCCCGCATACTTCTTCTGATTGTCCATCATCCTGTAAAATTTTAAGTGAAACATGGTCTGAAAACGCCGTATGCCTACGGCTCTCCCCCGTGAGCATCCCCCGACTCCGGAGGGGAATGCCACATCGAGGGGGCAAGGTGGTGGTGAGGCACGAAATTCATTTCGAGTGCCGCAGCACACAACTTGCCATTTTCGTTTGAAAATAAAATCCGTCCTGCCGGACAGATTGAGGATGCCCTTGCCTGCTGCGGAGTGCCGGGGCACTCCCTCGGGCGGTTGCCGCTCTTTTTCATTCTTACTCTATTTTGGTTTCCGCCTGCAAAGTAACAGCCCTTTTCCCGTCCGGACACCATGCCCGGATGCGACAAACCTACGGGTGGAAAGACAATGCACGACACACTGATAATCAAACGGATAAACTACCGGTATTTTGATATTCCTTTGCGCCGTGGAAGCGGTGAAACGACTGTCCGGATAGACAAGGAAACAACCGGATAGCCGACCGGACGGACAGCCGAACGGCTGACGGTCTTGCCGGACAAACGGACGGACAACCGGATAACCAGCCGGACGATCGGCTAAACAGCCAAACGGTTAAATGACTAAACGGCTAAACGGTCAAACGGCTGAACAGCCGGATGATTGGATGGATGCCGGGCTGAATGTATGACCGGATGAATGAACGAATGAACGGACGGATGAATGAACGGCAGAGTAGCTGAAAAGCTGACCGATTGAGTGAACAGAGAAGCGGCTGCACGGGCAGCCGGATGAATAACCAACAGAATGACGATATGGACAGACAGACATTGAACGTGGCTTTCGCCACACAGAAAGGCGGCAGCGGCAAGACGGCTATCACGGTGTTGGTGGCGGGCTACCTGCACTACCGCTTGGGGTGTCCGCTGGCGGTGATCGACTGCGACTTCCCGCAGTACAGCCTGTACGAGATGCGGGAACGGGACAGCCGGGCGGTACTGGAGAACGAATACCTGAAACGGGCGGCTTACGAACAGATGCGGCAGCCGGGGCGTGCCGCCTATCCGGTGCGCAAGTGCCGGGTGGAGCAAGCCCCCGACACGGCAAGGGAGCTGGCGGCGGAAGGCTGCTACGACCTGCTCTTCTTCGACCTGCCGGGCACGGTGAACTCGGCGGGCATCCTGCGCACGATCGCACAGATGGACTACATCTTCGCCCCGGTGAGTGCGGACAAGGCGGTATTGGAGAGCACGCTCTCCTTCCTCGACGTGCTGCAACGGATGATGCTGGGCAAAGAGACGAGCCGCCTGAAGGGGCTTTACCTTTTCTGGAACCAAGTCGATAAGCGGGAAACGAGCGGGCTGTACGAGAAGTACGGGCAGGTAGTCGCCGACATGAGGCTGCCGATGCTGCAAACTCGCATCCCCGACACGAAACGCTTCCGCAAGGAGGCGGACAGTACGGGACGGACGGTGTTCCGCTCCACGCTGCTGGCTCCCGACAGGCGGATGCTGGCAGGCAGCGGCATCCCCGAACTGACCCGTGAGATAGCAACCATCCTCAAACTGGAAGGCTATGAAGAAGCAGCGGAATGAGAAGCCCATCGACGAGGAGCTGCTGATGCGGATGATGGCGGGCGAGGCGGCGGGAACGGGAGAACCGGGAACCGGAAAGGGGGAAACTGCCGTGCCGGTGGAAAAGGCGCAGGAAGGGAAGGCGGCGGACACAAGACGGCGCAAGGGAAGGCAGGCGGACTACGAGACGACCTTCTTTAAAGGCATGGACATCCCCGCCCGTTACGGCAAGCCGGTCTATGTGCGCCGTGAGTACCACGAGCGCATCGCCAAAATTTCGGTGATGCTGACGGGCGGCAAGGTGTCGCTCTCGGCATACATCGACAACGTGCTGGCACAGCACTTCGAGCAATACCGGGAGGAGATCGAGGCGGCATACGCCGGGAAACTGGAGAACCTCTTTTAAAAAGGAAGGAGGAAACGGCATGATACTGAAATTATCGCTCACCGTCCTGCTGCTCTATTACCTCGCCGTGCTGTGGAAATACTACCGGCAGGACATCACCGGGATATTCGGGACAGCGGAGACGGACGAAGACACGGACGGAACGGGAAAGGAACCGGGGCAACCGGGTGAGCCGTACACGGTCATGGGAGAAAGCACCTACCTGCCCTTCGGAGCGGAGGACGGGGAGGAAGCGGTAGCCGGAGCCGTGGACGAACTCGCAGCGGAGGACGACGGGGCGGACTACTCCGACATCGAGCCGGAGGAGGACGAGGAGGAGACGGACTATGAACCCACGCCGGAGGAGATCCGGGAACTGGAGGAGGAAGAGGAATTAGGGGCTTATTACCCGGACGGCAACCCCGACTTCGCCACGGGGTACTCCTTCGATGACCTGAAAAAGGTGCGCCGGGTACTGGTGTCGGACAATGCGGACGAAAAGGCGGAGCGGGAAGCCCGTGAGGTGCTGCCGTCCGTGATGGGATCGGACATCTGGGAGGCGATGCTGGACGAGTTCGAGGGCGCACGTAAGCGTGTCGCCCGGCTGATGGACAACCATAATGTTTAATTAAAATTTTAAAGACAAATGAAACAGAAAAGAATCTTTTTTACGGCGGCCTGCATACTGGCTGCCGTGGGCGCAATGGCGCAGGGAAACGGGCAGGCGGGCATCACCGAAGCCACGCAGATGGTCACCTCGTATTTTGAGCCGGGGACAAAACTGATTTACGCCATCGGTGCGGTGGTCGGCTTGATCGGAGGGGTGAAAGTGTACGGGAAGTTCAGCGCCGGCGATCCGGACGTGAGCAAAGTCGCCGCAAGCTGGTTCGGAGCCTGCATCTTCCTGATCGTGGCGGCTACCATCCTCCGTTCGTTCTTCCTGTAAAACAGCGGACTATGGACTTGGAAATCAACAAGGGGATCGGCAGGAACGTGGAGTTCAAGGGGCTGGAAAGCCAGTACCTCTTCATCTTCTGCGGCGGTCTGCTCGCCGTTTTCGTGGTGTTCGTCATCCTGTACATGGCGGGCGTGAACCAGTGGGTATGCATCGGCTTCGGCGTGGCTGCGGCTACGCTGCTGGTATGGCTGACCTTCCGGCTGAACGCCCGGTACGGCACGCACGGGCTGATGAAGGCAGCCGCCCGCAGGCGGCATCCGAGGTACGTGGTGAACCGCCTGAAAATCCCCCGATTATTCACCTTTAAACACTGGCAAGAATGAGAAACGTAATGAAAGCGGCGACGCTCGAAAGCAAGTTCCCGCTGCTGGCGGTGGAGAACGGCTGCGTCGTGAGCAAGGAGGCGGACGTGACGGTCGCCTTCAGGGTGGAACTTCCGGAACTGTTTTCCGTTACAGGGAGCGAGTACGAGGCGATCCACTCGGCTTGGCACAAGGCGGTGAAGGTGCTGCCGGAGTATTCCATCGTACACAAGCAGGACTTCTTCATCGAGGAGAAGTACCGGCCGGAAACGGACAGGGACGACCTGAGCTTCCTGAGCCGGAGCTTTGAGAGGCACTTCAACGAACGCCCGTTCCTCTCGCACACCTGCTACCTGTTCCTGACAAAGACCACGAAGGTGCGGAGCCGTCAGGAAAGCACGTTCTCCACCCTCTGCAAGGGCAGGCTTGTCCCCAAGGAGATAGAGGACCGGGAGACGGTTACGAGGTTCCTCGAAGCCGTCGGGCAGTTCGAGAAGATCATGAACGACAGCGGTTTTGTTACGCTGCGCCGCCTCACGACGGACGAGATCACTGGGACGGAAGCGGCGGCGGGCATCGTGGAGAAGTACCTCTCGCTCTCGCAGCACGACACGACGGTGCTGAAGGACATCCAGTTGAACCCGGAAGAGATGCGCATCGGCGACGACATCCTCTGCCTGCACACCCTCTCGGACACGGAAGACCTGCCGGGCAAGGTGGCGACGGACAGCCGTTACGAGCGGCTCTCGACCGACCGCTCGGACTGCCGGCTGTCGTTCGCCGCCCCGGTGGGCTTGCTGCTGGACTGCAACCACTGCTACAACCAGTACATCTTCATCGACGACCACGGGGAGAACCTGAAACGCTTCGAGCAGACCGCCCGGAACATGCACTCGCTCTCCCGCTACTCCCGCTCCAACCAGATCAACAAGGCTTGGATCGAGGAATACCTGAACGAGGCGCACTCGAAAGGGCTGACCTCGGTGCGCTGCCACTGCAACGTGATGGCATGGAGCGACGACAGGGAGGAACTCAGGCGCATCAAGAACGAGGTGGGCAGCCAGCTCGCCCTGATGGAGTGCAAGCCGAGGCACAACACGGTGGACGTGCCCACGCTCTTTTGGGCGGCGATACCGGGCAACGAGGGGGACTTCCCCTTCGAGGAGAGCTTCTACACGTTCATCCCGCAAGCCCTGTGCTTCTTCACCGAAGAGACGAACTACAAGGACTCGCTCTCACCCTTCGGCATCAAGATGGCGGACAGGATGACGGGCAGACCGCTGCATCTGGACATCAGCGACCTGCCGATGAAGAAAGGGGTGATCTCGAACCGCAACAAGTTTGTCCTCGGTCCGAGCGGAAGCGGCAAGTCGTTCTTCATGAACCACCTCGTGCGCCAGTATTACGAGCAGAACAGCCACATCGTGCTGATCGACACGGGCAACTCGTACCAAGGGCTGTGCGAGCTGATACACCGCAAGACCAAGGGCGAGGACGGGATTTACTACACGTACACGGAGGAGAAGCCCATCAGCTTCAACCCCTTCTTCACGGACGACTACAAGTTCAGCGTGGAGAAGAAGGACAGCATCAAGACGTTGCTGCTGGCGCTGTGGAAGGGCGAGGACGAGAAAATCACGAAGACGGAGAGCGGCGAGCTGGGCAGTGCGGTGTCGGCGTACATCCGCCGGATACAGCAGAACCGGGACATCGTCCCCTCGTTCGACACCTTCTACGAGTACATGCTGAACGATTACCGGAAGGAGCTGGCTGCAAGGGACATCAAGGTGAGCCGGAAGGACTTCAACATCGACAACTTCCTGACCACACTCAGGCAGTATTACAAGGGCGGACGCTATGACTTCCTGCTGAACTCGAACGAGAACATCGACCTGCTGCACAAGCGGTTTATCGTATTTGAAATTGACAGTATAAAAGATAATGCCGAGCTGTTCCCCGTGGTTACGATCATCATCATGGAAGCCTTCATCAACAAGCTGCGCCGCCTGAAAGGGGTGCGGAAGATGCTGATCTGCGAGGAGGCTTGGAAAGCCCTTTCCTCGCCGAGTATGAGTGAGTATTTGAAATACATGTACAAGACCGTCAGGAAATATTTCGGCGAGGCGATTGTCGTCACGCAGGAGGTGGACGACATCATCTCGTCCCCCATCGTGAAGGAGGCTATCATCACCAACTCGGACTGCAAAATCCTGCTCGACCAGAAGAAGTACATGAACAAGTTCGACGGCATCCAGTCGATGCTCGGTCTGACGGACAAGGAGAAGTCGCAGATACTCTCCATCAACCTCGCCAACCATCCCGGACGGAAGTACAAGGAGGTGTGGATCGGTCTGAACGGGGTGCAGTCGGCGGTGTATGCCACGGAGGTATCGGCTGCCGAGTACCTGACCTATACCACCGAAGAGAGCGAGAAGACGGAGGTGTTCGCACTGGCGGAAGAGCTGGGCGGCGACTTGGAGCTTGCCATCAAGCGGCTGGCGGAAACGAAGTATAAATAATGTGCCGATGCGCTGGCGGGGAGCGGCGGACAGGTTGCCGGACGGGTGGTTGATTGACCAAACGGCTAAACGGTCAAACGGTTAAACGGCTGGATGTACAAACGGCTAAACGATATGGAGAGAATAAAATTTTGTAAAACTTTTAAAAAACGGAATCAAGATGAGACGATTGAATTTAATCCTGCTGCTGTCGGCGGTGACGGTGGCGCTGGCGTTTGTCATTTCCTGCAAGGAGACAAATGCGGAACGGTTGGAAAAGATGTGCGGCGAGTGGGTCAGCACGGGCGGCAAGCCGCCCTTCACCCTCTGGGAAGAGGATGGCAAGTACCGTGTAACGGTCATGCACAGAAACCACAAGGGCGACAGTGAAGCGGAGACCTACCTCGTCCGGGAAACGGAAGGGGTGCTGTTCATCGAGACGGGCTTCGCCGTGATGATGGACTATGACCGGGAGAAAGACCACATCCGGCTGTCGCCGGGCGGAGAGTACAGGAGAAAGAGTGACGGAACCCTAAAACAGTAAGGACATGAGAACGATAAAGGCAATCATCGTGGGCGTGGCGTGCCTGACGGCAGGTGCGGCCAACGCCCAGTGGGTCGTACACGATCCCGGCAATCTGGCGCAGGGCATCATCAACACGACCAAGGAGATCGTGGAGACCTCCGCCACCGCACAGCACACGCTGGACGGGTTCAAGGAGACGGCGAAGATATTCGAGCAGGGACGGAAGTATTACGATGCGCTCAAGGCGGTGCATGACGTGGTGAAAGGCGGCGTGAAGGTGAAGAAGTCCATCGAGATGGTGGCGGACATCTCGGAAATCTACGTGCGCAACTACCAGAAGATGCTCGGCGACCCGAACTACACGCCGGACGAGCTGTCAACCATCTCGTTCGGGTACGCCAAGCTGCTGAGCGAGAGTGCGGACATCCTGCAAGATCTGAAGAACGTGGTGAACGTGACGGGGATGTCGCTCTCGGATGCCGAACGGCTGGCTATCATCGACCAGAGCTACAAGCGGCTGCTGGAGTACCGCAACCTCGTGCAGTATTATACGGACAAGAACATCTCGGTGAGCTACCTGCGGGCGAAGAAGAAAAAGGACGCCGACCGGGTGGTGGCTCTCTACGGGGATGCGGAAGACCGTTACTGGTGAGAGTGGCAATATATAATAATGTTCACGTACATAAATATAATATAGGACTATGTTGTTAGCGATAGACTTCACGAACCTGCATGAGATATTGCAGGTATTGTATCAGGACATGATGCCGCTCTGCGAGAAGCTGACGGGGGTAGCCAAGGGAATTGCCGGGCTGGGTGCGCTGTTCTACGTAGCCGCCAAGGTGTGGCAGGCGCTCGCCCGTGCCGAACCCATCGACGTGTACCCGCTGCTCCGCCCGTTCGCCATCGGGCTGTGCATCCTCTTCTTCCCCACCTTCGTCATCGGCACGATCAACACGGTGCTCTCGCCCGTGGTGAAGGGCTGCCACGGGATGCTCGAATCACAGACCTTCGACATGAACCGATACCGGGAGCAGAAGGAGACGCTGGAGAGGGAGGCGTTCCGCCGTGACCCGGAGAAGGCATATCTGGCGAGCAAGGAGGACTTCGACAAGAAGCTCGACGAGCTGGGCTGGTCGCCCAAGGACTTGAAGACGATGGCGGTGATGTACATCGACCGGACGGAATACAACATGAAGCGGAACATCCGGCTGTGGTTCCAAGAACTGCTCGAACTGCTGTTCCAGTCGGCTGCGCTGGTGATCGACACGATACGGACGTTCTTCCTGATCGCCCTTTCCATCCTCGGTCCGATAGCGTTCGCCCTCTCGGTCTATGACGGGTTCCAGAGCACGCTCACGCAGTGGATAACGAGGTACATCTCCATCTACATGTGGCTGCCCGTGAGCAACCTGTTCAGCTCGGTGCTGGCACGCATCCAAGTGCTGATGCTCACCCGTGACATCGAGGCGATGAGCGACCCGACCTTCATCCCGGACAGCTCGAACACGGTGTACATCATCTTTTTAATCATCGGGATATTCGGGTACTTCACCATCCCGACGGTCGCCAACTGGATCATCATGGCGGGCGGGGTGAGCCAAGCCAACCGTGCGATGAACCAAACCGCAAACAAGGTCGGCAACGTCGCCGCAGCGGGTGCGGGTGCCGCCGTAGGGAACATCGCCGGAAAAATCATCAAGTAGCGGCGGATGCCCCAAGAAAATGAGTCATAACGAATAAAAAACCGGAAACATGGAATTTAAGAGTTTGAAAAATATCGAAACGAGCTTCAGGCAGATACGGCTCTTCACGCTGGTATTCGCCTGCCTGTGCGCCGTGGTGACGGGCTTCGCCCTGTGGAAGTCGTACAGCTTCGCCGAGGCGCAGCGGCAGAAGATCTACGTGCTGGACAACGGCAAGAGCCTGATGCTGGCGCTCTCGCAGGACGTGCGGCAGAACCGCCCGGTGGAGGCACGGGAGCACGTGCGCCGCTTCCACGAGCTGTTCTTCACGCTCTCGCCCGACAAGTCGGCTATCGAGAGCAATATCAAACGCTCGCTGCTGCTGGCGGACAAGAGCGCCTTCAACTACTACAAGGACCTCTCGGAAAAGGGGTATTACAACCGGATAATCTCGGGGAACATCAACCAGATGATAGAGATAGACAGCCTGCGGTGCGACTTCGACAAGTACCCGTACAGCGTGCGGACGTTCGCCCGGCAGATCATCCTGCGGGAAAGCTCTGTTACGGAGCGCAGCCTTGTGACCCGCTGCCGCCTGCTGGATGCGGTCAGGAGCGACAACAACCCGCAGGGCTTCATCATCGAGGGGTTCGAGATCACGGAGAACAAGGATTTGCAGACCCTCAAACGCTGACGGCTATGATAAGGAAATTCATCACAAAGGCGCAGGATTGGGCGGACGGGAAGCTCCGCCGCCTCGCCGGGCGTATCTCGCCCGACATGCGTGTGGCAATCATCCTCGTGACGCTGGTGGCGTTCGGCTCACTGTCGGTCTATATGACCGTCTCCTCCATCTACCGCATCGGCAGGAACGACGGGAAGGAACTGGGGATAGAGCATATCAGGCGCCTGCAATTGCCCAATGACAGTATTATCAACCCTTTTGAAAGCGGACGGCATGGGACTGGCGGAGAAGTTGAGTGAGTGGCTGTTCCGCCGCCGGGAGCGGCAGGAGGAGCGGAACATGAGGCAGGCAACGGCGTATTTCGGGAGCCTGCTGAATAAGAGGCGTGCGGATGCCGGTGCAATCCTCCAGTCCGTCAGGGACTACCGGGACTGCCCGGAGGTAACAAGGAAACAGGCGGAGCTGCTGCTGGAACACAGGTTCTTCCGGTACGTGTACCAGACGGGCTATCCCGAATGGCGGGCGGTCATGGACGCCCTGAAAGAGACCCGTTACGGGATGCGTGAGGGGGCGGCAATCCCCCGGAGCGTGAGGGAGGCGGCGGAAAGCCCGATGCTGCGTCTGGCGGCGCAATACAAGGTGCTGGAGTACGAGTACACGAGGCGCAACGCCCCGCAGCCGCTATCCCCCGAAGCGCAGGCGGAACGGGATGCGGCGCACCGGCTGCTGAACTGCTGCATGAGGGAGGGCGACCTCGACGCACTGAAAAGGCTTGCCCTGAAAGGCGAGAAACCGGACGACTCGGTGGCCATCCGCCACGGGCTGGCGGAAGGCTACCGCAGGCTCGAAGAACTGAGCCGGGAATGGAACGAGGAGATGCGGGGCGACAACCACACCGTCATGGAACAGATCGAGTTGCGGGAGGCGGACGAGCGGGGAAAGCTGATGCGGCAAGCCGCCGCCCTTTACGAGAGGAAGACGGGCGGCAGACTGCCCGGCGACTATCTGGAAGCGGTGAAGGCGGAACGGGCGCTGCTCCACGGGCTCGCCCGCCACGGCTGGGACGGTCAGCGGGAAGTACCGAAGGAGACGGTGGAGAAGTACGGGCTGACGGAGGATTTTGCCGGCATCGCCCGGCTAAGGTGGGACTACCACCTGAGCGAGGACAACGGCGACCTCTCCCGTGACTACCCGGAAGCCGCCATCGGACGCCACAACCGTGCCATCCGGGAGCGGGCGGCGAAAGAACTGGCAGGTCTGGAAGCGAGGCTGTTCCCCGAAAAGGCGGCAAGCCGGGAACGGAAGGCTGCGCACCTGCGGGCGGACAACCGGGCAAGCCCCACGGCATCGCTCAAACGGGAACGGAAGGAGCCGCCCGGCAAGCGACAAACCGGAGAGACAGGCAGAAGGAAGCCTCCGGGGAGAAGAATCAGAATGTAGGACAACCATAAATTTTTGACATGATGGAAGAACAGAACCAAGAAAAAGCAACGGCAACGCAGCACGTGACGGTGGCGGATGCCGCAGCCCCGGAGACGGGGAACGGAAAGAAGGAGGACAAGGGCGGCGGGAAAAAGGAGAAGAAGACAGCCAAGCCGCTCACGCCGAAACAGTTGCAGCAACGGAAGAAGCTGATGGTATATCCGCTGATGGGCTTGCTGTTCCTCGGCTCGATGTGGCTGATATTCGCACCTTCGGAGGAGCGGGACGTGAACCGGGACACCGTGGGGGCGTTCAACGCCGACATCCCCCTGCCGGAGAATGACGGGATCATCGGCGACAAGCGGAAAGCCTACGAGCAGGCGCAGGCGGAGAAACAGCAGGCGGAGAAGGTGCGCTCGCTGGAGGACTTCGCCTTCTCCGAAGAGAGCGATATGGACGGGGTGGAAATGGAACTGCCGGACAGCGAGCCGGAACGGGAACCGTTCAGGGACTACTCGGGCAACGGCGGCGGCCGCTCCTCCGTCGCCGCCTACCGGGACATCAACCGGAAACTCGGCTCGTTCTACGAGGAGCCGAAGGTGGACGGGGAAAAGGAGGAGCTGAAAAGGCAGGTGGAGGAGCTGACCGCCAAACTGGAAGAAAGGGAACGGCAGGCGGGCGGAATCGACGATCAGGTGGCACTGATGGAGAAGAGCTACGAGCTTGCCGCCAAGTACATGGGGCAGAACGGGCAGGACGGCGCAACCATGCAGGCACCCGCCACCGGACAGGGCGGCAACGGCTTGGGACAGCCAGCCGTGGCGGTGCAGGCGGCACGGGAGCGGACGGTATCGGGGCTGCGACAGCCCCTAAGCGATGCGGAGTTCATGCGGCGGTACAGCCAGCCGAGGAACTACGGCTTCAACACGGCGGTGGGCAGCGGGTACGCCCTCGGGAAGAACACGATAGCCGCCTGCATCCACCAAGACCAGACGGTTATGGACGGTCAACAGGTGAAGCTCCGGCTGCTCGAACCGTTGCAGGCGGGAAACCTGATTATCCCACGCAATACGGTGGTATCCGGTACAGGCAAGGTGCAGGGGGAACGGCTCGACATCACGGTATCGTCCGTCCAGTACCAAGGTAACATATTGCCGGTGGAATTGGCGGTCTATGACAACGAGGGAATGAAAGGGCTGTGCATAGAAACCTCACTGGAGCGGGAAGCGGCAAAGGAGGCGATGGCGAACATCGGCGGCGGGCTGGGAACGAGCATCTCGTTCGCACGGAGCGCCGGGCAACAGGTGGCGATGGACATCACCCGTGGGCTGATGCAGGGCGGCAGCCAGTACCTCGCCAAGAAGTTCCGCACGGTAAAGGTGCACCTGAAAGCGGGTGATCCGCTGATGCTATACGCCAAACAACAATAAATCAACAGATTATAAAACCATTAAAAAGTAAAGACAATGAAAAAGATTTTTGGATGGGTCGCCCTGCTTGTGGGCATGGTGACGGGTGCGAACGCACAAGTGAATGATACGATACAGCGGACCACGGGCAACGACCTGTATCAGGGGATTACACGGAAGCTACCCTACCGGCAGATGGTTACGCCCCACGGGGTGCAGGTGACGTTCGCCAAGACGGTGCATATCATCTTCCCCTCGGCGGTGCGGTACGTGGACTTGGGAAGCAATTGGATTATCGCCGGGAAAGCGGACGGTGCGGAGAACGTGATCCGGGTGAAGGCGACCACCGAGGGGTTTCCGGGGGAAACGAACTTTTCCGTTATCTGCGAGGACGGAAGTTTCTATTCGTTCAATGCCCGGTATGCGCATGAGCCGGAGATGCTGAACATCGAGATGAAGGATTTTTTGGAGAACGGGAACACGACGGACTTTTCGCATACCCGCATGAACCTCCATTTCCGGGAACTGGCAGGCGAAAGCCCGCTCTTGGTGAAGCTGATCATGCAGAGCATCTACAAGGAGGACAGGCGGGAGATCCGGCACTTGGGCTGCAAACGCTTCGGGGTGCAGTTCCTCCTGAAATCCGTCCACTCGCACAACGGGCTGTTCTATTTCCACACGGAAACGAGGAACAGGTCGAACGTGGCTTTCCGGACGGACTTTATCCGGTTCAAGGTCGTGGACAAGAAAGTGCCGAAGCGCACCGCCATTCAGGAACGGGTGATCGACCCGGTGCGCAGCTACAACGAGGTGCTGGTGACGGAGGGGAAAAGCGACGTGCGCACGGTGTATGCCGTCCCGCAGTTCACCATACCGGACGACAAGCTGCTGGTCATCGAACTGTTCGAGAAGGACGGCGGTAGGCACCAGACCATCCGGGTGGAGAACGCCGACCTCGTGGCGGCAAAACAGATTAACGAACTGAAAATCAAGTAAGCGATGAAAAGGTTACTGTTCATTATCCTGCTTTTCGGGGTGTGCCTGCATGTGAACCGGGCACACGCCCAACGGTGCCTGCCCGGAATGAGGGGCATACAGCTCACGGGCGGGCTGTCGGACAACATGCGCTGGAAAAACGGCGACGGCTTCGGCTACCACGCCGGGATAGCGGTGAGCACCTACACGAAGAACGCCCACCATTGGGTGGTCGGTGTGGAATACTTGGAGAAGCGGTACGGCTACCGGGACTGCCTCTATCCGGCGAGCCAGTTCACGGGCGAGGGCGGCTATTACCTGAACTTCCTTTCCGACCGGAAGAAGACGTTCTTCGCCGCACTGGGACTGTCCGCCCTTGCCGGGTACGAGACGGTGAACTGGGGCGAGAGCCTGCTGCCGGACGGCTCCCGGCTCACGGATGAGGACAATTTCATCTACGGGGGTGCGCTCACGCTGGAGCTGTCCGCCTACGTGACGGACAAGATTGTCTTGCTGGTAAACGGTCGCCAACGGGTGCTGTTCGGCGGCGACTGCGGGAAATTCCACACGCAGGTCGGCGTGGGAATCCGCTTCATGATTCGATAACTGCTATATAATATAATTGTATATGAGGACAATGATTTATAGAATATTCACGGGCTGCTACATCGTGGCCGCCCTCGTGCTGGTCGCAGCCTGTAATGACGGGCTGGATATTCAGACGAAATACCTGTTCACGGTGGAGACGATGCCCGTCCCGAAGGAGCTGAAAGTGAACGAGACGGCGGAGATACGGTGCGAGCTGAAACGGGAAGGACGCTGGGAGGACGCCCGGTACACGATCCGCTGGTTCCTCTTCGACGGGGAAGGCACGCTCAAACTGGACGACGGCACGGCGTTGCTGCCCAATGACCGCTACCCGCTGGAGAAAGAGACGTTCCGGCTCTATTACATCCCGCTGTCGGACGAACAGAGCGGCTTCACCGTCTGGGTGGAGGACTCGGACGGTCAGGCGGTCGAGCTGGAGTTCGACTTCAATGCGGACAACGACAAGGAGGACGGGTATGGAACGGAATGATCTGGTTCTATACCTCGACATACCGGAATTTTCCGAAGCCCTGCATGCCTCGAAGTGGCGGACGGACATTGTCCTTCCACAAGCGGGGGACAATATATGTCCGGAAAACCTGCTGTCGGAGAAAACGCTCGCCATGCTGGAGACGGTTTCCGCCGGGGAGGTCTGGGAAGACATGAAGGACGACTGCCGGACCATGCGCCGGGTCGTGGAGCACGAGCTGTTCCGGGTGACGGAACGGGGATTTCACCTGCGCAGGGACGGGACACCGTGCTGCACGCTGACGCTGCAAAGATACCGTGTGCACGATGCCGGAAGGCGGATGAAAACAGAAGTGCCGCCACCTTGTCCAGCCCGGGGCGTGGAACGGAAAAGCGGGAAAATCCGGTTTTATTTCCGGAAATACTTTGTGCATATCGACGTGCCGGACACGCTGCCGCAATACCCGGAGGTGCGTGAGTTCGTGAACATAAAGTCGCTGCTCTCGGAGGCGGATAGAAAACTGCTGGCGGAAACGGAATGCGATGAAGCGGAAAGCCTGCTGGAGTGGATAGAGAATGAAGGCTATTGCCATGTCCGGGCGAGGTGCTGGACGCCGGAAGAGGAGAGCGGCGGATGGATGTGCGTGTTGTCGGTGGATGTTTAAAGGGGTTTATAACAAGAAAAAATGTAAAAACATGGAACGAGAAGAAAGAATGTATCAGGTGCCTCTGGAGATGATATGCAGGCACGACCGCACGGCGGAGGTCTGCCGTGCCGCCGTTGAAGAGGACGGCTGGCAGTTGGAGAACGTGCCCGAAGAGTTGAAGACGCCGGAACTGTGCCGGAAGGCGCTGGAAACGGAAGCGGGATTCGGGAACGACTTCCACCGGGGGCTGGTTCAGCATATCCCTTTTGCGGAGGTGTGCATGGAGGTGCTGAAGGAGTGCCGGGAGAATAACCCGGAAGAACTCTACGGGGTGGCGGTGGCTATCCGCCCGGAGGTGATGAATGGCGAAATGGCGGACTTCCTGCTGCCGCTGGACGGCAGGTGTATCAGCATCCTGCCCGTGCACCTGCAAACACCGGAGCGGGTGCGGGTGGCGGTGGAAACGTCGGGGATGTCCGCCGTCGGGCGTGGCGGAGTGCCGAAAAGCCTGCTCACGCCCGAAGTGTATGTCAGGTGCGCCGCCCACAGCCGGGAGTCGCTGATGATGATCCCGTGGGCGGAACGCTCGCCGGAGGTCTGCCTGATGGCGAAGACACTGTACCCGGACTGGGTGAGGAATCACCCGGAGTTCGTGCCGGAGAGCGTGCGTAACCAAGACAGCATCTACACGCTGAACAGCCTGATGGAAAGCTTGACGGGGGAAAAGTTCAGCTACCGGCAAATGACGGACTTCTACAACGGGAAGCCGCTGGAGGTGAAACGGATGGAGACGCCGGACGGCGTGCAGAAGGACAAGTCGGTGAAGTTCGACAAGGAGACGGGGAAGTTCTCCTTCTCCGACATCCGGCAGGAGCGGAAACGGGGGTTGAAGATGTAGCGTGAGCCGGACGAAATGGAAAGCATCCTTCGGGATGCTTTTTCCATATCCGCCCTGCCGCTTTCCGGTTTCTTTTGCTTCTTGTTCTTTTCCCGCCCCGCTCACGAAAGAAAAGAAGTGCGAAACGGATAGCGAACAAAAAAAGGGACGCTTAAAGCATCCCCTCGTCCATGTAGCTAAGGTAGGCGTCCTCGGTCAGTATGATGTGGTCTAAAAGCTGTATGCCGATTGCCTCGCAGCCTTTCTTCAACTGGCTGGTCAGGTTGTTGTCCGGCGTGCTCGCCACGGTCGATCCGGAAGGGTGGTTGTGCGAGAGGATGATTCCCGAGGCATGAGAGACGAGAGCCGTCTGGAGGACGATGCGTATGTCCACCACCGTACTGTTCATGCCGCTGCGTGAGACGCACGAAACGCCCAGCAGTCTGCCTGCGCCGTTCAGGTACATCGCCCAGCACTCCTCGTGGTGCTGCATACAGTCCTCGTAGAAAGTCTTGAGGATGTCGTAAGACTCCTTGGAAGAGTGGATTCTAACTCTCTTGGATGCGTCAGCGTCCTTGTAACTTACGGTGATTTGAGGGAAAGACAGTGTATTCATAATGCAAAAAATTAAAAGTGAAACATTTATTTTTTGCTTTGGGGCACGGGGAAAGAGCGGACTTCATGCAAGGCTTTTGCGTGGAATACGACCCGAAGGTGTGGAGATTGCGCGCAAAACCGGCAGGTTCAGCCTTGCTACTTGTCCGTTTTTCCCCGTAGGTTTGCTAAAAAATGAGTGTGGAGCTTGGCTAAAAATCCAGTGGGTCAAAGGGTTTCTTTTTGCTTCTTTGTCTTTGTCCGCATCCGGCTCACCGAAAGAAAAAGAAGTGCGTCCGAAAATCGGGTCAATCCTTTCCCACGGGCGGGTAAAAAAAGAAGTCCGGGCGGATCGCTACCCGTCCCGGACTTCCGGCGATGAAACATAGAGGGGGAATGTTATGGCTTGATTTCCCCCGTTGCGATTAAATTCCCGTCCGAATAATACGCTATCTTCCCGTAGGTAAATCCCATGTCGGGAATGGCTACGAAAGCGATATAGTCCGAATACTCCCTGCCTTTGAGGTTCTTCCCGACAAGGTTGTTGAATATCATGGGGATGCTGCAACCGTCCTCGCTGTAAAGGACGGTTTTCCCGTTCTGTCTGATTTCCTGCTTCATGCCGTTTCTATGAAAAGTGTCCCGTCGATAAGGTACTCCCAATTATTCTTGTGGCTCTCGTCCGTGAAATATTCCTCGCTCTCGCAATACTCGCAATCGTCACGGCACGAGCGGAAGAAGTTTTCCAGACAGTCACGCATGAGTTCCTTGAAATTCCGTGTGTCGGGCGAGCGCATGAAGTCCATGAGGGGCTGCAAGATGATTTCGTCCGACACACCCCCCGTGAAGGGGCATTCGCAAGTGACGGAGATACGGCTCCTGCGTCTTTTCTTGCGGTCTTTCGTCCAATAGACCTTGGGCTTGTATAACCCCGCATGGAAGTTGTTATAGAGGTAAGCCAGCAAGCGGACGCCTGAAAGTTCCTCCGTGTCCGCCTCGTGCTTGGTATAGAAACGGTAAGCGTATGTGCAACTGTCGTAACGGTAGTTTGTGCAGGCAATGCGGAAAAGGTTGCAGAAGGCTTCGAGCGTGTCGCAGTTCTCGGAAGCATACGGGTAATCGTTTCCTTTGGCAAGCCAGTCGGTATAGGCTCTCTGACGGGCTTCGTCCTCCAGTTCCGCAATGCCGAATAGTGTATAGGTTCTCTGTACGGTTCGCATAAGTTTGAAAATTTGAAAGTTTAAAAATCGGTTTCTTTGCGATCTTTCTTTTCCGCTACGGCTCACGAAAGAAAGTAGCGGGCGGATTTCTCCGCCCTGCCCTTTGTCTTTAGGCTGCAATCTCTTCGGGTTGCGGTTGTTCCTCGGGTTGCGTTACCTTGCGCTCCCTTGCCCGTTCCTGCACTAATAGGACGGCTTTCTTTTCCTCGATGCGCTGGTGACGTTTCTCGTACACCCCGTTGTACTCCCTTTCGATGTTGGCGAGTTCCTCCGGCATGTGCCTGCGTGCGAAGTCAAGCAAGAGGGTCGCCACGGTGTTGTTCCCGTACGCTCCCTTGAAGTTGGCTACAAGGAAGTCCCTGCGGATGATGGTCTTCATCTTTACCGTGAGGTTTCCGATAATCCCCATCTTGTCCTCGTCCGTGATATACGGCTTGTCTTCCGCAATCCCCACGGCTGCGAAGTGTTCCTTCCGGAGCGAGGACAGAAGGAAGAAGTACAGCATCGTGTCTTCATCGGCACTGAACTTGCCGCCCGTGATGTCGGCTTCGAGAATCTGTTTCTTGGTGTCCTCCACCGTGCGTTCGAGTGCGATTTCCTTATTGCGCTTGTCCTGCTTCTCCAATTTCTCCACGGGAGAGAGCGGTGCGGGTGCGGGCGTTCCGTCCGCTGTCTCGGTCTCTGTCACGTTCTCCACGTAACAGAATGTAATCTCCTTCTGCCCGATTTTGGCATAGACGGTGATTTCCCCCGCTCCGCTCCTGCGGGTGATTTCCTCCTCCTGCTCCATGTAGTCCGCCCATTGCTGCTCGTAGCGGGTGCGGGCTTCCCCGTAGCGTTCGGGGTCGTTGAAATTTTCGGCTTTGGGTTCTTTGGGGCAGCTTGGAAAGGCGGTGTACCTGTCAAGGGTCTCCACCTCGTAGCCCGAAGCGGTTAGCCGTTCTACTACCGTCTCGTTGGCGGTGTAGCAGTCACGGCAGAGCGACACCTCCGGCTGGTTCCGCATGATTTGCACGGCTCGCTCCATGAGGTAGGATGCGTTCATCTCGGCAAGGCACGTGCGGTTGGCGCAATGCCCGCACCCGCCATCACGGAACAACAGCAAGTTATTGGTGTTATGTGCGCACGTGGCGCACTCGGTCTTGTCGAAGCGGTAGTATTGCAGGTCGGTGGTGAAGTTCTGCTCGATGCGCCTTGCGACATCGGCGGCTTTCAGTCCCCGCCAACTGTTGTACGTTCCCTCTTCCTGCAAATGCTTCTCGTACACTTCCTTTTGAATGTCCTCCCCGTATCGGCAGATTTCAGCCGCCACGCTGATGGTGATTTCATCCGCATCCAAAAGGGCGGCGATTTCGGGGATAAGGGCGGTGAATTTCAGCCGTGTGCGGATGTAGTTCTCGTTCTTTCCGAAGAGTACCGCCAAGGTCTGCACGGTGTGGCGTCCGCTCTCGATAAGCCGCTGATAGGCTGCGGCTTCCTCCACGGGTGTCACGTCCTTGCGCTGCAAGTTCTCAGTAATCGCCATTTCCTCGGCTTCCTCGTCCGACAACTCGGAAACGATTGCGGGAATTTCGTCCCTGCCCGCAATGACGGACGCACGGTAACGGCGTTCCCCGAAAACAATCCCGTAACGGTCTGTCCCGTCAACGGGGCGCACGGTGATGGGCTGCAACACACCCTGCCGCTTGATGCTCTCGGCAAGCTCGTAAAGGCTCGTTTCATCGAAACGCTTGCGTGGGTTGAAACCGCTCGGCTGAATGTCTGCCAATGCTACCATCGTGATGTTTTTCTCTGCTGCTGATTGATTTGCTTTTGTCTTCATAATCTGTTATTTTTAAGTTGATTGTTTATTCTTGTTCTTTTTGATTTTTGACAAACCGTCCCGTTCGGGCAATCGGTTTCTTTGCTATCTTTCTTTCCCCGCTCCGGCTCACGAAAGAAAGTAGCGGGCGGAAAGTCCGCCCTTGCGGCTTACCTGTGGTTATAGCACACGTTCGCGAACTTCTTTTTCTGCTCTACCGCCCGTTTGAGGATGTAGAACGTGCCGCCCACGGCTACCGAATCGTAATAGACCATCAGAAAAGCGGAGTTTTCCAAAAGGTAGTCGTTACGGCGTAGGAAACAGCCCTCGGTATATCCGTCCTGCAAGGTTACCACTTCATCGGCTTGCGCCAAAATGGTGTCATAACGCCGCTTGTCGGCCTGGGTGTACCGCTCGGCTTGTCCCTTGAAGGGGAGAACGCATTTCAAATGGATATGCGGGTATTCCTTTTTGAGGTTCAAGACTTCCTCTGCTGCGATAAGGTCGAAGCCCTCGCACATTCCCGACAAAAAGGTGTCGTAGCCTTTTTTGATGCAATAACTCTCGATGGCTACAAATGTATCGAACGCCACCTCCCTGAAGAGTTTCTCACGGTCTGCCGTGAACTTGGCTATACGGTTGGTGCGGTGTCCCGAAAAGGCTACCGTCTTTTCCTTGGTAACGGGTGTTCCGTTTTCCGTCCATGTCCTTGTTTCCATATCGGTAAATTTTAGAGTATTAAAAGAATGATTATCAGTACGAACACGAAGCCGACAAACAGACGCCACGCAAGGGCGAGAACAAGCCGTGCCACGAAGTAAAACAGAGCCACGACAAGCGACAAGGCGAAAAACCGCCCTGCGGTGATGGTGAGGAAATAAACCACCGAAGCCCAAAGGATTAGGCGGTATATCCGTTTGTAAACAAATGCCGTTTTCATGTTCTTGGGTCTTGTCGGGCGGATTGCTCCGCCCGTGGTTGTTTAATAGTTTCCTTTCGGGATATAGCGGTTATCAGCCAACAGCCGGAAAGTGTCGTAATCAGCCGTTCCCCGATAACTTAGGGACAGTTCAAAGGAGAGGTGTCCTTTCTCTATGTAGAAAGTGAAGCGCAAGCCGTTGCGGGTTATCGTCCCTTCCGCACGGTTTCTCCCTTCCCATCTTACGGGTTCGTTCTCGATACTTTTCAAGAAGTCGGCTACCTTTCGGGCGTTCTCCGTATTTTCCTGCTCCACCTGCCTGTATATCTGCGTGCAGTAGTTTATCCAATCGTTTATTTTCTTGGCGGTGAACACGCCGATATTGCACGGCTTTTCGTATTGGCTGCCCGCCCTTTCGATGTCGTAGCGGTTGACATACTCAAAATGCTCCATGTCGGTGGCTATCCTGTATTTGTTCTCTTTGTTTATCTTGTACACATGGAAACGGATGCCGTTGTACGTGAACTCTATGCGCACGCCGTAAAATGCGGGGTATTCACCGCTTACCACGTGGTAGCCGTATTCCGCTTGGGGTATGTACTTCCTTACCTCCTGCATGAGTGGAGACAGTTCTTTTTTTGCCTGTTCCACCTTCTCGGTAAACATAGCTTTTATGTTTAACCCGTTAAATTCCTTTTCCGATAATGTTTTCATCGTCTTATGTCTTTAGTGGGGCGGACTGCTCCGCCCGTTGGTTGATACTCTTGTTTCTTTGCTGTCCCGCTTAGGCTGCTGCGGGTTCGTTTATCGGTTCGGTTACCTTGTCGGCAATCATCTTCGCCGCCTTGTTCACGTCCCCCAATATCTCCACCAAAAAGGCGGGTTCTTCCTTTAGTTTGGTGAGCCAGTGTTTCAGATAGGCGGCGTTGTTCTCCTGCGGTACGGCTGCGTAGCCGAAGAACGCACCGCAAAGGGCTGCGGTAAGTTCCGCCACAAGTTCCTCACGGGCATAGAGCGCATCCCCGAAGAAGCTGCCGAACGTGCGGTTCAGCCGTTGGGGGCTTCCCGTGCTGTGCGCCATCTCGTGCAGGAGCGTGCCGTAATATTCCGCTCCCTGCGGGAACTGCTCACGCTGCGGGCAAATGATATGGTCGGAAGAGGGCGAATAGTAGGCACTGTCCGAATACTGCACCTTGATGGGGCAATACCAATTTTGCAGATAGACAAGCTCGTCCAACGCCTCGTAAATCATCCCGTCCGAATAGTCTTCGGGCTGCTCTCCCTTTTTCATGCGCTCGTAGCGTTCGGGGTATTTCCCTGCAAAATCGGTCTGGTCGATGTTGAAGACGTTGTAATACTTCATCTGCGGGATGACCTTGTAATTTTCCTGCTCGGTTGCGGGCAGCTTGCGGTATTCCTCGTACTTGATTGTCTTTTTCGTCTCCTTGTGTACCACGAACTTGAACCAATAATAGACGGGAAACGAGCGTGCGCCCTTGCTGACGCTCAAGTCCTCTTCCTTCGCTTGGTTGAACGTGAGGAACACGGGCAAAGTGAATTTCATGAACTCGGTGTAGAACAATAACATCAAGACATTGCCGCCATTATAGAGCGTCCCTCTGATGTTGCGGGGCAAACCTTGTTCAAGGCTCGTTATCCACGGTTTTTGCCAATCCGTTTTCAGGCACTCGATTTTCTTTATCAATAACTCGGTGAACATCGGTGCAATTTTTTCGATGGTGCTGTTCGTTGTTGCCATAACTCACAAATTTTAATCGTTATTACTCTGTTTTCATCGCTTGTCGCCCCAACCATTTTTTCCCTTGGCTGATTGGGAAGAACATTGACAATCATTGATAGCGGAAAAGGTGAATGGCAACCATCTGAAAAAATGGTAAATACTACCCGCAGGGTGGAGATTTGGCATTTTTTGCGGATTTGCTTTCACCTCCGCCTACCTTCGTCAATGTTTTTCCAATCAGCTTAGGGAAAAAATGCCCTGTCAGTCTATTCCAGTCAATGGTAAGTTACTTGCCGGATGCGGGAAAAAGAAGCCATCCGGAGAGCCGGGAACGCCCGTTTCCCAAGGCAAGGAGATACGGGCGGGAGAATACAATGGGAGGACGGTCAGCTTCCGGCTGCCGGACAAACGCCGGGGAACTCTTTCGGACGGCACGGGGCACGGGAAGTTTCGGCGAACAGCCGAAGCCCCGTGTGACGGTACGGACGGACGTGTTCCGTTTGTCCTTCCGCCCGATGTCCGGCTTCGGCCATGCAGCCTGCCGAAGTGGTCGGAAACGGACGCCGGGACGGGACAGCCCGTGCGCCAAGGTTTAAGCGCAAGACAGTGGAATCCCTTTCACCCACGTTAGGGATTGCAGGGGAAAGCCCACAGCATAGCGAGGACTTGCAACGGAAAGCCCGACCCGAAGGGGAACGCCCAAACAACCACCCGCAAAAACTGCTTTTAAGCATACCATAGAAAAAAAGGAAGACCGAATATTCCGAAGTTTCGCCCTTATGATATATATTTGTAATTGAGCGAAGATAATAGCGGAAAACGTGGATAATTACATATTATCTGCCAGAATAAAATAACAATAAAAAAGAAAAAACAATGATTAGGTATATTGAGAAAGGCGACATATTCCGCATTGAGGGTGTAAGTAGTTATGCGCACGGATGTAATTGCGCCGGTGCAATGGGTAAAGGCATTGCCGTGCAGTTCAAAGACAAATATCCAGATATGTATCTTGAATATAAGCTATTGTGCAAAGAAAACAAGTTTTGCCCCGGAGATGTATTTGATTATGATTATGGCAACGGGCATATATATAATCTTGGCACTCAAGCAACGTGGCGAACACGAGCTAAAATAGAGTATATCGAAAAGGCACTGATACAGATGCTTGAGTTAGCCAGTGGTGATAATGTAACGGCAATAGCCTTACCTGCAATCGGTGCTGGATTAGGAGGATTAAAATGGGATGATGTAAAAGCTGTTTTGAACAAAGTTTCAAACGATTATCCTAACGTTGATTTGTATGTAGTTGAAACTTATCAAAGTGAATAGTGGCAGATAACAAGCGGATCAATCTCCTTAAAGGTCGATTATTCACCGAACATTATCAATTACAAAGTAACAATATGAACTTTTACTTAATAGGTAGTTTAGAAGGATTTAACGATTTACGTTTTCCAAATGTGGAAGATTGGCAAAATTGTATGGGACATGCTGAAGGTTTACTAAAGCAGTGGAATCCTCCAGAGATGGAATATATATGGAAAAAAAGTAATAGACATAAACATTTTGATTTATCACAATTTTGTAATCCTCTATTAACTATTAGCGACAAAGCATTAAGTATTTTAGAAAATATTCTTATCAAAAATGGAGAAATTCTTGATATAAAGTCGCCAAAAGGTTTTCATTTTTTTCATTGTACCAATATAATAGATGCTTTGATTGAAAAAGAATCAGATATAGTGTGGTTAGATAAAGAAAGAGGATGGGTGAGTTGTATAAATAAATTTGTGTTGGATAAAAATAAAATCCAAGAGCAAACTATTTTCAGACTTCCAAATGTAAATTGTCGCTATACTTTTTATGGGGATGAATTTAAGAACCTTGTATTGAAACATCATCTTCAAGGAATACATTTTGATAGATTCGAAACTATTATTATAAAATGAATGATTGTTTTAAAGTTTGTAGTTAAAGTATTGATAACACGCACATCAATCACTTAAACAGTGATTATCTGCATCACATTACCGTTCATAAAAAATAAATGGAATGAATAAAATAGAGTCATTTAAATATATTCGCCCAATTTCTCCGGGTACAACATCATGTTACTCTGTTGGAGATATTCTTCCTATTGAAATTTTATGGGAATGTAATGGAAAGGTGTATAATCGGAAACAAGAAAAAGGTGGTTTGTGCGCTATTTTATTAGAACATGATAATGTAGTCGGTGTTGTTGAGAATCCATATACAGGTGGATTCAATTTAGCTTATGTATTGAACGGAGCAAATCAGGTAGTTTGGAATGTGTCTGATTTGTTTATTGCTACTTACGGGAATCTATATTATGGTAGAGCACTACATTTCGTTGATGTGAGAGTTGAAAATGGAATTTTATACTTTTTCATCAATATATCAAATTGCGATTTTCGCTTTTCAATTAATGTAAAAACAGGAGAAATAGGGCAATTAATAGAAACAAGATAACAGAACGATAACAATCGGCTAAACCTCCCTTAATGGTCGGTTAGCCACCGGACATTACTGACTAAGGAAAATGAATTATGGAAAAAGAAATAAGAAAAATCCTTTTAGAAATAATAGAATTATTAGAAATTGTGGGTGAATACGATTGGAGAACTACTCTCAAAAGATTGTATGCAGACAATGTTTCTCCTCAAAAGGATTGGCTAAGAAAAATTAAAAGTCTATTTGGCGGAATGGGGTCATTTACAGATTTGGTTTTAATGAGAAATGGTATCTTTTGTATTGATGAAAACAATAAATTAGACCAACTACGTGATAGATTATACAATAGAATGGCACAATCTTTTATTGAACTTAATAATTCAGAGAAAAGTCAGTAACAGACGGGTAAATCGCCCATAAAAAGGTCGATTATTCGCCGGACATTATCAATCAATAGAAATTTATGAGCATTGGAATTGTAAATAAATTAGATACTCCTTGGGGATTTACAAAAGATATACAACAAGATAACTGGCATATTCAATACACAAATTTGAATGAAATATGCCAAGGTGGTCCTCTGGTTGGCAATCTTATCGTAAATGGGCAGAAAGTCTTTTGTGACAAACGCTTTGGAGGTCCATTATTGTATCACGAAAATTTAGTATTTATTCCAATGTATATTCGTAAATTTTGTATTTCAGGATTTATGCTATCTGTAATAGAACTTAATTCCATGCGATTAATACGGGTAAAAGACATTTATGATTTAGTATATCTTGATAGTATTAATGAAAATGAAATACTATTCTATAAAGATATAGATAGAACTAAATTACATAGAAAGAAGATTGATAACAAATGGCTTAACATCTAAATAATAAGTTAGACACCGAACATTATAATAAATAAAAATCAAAGCATTATGGCAAAATATGAGTTGGGGGCAATTTATAAAATTAATGGTCGAAATGGTGAATTATATTATGTAAGACTTTTGACAAACGAATGTTATGGCGTTTTTTCATCATTAGAAGGCGAACTGAATGAAGAGACATTTGCCCAAACCCATTATCGTCTCTATTTTAGCTGTAACTCTTTTCCTATAAAACGAGGTATATGGGGAAAAGTCGTATCATCTCCAGACAGTACAGATATTGCACGGTGGCAACGCCCTCAATATTTAGCTAATTTTGCTAATTTCAACATGAAATTATTTCTTGATCAATGCAGAGTTTTTCATGAAGATGGGAACCTTTATCAATGTGAAAGTAAAGAGGAGTTTATTAGATTAGTAAAATCTGGTAAGATTTTATTTTGTTTTAATACTTATAAAATTATACCAGACTTTCTAATGAGGTATTACAAGGATTTCCCCAATAGCTATATTGTAAATAAAGATTTTATCCATAGTGGAACTTTAGAATACCAAAAAGAACAAACAAATGTATTAAAAGAATTAGGCTTTGATATTGGAAACTTATTATAACAAGCGGCTGAACATTCCTATAAAGGTTAGTTAGCCACCAAACATTAGTGTTTAACATGATGAATGAAAAATTACAAGATAAAGTCGTTGCTATTGAATTGGCTGGAAATAATATATTTATAGCCAATGATAATGACAATTTTAAGAATGAACTTATCAGTATTGGATTTGAAAAAGTAGAACCATACTATTCTATTTCAATGCCTATTGGCGATGTAGAAAAGCGTGCAGTTCTTTTTCAAAAGTTAATAGAAATCGGAACATTATTTTCCGATGCCAAGGATTGGTCGCCCTCTGAAATAGTTAGACATTACCGTGATAAAGGTTTAATAAGAGGTAATTATCTTAGGATAGCATGGAGAAATAAACAAGATCTTAATATTACTACTGAATAGGTTCTTAAAATTACAAGGAATAAATAATATGAAGTTATGATTGCCGACAATAAAGAAATAAAAAAGAGGATTATAGAGCTTCAAGCAAAGCTCAACATTATTTTTCCGCAACTTTACATTGATTTTCTGGCTAAAATCAATGATGGTGATGTGTATGAAGTGGATGATTCGGGTATATGTCTGTATTCATACTCTGATTTAGAGGAAAGAAATCAAACATATCAAATAAAAGACTTTGAGCCAAATTATTTTATGATAGGACAAGATGGGGATTTAGGGTACTTCATAAATGTCGGTAACCCCACTGATAATTCTATATATTCAAATGATTTAGGCGCTTTGGGTTCTTTGGAAATGGAAAAGGAATCAAACAATATCTTTGATTTCATAGGTCAAAATGAAAAATAAATACTAACACGCACCTCAATTGCCCATAAAGGTCGATTAGCTGCCAGACATCATGAACTCTAAAAAAACAATAATATGAGAACTGAAATTTTACAGTTGAAAGATTTAGGTCGTATGCCTAATGAAAGCATCAATGACCCAGATAACATTGTTGAAGTTATACGTTCTTATGATGAATTATTAAAGCGAATACAACTCCCCATATCATTTGATGAAGCTGAAGTATTGGTACAAATCTTTCCCGAGAGTTCTTTTTATGATTTGCAGTGGGACTTATTAAAACTGGTGGAATCTGTCATACGTATTGATGATGGCGACAAATATATCCAGTTAATAAACGCCTGTCCAAGTCAAGAATGGAAAGGTGTTCTAAACATTCGCTATAAAAATTATAAAAAGGAGAATATGGAATTTTAAGACCTACAAAAGCCCGCCCGAAGGGGAACGCCCAAACAACCACCCGCAAAAACTGCTTTTAAGCATACCATAGAAAAAAAGGAAGACCGAACGCTCCGAAGTTTCACCCTTATATATATATTTGTAATTGAGCGAAGATATACAGCGGAAAACGTATATAATTACATGTTATCTATTTAATAATAAGCATAAAACTATGAGATTCTTAAAAATTATGGGAATATTTACTTCTATCTTAAGTTTATTGAGTTGCGGGCATGGGAATAAACGAGTGACGCAAAACGACGGTATAAACTCCAATATCCCGGTTGCTGCCCGGATTACGATAGACAAACTGCCGGATGTATTGAGAAACGTGCAGGCAGGAAATACTGATTATGATTTTATAGGTATTTGTTCCAATGGTGTGGACTGCATCTACTTTGTGCTGGAGAACGGAAAGTTTTACATAGATTTTGAAGCTATGGGTAAAGAGCAGCTTCCCTACATAGATACCTTGAAACAGTTCGCAAAGGAACATAATTATCCTATTGTCGAAACAACCTATAACAATACTCCGGTCGATTACGAGCATCTGAAATACGCTCCCGTCCTTAGCCTGAAAGTCCATGCTGACATAGACAGTATCGTAAAGGTCGGAAGCCAGATTGAGCAGACCATTTTCAGGAACAATGAGCGAACCGTTTACGAAATAGTGCCTTGATTTTGCCAATAAATACATTAAGATTTAGATAACAAACAGCACTGCCGCTTAAAGCGAAACGCTGCCAAGCATCATCTACATAAAAATATGAGAACATTCGCCATAATCCTGCTTTTAGCAAGCCTGTTTGCCGCAAGCTGCGGAGAGCCGCCCATGCCACCGAGCGACGAGGAAATGATACGCCACTTTGCCACGCACGAGGCGGCGTTCCGCAAGGTGTACGAAATCATGTCAGAGAGTTCAGAAGGCAGTTTCCACTACCCGCCGCTTTCTCCGGAAGAGGTCATTATACTTGATTCAACAGAGCAAAGCGATACATTCCATGAATCAAATGACGAACAAGACCTCCCGGTATATGGGCTGCTGAAGCCAGACCGAATACAACTCGATTCCCTGTTGTCAGAGATTGGATGCGGTCTTGTCCTTGTTGACCGCAGGGAATGGGAAACGGCGGATTCGGTATATGTGAGCCTCGTTATGCCGTACTATTCCCACGGCATCGTGGATGCGGGAACATCCAAGAGTTTCGTTTACGATCCCGGATTGAGAAGCCGCCGGAACATCCGTATCACCGAACACGGCGACCTGAACGAAATCTACCGAAGGACATACAACGACACCACGTTGTACAAGCCCGTCAAGGAAGGCTGGTACATCGAGTTAGACCATTCACGATAACCTGAAAAGAGGGACGCATGTGGATATACCAACATGTACGCCGCTTCTCCGGATTATCCGCATCCGTTTCTATCCTCCTTCCTCTGCCTTCCGCTCGTCCTCGAAAGCGATTGTCTTGGCAAGGAACATGCCGATGACGAACTTTGCCCCATGCGCTATCAGCTTGCGCCGCAGCGCTATGAAAGTAGCCCCGGTAGTAAGCACGTCGTCCACGAGCAAGACGCACTTCCCCCTGAACCGTTCGGGGTGGAACTCCAGATTGGCGGTGCGGTCTCCGTTCCCGTGCGTGCCCTTGTATTGCGCCCGGTCATAAGCGACGGTTATCGCCCCGTACCCGTCGGCAACCCCCATTTCCGCCGAGAGCTTGCGGCAGAACGCCTCGTACCGGGTGCGGTGCTTCTCCCGTGTGGATGCCGGGACGGGAACCAGCACGGCACGGTGCCTGTTCTCCTGAATCGCCCGAATGCGGCTGGCGGCGATGGAGAAGAGCTTGACGAAAAGGTCGGTCTGCTCGCCGCTCTTGAAACGCCAGACAGCGTTCGATACCTTCTTCCCCTCGAAAGTGATCTTGTCGTTCCGCCGGACGGGGCAATAGTCATAAAGGTATAGACACAAGCTGCCGTCCAAGCGGAAGAAACCCTGAAAGCGGTTGTCGAGCGGAAGGAACGCCTTGCGGAAACCGTTGAAGAAAGTGAATACAAGGATGTTGTTCCAGAAACGTGCCTCGTCCTCGCTGCCGGAATCGAGCCTGTACATGAAGCCCGCCAAGTTCCCGCTCTCGTACAAGCCCATGCCGATGGTCAGGCGGCTGTTGAAGTCGGTCTGGCTGACGACGTACCAGCCGCACCGGGCGAAATGCTCCTCGTAGCCGGAACGGGTCTCCAGCAGGAAATAGAACTTGCCGTCGTCCTCGAAACGGATGACGTACTCGCAGCGCAGGCGGCGTGCGATCTTGCCCAAGATGCGGCTCTCCTCCTCGATGACCGCAGGAGTGGCAAGGAAGGTGTATTGAGCGATAAAGACAGCCTCTTCCATAGTGATGATGTTTGGTCGGTTACAAATATGCGAAATGTCCGGCACACGGCAAGCGGAAAGGGCGGGAAATATGCGGGAGGGCGTGCGGATATGTAGAGCTTCTCCCTGCTTTTCACCGCCCGGAACGTGACAAGGCTACAAGCGTGAAGCAAAACGAGGACAAGCGATACGGTTTTGATACACGGACATATACAGACCGGTATATTTGCAGGGAAGTATAACAATAAAAACGTATTGGGACAATGGAAATAGTAAGCATCGAGAGAAAGACCTTCGAGGAGATGAAGGAACGGTTCGGCAGCTTCTCGCAGCACGTGAGGGAGCTTTGCGCCCGCTACCGCCCGCCCGAAAAGATGAACTGGATGGACGGGGCGGACGTGTGCGAGAAACTGGGCATCAGCAAGCGGACATTGCAGACCTACCGTGACCGGGGGCTGCTGCCGTACAGCCAGATCAACCACAAGATTTACTACCGGACGGAGGACGTGGAGGCGTTCGTGGAAGCCATGAGCCGAGAAATGACGGAGGACGAGTGAGATGGAAGTGATCACAAGGGACACGGAGGAGGTACGGGCGTACTTCGAGGCGTTGGAGGAAGGCATGAGGTACCTCGACACGGTGACGGCGCACTTCCGCCCGGCGATGAACGGCGAGGTCTATCTCACGGGCGAGGACGTGTGCAGGCTGTTGCACATCACGCCGAGAACGTTGCAGGATTACCGCACGCAACGGCTGATCCCGTACATATCGCTGCCGGGCAAGACGCTCTACCGCCAGTCGGATTTGCTGCGTATGCTGGAGGAGAACTACGTGGACATGCGCCCAAAGCGCAAACGGGGGAAAAGTCCAACATAAACGCACGGGGGTGTGCATCGGGAAATGCAGCAAAGGCAGGGACACCGCATCGGAAGTTCCTGCCTTTGCCGCATTTTGCACCGGGGAAGGCGTCAAGCCGTTTCCCGGAGGGAGCGGCGCACCCGCTTCCCGTCCTGTTTCCTGTCCTTCTTCTCCAGCACGCTCCGCTGCATGGCGGCGAGGTTGCCGGAGATCGCCCGGAAATCGGAGCTTACCATCCTGTTGGTCACCTCGGCGTAGATCTGGGTCGTGGAAATGTGCTTGTGCCCGAGTATCTTGGAGAGCGCCTCGATGGTGCCGCCGTTGCAGAGATAGACGGTCGTGGCGAAAGTGTGGCGGCTTAGGTGGAAGCCGATTTCCTTGTGGATGCCGCAGGCTTTGGCTATCTGTTTGAGGTGCCTGTTGCACACGCTGTTGCTGGGCATGGGAAACACGAGGTCGCCCCCGGCAAGCCCCCTGTACCTCTCTATCAGCTCCTTGGCAATCTCCATGAGAGGGACGTTGCTCGACACACGGGTCTTGGTGCGCCGGGTGATGATCCATTCCTCGCCGTCGAAGTCCATGCGCTGTATCTTGTCATGGGTGAGCGTCTTTATGTCAATGTAGCTAAGCCCGGTGAAACACCCGAAGAGGAACATGTCCCGCACGAGGCTGGTCTGTTTCTTGACGAACACGGCGTTAGCCAAGGTGCGCAGCTCCTCCTCCGTGAGATAGCCCCGGTCGGTCTCCTGCATCTCAAGGCTGTACTCTCCGAAGGGGTCGGTGCGGACGATGCCCCGCCGCCACGCCTTGTCGGTCAGGCTGAGCAGGGGCATGGTGTATATCCAGAGGGTGTTGGCGCTCAATCCTTTCTCCACCCGCAGGTACTTGTCGAAGTCGGCGATGATCTCCTTGGTCAGCTCCTTGTAAGCCATGTCGGTGCGCTTCTTCTTCTCCCAAAGGAAGGTCTTGAAATGGTTGTAAACAGCCAGATACTTGTTGTAGGTGGACTTGGCTCGCTGCCCTTTCTCCACCATCGCCTCAAATTCCCGGTTCATGTTCCCGAAATCTTTGAGGATGCAGTTCTCCATCACGCCGACACCGAGGAAGGCGTTGCGCAATTTCTCGGCGGTGACGAAATCCTCTTCCCGGAGGATGCGGTGGTAGTGGTTGGTGAGCCGGGCGGAGACCTCCTTCAGTTGCCCGTTTATCTCGTTTGCCTCGGCGGACTTGCCTTTCGCCTTGCCGTTCTCCCAGAGGTCGGGAGTGACAAACAGCTTGGTTCCCACCGCCTTGTCATCCCCGTCAACGGAGATTTTCACCATGATGGGGGCTTTCCCGTCCCGGTTTCTCACTGCGGATCTCTTGATGTAGAACGAGGTCGCAAACGTACTTCTCTTTGTTTCCATTGTATAATTTTTAATCGTTATATATTTGCATAAAGTTTCAACATCAAAGTGTGGAATAAGACCGATGTTTCCTTGGTCATAAAGGCCGTGAGTTATGTTTCGTCCCCACACTTTTACATCAGAAACCGGATAGTTCAATGGGCTTTCGACCCCGTATTCGCAATGATGGCTCACGATGTACAGATGTTGTCGTTCAATAAATCATTAAGACTATGACCTACGTTGGAATTGATGTCAGCAAGGCGACTTTCGTAGTTGCTTATTCTTCTGCCAAGAGCAGCAAGACCAAAACATTCAAGAACACTACCAAAGGCGTTCATGAGTTCATTCAAACCTTGTCAGCCAGTGAGCATCATTGCGTGCTGGAAGCAACCGGCAATTACAGTTCCCTGCTCGTCTATCTTCTTTCGCAAGTGGGAATCACTGTCAGTTTGGAGAATCCTCTCAAGATAAAGAATTTCGCCCGTGTGATGCTTTCCGTCACCAAGACGGATGAAACGGATGCACGTCTGATAGCTCTTTACGGAGAGAAGATGCAGCCTGCCCCTTATAGGCTTCGTAGCGATGCCATTCTCACCTTGAAGCAGAAACGGACAGTCATACGTCAACTCAAGAAGCAACTTATAGCCACCCGTAACTTGAAAGGTTCCATGGAAGCACTTCCCTTCTTCGACCCCAAGTGCAAGAAAGCTATTGAAAAGACAATCGCTTTCCTTGAAAAGCAAGTCAAGAACTTGGAGGAGGAACTGGCGGTTTTGGCACAATGCGAGTACAAGAAACAGATGGACTTGCTCATCTCTATCAAAGGTATCGGTGTCACGCTGGCGGCAGCCTTGATAATGGCTACGGGAGGCTTCACGTACTTTGATAATGCCAAGCAACTCACCCGATACTTGGGCTTATCTCCTACTTACCAACAATCCGGTACGTCAGTCAATGTCAAAGGTCACATCAACCGCAACGGTGATTCTTCCTTACGTGGTCAGCTTTATATAGCTGCCATGGCATCTCTGCGATGCAATGCCGAATGCAAGGAATGTTTTGACCGATTGCGTTCTAACGGCAAGCCGGGAAAAGTGGCGGTTGTTGCAGTCGCCAACAAACTCGTAAGGCAAGCCTTTGCGGTAGTCTCTCAAGAAAAGCCATATGTCGATGGATTCAAGTCTGAAAAGCCATAATAGCTCCTGCGGAGGGAACGCCATGCGGCAAGGGGCTACGCAGTCAGCCCCGACGAGCTTCCGTGAATGAGATAATTGCATATTTATGCTAATTATCGTTAACCGTAGTCAGTTTTCGTATTATAGTTCATAACTCTGTTTTATAATAAATTGGATTTTACATCCAGCGCGATAAACGGAAGGGCCACTTCCATTTGCAGATCACCTTCTTTCAAGTTTCTTGGTATTTCTGAAATGGATGCATTGACTACTTTATCAGTAGTAATAACACCATTGTCCGGCAGATATGAGACAATAACATCAAAATCAATGTCTGTAATATCTTCATACCCCTTTTCCTGTGCTGCGCGATCTAAAGCGATTATTTCACTTTGCAGAAGCGTGATCGTACCTTCGTACTCCTTTTTGCCTTTTTGAATGCCACGGGCTTTCTTTCCTGCTGCATACAACGCTTCTTTCTGGTGCTTCACCTTGTATTCGATACCCCGTAAGCCTGTAACCTCACGTCCGAGCATGACGACCTTCAGGTCTACCCATGCATATTCATTTGAATTAAAATTCAGTAATCCCATTATGCTGTCGGATTTTTAAGTGATAGATTTACTTTTATATTTCTCAATACCCCTGTCGGAACAATATCGCATTCAACGTCCATTTGTCCGCTTGAAAGAATATTTTGTGACGGGTTGATATAAGCGGTGAACGAACTGATTTCACCTGCCATTTGTGTTGTGATGGCCCGGACAATACTTGCTTCAAAGGATTTACATAAAGGCGTAGAAATTGCGCCACTATCGGCATCTACTTCGATGTTGTCAAGTATATCGTCAATATACGTCTCATAAGCAATTACCACCGCTTTGTCAATAACACGCCCGTTGGCAAGAAAACAGTAATCATCGGAAGTAGCCGTAGCAGTTGCATCACCGTTTAGATAATACCCGTTTTTACCTATGAATGTGCGGTAAAAGATATATCCTGCATCATCAAGTATTCCCCATACGCTGTAATGTTCTTCCGGTGTTTTTCCGTCCATCAAATACCCTTTTGCAGCAATAGCCCCACTACGTACACGCCCAATATTCTGATTAACGGCTATTTTGGCAGCACGTCCAAGCACTTGACCGATAGCGGCGGAGTAAGAAGAACTTTCACCAAACTTGCCATCAGAGGACATTACAACACATACGCGGTTACAACTTCCCTCACGGGGCTGGAACATATCACTTGTTTCCCCCGTCCAACCAAGAGCCGGAAGAAATAGCCGGAAAGGTGCAATACTTTCGAGAAAACCTTCCGCAACATTGTGTGCCGATGTAATGGCGGTTATGACATCCGCATCCAGACACCGGTCTACGGTAGGATTATATTCTTTCGGCGCATTCCGGTTTACACCCACCAAACGAATACGGCCGGCCGCCGAATTAATCAGTTTCTTAAGCGGTGAATCAGCGTCGGAAGCACAAATCTGTGTGAGTGTAGTTGCTTCACTGACAACAAGCAGGTGAAGTTCCGCACCATCTCCTGATATTTCATAGAAGGCTTTGACATCCTTATAAACAAGCGGATTTGTTTCCGGTTCAATGCCTAATTTTTTCAGATCGGAAACCGCCCCCAATACATATACTTTATTGAGTTCCAGTTTCTCGGAAACGGCTGCACCTGTAAGAATCAGCCCGGCAATCCCGTCGTCGGAAGAAGAAACAATCCCCATATTACCGTTGCCGATTACTACTTTTACATTTGGTAAACTCATATTCTTAATTTTAATAGGTTTTTAATTCGCCTTTTCCTACCTTAGTTTGGTGGGAAACGGCATTTTGATAGTCTTTGTCAAGGAAGACCAAGTTATCACCGGTGACATGGAATTTCTTAACGCCCGGATAACATGCCCGGTATTGCTTCAAAAATTCCGGTTCGGTTACTACCGGCTTTCCTTGTAGTTCTGTATCTTTATTTTTCATTTTAAATGCGTTTAAATCTTATTTAAACCTCTTTATAAGCAAACGTACAAACAGGTACAAAGCAATACCGGAAGAAAGTGCCTTTCCTAATTTTATCCATAATTGTTGCCACCATGAAAGGACGTTCGTTTCAGGACCCGGAATCTCAACAGGAACATAAATCAGTGAATCTTTACCGGGTATATACAGTGTGTCATGCAAGAACAAAACATGAAAATCCAATATCCCGTTATTCAATTTTAATGAACTGCCAATGCCTTTTCCCTTTTGTTCCTCAAAAGCCTGCATGATTACCTGGTTATTACTGTCACATGCCAGATAAGCCCGTAACCAAGCCGAATCCGGTGGAACTTGTACCGGTATAAGTTTCGGTATCTCTATCGGTTTAGGAAGGGGAAGCCCGGTCGCGTTCCTCGGAGCTTTGCAACTCACGACGCACAGGACAATCAGCAGAATGGGGACAAACACTAACCTTTTCAACGGCTCTACGAAGCCGCGCCATTTCTTTTCTAATTGCATTGATTTCTTTTTTTAAGGGTTCTACAACCTCTTCCATCAGGATAGCCATTGCTTTTTTTACATTTTCAAGTTCATTACTCCGGGTATTTGTTTTTGCTGATTCAACCTCGGCGCGTAATTTTTCTACTTCCTGACGGTATTTCTTTGTATCAGTCCAGTTCTTGAAGCCCCCGGCCGCCACAACAGCAAGGATAATTTCTGCAACAAGCCGGAGAATTTCAAGAGTGCTCATTTTATTTATTTATACCTATTGATTTCAACCACTTTTGTACATCAAAACTAGGACAAGCCTTTGCCGCGATCTGATTGTGTCCTATGATCTTCACTTCAGGAAAACGGTTATGGAAGTCTTTTACATATTCTTCCAATGCTTTCAGTTGTCCGGCTGTCCGGGTGTCTTTCGGTGTTTTACCGTCTTTACTTACACCACCGGCATATACTATATGCCTGCTGATTCCATTATAACCGGTAGCACCGTTTGTAATCTCCCACGGGTCAACATTGGCATCTTCATTATTCTGTACCAGTCTTTCAACCGTCCCGTCCAATTTGAACAGGTCTGTATATCCTACCTGCTTCCAGCCACGCCCACCCTTTGCGGTCGGGTTCGTGTGCCACGCCTTAATATCGGCGGCTGTGACCTCACGACCTTCAGGCGTGGCGGTGCAGTGGATAACTAAATATTGTAGCTTTGCCATTTTACTGTTTGCCGTTTGTCTCATTGATATGCTGTGTCACATCATCCGCCTTTGATTGCGTTCTGGATACTGCTTTGGCAGGTGCAACAGATGCGGCAGGCTGACGTAATGTAATAATGGTTGTCTTTGTCACATCCTCGGCAAGAGTAAGCGTAACAATGCCTTCTTTGGCAGTTTCACCGGTAGAGTTATCCAACGCTGTAACCAGTAGAACTTTACCCTGCTTCATGATCTTAAAGCCTTCCGGTTCTGTATAGGCATAATCAGAAGAAGCACTGACCGCGATCTGTTTTGTACCACCACCGGCCGGGAATGTAATTTCTTCCGGTGTTGCAGAGATTTCAGGCACATAAGATGCGCTGACTATTGCGGCTATCGCTTCCTGCTTTTTAGGTAACACAATGTAATAATGGCGGAAGTTGACTAGGTTCTCTTGTGTTTGAGGGCTGGTCGCCGCTTCTGAATAGTACATTTTAGTAGAACCGGATGCCTTAAACATGCGTTTTGTGTAGAAAGCGACAGAAGCCTGATAAGTTCCTTCCGTAGCAGCTTCACCGAACTTTTTCTTTAACCCGTTTGTAGTGAAGAAAGGACAACTGACATATTCATATACTTCAAAGCCGTATAAATTTGCAATCTTGCCTGAAGTGTAGTTGTAATACTGGTCTTTGAATTTTTGATCTACCAGCAACAGGTCATTCACGTGGTCGGTACACAATACCAGCCGGCGTCCTTCGGTCGGAACTTCCATTTTATCAAATTTATCCTTCAGGGCAATAATATCCTTGATTGTAATTCTACGACGTCCGTTATCGTTTTCACCTGTTGTCAGTATTACCGGTGTCAGTAATGTATGTCTTTGCGGTGCAAGCGCATGGATAGCCTTTTTAAACTTGTTTACAAGAATCGAATCCCCGTGGCGTTCTTTATGACTTTCGATCTTATCGTATGAACATGCGTAAAGTTCATCATCCTTAACACGGGTTGCCTTTGTCTGGTATTTATCCAAGTTTATGGCAATATCCTTGTCATCTAAATCCTGAATAGGAATAGGATAAGTAGTGTTGTTAATTAGTACATCAGGGTCGCCGCCTACGTCAATCAAGTGGATAATATCGTTTTCGGCCTTATCAGAGTAATCGGGAATACCATCCAACCAGGTAGCTGTAATACCTGCACGTAGTTTTTTTACTAGTTCACCCGTCCAAATCTCTGTAAATACTCCGACACAGGCGGAACCGGCCGGCATAAAGTTTCCCGATAATAAGGACACACCTGTCACAGTGAGCACGCCGGCAGAAGCGGGAACACCTACTGCAACGGCAAGAACAAGCCCCAGCATTACATTAATCAGCAAGCGGGAAAATAAATTAAATCCTGTTTTCATTTGTTATTTGGTTATTATTAATATTTAGGACAATCAACGCCATATTCAGCCTTATATAGCTTCATATAGGTAGGCTTGTCGTTATTTCTTAGTTCTTCCATTTTGTCAACCGGAACATCTGACAGCTTTTTCCAGTCCAATGAAATGGAACTTCCCCCGCCGGTGGTATTAATCAGATTCAACGGCTTTTGAATGGGTGTCATGGAATCAAAAGTAAGTTTCAGACTATCAATTCCTACCTTTTGCCCTAATTCAATAAAATGCGTCTCTTTTTCAGCCAGAATGAGATGCTTTGCAACCGCTTCTTTGACCGTTTGTGTAATGGCGGATAACTGTAACTGTTCTTTTTCCTGTTGTAACTGCTGATTGGCCGTTTTGTATCCAAGAAGCAGGTCAATGGAAGAAAGAATTTCGTTTTCTCCGGCTGTTTCCAGCAGCCCCAATTTCAGGGCAATAGCTTTGTAATCCATTTTTTCTTCTTTTTTTTGATTTTTGTTATTATTGAGCAACGGCAGACTGTCATTTTCTTCGCCGGCCGATAATTTTAATTCCTCACCTTTAAAGCTCAACATCAATGGCAGCGCATTATCATTCCCGCCAATATCAACCATGCTGACTTCTATTAATTTGCTTCTTACGGCAGTTGCCCGGTATTGCCCCGGTTTTATCAGTTCTGCCGCATCGCTAGTTTCCAATACCTCAAAATGTGCGGAAGCCATTTTAAGCGTACCTTTTTCCCATTGCTGTTTTGCCAGTTTGCTTTCGTCACGTACTTCATCAAAGTAAGGTTCGCCGGTAATCTTGTCACCTTCTTTACGAATATCCTTTATACATCCGATTATTATGCCCCGCCAGTGCATCCACAGAAGAACCGGGTTTCTTTCGTACTGCGAAATATCCGCCCCTTCAGTTTTCACCCATGTACCATAACAGTTCACTGATTCGTCACTTATTACTATTCGCTTTGCCATTTACTACATATTAATTGTTTTTGGTTTCCGCACTTTTGCGCCTTAATTCACTGCAAACATACCGACCGGAAATAGCCCCGGCAAAAAAGTGTGTAACCTTTACGCGCTTGTATGAAAGCGTTTCGCAATAGTTGGAAAGCGTTTCACACTTAATTGCCCCGCCCGGTTTTGCCCCGCAATTTTGCCAAAAAGTAAAGCAGGATTATGTCTAAAAAAGAAGTAGAAAAGATCAAGGAATTGGCACGCATGTACTACCTGAATGGTGATACACAAAAACTCGTTGCGGAAAAGGTGGGTAAAAGCCGTGTCACAATTAATAAGTGGGTAGCTGAAGGCGGGTGGGATGCTATGAGAGTTGCAAAAACTATCACCCGAAAGGAGATTGTTACTAAAATGATGCAGGAAGCCAACAAGAAGCTGGAAGAAGGTAAATTGACATTTGATGAAATGTCAAAGCTGGCGGCATCAATAGACAAAATAGACAGGCAGACAAATGCGATCACAATATACGAAGTAATGACAGCCTATAATGAATGGCTGGTGGTGCGTATGGGTGTAGACAAGGAACTCACGGCAGAACTGGTTAGGGTAATGAACTACTATCAGGATGTGTTTCTTTCCGAACATGTGAGTAAAAACAGTTTTGTGTAATGGCTTCAATTACTCTTAAACAAGCGCGGGAAAGGTGGAAACAGCTATCGGAAACGATACAGACAATGTCCGCCGTCAATGTGGCGGAAACGAAAGCCGCCCAAATTGAACGTATTGAACGTGTCCGGAAAGACTATGCCTATTTCGTTGAGTATTATTTCCCGCATTATTGTAAAGACAAGGTAACAGGCAAAGTTACACCGTCGGCTAAATTCCATATCGAAGCGGCTAAAAAGATACTTCAGAACCGCGATTTAATTGCGGTGTTTAAATGGGCGCGCGGACATGCGAAATCCACCCACATGGACGTAATGATTCCTATGTGGCTAATGTGCCAGAAACAGCGACAGATTAATGTCATGGCACTTATCGGCAAATCCGAAGATAACGCCAAAACATTGTTAGGGGACATTCAGGCGGAATTACAGTTTAACAAACGGTATATACATGATTTCGGGCCGCAATACAACGCCGGCAGTTGGGAAGAAGGCGAATTTGTCACAACTTTCGGTGTTGCCTTCTTTGCCCGTGGACGCGGCCAGTCACCGCGCGGAATGCGATACCGTGACCGTCGGCCCGACTATATTGTGATTGACGACTTGGACGATGACGAATTATGTGAAAACGATGCCCGTGTACGCAAATTGACCGAATGGGTAAAAGAAGCCCTGTTCGGTTCTTTTGGGGCTGAAGGCGGACGTTTTATCATGGTGGGTAATCTTATAAGTAAATGTAGTGTACTGGCTAATATAGCGGCTGCAAAGGGTGTTTTTGTCAGTCAGGTGAATGTAGTGGATAAATACGGTAAACCTTCTTGGCCGGAATACTGGACGCCTGAACGCATAAAGACAAAGCGTGAATTTATGGGATACCGGGCCTTTGAAAAAGAGTACATGAATAATCCGATTAAGGAAGGCACTGTATTCCGCAAAGACTGGATTCGTTGGAAAAAGATGCTGCCACTTGAACGTTATGATAAGATTGTGGCCTATTGTGACCCTTCATTCAAAGGTAGTACCCAAAACGACTATAAGGCAATAAAGGTGTGGGGTAAAACCGGAACAGAACTGCATCATTTGTCTGCGTTTGTTCGCCAATGTTCGGTTAGTGAAATGGTACGCTGGTTCTATGATCTGCACGAACGAATACCTGAAGGGGTAATATGCGAATACTACATGGAAGCGAATTTCTTACAGGACATCATACTGGATGAATTTACCACTGAAGGGAATTTGCGCGGTTACCAGTTACCCATTCAGGGAGACAAACGCAAAAAGCCGGAGAAGTTCGCGCGTATTGAAGCTGTTTCCCCACTTTGGGAACGTGGATTTGTCTACTACAATGAAAAACAGCAAAATGACCCTGATATGTTGACCGGTATAGAACAGACACTGTCAATCGAAAAAGGAAGCCGCACGCACGACGATGCGCCCGACGCTGACGAAGGAGCAATTTACATTTTACAAAAATATACAAGAATACAAGAGTATCAACCTAGCTTCGGTATGCGCCGAAGCCCTAAAAATTCATGGTAATATGATTAAAATGATTAAAGAAATTATTCTGAATTACAGAATTAAGAGAGCAGTAAAAATGGCGCGTGAATTGTCGCTGGCAAGTAAAAAAAAATACATGGTTCTAATGGTGGCCGGCGTTCCTAAAGTCTATTCCAAACAGGAATTAAAAAGCCTTATTCAAAGGCATACTTTTAAAAAGGGCACTACTATTCAGGGTTTGGAAAGACGTGCAATCATTGTAACGGGATGATTATGTTCTTAACAGAAAATGATTATATCGTAGCTTCAGCCGATTCTTTGAACATCTTCCAACAAAGTACATCACAAAAGCGTGAAAAGGCTGAAAAAATGGCTGTTGAAGAAATAGCCGGCTACTTGCGAAGCCGCTATGATACCAATCTTATTTTTTCCGCAACAGGTGATAACAGGAATGATATTATTGTCATGTACACCTGTGATATTTCCCTGTATCACCTTGTGTCGTGGCTGCCTAACAAAATGGGCCGTGAAATAAGGAAAGAACGGTATGACCGCGCAATCAAATGGCTGGAAGAAGTACAGGCCGGCAAAGTTACACCAAACCTGCCGACCTGTACCGGTGAGAATGGAGAAGATGATGTGAACAACCCTATTAAATGGGGTTCAGGAAAAAGTAACACTTACATTTGGTAATAATGAGTAAAAGACAACGTACAACAATAACTAAAGACCTGAATATCGGCGGGTTTAACCTTGCAAGGGAAAGCGACCGGAAAAGGCTTCGTTCCATGATGGTAGAATTGAAGCAGCAAGCGGACGCACTGACACAAAAGGATTTGAAAAACTGGCGGCAGGCATGGCAAATGGCTTTGAACATAGATAATCCCCGGCGTGGCCCGCTATATGATATTTATTCCGACATCGACGCTGATTTACACCTGACTGGCTGTGTAGGTCAGCGTAAAGGTTTCGTGACGAAAAAAAGTTTCAAACTGGTAGATGCGAAAGGACAGGAAAACGAAGATGCTACACGATTGTTTGAAACAAGGTGGTTTAAAGATCTTATTGACTATATACTTGACAGTCGCTTTTGGGGGCACTCACTTATCCAGTTGGGTGATGTAGTGACCGTTGACGGAATAATGCGTTATCAGAATGTAGAATTAATCCCCAGAAAACATGTAATACCTGAATATGGCGTTATAATTCGGGAACAGGGCGACGAATGGAAGCATGGATATGATTACAGAAACACCCCTTTATCCGATTGGGTGATTGAAGCCGGTAAGCCTAAAGACCTCGGTTTATTTCTCAAAGCGGCACATCAGGCAATCCCTAAAAAAAACATGCTGGCATTTTGGGACCAGTTCGGGGAAATATTCGGTATGCCTATACGAATAGCAAAGTCAACAACCCGCGACCCGAAAGACCGTAATCAGATTGAAAATATGCTTTCAAGCATGGGCGCGGCTGCATGGGGCTTATTTCCTGAAGGTACTGAAATAGATATTAAAGAAACAACCAGAGGGGACGCATTTAATGTCTATGACAAGCGTGTTGATCGTGCTAACAGTGAAATAAGCAAGGGATTGTTAAACCAGACAATGACTATTGACAACGGCAGTTCACTGTCACAGTCAGAAGTGCATCTTGAAGTCTTTGAAAATGTGATCGACAGTGACGCTGATCTAGTGAAAGATATTGTTAACGATCAGCTTATCCCGCGCATGATTAAGCACGGCTTTCCACTTAAAGGCTTGTATTACGTGTATGATGAAAGTATAGATTATACCCCGGAACAACAGGTCGCATTTGAAACAATGTTGTTGGAACACTTTGATTGTGATTCCAAATCATTTGAAGACAAATACGGTATCAAAATACTTGGCCCTAAAAAAGTAACCCTGTCAAAACCTTTTTTCGATTAAGCCCCACCGATTACGTGGGGCTGCATGAAAGGGCGGCGGAACTTTACGGAGACAGTGAACTTGTATTATCATCCGGGGATTATCCTGATACTTCAGGCATTGAAACAGCGTTCGACAATGCGGTAAAGTGGCTGCATGGCAAACGGGTATTCGGGGCGGCTATGCTCCGGGAAAAAGTTATTGATTCTTTGGTGAAAGAAACTGCCGCTTTTCTTTCGGAAGGTATCCGGCAAGGATTGGAAGAAAGTACAATATCCGACGCAATGGCAGAAAGCCTTCGCGAAAGTGTAGGCGTTTTTTCCGGTTTTAAGACCTTTCACGAAATGAAGGAAGCCGCTAGCATGTTATTGGATGAAGCCGGAAATATAAAGCCGTTTGAACAGTATTATAAAGACATTCAAACACTGAATGACACTTATAACAAATTCTACCTGAAGGCGGAATATGATTTCACTGTTTCAAGTAGCACAATGGCGGCACGGTGGGAAGAACAACAGGACGACGGAGACGGACGGTATCTGCTTCAATATAGGACAGCAGGAGACAATAAAGTCAGAAAGGCACACCGGGAACTGGAAGGCATTACGTTACCAAGCAGTGACCCGTTTTGGGATAAATACTACCCGCCCAATGGCTGGCGTTGCAGGTGTACTGTCGCTAAAGTCAGGGCCGCGAAATATCCGGCGACAGATAGCAGACAAGCCGCTGATGCGGCAGAAAAGGCAACAGCCGGGAAACATGCCGAAATGTTCCGGTTTAACCCCGGAAAACAAAGGGCGGTTTATCCGGCTTATAACTCGTATACTATTTCAGAATGCAATGTATGTCCTAAATCTGATTTAAAACTGGCGGGGAAATTTAAGAACGAACTTTGTGCCGCTTGTCAGATCATAAGGGAACAGGCTAAGTTTATAACCGAACCCACCAAAGGCGGAGAATTGCGGGTGCATATCCGACACGGAAAAAACGAACGGGAAGAAAACATAAGGATAGCACGTCACTTTACGGATAAGTACGGGCAGGAAATAGACCTGCTGCCAAGAAGCAATACGGAAAAGTGTGCAGACGCTTATAACCGCACGTTAAAACAGTTGCAGGAATATAAACAATGTGCCACACCGACAAAAAATGCTATTGATATGGCCCTTAGGGATGCTAACCGCAAGGCCGACCATATAGTCTTAGTAATTGCTTCTGATATATCAGAAGAACTCCTGACAAAAGTTATAAGGGAAAGAATGTTGAGGGCCAAAAGATTACAGTCTATTACCATTGTAAAAGACGGAAAAGACATTGTTTACACCAAGGAAGAGGCCATTCGGAAGAAATTTAAAATAAACTGGGCTGACTTGAAATAATCCAGTCAGCCCGGTGGAGGGTCGGGGCGGCCTTGCCGGCTCCCCCCCAACCGTAATGCAAATATAATACTAATTATTCAATATACAAACTTATGGATACGAATTTCAGGAAAGAGGTCATCGAACGTTCATTGGAAGACGTTAAAGTGGAACTGGACGAAGAATTTGACAGGAATTTCCAAAGAAAAGCATTTTTTAATGAAAAGAAGTGGCCTGACAGGAAGTTTGATGACGGCGGCGGAACACTCATGCAGAGAACCGGCGGATTAAGGGGAAGTATCCGTTCCCGGAAACGTGGGCTTACACTGGCGTATACTTCTAATAAACCATACGGACGCATACACAATGAAGGGGGAGAAATCAAAGTGACACGAAGGATGAAAGGCTACTTCTATGCAAAATATAAAGAAGCATCCGGCGGGTACAGTTACAATAAGAACGGAGAAAAACGGAATAATAAACGTAACCGCCAGCTTTCGGATAAAGCAGAATTTTACAGGGCTATGTCATTAAAGAAAGTCGGTTCTACGATCATTATGCCGGAACGTCGGTTTATCGGGCACGGAAAGACCACTGACAAGATAATCCGGCAAATCGTAGAAGAAAACATGAAAGATTATTTGGAAAAACTTAATATTATCAAACCATGAGAAAAGAAGCATATCAGATTCTCAAAAAACGCCTTCAGCAATTAATAATAGATGAACAGGAAAACATCTGTTTCATCACTGCCGGACAGTTGCAGGAAATGATCGAAAGCGGCATAACACCAAACTACGCAATAAAACATATAGGACTATGGAATAGACAAGTAGAGTTCATAGAAAGTGAATCCCCATTTTCTATGCCGGCAACATTTATTGAGTTTGGAAAAATACAATGGAGAAGCCAGGGAAAAGGAATACAGGATGCAGAACTTACAATCGGCCTGCATGTTCTTACAAATGCCATTCCTGAAGGATATGGCGGGGAACTGTTTCACCTTGATTTACTTGATAAAATAAACTACTGCCTGCACGGTTTTAACAGTGGGGGATGTTTGGGGACACTGGAACGTACAACATCAATTCCCTGCCACGATCACGAAGAAATACTGGATGAAACAGAAGTTTTCAGGTGTGTAATGACAGATGATTCGGCAGTGAAAAAGCAAATTAAAATAAAAGCAAATCCGAATATTACTGTCAACTAGAAGAATGATAGTTGCAAAGTTTCCTGTTTGGCAATAACCGAAGCATTTGCACCGGCATTTATGTAGTTGTAGAATGTCTTTTCCGAAATGCCATAGACAGGCCAGACATAACGACGCCAAATAGCCCGGTTGGATAAACCGGACTTTGAATATTCGTCATATATTTCGTTTACTTCTTTAACGCGTTTTACGTATGAACAACCTTTTAAAGCCATTGATTAATCGGGATTTAGAACGAATACAAAAGTATCAAAAAAACACTTTGTTGCAAAGAAAAAGCGGGATAAATTTACTTATCCCGCTTTTTGTAAAGTAATCACTACTCAATATTTTATCCCGAATCGAATTTGTTTTACTACATTTGTAGGCATCAAACTAAAATTATAATTTATGGATAAAGTATCTTCCATTAGCAAAGTTGAAGTAGTACGTTTTGAAACTACATACGACGATGGCACACTTGATTTTTATACTGAAAATGTAAGGGCATTATGCAAAGCCTTTTGTTTTAACTTCAAAATCATTGACCAATATCTTGAAGGAGCTGACGTGCGGCGTTATTACGAAATATACATCTCCACATCATCGTTCTTCTTTGAAGATTATCGTCACGTCATCAAAACATTCATTCTTACATGTGGAATGAATTTCATGTATACAAAGACTATAGAAATGGATGATGATGATTTATTGAATATGCCCGAAGAGACCTTTGAGGTAGAGAATCTAATCGTATATACCCCCGAGAAAAAAAAGTAGGTTTCCTAACATACGTTACAATACCACGACTAATAAGGGTTCTTAGTTTGTCTTTCCCAATTTCTTTTGCAGCAATATCAAAAGGTATTGCATTCATTGTTGTTGCCATAATTGTTTATTTATTAAATGTTTCTACATAGCCCATTTTTTTTAAGAAGTTGGTTAAACTCTTCCATAGTTTGGTTCCTCGGAACAAAACTATCAATGGTTTCTTGGAATGATCTCAAATAATGTTCAATTGTAATTTTATTTTAGTTAATTACTACTTAGAATGAATATACCTTTTCCCTTTATCAGTGGGACGATAAACAACATCACCGAATGGACCTGCCGATTTTGTCAATAAACCGTTTTTTACCATCTCTTCTAATTCCTCATAGGGCTTATCATAACCACCCCATCCTTTTTTGCAGATATTCTTTAAATAAATAAGTTGCATATTGCTTAACTTTATATCCATTTGATTCATTATTAATCTGTTTTACTCTAATTGTTCTATTTCTTCAATCGCTTTGAAAATTTCAAGAATCACCTGCGGAACTATGGCGTTTCCATATCCTTTAATTGATTCCTGTCTCCATTTTGTGAAAGAAATGGTAAGGTTGTCCACATTAAAGGGAACCCCATCATTTCCTCGACAAACAGGGGATTGAGTTGGGAAGTTCCGCCACCATTCTGCAAGCAATGTTCCCCTAGCATTACTGGAAGATTGCAGAGGCTGTCTGTTCTCATCTTTCCATCCTTCCGTTTCAGTGTTTGAGGGGAGACGGAGGGCTGGTAATCTCGGCGTATCGGAGTAGGTAACATCCCATTCACAGCCATTGCGGTCAAAGCTGTTCCCATCTGACTGTTTGGATTGTATTTTTTGCTGTATTTGTCCGCTTCCCGAGCATTGGGAGTAGGAAGTAACTGAACCATTCTTGCAAGTCCTACACTTCCGTTTATCCCGTTTTGATTGATCTTCCTCGGAGTTCGGTTTCCTGTTGTAATAAAAAGGTCGTTCTTTCCAATTATTGCTCCGGTTGTTGCGTCGCTTGCCATTGGTGTCGGGAGCAATCCCATCTTTGCCGCTAAAGCAATTGTAGGGCGTTCCTTTGCATTGGGTGAGTTGCTCTTGTTTATTCTTCCCGTTCCGGCATCTATTGAAGTCGGGGTGGGAAGAATCATTCTTGTGTGCAACAAACCACACCCTGTCTCTTCTGTGGGGCGCTCCGACGGCACAAGCCGGAATAAGCAACGGTTGGACGGAATATCCTTCTCGTTCAAGGTCTTTGCAGATGGTTTCGATGACATACTCTTGTCGTAGTAACATTCTTTTTCGGTTATCTTCTCCGAAAAGAGAGGTTTGGCTTCCCACTTCAGTCTCTTTACCGGGCTGAACCATCGTGAGGATTCCAGCAACGTTTTCACCAATAATCCAAGTGGGTCGGATTTCCTGTATAGCACGGAGCATGTGCGGCCAGAGGTAACGGTTATCATCCGCTCCCTTTCTCTGACCTGCGAGGGAGAAAGGCTGGCAAGGAAATCCGCCTGTGAGGACATCGATTTTTCCTTTCCATTGACTAAAGTCTGTTTGGGTAATATCTTCATAATGTTCAGAATTGGGGAACCAATATTTTAGTATCTCGTTGCAAAAAGGGTTTATCTCACAGTGAAAGGCATTTTTCCAGCCCATCCATGAAGCTGCAACGCTAGGAGCATCAAAGCCGCTGAATAAACTGCCATGAACCAATTTCATTTTTACTCGGATTTAAAGATTAACGATTGACTAAATCGAAACGAGGAAGCCTTTCAACCACTTTAGAATACAGTTCCTCAACGGGAATGGTTTTACGTCCGCTTCTATCTTGTCTATGGCACGCATCTTTTAATATTTGGTCTGAGATAAAACCTAATTGATTAGCTCTAAGAACTGCAATCATTTTAGAAGTATTCCTATCACAAATATCATTCCATAACACATATATATTTGTTCCATAGATTTCCAGTGTATCTAAAGCAAGGATTTTCCCAAGTCCTCCCATAAAGTCATCAGGATCGACCTGTTTACTACATTTAATAATCTCCATGAGGGCTGTCATAACTCCCGGATTACCTTCACACATTTTGATTACTGCTGACATTACATTATCAGCCAAAGTTATTTTGCTCATATTTATCTTGTTCTAATCTTATCAATAATAGCTTTATTCCTATCGGCTTGCGTAATAGTTAAGCAAGGAAATAAGCCGCATTTTTCACACTCATCGCACGTTCTACAGTTAGTTATGCTAGCATTCATAATGCTTGTAGATTTTTCTAAGGCATCTAGTAATTCGTTAATAGTCTCATTCATAACCCCAGATATTTAAGCATTATGGCCGGATAACTGTATTAATATATAATTATTAACCTTCATCTGCCGACCAGTTTATTGTAACAGTGGCCTTCAGTTTTTTATATCCTTTACACACCGGACAATCTTTTCTAATGGTGTCACGGGTATTTTCTTCTATTCCTATGAACCACCCATTGCCGTGGCAGTATTCACAAGGAATCCCGCCGAACTCTTCCTGTTCCACGGGATTTCCTACCGGAGAGCAAGGCGGGGTTATTAATAGTGCGGGTTGTTGCTTTTTACTCACGATTCAGTCATGCCTAAAGGAATACAAACCCATTTTCCATTCTCATTTTTCATTTCAGCACGAACGAACTGCTTACTGATAGCCGGCTGGTAGGCTTCTTCAATGATCTGCACACCTTCCATGAAACGTTCGCTTCCGGTTTCTTCTGCAATTTTACGCAGTTGAACTACTCGGCTGGCCTTTAATGTACCTTTTGCATCACGCGCCAACAGGCGGAGCACCATTTTTACAAGTGCTTTCGTTTTATCATCGCTGGCAAGCCCTTCAATGTATTCTTTCACGATTGCGATACCGTCTTCTACCGTATCCAGATACCCGTCTGTCGTGTATACACCTACGGTAATGCGTTTGTCTGCTTTGGAATTGGTAAAAGTATCACTACGTTGTCCGTCCTTTTTGAGTTTAAGCACGTCAGACTTCATTTCAATCGCATCTTTAAAGTTATCCAAAACGGCTTGCTTGGTTGCCTTGATACTTTTACTTAGAGCAACAAGGGCGGGGATTGTTTTTTCTATCGTTTCGTCCACTAAATCGCGGTAAGCCTCACGATCTTTCTTTGCCTGCTCCTTGGCGTTCTTTTTTGCTTGTTCAGCCTTGAATGCGTTGTACTGTTCCAGTTCTTCACCGGTCATTTCAATAACTTTCTTTTCTACATTTTCCATAATTGTTTAATTTAAAAGTGATTTATCTGTATTATTATTTTTCCGAATTATCATTCTTAATTTGATGCATAACAGGTCCAGTTCATCAATAGTGAGTTTGCCAAAAGGCTTTCCGGTGATGCGGGGATTTTCGCAATACTCGTTAACGCGGTGCCAGTCGGTCGTGTCAATGCCGTTTTTTTGTAACAGGTGCAGGGCAGCCGATCGTTTGCGCCTCAATTCCTCACGAGCAATCTCGCGGGCCTTATAACCATTTGACTGTCGTTGCATCCCGTCACACATCGCATCATATTCTTTATCGGTCATTTCTCTTAAAGAATCCGTTCTATTATCGGTGTATTGACGAACTAAATCAACTTTCAGCCCATCTTTATCTGTTGTCGGCATACGGCCGAGAAGGGCGTAAAAACGTGAATAATTTCGTTTCATACAAAGTCCTCCTCTTTCATACCGTATTCAGCCATCAGGGCATCATGTGAAAGCCCCATGAGACGTTCGGACACTTCACTATAAATGAAAGATTGTTCGCTAAAAGAGAAGCCTTCGGCCTTCTTTATTGCTTCATTTAAAATTGCTTCAATAATTTCATCCATGACTATAAATTTATTAATGGTTATTTCTCATTCCAGTATTGTATAGCACCTTCCGCCCAGATAGTGAAGTGATTGCCCGGTTTGGTTATAAAACGCCCTTTGCAGATTGCCCGGAAGCCTTGAACAAATATTTTCACGTCTGCATCATAAGCTACCTTTTTAGCTGCACGGCCTTCAGGTTTCACACCTTCGGCATGACTAATAAAAATAAGTAATTTATTGTGATGCTTTTCTTTCATGGCTTTGTATGTGGCATAAGTAAGGCCGGAGTATTGGAAACTGTCTACAATGGCAATTCCGGGGCTTCTACGCTTTGAAAGTCTTTTTGATAATTCATCCATGGGTTCACGGTCCAGTATCTGAAAACGGCCGTTAACTTCGTCCATGCGGCAACGGTTAATACTGTTCTGAAGTGAAAGCCCTGTACTTTCTTCCAAACTGTCATAAATGACTTTATCAAACTGACATAGATACTTTGCCAACTGCATGACAAAACTACTTTTTCCGTTTCCGCTATCACCCCATATAATCCAAGTTCCTGTTCTGTCAGGCGTTCCGAAAGCCGCTTCCCATTCGTCAGTAAATGGGAAGCTGGGAATATTCATTGACTGTATTTCTTTAGGAGAATAGGCTCGCTTCATTTCTTTTCAATTTTTCAATTTCTGTATATACACGGCGAAGACTGCCGCCTGTCTGTTTTACTACCTTCATCACTTCTGTACCTTCCGGGGCATTCAGTTTTACAACCATTGCCGCCTGTGCTTGCAGGAAGGCTTCACGTTCTTCGCCGCTATCCGGTGTTACTTTGCTATACTTATCACCATAGCGGGAAAACATTTCTGTATAGCCGACCTTTTTACATTGGATAGACCGGTTCATTTTCTCCTTTAACCCGTCAGCACCCATCATATACCAAGCACAACAGCGTTCCGTCGCGTTCCAAAGGGCTTTCAGTTCCAAAAAGGCTTCATATTGCAGATCACCCGCTTCATCAAGAATTATTAAAGGGTGTTCCAGCGTTTTAAGATAGAAACATAAGTCGTCATACACATCGCAATACCTACCATTGTAATTCACTCCAAATTCTTTCGCAATGAAGCGAATAAGGCGTTGTTTGCTTTTAACTTGTGAACAGTCTACATATATGGCGTTCTTATGATTCTTCACATAAATACGGGCTGTGAACGTCTTGCCAATATTTGCAAGGTCACACAATACGGCGGAAATACCACTTTCCTGACACATAGTTAACTGCTCCGTTATATATGTAAATGTGGGAGTTTGTGCTGCCTGCCACTGGATTTCATTTGTCAAGGACACATTTAAGCGGCGTGCAATGCAAATCCAGTTCGTATCACTTATCTGTTTGTCTGTCTTTCCCTTCTTCAGTACATTATAGACACTTGGAGAAATGCCGAGCGCAACCGCATGTTTGTTGTCTGATGTATAGTTTTCCCGATTTGCCTTTATAGCCTCAAGAATACGCTGCTTGATTTCATTTGTTACTTCCATGTTATAATAATGTTTTAATGTTATTCTAATGCTGTTATGTATCTGCCAGTCCCCGGCCTTTGTAATTGCTGAATCGTGATATTAATGTATCGGCATCCATCTCTATACTTTTTACCTGTACAGGGTTTGCCACTGCCGTTTCAATTTTCTTCACGGTTTCAGTTTTCATCACTACAACAGGCGCTATCGCTTGTTTTTTAATCATTGAATCAAACTGGCTTATCTTTTTTAATTGTTCGGTCATTATTTGTTTATCTACTTCGGTCTGCTCGACATCGGCTGTATTGTAAGTTCCGACATTACTTAACTTGTCAAGCAACACCCCGTTCTGATAAATATACACATCCCCCATATTCCCTTCATCATCGGGCAAATAGTATGCGTCAACTTTATTATTATTTGGTGCCAGCCGGTCAAGAACTTCCGGGCTACTTAACCAAAGATTTGTATAGTTTACACGGCAGTAACTGTTACGGCGGATACTTGTTTCTACATGTTCACCGATGTAGCGGTATAAAATAGCCTTGTCAACCGGTTGCAAGGTGGGGTTCATATTGCTTTCAAGAACCTGCCAGCGTGTCATTTCAGGGTATTTCTTTTGATTTGGATGCAATGAGTTGTTAAACTCCATAACGTCCGCTACATCGTCAGCAATCAGTTCTTCCCACGTGTAATATTGCTTATCTTCATAGTTATCATTATATTCGTCACTGATTTTCTTGCTTTCAGCCCTGTATTTCTCATTCTTTGCATAGAAACGTCCGATTCCTAAATGGTTCTTGTGCTCAATACTGCGCTTCTTTGCACCGTTCAAAGGTTCAGCATATTTTTCCTGTGAGTTTAAAGGAGCACAAAAACGAACGAAAGGAAACATTGTTCCGGCTTTCAGAAAACTGTCTTTCCACTGGCTCATTAAGTGGTTTTCTACTTCAACCTGCGCCGGACAGTTCCAGCCGTTACGCTCTATGCGTTGAAACATGTCACGGAAACAGTCAACGACCAAATCCACATTTTTATTGCGGTTATAAGCAAAACCGACAACACACTGACTCGTTACGTCATAAGCATAATAAGCTTTCGGCCGTTGTTTGGTGTCTTTCAGTTTACGCGGCAGATCGCGGTCGTCAAATGAAATCTTACTGAAAGAAAATTCCGGGGCATGACGGTGTACATGCGGGCGTTCATTGTGCATGAACGTACTCCATGTCATAAGTTTGCTGTTTATTAAAACTTGATTTTTCGGCTGGTTCAGGTAGTTGTTTATTGTAGACTGACTAAGTTTGATCGGATTTCCTTTCTTGTCTACAAAGTCCAAAGCGTTAAAGATTTCACCGGTTTCAGGGTCGCACACTTGTAATTCTCCGTCAATGAACTTGTTATACATGTCACCTACGTTAATGTTCCACGGCTTATTCGGAAGCGTTGCCAAACCTAGTACAAGACGTTCAATGTTTACATCAACCTTTCTTGTGTTCTGATTACCAAATTTCTTGCTTATCAGACTGTCATATCCATTTTCCTGAAAGTCTTTAACCTTCTTCTTGAAACGGCCCACAGAAAGCGGCAGATTGTGCCCGAACTCTTCTTGAAAGAAGCTGATAGCACCCGTCATTTCTTCCCAGCGTATTTTGTTATTCTGCATAACCGCCCGTTTCATCTTAACATCATTCATCAAACGAATAACAGACTGCAAGGCAGAAGCATTTAATGTGTATTCCTGCTGTTGTTCCGGTTCTAAAGGTTTACCGGATGCAAGGCGGTAACGGGAATAAAAACTACGTGCATTAGCATCAACTTCCCAATGAGAAGCAAACCAATTTCTTAATATTTCGACATCCATACTACCATATTTTTGTTTAACTAACTTTTTATATTTGTCTGGCAGACTATCCACGGAAACCAAAGCGGTAATCCCACGACCTACGCCTTTACGAACAACCTTCATTTTTTTGCGATAAACCAATAGTTTGTAACAACTTTCACTCATAATAGGGGCTTTGGTTACATCAATTTTGTATGTTCCCACGAGTGTCCGATCATCGCGCGTCAGGTCGTCTTTTGATATGCACAATATTTTTCCGTAATACTCCATAATGTAACTTTAAAGCTGAAGTTCAGAAGCTATTCTAGCCACTTCTTTTTGAAGGTTCATAAATTCAGGGATTGATAAACCGCTCACTGTTTGCTTGACTTCTCCGTCAATTAATACGGCAGCTTTATCTATATTCTTATGCGCAATAATTTTGACACGACTACTGAATATTTGTGTCATTGTCGTTGTGTCATGTATGGTCTCAAAGCCCGAATAAACACCGTCACCCATTAATACACCGCCAAACTCTTTCATAGCCGTAAAGCGTATCTTGCGTGCCAAATCGCTGTCGCTTTCAAATGTCAAAGCCTTCCACACCATTACATCAGTACATCCGAATACCTGACGTAATTTACCTTTTCCGGCTTTGTCTAAATAAATATGCTTTTTCATCGCTATATTGTTTTATTGTTAATAATCTGTTTAAATTATCTTCCGCTATTCTCACGAACTACGGAAGATTTGCTACATTTGCAGCATGTCTAACTAAAAAAAATAAATATTATGACACAATCAGAAAAAATTAGCCAATTAGAAAAGGCTGTAGACTTCTTGCGCCTTTATATTGAGATACTTAGCTCCAAACAATCAGCTATAAATTATTCGATCTTGGATACATTGGAAAAGAAATATCCGGAAATCTATTCAGAATTTTATTCCAAGTATGTAGATGCGCTTGAACTTTCATTTAATGATAAAATGGATGGCATTGAAAATCAGTTGTTCAATATGTCTAATCCACTTGTATCTGAACTCCAATCCAAAATGACTAAAGAATTGAAGGGCATGAAGGAATCAAATTCCTATCGTCAATCCGAAGTTTAGAGAAATTATAATCGGGAAACTTTCTTCTCCGAATGTCAGCCAGTTTACAATTATGTACACTGGCTTTTCTTTTACTTTTGCTTTGCATAACCTTTAGGGCTTTTAAATTTGTTTTCATACCTATTTCTTCTTATTTTTAGATTAGTATTATATTCTTTTCGGGTACGCCTATCATAGTCCAAACCTCACCGTCCTTCAGATAGTCAATGGCATATTCCTTTTCAAACGTACAATAATTGTAATTCCAGTCTTTTACAGTACCTTCAATACTTTTACCGCTTTTGGTTGTTACTTTCACTTTCTGTCCTTTTTCAAACCAAGCTTCCATAATTCACAGCTTTAATTGTTGAACTTTCAGGCGTTTTTCTTATATTTACCGCCCGTTAATAACTTTAACACGCTGCAAACTTAAACAAGATTTCTCGATTATGCAAGAAAATAAACAAGAAAAATCACCTATTAAGCAAAATATCTTGCTTTACTTGGAAAAGAAAGGAATTACACAGTATGAATTTTATAAGCAAACTGGTGTAACAAGAGGTGTTTTGGGACAAAATAATGGAATAAGCGAAGATAATCTAACAAGATTTCTCGCCTATTATACGGATGTTAATATTGAATGGTTATTGACTGGTAAAGGAAATATGCTAAAAGAGCAAGAACGGCAAAACTCTGCACCTATATACACAGATTCTGTAAATACAGAAAAAACACCAACTATAAAACAGCTTCCAATAGGTGAAATACCACACACACCTGAAGCAATACCATTTGCGGAAGCCGCACGTAATGGTTTAAATCCTATTCCTTTAGTGACTACAAGGGTAGCGGCAGGGTTCGGATGTGCTGATTTTGCCATAGAAGAAGCCGATATAAAGGATTATTATGTAATACCTAAGTTCAAAAATTGCCATGTTGATTTTATGATTGAAATTACAGGATTATCCATGTATCCTAGATATAATTCAGGTGATGTTATTGCATGTACGGTTCTACATGAAACAAAATTCATTCAATGGAATAAATGTCATGTAATTGCTACCCGTGAACAGGGTATGTTAGTGAAACGCATCATGCCAGGTGAAGATAAAGAACATTTACGGGTTATATCTGATAATAAGGATTATCCACCTTTTGAAATACCAGTTGATGAAATCACTGGTCTTGCTGTTGTGGTTGGTGCGGTATGCCTTGAATAGCCCCCAAATTGGATACACACACGCAATTATAAGAAAACCGAAGAAATACTATTGATATATTTTTATGAATAACAAGGTATTAAGCCAATATTAAAAAGTATAATAGACGTCTCTTAAATGGCATTTTCTACCCATTTAAGAGACTTTTTTTGCCAAAATTGGTATTATTTTGTTGTTTTCTATGTTTGTACGATATTGAACAGACGTAGATTTGTAACCCTTTTGTAACCCTTTTAACTAATTTTTATGTATCCCTTTTACGTAACCCTTTTTGTGTCTCTTTTCAAAAATGAAATAAAATAAAGCCGTTAGAAAATGTTGCATAAACATTATACTAACGGCTTCTAAAACATTAAATATCAAATAATTATCTTTTATTTCTAATAAGAGGTAACTGTTGTATTATAGCCCGTGAAGTGGCTCTAGGGTTTCCGTCAGATAGTCCGGCGTGCAATAGTGTATTTTTTGTTATACCTATTGTCTTTTCGTCCAATCCTTCCGGGCTATCAAAGATCGCGGAAATACTTCCGAAGGCATAATTGCGCTTTTCAAAAATCAGGTGAACAAGTATCACTTTTGTATCGGTTTTCCTCATGCTTTTTAGAATTTTGATTTGTACAAAAGTACCAAATAATAAGTATATGGAAGTATTTACAGTGTTAAACTACTAAAATAGGTACAGCAAAAAGAGGAAATAAATAAGGCTGTTTAACCATCCCATTTTGGGATGATCTAGCAGCCTTATATATATTCAAGGTAAATGATAAGCAAAGTAAAGAGAAAAGCAAAGGGCAGGTCGCATTTGCTTATATCGAACCGTTATTTGATTAAAGCAATAGTAAAGCAAGTGTAAAGCAAAAAACCTTTCGTTTTAAATCAGCCTCCGTGTCATATCCTTCTGAAACGCCTATTAATAAAGGGTTTGCGCCCCGATCATCAACATTCAGAGTTTAACCGGTTCGTTCTGTGCCCCCTACTTGTAGGTACAAGAGGAATCATTTATGCTTTCATCTATTGGTTACTCATAATTACTAGTATTATAATGTTGTTTTTTCTTTCGAAAAAACATAAAAATATTCTTATTCCTACTTCTGCTCATGTCTATCAATTAGATCAAAATATTATATTTGATGCAGACTTAAAAAAGCTAATAGTTGGTAAAGAGGAAATTCTAATGAAACCACAAATATCTGTTTTATTAAGACATTTCTTGGAAGCTCCGGAATTTATATTAAAAGATGAAGAAATACAAGAAATTTTTTGGTCGAACAAATCGAATAATGAGTCGAGACTTCATAATGCAATAAGTCGTTTACGAGGAGTCTTTGAAAATATTCCTTCTATTGAGGTTCAAAGATATGAAAAGGTTGGCTACCAGTTGTATATTAGAAGAATTTGATTGAATAACTATAATCTCCGATGAAAAGGGAGATTTTTGCATAAATACCTTTTCTGTAGAGTAGTATATACAATGGATAGAATCGGTTGGATAGAAATGGTTAGGTGAATTCCTTTGTTGTTGTAAGCCAATTGCATACTTTCGCTTCCATTAATTAATCGATAAAATTATGTATATATGAAAAAACTATTATTCTTTTTTATTTTGGTAGTAGCGGTTATTTCTGTAAAGTACTCACTAAAAGAGCCTCGGGTAAATACATTGTTATTAGATAATGTGGAAGCTTTAGCTGCTTATGAGCAAGATATGCCTCATACTTGTCTTGGGAGTGGTTCTGTCGACTGTCCAATCTCTAAAGTTAAAGTAAAATATGTCTTTAGCGGTTACAGTCTTGAAGAATAGTGCTGTTCTTCTTCTTTTTTTGCTCTTTATTTCTTGCGGAACGAAAAATAAGGAATATGCAAACAATGTATTTCCTTATTCCCAATTTCCACAAGAAAAAGAATTGAAAGGAGAAGTAATAGAACTTGATACAGCCTTGTTTCGTTATCCTTTTCGGATACGGATAGAAGGAGATAAAGCTATTGTGTTGGATTTGCATGGTTCCGATTATTATGGGCACTTATTTCAATACCCAAGTTTCCGGTATCTATCCTCTTTCGGTAGGCGGGGTGATTCTCCTTTAGAAATGTTGTCAATGGAAAATTTCCGTTTACATAACCATACATTATGGACTTTAGATGCTAACAAAAGCGAATTAACTAGGTTAGATTTTTCTTCATCCGGTGATTCACTGCTTCGTGAGGAAACGGTAGCATTGGATGAAGATATACTTCGACCACTTGATTTTGCTATATATAACGATACAACATTTGTCATTCCTGACTATTCAGGTGAGAGTCGCTTTTTAAAAGTTGATTGTAAGGGTAAGCTAATAGAGAAAATAGGAACTATACCAACGACAAATAAGAAAGCCCTGCAAGAAGCCCGTCCGGCATTAGCCCAGGCATGGCGCAGCTTTTTAGATTATAATTCTCATAATAGTGTTTTGGCTACCGTTACTCAGTTAGGAGAAGTGGTTGAAATCTATAATTTAAAAGATAGTACTCATGTCATTCGTGTTGGTGAATATGATGAACCTGAATTCAAAGTATCAGATGGCTATGGTATACCAACAGGTATTATGGGATTCAGTGATGTGCAAGTTACTGATGATGCTATTTATGCGGTGTTTCATGGAACCTCTTTTAAAGATATAGCTAGACAAAGCGGAAGGCTTTCTGACGGAGGTAAGTACATTTATGTTTTTAGTTTGAAAGGAGAACCATTATGTAAATATGTGCTAGACCATTATATATATGGTATTTGGGTGGATGAAGTTACTAAAACGATTATGGCGACGGATGTAAATAACGATCAGCCAATACTGAAATTTAGCTTTGGCTAAGATTAGATAATTAACTTGATTAAAAAGGAGCAGGATGATGAGTTTGTTCATCTTGCCGGATTTGCTTACATATCATCTGCTCCTTAACCTTTAAAAAAAGATTCCGATGCAAACATAAGAATAAAAAATTAATGTAGCAAACTATTGCTATTCTGTTGAAAATAGATACAGAAGAAATGAAAGTTTATTCACTAATATAAAGTATTAAATATGAAAAAGAAATTATTAGGTATGGTAGTTGTGGTAGTAGTTGCAATAGTTGCAGGATACAATGTTTATATATCACAAAATGAAACAAAATTGTCAGATCTGGTTTTAGCTAACGTAGAAGCTTTTGCATGGGGAGGAGAAACTAGTGGCTCATATTATTTACATCCATGCCCTACTCATGCTGGCGCAGAGTGTAGTTCAAAGAAATATGACGAAGGTAACAGATGTGCAAAATTAACTTATTGTTGATTATTATGTCATATTTAAAAATCTTTTTTCTTATGTTGTGTATGATTTTAGTGTCGTGCACAGGACAAAAAACGGGGAAAGAGAATGATAATAATGATAAGATTGCAATAGAGGTAGGGGAAATTAAATTTCCCCCACAAGATGTTCTGCAACTAAAATCATACTATTTATCTTCGTCTGTTCATGTTGATTCAATAGATTATTTGATTGGTTATAATTATAGATTGCATTCGTTGGATTGTATGAATCTGAAATCTAAGTCGGTAACTCAGATTGTATTGCCAGGCGATGGTCCTGATGCTATTGTCCGCTTGTCGGGAATATATGCACAATCGTTAGATTCTGTATGGATATCTGATGAGTCAGAACGCGCTTTCCTAATTGATAGTGTGGGAACGATAAAAAGAATGATTGATTTAAAGAAATATTTGGAGGATCAGGAGCAGTTACTAATAAATACTAATTATGCAATGTTCACTTCTCACTTGTTTTATAATGCCTCTCGTCATTCATTAATGTTTTTAGTAAAACATACACCTTCTAACACATTCATAGTAAAAGAAGTTTTTATAGATGAAGTTGGCAAGATGGCAACTTATCAGTTATCATCGTCTAAGGTTGTTCCTGATATGAGTAAGGGATATGCATATATCAATTTCCCCAATGTTAATTTTGTAGGTGAAAATATTGTATACAATTATCCTGTTGAATCTTCTATTTATATGCTAGACATAAGAACAAACGAACGGAAATACATATTGGCAGACAGTCACTATACTTCTAATATAATAGAGAAATGTACGACAAGCGGGGATTATGCTACTTTGGAAAAACACTGGCTCGAAAATTCTCATTTTTATGATATCATGTATTTACCTAAATATAAAATATATGCTCGTTTACATGCTGATAAAGTTGATTTTGATGAAAAAAAAGGTATGGAGAAGCTTATCAATGAGCGTGACTTATATTTAATGCTGTTCGATGAAAATATGGAAAAAATCGGTGAAACGAAATTATCTAATTGCAGATATAGTCCTTTTACAAGTTGGAATGCAACTTATGGTGGTATAGCTCTTTTTGTTGACAATGTTTTAGACGAAAAGAATAATACTGACGATTTAACTATAGATATAATATCTCTGAAATGAAATTACTTTGTGTAGTTTGGCTTTGAAAAGAATAGAAATATTATTGTCTTTTGTTATTTTTATATTCAACATTATGATTAATGGAAAGTATGCTTAAGGTTCTATTTTATATAAATATATTTGCTATTTTAATGAGTTGCCATTCATGTCGTCGAGAGAAGGCAAATGTTGAAATTACTAATGTGGTTGAAGAATGGATTAATAAAGAGATTAAATTTGATAATGAGTATGTTTTTACTCGATTAGGTAAGGACTCTGTTTATAATTCAATACCTACAAGTAAATATAAGATCTTGGTTTATACCGATTCAATAGGATGCGTAGGGTGTAATTTGAGGTTGTCACAGTGGTTGGAATGGATGATACAAATAGATTCTATATCTGATAACAAAGTTTCCTTTTTGTTTTTTATACATCCTAAAGATATGAGAGATTTGTTGTTGTTACTATGTAGCCAGAGTTTTGATATTCCAGTTTGTATAGATAGGAATGATTCTCTTAATAAGTTGAATCACTTTCCTTCCAATGCAATGTTGCAAACATTCTTGTTGGATGAGCATAATAAAGTTTTGGCTATAGGCAATCCCATGCATAACCCTAAAATAAAGGAGTTATATATGAATATAATATTTGATAAACAGAATATTTCCGAGGTAGAAAAAAGGAAACAAACAGAAGTTTCGATAGATAAAAAGTACATGGATTTGGGAACATTTGATTGGAAGAAACAAAAGTCTTGCGAATTTATTCTAACTAATATCGGACAGGAATTACTAGTGGTGGATAATGTAATTACTTCTTGTGGTTGTACAACTGTAGAGTATTCAAAAACACCAGTGCAACCAGAGAAGAATTTAACTCTGAAAGTGAAGTATACAGCGGACCGACCTGAATATTTCAATAAGACTATAACTGTATATTGTAATGAAAAAGATTCACCTATTTTGCTGAATATTTCAGGAAATGCTAAGTGAGATTAAGTTATGATGAAGAAACATAGAATATATATCCGATTTATTCTTGTTTTGGCATTTTTCTTATTGGGATGGTGGTATATAGGAAAATGTTTTTTAGAAGAAAAACTAATATCTTCACTTGAAGTTGCTTTACAATCTGCTGAAGATAATGAGGGAGAACTACACAAAGTGATTCGTCACTATCAAAAGTACCCTGCTGATAGCCTAAAGTATAAAGCAGCCTGCTTTTTGATAGAGAATATACCTTTCTATTTCTATTCTGAAGGAGAGCAATTAGAAAACTATAAATCTTATTATGCTTGGCTAAAAACAAGCAAAGGAAAAGTTTCAGAACAAGTTGCAGACTCGGTGAAAAAAGTCTTTGGACTAATGCAGGTCCCTAAAAATAAACGAGATATAATAGAGATAGATTCTGCTTATCTATGCCATAATATTGATTGGGCATTTAAAGTCTGGCAGGAGCAACCGTGGGGAAAGAATATTTCATTTGAAACATTTTGTGAGTATTTGTTGCCTTATCGAATAGCTGATGAGCCATTAGCATACTGGCGTGAAACATATTATGAAAAATATAATTCGTTACTGGATTCATTGCGTATGTCTGATTCATTGGATATAGAAGATCCGGTGGTTGCCGCTAATTTTCTAATAAGTAAATTGCCTGATAGGAACTATTATTATACTTCTGTAACGCCATATCCATTTGGACATATAGGACCGGAATATGTACAGTATTTATCCGGGACGTGTAGAGAAGTTACAGATTTTGCCGTATACCTATTTCGAGCTTTGGGTATTCCTTGTGCTATTGACTTTGTACCTGTGCGAAGTTATATAAATGCCGGGCATTTTTGGCTGACAACATGGAATAAAGACGGAGAGGAATATATGACAGACTTTCCGCAAAAATTAGTGCCGGTACGCGAGAATTGGTGGTATCGGTGGGATGACAGTTCCAAAGTGTACAGATATACTTTTAGTGCGAATAGGGAAATGTATGAACAGATGGCAAAGTACGGCGAAGAACTATACCCTTTTTGGCGTTTACCTAAATTTATTGACGTAACTCACGAATATGGTTATTATCTCAAAGAAGAGTTGGTTATTCCTTTAGAAAAACAGTATAAAGTGAAACGGAGCAGAAAAATAGCTTATTTATGCGTTAGCGATAGAGACCGTTGGACTCCTGTTGATTGGACTGAATATGATGCTGGTCATTTGGCATTCCGGTATGTGCGGAAAGGTACATTTATGAGAGCAGCTACTTATGAAAATGGCGTATTATGCTTTTTGACAGATCCCTTTTATATTGATAAGCAAAGCAATGAAATCTGCTATTATCCTGTCACTATAGAGAAGCAGGATGTAGTATTATATGCCAAGTGTGATATTGGGAGAGAAGATATATATAGAAATCGAATGTTAGGAGGAGTTTTTGAGGGAAGTAATCATCCTGATTTTTTGGAGAAAGATACCTTGTTTATTATACAAAGTAAACCTGAACGTCTGAGTACTACTGTAAAAAGTTGGTCTGATAAGGAGTACCGTTATCTTAGATATTTTGGTCCGGCTAAAGGGTCTTGTAATGTTTCGGAAGTCGCTTTTTATGAGAAGAATGACACAGTAGCCTTATCTGGGAAAATCATAGGAACTCCCGGCTGTTATCAACATGACGGGACGCATGAATATACAAATGTCTTTGACGGGAAAACATGGACCTCTTTCGATTATTTTAAACCTACCGGCGGATGGGCAGGACTTGATTTGGGTAGAAAAGTACGGGTAGAGCGTATTGTTTATACTCCGCGCAATAGGGATAACTATGTTCGTCCCGGTGATGTTTATGAATTATTTTATTGTGACAACGACTGGAAGTCTGCCGGAAAAATTAAGGCGACTGCCGATTCATTGGTTTTTCGGGATATTCCTGCAAACGCATTGTTACTTTTGAGAAATCATACACGTGGGCTGGATGAAAGAATTTTTATTTATGAAAACAAAACTCAGCTATGGAAATGAAAACTAATGTCAGGCTTGTTGGAGTATGGAGGGTAATTATTATTTCGGTTATTGTCTCTCTGATATATGCTTGTTCCTGTCCGGATAGGAAGATTTTGTCTCTTTCCGACATTACTCCTTCTGAACATACGCTATTGGCGATTACTCCCGACTTTAGTCTCAAGGTGTTGGGAGATACATTAAATAAAAGTTATCCGAAGTTGAGAACCGGAAAGGTATTTCCGATAACAGGTGTTTTGTGTGTAGATGGTAAGGCTTATCGTTTCATGGGGAGTGACTCTTTACGCATATTTTCCTTAGCTCCTCTTTCTAATGACAGTATCGGCTGGGAGGGAAAGTATTCTTTTTTGTTTCCGGGAAAAGGTTGGGAGCAAAAGGAATATGATGATTCTTTATGGGATGAAGGTAAAGGGGCTTTTGGACCTGTAAAAGGTAATTATCCGGCTCATACATTATGGGGAGCAGAGAATATATATGTTCGCAGACATATCAGAGTTGATGATAAAGACCTGTTGAAGGAACATAAAGTCTATGTCCGTTATATATGCGACGATCAAATAAAGCTTTTTTGTAATGGAAGATATCTGTTAAAAAGTGGATTTACAAATCAAACGAAATGTCAACGTTTGACAGATGAAGCTATTAATCAAATAGTTAATGGAGATAATGTTCTGGCCGCATACTGTCGGAATACGGGAGGTCCTGCCTTATTGGATTTTGGTTTGTACATAGAAAATAAAACATATACTGATGCGGAACCGGCAATATTGAAGCAGAAGGATGTGCAAGCCACTCGGACTCAATTTGTTTTTCAATGTGGAGATGTAGAACTTCAGATTGATTTTATCTCGTCTTCTTTATCAGAAAAGTGGGATATGACAGGCTGGCCTGTCGGCCTTCTTTCTTATCAGATTCGTACGGAAAGAGAAAAAGAGCATACGGTGAAAATACTGTTTGATGTGGATACGGAGTGGATGTTCGGTAAGAGAGAAGTCAATAGTTGGGTGGAGCAGGGGTGGCGTTTTACGAAGTCCGATAGTTTGTATTTGGCTATGAGGACGGATGAGACAAGGTTTTCATATGAAGACAATCATATCATTTTGTCACAAAAGTTGTGTTCGGGGAAGGAAGATAGAGGTGTGTTGCTTATTGGATATAAAGAAGGGCAGACTTTACAATATGGTGGGGAGAACTTACGCCCTTTTTGGAATAATGATGGAGCAAAAGAGGTAAAAGAACTAATGAAATCTGTAGGAAACAGGTGTCAGGAGCTTAGGCAGGAAAGTGAAAAACTGGATTATAAGTGGAATGACAAGGCTTTACAAGTAGGAGGTGAAACGCTTGCCGAGTATATACTTCCTGCTTACCGTAATTTTTTATCTTCCCATAGATTTGTATTGTCTCCGGATGATAAATTGTTTTGTTTCGGTGATACTTTAGGTAATGTAAGAGAAGCTTATAAAAGCTTTCCGGCATTGTTGTTTTTCAATCGTGTCGACTGGATGAAGAGTTTGTTGGACCCTGTATTTATATATTGTGAGGGGATATATTGGAACAAGAAACATCCGCCTTATGATATTGGTTTGTATCCGGTATCCGGTAAGCAGGTAAAATTGGAAAGTTGTGCTGTGGAAGCCGCTGCCAATATGTTGATAATGACAACTGCTATTGTGGAAGCGGAACAAGACTTCGGTTATGCTGATATGCATTGGAGCCAGTTGATTTTGTGGGCAGATTATTTGCAAAAGAGGATAAAGAAAGAGACTTTCCCTTTGGAGGGATTATTGGGTGAAAATGATGAATGTGTGAAATGTACGTTGGGACTGGAGGCTTATCGTAGGCTGATTCAACTAAAGGAAGCATATGAATAGAGTAAAGAAAGTTGTAGCAATATTCGAGAATCTGGCAGTCTTCCTATTCTGCACAGTGGTAATTTTGTTTTTGATGCAGTTATTCTGTTTTACTTCATTCAGGATACCTTCGGACTCAATGGAACCTGCATTGAAGGATGGCGACCGGATCTTGGTTAATAAGATGATAAAGGGTGCGCGGTTGTTCGATGTGTTTGCTGCGTTGAATAATGAAGATATTACTATTCATCGAATGCCCGGATGGGGAAATTTCAAGAGGAATGATATATTGGTTTTTAATTTCCCTTATCGAATGAATCGTTGGGATAGTATCCGGCTTGATGTGATGCAATATTATGTAAAGCGGTGTATTGCGCTTCCGGGAGATACTTTAGAGATTCGGGAAGGATTTTATAAAATACGGGGGTGTGACGAACGGTTGGGAAATTATAATGCTCAACAATCTCTTGCGAATCTGAAGTATCCGGAACAATATGGTATTGTGGTAGGTACATTTCCTTATGATAAGCAAATGGATTGGACTATCCGTGAGTTCGGACCTTTGCCGATTCCTCAAAAAGGTCAGACAGTAAAGATGAACCGTACGAATTGTCTTTTATACAGGCAATTGATAGGGTGGGAACAGAAGAAGAAATTACGTATAAAGGATGGACAGATAGTATTGGGTGACAGCGTGATTGCACAGTATCGCTTTAAAAAGAACTATTATTTTGTTTCCGGTGATAATATGGCTAACTCGCAGGATTCGAGATATTGGGGGATGCTGCCGGAAGAATACATTGTAGGTAAGGCTACCCGTATATGGTATTCGGAAGATAAGTTTACGGGGAAATCCCGTTGGAATAGGATGATGAAGAAAATCAAATAAAGAATGAAGCTAAAGTTGGAATTGATGCAAATGACAAAAAAGAATATGGCGGATGTGGTAACTTGTATAGGAGTTGCGGCAATTCTGAGCGTAATAGTTTTTACTATCCCGAATGAGATTCCTATCGGCGAAATGGCATATCAGAAACTATGGTTGGGACGTATGGCTGTTGTTTTTGTCGTTTGCAGTCTGTTGTCTCTTTGCCTGAACAGGAAACAATATCTGTCTTTTCCGGCGATAGTAACATGGGTATTGATTGCATTGGGAGGAATTGAAGCTGCCTGGGGGATGAGACAGATATACGGTCTGGCTGTTTCCAATCATTCCCTGTATGCGCTTACGGGGTCTTTCTATAATCCGGGACCTTATTCCGGATATTTGGCGATGATATTTCCGCTTTGTCTGCATGAGTGGTTAAACTTGAAAGAAAGAACGGAACGCACATGGGTAGAACAGGGAAAGTATTATATGGCATTAGGAGTTATGCTGTTGATTTTGTGTGTACTACCTGCCGGAATGAGCCGTTCGGCATGGATGGCTGCCGCAGTTTCGGGTATATGGGTATACGGAATACATGCTTCTTGGGCAACATGGTTGAAAGAGGCGGGGCAGAAATACAAGAAGACAATGATAACAGGTTTGGTGATTGGGGGATTAGTGTTGATAATGATAGGTTATGTCCTTTTTCAGCTGAAAGCAGCTTCTGCCAACGGACGTTTGTTAATGTGGAAAATCAGTTGTCTGGCTATTGCTGAAAGTCCGGTTGTTGGACATGGTGCAGATGGATTTGTTTCTGCTTATGGGAGGGCTCAGGAAGAATATTTTGCAAATGGAGAATATTCGGAGACGGAGGAATTGGTAGCAGGTAGTCCGGAATATGCTTTTAATGAATATCTGCAGGTGGCGGTGGAATATGGAATCCCTTTCTTATTTGTTGTTTTACTAGTTATTGCTTTTTGTTTTTGGAGAGGAATTACCGAAAAACAAATAGGTATTTGTGGTGGGGTGATTTCGGTTTTAGTGTTTGCCTTATCTTCCTATCCGATGCAGATTCCGGGATTTGCAATGACATTCTATTTCTTGTTAGCCGCTTGTGTCATAGGGCGTTCAAAGGTGGCGTTGCTATTCTTTATTTTGATGATAGCTTTGTTAGGAGCATATTACTGGAAGAATAATCAATATAAGGCTTGTAAAGAGTGGTATCGAAGTAAAATGCTTTATAATATTGGCGCTTATCAGGCAGCTAAAGAAGGGTATGAAAAGCTGTATCCGGATTTGAAGACTCGGGGAACTTTCCTTTTTGAATATGGACACTGTTTGCATAAATTGAAAGAATATGATAATTCTACAAGATTGATGCAAGAAGCAATGAAATATACTTGTGATCCGATGGTTCTTAATATTATCGGAAAAAACTATCAGGCAACAGGAGAATACGAAGAGGCGGAAGAGAGTTTGATACGGTCTACTCATCGACTTCCGGGACGGATTTATCCTTATTATCTTTTGGTGAAACTTTATGCGGAATCGGAATATCGGCAGCCTGAGAAGTTGAAATATGCGGCGGAGGTTGTATTAACGAAAGAACCGAAAGTGCAATCGACGGCAGTAAAAGAGATGCGGGCGGAAGTACAGAAATATTTGAAATGAACGCATAGGTTAGGGCGAAATGTAAATGTATACTGTTAAGAATAGTTATGATATTATGTATCTGAGAAAATTATTACTGATAAAAAAATATAGATATTCCAATTATGTTACTTTTGTAGCTAAGTAGAACATAAAATAAACACATAGCGAAAAAGCAAATTTGGGCAAAGCGTAGCGAATTAGCTGATACAGCGTTCGTTACGCTTTGTTTTTCTATGGAGCAGAGCCAACGAAATGCCACCTCGAAGCCAAACGGTGCAGAAGTTCAGTTACCACCTCATTACTCCCGTAACGGGTGCAGATTTCTTGCTAAATACTTCTGTTTCTGCGTTTTGCGTCGATTTGCATAGCTGTCGGTAACTCACTAATAACTAATTTTGTAACCCAAAAAAGGAGTGAGTATGCGAAGTACATTCAAGGTATTATTTTACGTGAAGAAAGGCAGCGAGAAGCCGAACGGCAACCTGCCTTTAATGTGCCGTATCACGGTGGACGGCGAGATTAAACAGTTCAGTTGCAAGATGGACGTTCCCCCACGCTTGTGGGACGTGAAGAACAACCGTGCTTCGGGCAAGAGCGTCGAAGCGCAGAGAATCAATCTTGCGGTAGATAAAATCCGTGTGGAGGTAAACCGCCGCTATCAAGAACTGATGCAGACGGACGGTTATGTTACCGCCGCCAAACTCAAAGACGCCTATCTCGGTATCGGCGTCAAGCAGGAAACTTTGCTGAAGCTGTTCGAGCAGCACAACGCCGAATTTGAGAAGAAAGTCGGGCACAGCAGGGCGCAGGGTACATTTACCCGTTATCGGACGGTCTGCAACCATATTCGGGAGTTTTTGCCCCATACCTACAAGCGTGAGGATATTCCGTTAAAGGAACTCAACCTCACGTTCATCAACGATTTCGAGTATTTTCTGCGCACGGAGAAGAAATGCCGCACCAATACCGTGTGGGGCTACATGATTGTGTTGAAACACATCGTTTCCATTGCGAGGAACGACGGGCGTTTGCCGTTCAATCCCTTTGCCGGATATATCAACTCTCCCGAAAGCGTGGATAGGGGCTACCTCACCCAAACGGAGATACAGACGCTCATGGACGCACCGATGAAGAACGCCACCCATGAACTTGTACGGGACTTGTTCGTCTTTTCTGTTTTTACGGGTTTGGCGTATTCGGACGTGAAGAACCTTACCATTGACCGCCTGCAAACATTCTTCGACGGCAATCTGTGGATAATCACCCGAAGAAAGAAAACCAACACCGAATCGAACATCCGTCTTTTGGACGTTCCCAAGCGTATCATGGAGAAATACAAGGGGCTGGCAAGGGACGGTCATGTTTTCCCCGTTCCGAGCAACGGAAGTTGCAACAAGATACTTAAAGAGATAGGCAGACAATGCGGCTTCAAGGTACGTTTGACCTACCATGTTGCACGCCACACGAACGCTACGACCGTACTTTTATCGCACGGCGTACCCATCGAAACGGTGAGCCGTCTTTTAGGGCATACCAACATAAAGACCACCCAAATTTACGCCAAAATCACCGCCCAGAAGATAAGCCAAGACATGGAAACCTTGTCGCACAAGTTGGAGGATATGGAGAAGAATATCTGCCGAGCCATCTAATTAAAAACAGAATCCCGATGAAAGAAAAAAGGAATATTATCACGATGGACGAGCAGGGCAATATCTTCCTGCCGAACGATATAGGTGCAACCGCCATGACCGAGTGGGAAATCTGCGAACTGTTCGGGGTTATCGCCCCGACGGTTCGAGCAGGGATAAAGGCACTCTGCAAAAGCGGAGTTTTGAGTATATATGATATAAAGCGCATTATCCGCATATCGGATAGATACAGCGCGGAGGTTTACAACCTCGAAACGATAGCCGCCCTTGCTTTCCGTGTCGAATCGTTCGGGGCGGCGAAAGTCCGCAGGGCATTATTGGAAAGGATTATACACGGGCGAAAAGAGAAAACGACGGTATTCGTGTCGGTTGTTTCGGACGGCAAGCCCAACAGCCGTTGGAAAGCATGATGATATATCAACATACCAACATGCAAACATGCAAGTCTATCACTATGGTGATATATATTGCAGGTTCTATTCCTCTTTTCAGAGGAAAGCGGAGCAATCATTTCCGTTTACAAAGGCAAAGCAAGCACGGGGCTTTATGTCGGCTAAAAGGTCAGGCGGCTGCGCCGTTTCCCGATAAATCTTCCTCTCGCTTCGCTGCGAGCGTATTTATCGGGAAAACCTTGTATCCGACCGCCCCATGCAAAAGAGCCTTTGAAAACGGAAACGACCGCCCCGCCACCCACCGACCGAAAGGGAAAAAATAAGGTGGGGTTATATGGGTAAGCAGACGGCAGGGACAGCCACCGCCGAAAGGCAGACGGGCAGACGGACGGCACGCCACAGGGTATTTACGGAGAAAATACCGTAGCTTATTAGGGAATTTTCCGAGCCGCAATACTACGTATCGCTGAAAATTCCCCAATAAGGCAAGGGGCAAGCCCCTCTGCACACCCCATCGGGGACGGCATTTGCCGCCCCTGAAGATACAAAAAAATCATTGTTGCACAAGCCAAAAAAGAAAGGAAGAATATATGGGTTTCGTAGTTTTACACATGGAAAAGGCGCACGGCAGCGACAGCGGAACGACCGCACATATCGAGCGTTTCATCATACCGAAGAACGCCGACCCCACACGCACGCACCTAAACCGCAGGCTCATCGAATACCCCGACGGGGTGAAAGACCGTTCGGCGGCTATACAGCGGAGATTGGAAGAAGCGGGGCTGACACGCAAAATCGGAAGTAACCAAGTACGGGCAATCCGCATCAACGTGTCGGGAACGCACGAGGACATGAAGCGGATAGAGGAAGAGGGGCGTTTGGACGAGTGGTGCGCCGACAATCTGAAATACTTCGCCGATACGTTCGGAAAGGAGAACATCGTGGCGGCTCACCTGCACAGGGACGAGGAAACACCGCATATACACGTTACGCTCGTTCCCATCGTCAAGGGAGAGCGAAAGCGCAGGAAAAGGGAGGAACAGACAAAGAAGCGATACCGCAAGAAGCCGACCGACACCGTGAGGCTGTGCGCAGACGATATTATGACACGGCTGAAATTGAAGTCCTACCAAGATACCTATGCCGAAGCGATGGCAAAATACGGGCTGCAAAGGGGCATAGACGGCTCGAAGGCTCGCCACAAGTCCACGCAGCAGTATTATCGGGATATACAGAAACTCTCCGACGACCTCAAAGCGGAAGTGGTGGATTTGCAACAGCAGAAAGAAACGGCACGGGAAGAACTAAGACGGGCGAAAAAAGAAATACAGACCGAGAAGCTGAAAGGGGCGGCAACCACCGCAGCCACCAACATCGCCGAGAGTGTCGGTTCTCTTTTCGGCAGCAACAAGGTCAAGACATTGGAAAAAGAGAACACCGCCCTGCATAGGGAGGTAGCCGGCCACGAGGAAACCATCGAAGCCCTGCAAGATAGAATACAGACCATGCAGGCAGACCACAGCCGACAGATGGCGGAAGTAGAACGGAAGCACCGCAGGGAGATAACAGATAAGGACACAAGGCACAAGCAGGAAATATCGTTTCTGAAAACGGTAATCGCAAAGGCTGCGGCATGGTTTCCCTATTTCCGTGAAATGCTCCGTATCGAAAACCTCTGCCGCCTTGTCGGGTTCGATGAAAGGCAGACCGCAACGCTCGTCAAGGGAAAGCCGTTGGAGTATGCAGGGGAACTCTACTCGGAGGAACACGGACGGAAATTCACGACCGAAAAGGCTGGGTTTCAAGTCGTGAAAGACCCCACGGACGGGACGAGACTGGTTCTTGCCGTTGACCGAAAGCCCATTGCCGAGTGGTTCAAGGAACAGTTCGACAAGCTAAGGCAGAATATTCGCCGACCTATACAACCGCAAAGGAAAAGCAGAGGAATGAAACTGTAATCGGCTTATTGCATTGAGGTACAAAAAAGTACCGTCCACAAATGACTGATGAATCGGTACTTTTTTGTACCTTTGTGGGTAGATTTCAGAAAGAAACCGTATAAAAATTAGAAGTATAGATGAAAATAGATATACCAGAATACAATAAAAACACAGGGCTTCAGCTTTGCTGGGGTGACGGTTATATGATAAAAGTCGCAAGCGAAAATAACAAAGTTGTTATTTCTGCAAATCGAGAAGGGCTTATTTCGATGGTAAATCATCTGCTCAATTTAGCACAGGTAGATGTGCCATGTGGCACACATATACATTTGGACGAATATAATGCACTTGAAGACGGTTCAATAGATTTAATCATTGAGAAAATATGAAACAGTGGAAGCTAATATCATTGTTTCTGATAGAAGCAATAATAATGCTCTATGCAGTTCCTAAAGCCAATGAAGATGAAATCAGTATGCAAGATAGGCTGTTATTTGATTTGTCATTAGCTTTGTTGATAAGTCTGGCAATTTTGATAAGAGAGAATCGCGGTGAACGTAAATCTATTGCCAAACTGTTATTAGTATGCGTTGCTACATATCTTCAAATTGTATATAGTTCGGCATTTTATGAATGGGGAGGAGGTATATGCTTAATCCTGCCGATACTTCAGATTATATTCGGATATACGATATTTAAGTTGTCCCACAACGTTGTGTCGCTATTCGTAGGCTGTTCTAATCTTCTGTTTTCAACGATATGGGCAAATCAGATGTTTGGCATCCTATGGTTTCATAACAGATCCAGCGACCTTGAAACTATGGCTGTAGCTTCTTTGTATGCCGGAGTAGGAGCATTGCTTGTGGTGGTAATCTCGTCAATAATGATAATGAAGTTTAATCCGAAAGACCTTAAAAGCTATGAAACTGACCGATAAACGATTTTGGAAGTTTGAAGCAATCGTGCTGGTATGCACGAGTATCTGCATATTTATATTGTGGATAAACCATTTATTGTGGTTCAATTTCATTGCCTTCGTCTTTTGCTGTCTGTTTCTTGTAGGTGGTGCTATGACATGGAAACTATACAAAGGCAGCCAATGGTGGAAATTGGGAGGGTTTCTATTTCTGAATACAACAGTATTGCTTGCCATTGTGCTGTTCGGCTCTGTATGGGATTGGAATGATAATGGCGAACGTCCTGCAAATATACCTCCTGACGAAGGGCACTACATTACCAATAACGAGTTGGTCGGAATTATAATGTTACTTTGGTTAATCTGCGCTCCTATTCTATCTTGTGCCATTTCATACATTACCAAACGCTGGATTATAAAAAATGGAGCAAAGGAGACAAGCGATGAACAGTAAGGAATACAACAAAAAGATAGCTGATGCAAGGCGTAACGAGAGCCGTAAATTTGGTTTTCGTCAAAGCTCCTACATCAACTTCAAGGTGGAAGCAGGATATTTTTTTCTGTCTGTATTTCCTGACCGAAGAAGCCCGGTTGACCGTCAAACCGATGTATGCCGATGAGTTGTGGTGGGATATTTGGAACGCAACCGAGAATAAGAATGAGCCTTTAAGCCTGCGTGGCACAGGTGCATATTCTTTGTCCGGACAAGTGTTGGCTTCCTACAAGATTGCAGAAACGACAGATGACAGTAAACTTGCAGATATGTTTGAAGCGGTATTTCATGCAGCAACAGCCGAAATATTAATATTTTTAACAACCAATCCCGATGCTGACAAGTTTTTCCCTGACGAGACCAAAATGGATCATGACCCCGACAGACTGCTTTACCTTATGGCACTTATCCATCATGGCAGAGAGGAAGAAGTTCTTGCAATAATAAAGGATGCCCGGCAAAACAAACACAGTTGTATGTTTCACAGCGGCATGTTCAGCGACAGTTACACCTATGTCCGCCGTTGGTGCAATCGAGGACAGGCAAGCGGAGGACGTATGCGACACGTCTTGAAATCCTATTTCGACACGATTGTAAAGTTGAGGGTTCTATCTTGTGCCATTTCATACATTGCCAAACGTCTGTTACGTAAAAACAACATAGGTGAACAATGAAAAAAGAGATATTGCAGCAATTAATCGCTTCAAATGAATATCTGTCCGAATTCAAGTTAAAGGGGCAAAGATTGATAAGGACAACTCCCGATGGTTTGGAGCAATGAAATTAGTGTTATGCTTATTGCTCTTTCATAGAATTATTATATCTTTGTCGCCGAAAGAGTTATTTGACAGCATAGCATCGCAAATCGCAGAAATTCGCACGATTGCTAACTCGTTACCACTACTTCTCAAATAATTCGCTAAAAGTTTATTCTTCAATCGGTTAAGTCAAACCAGTGAAAATCTAAAATATTTCGTGGTACCGTCCAAATCTATCTTCTCCATCATTTCGGGGATGATAGACATACCGGCAGAAACCATCGTGTAGCGAGTATAGAGTATCTGATGAACTATCTTCTCGGCCGGTGTCATTTCAAAAGTCAACCGTTCTATGAAGGTAGAAGCATTGAAAGACTTTCCGCTACCACGCCCACCGGTGATAAGAATTATAAATTTTTCCTTATCCTCATATAATGGATGGTAAATTTCTTGGGGTACTATCATTTTAGCTTGTCTTTAATCCAGGAATCAATGTTGATGCCATGCTCTATGTCTGTTGGAATATCAGCATTTGCAATCTTTTGGTTTTCATCAGCAGGAGATTCACCGATAAGTTCTAATAAATACCTTATAGCGTTCAAATCTGCATCACCCACAGCTTTCGCTATGAGTTTTTTTATCATGGCATCCTTTACAATGTATTTCCGACCTTTATCATCTGTAGTTTCAGCATTCAACGCAGCAATGGCAAACTCTCTTGCGGTTTTCACAAGTTCCTTTTTCTGTCTTCTCGATTCAGCCGAAAGTCTTGCGAGTTCCTGCGCTCTCTCTGTGCCAATGCGTTTGCCTTTCTGCGTTAAATTCTGTTCGTTCGCCATTATTCTACCCCAAATTCTATTCTATCCATAAATTCTTTTCCATCAATGTATCGTTCTTCAAATCCATAACCGAACATCTTCATGAAATTAGCCCTTTCTGTTGGGCTATTAAAAGACAGCACGACATAGCTTAACATTCCGTTATCCTTTTCAAAGCTATTTTGGTTGCTAATTCTGTCTTTTATCTTTTGCACTTCATTGTGACGTACAATTTGATTTTCTTTTGAATCCTCATAAAAATTATTGGAACGGTTAATGTCTTTATTCTCTTTACCTTCTTTAGTAGCTTCATCTATGGCTGATAACGAATCGTCCAATATATCTTCCTTTCTCCAAATATCATCGTTAATAGAAAAGTCCAAGTCACCAATTCCAAGCATATTCAAATCGAAGTCATTCAGTCCGGCAAGGCTATAATCAATTCCATCAAGCATATCTTTTAACATATCTGAATCAAAATCGCCTTGTACGCTTCTGTTATTCATAAAGATATTCTGCTCTTTTTCAGTTTTTTCGTCCATGTGAACTACTTCAACACGAATCAAATAATCATTAGTTCTCGTGTCCGGATTGTATTTATTTACTTCATCTATCACTGAAATACGTTGATGACCAGAAACAAGGTTGCCAGTAACCTCATTCCATACAATACCACCAAGCAACCCTACACGCTTTAGGTTTGCTTTCAGGTTCTTTCTTGCTTCTTGTGTTATTTTGCGAGGATTGTAGTTAGCGAAGTTTATATCACTCCGCTGTATTTCTCTACTTTCCGGTTGAGTTATTTTGTTCTCTTTCATAATCGAATATTAATTTTTCGGAATATGGGAACTCTTTCAAAATGCGTTTATAATCATTGGGATATTTACTACGCATTAATAGCATCGTATTTAAATCAATAGTAAATCCTTGACTTATAGCGTTTGCATCATAGATAAAAGGTTGTATCAATCCACTTTGCCTAATATATTGAAGCACTTCTTTGTTTGTCCACAATGCAAGAGGATAAACCATGCCTTTATCTGTTACATAGCCGGTTTTAGCAAACTTCTTTAAACGCATCCGTTTCATATAGCCATCTACGCCTTTCATTCCGCTGAATCCGTACATGACGCCTGTCTCTTCTCTTACAAATTGTTCTATTTCACCAATCTTTCTCGGCTTTATAGAACTATCTGGTTCACGAAAAAAGCCCCAGAAATCGTAATAGTCACGCTGAAAATGTCTAATTTTGCGTACTTCTACATTTTTGTAATGATTTTCTGCCCATTTGATATAAGGCTGCACATGGTCTAAATTTGGTATGAGGTACATATAATAGCATATAACCTTATCAAATACACCTGCAAGCATATCCAATAAAGCTATACCGTCTTTACCACCGGCTGAATAAAACAACACAGCAGTGTCCGTTTTATCACGAACACTGCGTATTATCTGCATTGTAAGGGCATACTTGTTCATAGGCTAACCATTTGAACCATTTGCTCCACGAACCCCAAAGGCAACACGTAAGTCATACCGTCTTTGGTCTCTATTTCCTAACTGCGTTGTACCAGCTTCACCGCCACGTCTGGCAACCAATCTATCACCAGCCCCTGCACCGTTCATATTACGGCGCGGTCCCATTGTTCTGTTAATTCTTCTCCTTGTACTACCGACTCAGCTAATAAATTTTAAAATTAAACAATCAAACATTATCTGTACTAAGTATCTTACCCAAATGATACCATACTTGGCAAACAAGATATTCTTTGCCGTTTTCTTCAAATACTTGGTCGTTACCATCTTCATCTGTAAAAATGATAAATTCAGCACTCTTAACCTCCACCGTAAGACGTGGCGCATCTTTTCGTCTGCCATTTATAAGAACCAAAGCGTCATACTTTATTGGTACTACATCCACATCCTTATCATCATTTGGTATATCTTCTTGCCGTTTGTATCTTTTGCCATCGTGTTCAAAATATACATATCTTGTAACATTTGAGGGGTAAACATATCTATGTTCTATGTCTTGTTCACCTTTTAAGATAGATTGAAAACTATCTTTTTTAATCTGTAATGTTAATGCATTCATAATCGTGTCATTTTTTTAATTAATACTCAATAGTTGCGGGGGGCTGAATCGAACAACCGACCTTCACCAAGTCAAAGTGAAAAGCTACCACTGCTACACCCCGCGATAGTACCCCAAAGGTACTACCACAACCAAAGATAACGAAATATCTTCAATCGTTATACACAACAATCAGGTTATTGTTGTGAACTAAGCCATTTGTCCCGTCTTTCTCTGCACTGCTCTAAGGTAGGTGCACAACAAGAAAACAACTCACCGCTTTCAGTACGGTAGTCATACTGATACATTCTCATTCTCTTTCTGCCTAACTTCGTTGTGTAGGTAGTGTAATTCTCTTTACCGGGCTGGCATACGCTGCAACCGTTTTCGTTTATTGAGTTCATAATCATTTATATTTAAAGTTTCGCTTTCAATCTTTCTTCACTCGTATAAGCCACTACAAGCCCAGTTTCATCATGCTGTATGGTGATGTACTTTTCACCCCTCTCTATAGTAGAGAAGTCGTACGGCGTACATAGCTTACCCAACACTTTGCCCAGTTGTTTCATCAGTGGGGCTTCAGGGCTGATAACTAAAACTAAATCTGCTTTCATAATCGTGTATATTGTGGTAGCCCGAAGGCTACCGGATTAAACTTAGAATTTCTCTATTTTAAGATTGTCGTTAATGACGAACATACGTCCACACTCTAAAATCACGTGGGTATCTGTAATTCGCTTGATTACTCTTACTACATCATCGTGCGATATGCGTGGCGTACCGTCTGCATGACAGCCATTAGACAAATCACCTGATACTCTATATCTCAAACCTACTGTAACTTCATTTACGTTCATAATCTTATATATTGCGCAGGGCTTTTACCCTGCTGGTTAAACTTATAATATCGTAATCTCTTTGTTGCCTATCTCTGTATCTACATTCAGAACCTCGTACTTTTGAGCCTTGTAGTTATAAACAACTTCACAGGTATTGAAGCCTCTGCCATCTTCTCTTTGGTCATAAACAGTATTTATATGCTGATACATTTTATTGCCTAACATGAAGTTTATCTTACCTGATGTACAGAAGTAGAATGCTACTGCATACTTCAATGTTTTCTTTTCATCAATCTTCTTTGTTGCCATGATCGTATATTTAAGCGTTAATACCAATTGTGTTTCTCATAAAGTCACTTGCTTGCTCTACTGACATACCCAGCTTCTTTTGAATCAAAATGAGCATACAGCTTACTTGTTCTTTTGTGTTCAAATTGCCTTGTACAAACTCTGACATGATGAACTTCTCTATTGTTCTTTGTTTAATTACTGATGCTGCCATAATCGTATATCTTTTAATTGTTATTACTTCTTGTTTGATGATGCAAATGTATGGGTTTATAATTACACTTCAAATAGAATAAAGATAAAAATGTAGCTATTTAATAAACATTAGCAAAAACACAATTGTAAGGGTATACAATTACATATTTATTAATAAATCAATCTTCTTGATGCAATAAACAGCTACTTTTATTGCATTATTGATTTTATCATATTATATTTGTTCCGTTTATTATAATATACATTTGAAATGGATATAAAAAGCATCATTAAAGAAAAGGGCTACACCATTCAGGATGTAGCAAAAAAGATGGGTGTAAATAGAGTAACTCTTACTCTTACCTTACAAGGAAATCCCACCTACAAAAAGTTGAAAGAGATAGCCGACGCCATTGATTGCAATATAGCTGACTTCTTCCGAGACGAAACAAATAACTCTTCCACTTGTAAAGGAGAAGATAGTGAACTCACCGCCCTTATCCAGTATAAAGAAAACTTCTACAAAGCCGATACGATAGAGGAGCTAAAGAAAATTGTGGCTGAGATTGAAGAAAAACAGTAAATCACTTGTTCTGCAACTGTAAAATAGTTACATTTGCATAAACCATTAAATTATGGGTACAAAAGAGAAGTTGATAGAACGCTTTAAAAGCCAGCCAAAAGATTTTAATTGGGATGAGCTTGTACGCTTGTTCTCCATTTTCGGATATAAGATAGATAACAAAGGAAAAACAAGTGGGTCACGTGTCATTTTCGCAAAAGGGGAAAGCTCGTACACTGCGCATAAGCCACATCCAGGAAGTATCGTAAAAGGGTATGTAATGAAACAAGTATTTGAATTTCTGACTAAAAATAAATTAATATGAAAACATTGACTTACAAAGGTTACATAGGAAGTATTGAGATAAGCGATGAAGATAATTGCCTATTTGGAAAAGTCCTTGATTTGCCAAAAGATACAATGATTTCGTATGAAGGTGAAACTGTATCTGAATTGAAAGAGGATTTTAAAGGAGCTGTGGATGATTATATAGCATATTGTAAGGAAGCCGGAATTACACCGCGTAAAAGTTATTCTGGTTCCCTGAACATACGAATTTCCCCAGAGGTACATAGCAAAATTGCCATTCTCGCCCAACAGGCTGGAATATCAATAAACGCTTTTATTAAATCAGCCGTAGAAAAGCAAGTTGCAACTATGTTATAAACAACCATGGATAAAAAAGAACTCTTTATTTGTGAATGCAACAGCATCGAACATCAGATTGTGATGTCATATTTTGAGGATGAAAAGGAAGTATATTGCAACGTACACTTAAAACCCGAAAGAAATGTACTCAAACGAATTATCCATGCTGTTAAGTACATATTTGGTCATCGAAGTGCATATGGAGATTTTGACGAATTTATTTTCAATCCTAAAGATGCAGATAGGTTGCAAAGTGTTGTTGACCATTTGAGAACAGAAAAGCCGGAGCACTAAACTCCGGCTCATTAATTGATTAGCCCTTTGATTCTTAACCGATTTACGATTTCGGTGTAAAGATACTCTATATCCCCACTGAAATCCCCATAGTTCTGATACAAAAACACGACATCCGCACAGTTGTCGGAAATGGTACATTCTGATTGAACACCAAGAACCCTTGCTAATTCAGGTCGTAACCCTGCTGTCATTTTTCCACCGGCAAGCGAGCTTGGAGAAAACAGATACAGGATAATGAAAATGAACTTCTTCCGCTGGGTTACACTGTCAATATTCGGTGGACATCCTCTCTCATTCAGCAACTCAACGAATATCTTGTAGATTTCATGGATAAGGCTTTTGTCTTTCAAAATTGGGGCGGTCAAGGCGTTTTCTTCCTCTGAAAGTTCTGATTTCTCAATACGAATCTTTTTAAGACGAATTATTTTGTTAAAATCCAGTTCCATAACACGATTATTTTAAAAGTAAATAGTATATTTGCATCATAATCGTGTGAGGGAGGATTGAGTGGTCGTGCGCTTGGTTCTCCTTTTTTTTATTTTACAGAGTTATTCTTTTCCTGAATAATCCGATTTTGCTCGTTCACCTCCCTACCCCATATCATAGCGGAATAGATGGCTTTTGCATACAAAAAGAGTTCCTCACGACTGGTAAGGAACTCAACTCGAAGGGCTGCACATTTCGCATCAGTCCAGACATTTTCATTTCTACTCATTGACTATTTGTTAATTTTATAAATCTATTACGTTAATGGTTAACATACATATCCGCTTGCTAAACCATGTTATAAGATGGCTGAACAAAGGCTCATAATTTGCATAACTTCCACAAATCCGTACCTTTGCAATGTGTTTTTCATAGTATTAGATTAAGGTTAATAAAAAAGATTGGCTGTCTGGGAAGATAGCCTTTTTTTGTAACCATTGGCAATATCTTTTCTTTATTAATCACCTGGTCGTTCATACCGTTTCTTCAATTGTTTCAAGACTATTTCCATACCGTTATCCAACCCTTTCTTATAGCCGGACATATGTTCACCTATGTTGTAAATCAAACATCCTACAACAATAAGGACAACCCCTAAAGCTCTATGCCAATAAGGGAGTGATATGCTGAACGGCGAAAATGTCAACCGGAAATGCCCGATGAATAATACTGCGATGACGAATATCGCAATAAAGAAAATGAGGTCTGTTTTCATGTCAATTGCCGTATAGAATATCCAACAACTCTTTCGCTTTCTTATAGGTATCAAAGCCTTTAATGTTCGTCCACCCATACGAAAGACGGCTTTCTTTTCTGACTTGTACAAAATACGTAGTTATTGGAATACAGCCGCTATATTTTGTTTCTCTTACAATCCTATATCTTTCCATATTAAATACTGTTAACGCATAAGAAACAACACAGCAGCTACAGCCCAACCGGACAAAGCAATCATATAAAGTACAAATTTTGTATAACCAATCCATTTAGCTTCCCGATTGAATTTGTTTATCGCTCCTTTTAAGTCTCCAAACCGTTCTTCAATGTCCCACATTACATTTTCTTTGACAATTTTCCTAAATCTCTCCCGTACATTCTCTGGAATGTAGAACCTGTTATCTTTATAGAAGAGATATGTAGAGCAATCAATACGACAGTAGTCATTATAATCTCTTCCAGTGTCTATCTTGATTGTTATTTCTGCCACGCCTTTTTCTTTCCATAGGTCAATGGCGTGTTTCTCAATTTCTTTCTCATTGAGCTTGGCAAGGTCTGCAAGCTTGTTATAATCGTATTCGTCTAACTGTACAATCTTTCTCATAATTAATTAATCCGTTTCAGTACATCCTTGTTGGCTTCGAGTATCTCATCGAAAGAAGGGATAGGCATCCAAGCTACTGGTTCCCATAATGGAGGTATGCTGCTCATTGAACTATAAATAGGACTGTCTTTGTATACATCATTGATATAACCGTCCATACAGAACCATACTCCATTACAGTATGTGCCATTAAATATTGCGCCATGCTTGCACATGATAATGATATTCTCATTTTCTTCCGGCAACTGTTCCTTAACGCTTATCCACGGTGATTGCTTTGCCTGCCATTCGGCACCCTTTATAAATGCAGCTTCTGCAATTTCATCATATGTAATCCCATGATTAGGGCACTCATCTATTGAGTGATATTGGGCATATACACCCATTGATTGGGCAGTTGTACGTCTGCACTCTTTAGCTGCTTCTTCTACTGTCTGTTTCATTTCTTACCCTCCTTATCAAATTCGGATAATGCCTGCTCACAAAACTTGACCTGCTCCAAAGCATAATCCCTCTTATAGGTTACTATATCACGTGTTGTATAGTCCGTATAACATCGGTCTGTAGCTAACACTTGAAAAGGGACCCGGAACAACATTTAAAAAGTGCCCCACCCA